>ERZ869991.2-NODE-2-length-66785-cov-13.163459_pt1 | contig 66785 bp, 106 predicted proteins | sample MGYA00520862_ERZ869991 | MGnify/ENA primary metagenome ERZ869991 (study PRJEB32232, sample SAMN07284978) | human gut metagenome | biome: human-associated habitat; material: feces | host: Homo sapiens | place: Tanzania | collected 2014-08-11 ...
GGTGTCTGGAGGTTAAGATTGGATTTACGTGAGGTCTAACGACCTACTAAATACGGAGCAGCAGAGAACCCACATCTCTCGCTGCTCTTGCTTTTTAAAGACTCAACAAAATGGAGATACGCAGAAAGATATTGAACGATATGTATTGCAATCCCGAACTAAGGAAGGCAATCGCATTTTCCCTTTTCATAAAGACAAGGGTCAAGTCTTCTGCTGTGCAAAGATGGAGCATCAATAAGCTTCACGAAATCACGGGAGTAAGTGCCTGTGCTGTGCGTAAGCGTATTGACACCTTGAAAGCTCTGAGCTTAGTTGAGTTCACGGGCAAGAATAATCGATGTCTTGTTTTTAAATCTTTAAAAAGTCATACTTCTCATAGGAACGTCCTCGTTCCAAATATCGAATTTATTTCAAACGAAGATTCTAAAAAGAATGCTTATGCACAGAATATAAAATTCATAGAAGATACCTTATCTGCTATGCTTATAATTGAGATTCAAAATCATAAGAATTATGCTAAGCAAATGATTCAGCAGTCTAAGCGACCTAAAGGCTTGAAAGCTTATAAAGAAGCTAAGAATGCTTGTAATCGTTTTGGCTACGGCGAAGAGTTTTGTGATAATGGTATCTCATATATTTATATAGCACAGAAATTAGGTGTTAGCTTACAAAAAGCTTTTAATACAGTAAAATTTGCTGTTCAAAATGGCATTTTACAAAAATGTAGAAATATCAAAAAGTTTTTTTATTCTAATATCAATTATATTGAAGATATGATAGGTAATTATACATACTTAAAGAATAATATTGTATATAAAGTATATGCTAATAATTATAAATTAATTCAACCGCATTCAATTCGTGGTATGGTATGTATTTAGATTATGAAAAACTAAAATTTTGTTTAACGTAAATATATAGGAGATTAAAACATGGATAAGCTATTTATAGAAAGAAAAGCTATCTTAACACTTGATAATGGCGCAAAGATAGAAGCTACTGTAACAATGCCTTCGCCAAGAAAGGCAATGTTTCACTAAGAGATAGAGAAAAAGTTTGTTGAGGACTTTAACAAGTCGCAACCACATGCTGTGCATAAATTGGTAAAGGTTCATATAATGCGTAACTAATATGGAAAAGGTAAATAATATATCATTCGTTGAGAACGCAACAATGCGTGAAGCTCTTGTCTTGTCGTTTCGGTATGCTGGCGTATTCTTTTGTCATCTGTGGCGAGCATTTAATAAGGTGGTACATCGTTATCCTTGGTTCTTTATCCTTGCTATCCTGATTGTCGCTTTCGTTGTAAGCTACATCAATATAGCAGAAGCAAGGGGCGAACGTGACAAATATAACAAAGAGTACACAATGGCAGAAACGCAACTAGAGCAATATAAGATAGTTTACGATAAGTAAAATCAATCATCATGGCAGAAAAAGTTATAAAATCATATAAAGGCTTTGATTCCTCACTCTCTTGTAGAGGTTTCCAGTACGAAGTGGGTAAAGAATACGAAATGGACGGACATATAGGATGTTGCGAAAGAGGTTTTCATGCTTGTGAATCTCCGTTAGAGGTTTTTAACCATTATGATATGTTAAAATCTCGATTCGCAGAAGTTGAGCAATCAGGCACTATTGATAGAGAAGAAAACTCTACAAAAGTCTGCTCGTCTCGCATTAAAATTAAGGCAGAATTGAAGCTTGCTGACATCATAAATATAGGAGTAGAATGGTTAAAAGACATTACATCGCCATCTAAGGTGAAAACAGATAGCTCACTTATTGATAATGGCGAAAGGGGAAAGCAGATAGGTTCGAGCGGTGACTCTGTTCAGATAGGTTCGAGCGGTTACTCTGTTCAGATAGGTTCGAGCGGTTACTCTGCTAAGATAGGTTCGAGCGGTGACTATGCTAAGATAGGTTCGAGCGGTTACTCTGCTAAGATAGGTTCGAGCGGTTACTCTGTTCAGATAGGTTCGAGCGGTGACTATGCTAAGATAGGTTCGAGCGGTTACTCTGCTAAGATAGGTTCGAGCGGTGACTCTGTTCAGATAGGTTCGAGCGGTGACTATGCTAAGATAGGTTCGAGCGGTGACTATGCTAAGATAGGTTCGAGCGGTGACTATGCTCAGATAGGTAGTACAGGTGCAGATTCTGTAATCATGTGTGCTGGCTATAAATCAAAGGCAAAAGCAAAAATAGGTTCATGGATTACTCTTGCAGAATGGGTATATAACAAAGAAAAAGGTCGCTACGTTCCTGTTTGCGTCAAGACTGAATATGTAGATGGAGAAAACATCAAAGCAGATACGTACTATCAATTAATTGATGGTGTGTTTACAGAAGTAAACGAATAACCACGAGTAAACGAATAACCACGGCACTTGTGGAGCTATCTGAGGGGCTTCACTTGTGCTTAAAACTTAAAGATATGGAAATTAAAGACAATAAACTTATCCTCGACATACCAAAAGGCATGGAGGTAGATACTGAGAATACAGACGAGGCAAAAGGAGTAATAATGCTCAGAAAGAAGAAGAGTATTACTTACGAAGAGATAGTAAAACTCGGTTTCTCTGTTAGAGGTACTGAGATTGTAACCAAGGCGCAAGCTGTTGCTAAATTAATAAATATCACAAAGTTCTACAACGGAGATTGGAAGCCTGAGTGGAATAACCGTGATGAGGATAAGAATTATATCTTTTACTGTTATACCCAAGGCGAGTATTATGTCGATGCTGTTAATACTAATATTTCTGATATTGTCTACTTTAAGGATAAAGCAGACGCACAGGCAGTAATCGACAACCCTAATTTCAGACCAATTCTTGACGCAATTTACAAAGACTAATTAATATGGAAACAAAACTAAACATAGCAGAAATCCTAAAGGATAAGCCTAAAGGTACTAAGCTTTATGCTGATGCTTTTGGAGAGCTTAGTATAGAAGATATATGTACAGGAGATGAACTTGGTATTACTCTTTCAAGTAAAGATGACGATGAATTGTTGTTTTATAATGATGGGAAATACAACGTGCACGGAGAGCCAATTTTGGTTCCTTCTAAGGAGATGCGAGACTGGTCTAAGTTTGCTTGGAAGAAAGGTGATTTACTTGTTAATAGCTGTGGATTTCAGTGTATTTTCAAAGAATGGGCATCTAATGATTATACAAAGTTCAACGGATGTTATTCTAATAGCAGGGATGGTTATGAAGACATATCAAATGCAAGAACAGATAAGTTTGACAAGTTAGATAACAATGTTGCGGATGGTTATATATTATGTGTAATTGATAACTTTGACAAGTATCATTATATACTTATATATAAAGGTCAAGATGCTAACTATATTTATCGCTACGTAGCAATGTTTGAGGATAATTCTCTAAACATGAAAAAGAATTCTTATCTCACCAAGCCAAAAGACGATTCTATGCGTCTTGCCACAGAAGAGGAGAAGCAACAACTCTTTGATGCTCTCGCAAAGGAAGGCAAAGCTTGGGATGCTGAGAAGAAGCAAATTGTAGACTTGAAGCCAAAGGTTGAACTGAAACCTTTTGATAAGGTCTTGGTTAGAGAAGAAAAATATTCAGAATGGCAAGCCGATTTCTTTAGCAATATAGACGAAGATAACAGATTTGTGTGCATAGGTTCCACTTGGAGTTTTTGCATCCCCTATAACGAGGAGACTGCAAAACTGATGGGTACAACAAATAATGTAAAATAAGTATTATGGTAAAAATATCACTCAAAGACATAAAGTTCAAAGAAACCTGTCATTTAGCATATTCTGACGAGTATATAACATCTTACAAATCTGTAAACTGTGTTCCTACAATCTATATGAGCGAAAATACTCCTCGTGATGAAGCAGGGTTAGTGTCGGGTGATGCTAAACGCTATCTCAGAACAGAGCATAGTAGCGAGTGGCTAACAGTAGAAGAGTTTAAAGGGAAATATTTACAAGGTTTTACTAAAAAGGAGAACTAAAATATGGGCAAATATACAGTATATGATTCTCACGAAAGAGAATATCCATTTTCATCAGACTCCTACGAAGAGTGTGAAAAATGGATTGAAGAGAATGGTAATGATATTGATATGTGTGTAATTCCTTAAAAGACAAAATTATGATAGACGATGAAGAAATTAATATTGCAGCTAGGGCACAAGTGCTTAGTAAGCATATCAATGAAGTTGCATATTTTCAACTTAGAAGTATTTAAGATTTCAAAGATGGTGCTAAGTGGGCTATCAATGAGTTATTGAAGGACTTGCTTCACCCTGCTATCGAAGTTCCACGTAATGACAATGGAAAGGTTCTTGCGTTCTCAAGAGAGTTCGGTTTTAGAAAGCTCTACGATATGAACACTATGCTTGATGAAACTACTTGTCGCACATATCAAGAGATGTGGGAAAAAGAAGTAAAAGCCTTTCGTTGGTCAGATTGGATATTCATAGAAGAATTTATTGATTTACTAAGGAAAGGAGGTAATCATGATTAAAGAGATAAAAATGTATTCTGTCGTTTGTGACAGATGCGGAAAGACTTATAACGAGGATGATGGTGTCATTGCTTGGACTGACATTTGTTCTACAAGAGAGCAAGTGTTGGAATCAGAATGGATAGAGATTGAAGATAAGCACTACTGCCCAGACTGCTATGAGTTTGACGATGAGTTAGATGAATATGTTCCTAAGAAGAAAGGAGGCGAGAATGACTAAGTGGCACTCAGCAAAAGAAGTTCCAAACCCTGAGGAATGGCTTCTTACAAAATGGTATGATAGGGAAGATGGAGAGTTTAAGTATGATACTGACTTTCTTTACACTTGTGAGAATTGGAAAGACTATGCAAAGAGAAACAGCATCATGGAGTGGTATTACATTAAAGATGCTAAATAATAAAAAATTATGAAAGAGCTTAAAGTTGGAGAAAGAATTACTCTTGAAGTTGTCGAGAGTCCATTATGTACAGGTTGTTATTTTGCAGATGAAGCAAAGGGCAATTGTCCTAGTGGATGTTGTTCTTATGAGCGTCCTGATGGTAAAGGTATAATCTTTAAAGAAGTAAAGGAGTAAGCGTATGAAACTATTATCAGCATTAGGCATAATATCTCACCTTGATTATTCATCAGATGACTTTCCTTCTTATCATTCATTAAGTGATTTGCCCTCTTCTCCTCCTATAATAAAGAAAAGATTACTTTTCAAAAGTAATATAGGTGATGTTCCTTCTGACAAACAGAAATGTCAGCCAAAGGCTCAGCATGAGTTCACTATCAAAGGTGTGAAGATTATGGCAGCTTCTAAGAAGGACGCTATAAAGAAGTTTAATCATCTTAAAAAGTAAAGCGTATGGCACAGAAATTTATAGTTGGTGATATTGTTATGTATAATGACAAAATCATGGTTGTCAAAGAGCCTAGAGACGGAAGTCACTTTGACTTGTCTTGCCATAAAGAAGGATTGGTGTACTGCTTTGTTGGTGTTGATGAAATAAAGCCAATAAGTCTTACTCCAAAGATTCTAGAGAAGAATGGATGGGATAAAGAAGAAAAAGACGGAAGTGATTTTTCTTTATCAGAAGCATTTATGGGAGGTGATGAAAATGATGAAGACAATTATACCTGTTTTCAGCTTTACTATCAAAATAAGAAGGATGGTTGGGTTATAGATATGCGTGGAGAGCCGTTAAAATTTGGGATTCATTATATTCATGAACTCCAGAACCTTTTCTTCGGTCTTGGTATTAATCACGAAATGGAGGTGTAGGTATGGCAAGAAGATGTACAAACTATGACCACTATTGCAATATCTGTGGCAAACGAATAGGTGATGGTGAAGATTATTACAGATGTGCAAGAAATATTGATGTATGTATTCCTTGTGAAGAAAAGTATTGATTGTGCTATGACTGCACTTGTTGTGATAAATAATAGATATTAACCGCCTTCGGGCATAAATTGTAGTATGAAATTAACATTTTCAAAAGGTAGTTTTGAAACATTTTTCTTAACACCCACAATAGTGAAAGCTCCAATGCCTAATAACAGATGGGGTATATGTTGGTTACATTCAGCAATATGGATTGACAAATAATATTTAAATCAAATATAGAAGTATGGATATAGACAAATTAGAAAGGGCTAATATTTTAGCCAAGAGTTTAATCCCTAAAGTTGACGAACTCTTAAATATGTCTTCAAAATCAAACAATAGTAGACTTGCTGATGCTATTTGGGGACTTTCAGAGTGTGATGAAGTTTTTGAAACTAAATTCAAGCAGTTTCTGAAGAGACGAAGGAAGTTCACGGTGGAAAGTAAATATAGTTCCAAAGTTTTACAGAAATCAATCTAAATGAACATAGAATGATACAAAAGCAGACTTGGAAGGATGAAATCAGAATCTTAATAACTGATGAAGAGAATCATGGTTCGGTTCAAATATGCATTCCATTATATGTTAGTGATATTTTTGGTAAAGCTGATGCTCTAATATATGCACTCTTTGTAGATGATACTCATAGAAGATGTGGTGTTGCAAAGCATCTACTGCAACTTGCCGAACAACAGGCTAAGTTAAATGGAGTGGAAATAATCGGATTGGAATTTAATAAAGATGAATCCGAGAGCTTTGTTTTAGAATGGTATCTGAATAATGGTTATAAGCCATTTAGTATGGAAAGTCGTTTACTAATTAAAAAGTTGGAGGACTAGAATATGAAAAAGACATTATTAAATGAATTATCAAACATTATATCTGCATATAAAGAAGGTAAGACTTTACAGTTCTACACTTCATATGGTGGGTTAAAAGACGTCTCAGCAGAAGAGTTTGATATAGAAAAATGGTACAAAAAGCCTAAAAAATTCTGCATTAAGCCAGAGCCAAAGTACAGACCTTTTGCCAACACAGAAGAATGCTGGAATGAGATGCAAAAACATCAGCCATTTGGGTGGTTGAAGGTAATAAGAGAAAATGCACGAACCATAGTAAACTATATACACAATAAAGGAGTTATATTTAGTAATGACTCTGTTTCATTTGAGCGTATGTTTGATAACTACACCTTTGCCTATGGAACTCCATTTGGCGTAAAAGCGGAGGAATAGTTATGGCATGGGTATGTGTTAATAGTTTTGGAACAGAACTTATATTTGAAACAGAACCTCACAAATCTTATATAGCTGGAGAGACGATTATGGTTCTTGTAAATGCATAGAAATGCCACAAGGTAGTATCAAGAAGCTCATCGGAAGAGACTTATCATGGAATGATGAGTCAGTAGAACTTCAAGAAGAATAACATGATATTCTATAGATTTGGTAAAATACCTAAAAATGAGAAATCATGTATTTGGAGAGGCGACGAAGAAATTGGAGAAGAACCAGGAGTTTCAGTTTATGAAGCACATAAAAACATTAATGGAACATATTCTCCTGTTATTCCGTTTCCAATAAAGGAGAAAACACTTAATGATTTTATATATCATATAGGATATTTTACTGGTAACAAATATCTAGTAACAGGTGAACTATTAAATGAAACTGGTACTGATGGAGAACCATTAATTAAAAATGTAAAAATATTAAAAGAATTATAGCTTATGAAAGAAGAAACAAGAAAAGTAGTAGTTCTTGATTGGGAAGATAAGATTAAATTACAACAAATTATCAAGGATTTGAAAGAACTTGTTAGTTCTTACAACAGTGTTTGCAAGGATGTAACTACCATCGGTAATATACTTCATTATCTAGAAATGATTAATGAGAAAATTAAGTAAGTATATGAAAATAGAAAATATCAAGTTCAAGGCAAAGTCGCTCAATTCAGGGGAATGGGTTGAAGGTGATTTACTTCACCGTATTACAGATACATGTATAGCTATTAAGGATATGGATGATATTGTATATTATCCTGTTGACCCTTCTACCGTTTGCCAGTTCACAGGGCTGAAAGACTGCAAGGGAGAGGAAATCTTTGAACACGACCTAATACATTTCGTAGTGTATGAGCCTACTGCCGAAGTGATTTGGTCAGAAGATGACTATGCTTTTATGACTACAAGTGACATGAACCTATTTTTGCTTTCTGATGTTATAGATGTTGGTAATGGCAAGATAGAAGTTGTTGGCAATAAATTCGATAAGGAGAAGTAGCGTATGGGAATGGCAATTTTATATATAAGTGTAAGTATTATTTATATATTACTCGCTTGCTTAGATGGGGAAGATGTTAAGCCAAAATGGAAACGATGGATAGCTAACAAACTAGACATAAAACCAAAGATAGTGGTTAAATACATAAAACCACAAGCTGTTAAGCTTCATTCAAGGGTTGCTATATCACAACTTGAAATGCAGTATTATTGCCATGATAAACTGAGGGAATTAGCAATAGAAAGTGTGTATAATGGTATTCTTAGAAATATGAAGGCAAACGATTTGGTTACCATTTCGCAATATAAAGACATCGATACAAATGACACAATTTATGAGGGGACATGTGGAATTTATAAAATAAGTCGTGTATGAAGATTAGATTAGCTAAGAAGATAATGAAAGCTTGTCATGGATGCGTCCCTTATCTGCAACAGATACTATGTAGAGTTGATATAACAAAAGAACTACCTAAGTTTAAGCAATACTGGGCTCCAAGATGGGCGTTGTGTATCGCCAGCGACCACGGTAGATATGGAAGAAAAGACCACCGAATAACAAAAGCTCAGGCTTTAAGTTTAAGAAAAAAATAAAAGAAGATTATGGAAAGGACAAAAAAATACCAAATAACACTTACTGAGGAGCAACTAATGCTGATGGCTCGTTGTGTAGAGGATTGTAGTAGGTTCGCAGCAGGACAGACGGGACTTGGCAACACTCTTCTATTTATAGGCAGATATCCTCTCTTTGAACTGCGTAGGAGTCTTCAAGACTTACAACCCTTAGTTACTCCATGCTTAGGTCGTGGCGCAAGTTATGGATGGAACGGAAGTCACTGCCCTTGCGAGGAGCAACGCAAGTTCATAGCTCAATCTTACTATCTATACCGAGAGATTTTTCATCAACATAATCTCGCTGAAGGAATAGACAATGTATATACTTCCGAAACATTACGTTGTAAGGATAGTGGCGAACCAATTCAAATAAAAGTAATAGACGATGGAACTAACGAAAAAAGATAAACGGCATATCGAAGAAGAAGTTAGAAAGCTTCAATTCCGCATCGTTGCAGAAAGCAGAGAGTATGCAAGGCTATACGAGAAGACATATCTTGAAGCTCTCAAAGAGAAGATAGACGAAAGGATAGATATTATCGAACAGTACAATATTTCTTTACTAAAAATTAGTGAACCAAACAAAACAGAATAGCTATGATAGAAAACTTAAAAGTATCTTACGTCAAGAAATCTGATATACAAGTTACCCTCGCTCCTCTTGCAGAAGTAGAACAGAATCTCCCTTACGAACTTGCAACACTCTTTGCTCAGATTATAGAGGACAGTCAAGTGAATAGGGAGTTAGTGCTAACCATGTTAGCCGATAGTTTATCCTACGATGTTAAAATTAAAAACACGCACGATGATGAATAGAATAGTCTGGGGAATAATATTCCTCGTAGCGTTGGCAGTCTACGTGATTGCATTTATCCCGATGTTGATTATCTTCTTCGTAACAGGCAAGAAATGTATGAGAGTTTACGAAGAAGGAGTTATGTTTCCGATAATGGATAATCTCTTTAAGGATTAAAGCTTATGGAAAAAGACGAAAGATGTTGTGGAAATTGTGCCACCTTCTCTAACGAAGATACAAATGGCGTTGGGTGGTGTGATAAGAAGAATAAACCACGCTCTTGCTATCAATTTTGCAAAGAACATAAATTAAGACAGGAAAGAGAGGTGAATATGAAAGAAGAATATATCGCACAAATAGCAAAGGAATTGACAGAATACATGGACTGGATGAGAGATTCCAGTGCAGTAAATGCCGATACATTGGATGAACTAATAGAATATAGTGGCGATATTTGCGAAGTTGTTCTCGATATACATCTCATTAATGGCGATGTCGTGACACTAAGAAATGAATGTGTAGACGGGTTTGAGAAAAAGCAATATGCAGGAGCGGAATTGTTTTGCGATTTAAGCGATGGTAATATCATAGTTGAAATTTATGGTTATTCGCCTAAATATCATTCTATTCGCATACCACTAACATCTATATGCTGGATGGACGCTCATACTGAGAATATTGACTGGAAAGAGTATAAACTAAAGAAAGAAAATAGTGGAAAGATTAATAAAGGTAATGGATAAGTATTTGTCCGATGCCAAGAAACAGGTTCTTACCCTCACCGTCAGCAAGGAATGGTTTGACATGATTGTGACTGGTGAAAAGACGGAAGAATACAGAGTTCCTAAGACGCATTGGATAAAACGTTTGCTTGCCGCTAATAGTGATAGTACAGACATGAAGCTTTGGGCAGGAGCTGTAGATGGGCGAGTAGATATTATTCGACAGTCTATCCGTACTAATTTTGTGAGTATCAAACCTTACACCCACGTTCTCTTCATCAACGGCTACCGTAAGGATAGCCCACGCATTAAAAAGAAGATTGAAAATATTACCATTGGTAAGCCGAAGAAAGGGATGTGTCCCGACAAGTGGATAGATACAGAGTTTTTTATTATTAAGTTTAAATAAAAGATAAAACAAAAAATGGAAAAGAAAGAACTTACACTTAACGAGTATCAAAAGCTCGCAATGACAACATGTATGCCTTCATGCAACAATTTTAGCTATATGCAACTCAATATGGCAGGGGAATATGGCGAGTTTACCTCAAAGATTGGCAAGCTAATTCGAAAGGGTAAAGCTCACGTTGAAAACAACAAGCTGTTGTTTCACGATGACGTGACAGACGAGGAGGTTAAAGCAATTCGTGCCGAACTCGGAGATTGCTATTGGCAGTTGAATGGAATCTGTTCTGTATTGGGATGGGATGCTGATTCTATCTGTCAGGAAAATCTTGATAAACTTGCATCACGTAAGGAACGTGATAAGATTGATGGAAACGGTGATTTTAGATAGCTCATGGGGGAAAGAAACGAAGAACTCTGGAATAAAGTCAAGGAGCTGTACCCAACAAAGTCTGCTAAGGAGATTAGCCTGCTTATAGGAGTTCATCCCACCACAATATGGCGCATAGCTAAAAGCCAAGGTCTTTCTCACAATGAGGTGACTCAAAAGCGAATGAATATGTTAATGCTGCAAAACTTAAAAAGTGGTGATAAGCGGACATACACCCCCGAAGAAAAAGCTAAACGCAGCAAGTCGCAAAAAAAACTATGGGCATTGGAAAGAACAAGGGTGATATACGGCTTAAAGCAAAAGACAAAGCATACTATCGCTCTCGTTCCTCGTAAGATAAAGCAGACGATATATAGACTCTGTGCTGAGCGCAAATATTTCTATATCGACTCTAATAGCCTTACACTATATTACGACTCGCTAACAGACAGGAGTATTGACGAACAATATTATATCAATAAATATGGACTAAAATTTAAAGAAGCATGAAGTATTATAAGTATAACATTAATGAATTTATCTTTGGACATATAGAGTATATAACTCCATGTCCTAATGAGTTGATTTCAAAAACAGGTGTAATTATGAAAGTTGGAGGTCTTGGCTGCCAGCAATGCCTATATCATCGTGGGCGAAATACTAAGAATAAAACTGTAGTATGTATATATACATAGATATATAAAAGTAAAGCGTATCATTGATACGCTTTACTTTTACAATTTATTGTAGAGGACATAATCTATTACCTTTCTATTCGCTTCATCTATCAGTTTTTGGTCTTTCTTAATATAAATAGCAGTTATTGTATGTCCGTTTTTATGTCCGAGGCAATCTGCAATTATATCTACGCTTATACCTATCTCATATGCTATTGTTGCAAAAGAATGACGTGCCCAGTACATACTTATTTTTGGAAGACCAAGGCTTTCACTTATTAGACTTAACATTTTGTCTATAAGTACACCATAATTCTTATAATGTCTATCTCTGTCGAATCCTTTAAGTAAATGCTTCTCACCTTTGTATTTCTCGAAGATTTCTAAGGCTTCGGGTTCAACTTTAATGTCATACAATGTACCTGTCTTAGCTCTTCTGTAATGTATGCGTCCATTTTCTATTTTTTCCAACCTTGATAAATCAACAATATTTATACCCATCAGGTAGAAGATAAGAAAAAATAAATCTCTATATTGTTCTCTTATTCTTGATAGCTTTGCATCGTGCAACAGTCTTAGTTCTTCAACTGTTAATGCTCTCTTTCTAGTTTCTTCTTTTTTCCAAGAATAATTAGCGAATACATAATTTTGTATCAATCCCTTTTTGCGAGCATAATTAATAACTGAACGAAGTTGCTGCAATCTTAGAGCGATGGTGTTTTGAGCATTATGTTCTTGACGCATATGTGTAACAAAACCATTTAACCACTCTATATCTATGTCTTCTAACCTTAATGACTCGTAATCGCAATATTTCTCCATCCTTTTTTTTAATAAGGTGTAGACTTCTTTTGTAGAAGCTTTTTCTTTCGTATCTAAAAATGCTTCAAATTGCGTAGAAAATAGATGTTCTTTATATTCATTCTCGCTTTCTTCATTTGAAAGGTACATTATCAGCTTCTTATTACTAAAATATCTCAGTTTGCCTTCATTTTGTAGCAACTCTATTCTATCATTTAGTAATGTAAGTTTTTTTATAAGCTTTAGATTGACTTTTCTGTAATCGGGTATATTTTTAACTTTTTCGTTTTTAGCATCCCACTCATCTTCTTTGAGTTCATAGCCAGATGGAATATATATTGCACTATCTTTTCTTGCTATCTTAAATTTAAGCGGATATTTACCATTATTCAATCTTCTTCGCTTGTCAAGCTTAATAGAAACTTTAATCATAGTTGTATCTCCTATATTATTTTATATGCACGGAATTTGCACGTTTTATTGTATTAAACAATATAGTTTGCATTAATTTGGTTTTTGCAAATATAGTACTTTTACATCATTAAATCCCTAATTTCTCGCAAATTTAACTAAAATGCAAGAAATATTTTGCAGACTCAAACCGATTCAAGCATGCATATTGTAAATGTTTGATAATCAATAGTTTTCGGCTTTTTAAAATATACATTTGCACGAAATTTGCTTGTTTTGCTGTTTTTTTAGCTATTTAATGGTAATACAACAGCGCACACGATACCACCCTCTAATATCGGAAACATCAACTGTGAAATCTGCAAAATTTGGATTTACTGAGCGACAGATAATTTTATCTTTATCCTCTTTTGATGGAAATACGTTTTTTATAATCGCTCCATTTATTGTATCAAGAACATAAGTGCATCCCCACTCAATAAATGCTTTTTCATTTACTTTCTGTACAAGGACTTTGCTCCCACTTGGAAATTCGGGCGACATGCTATCTCCTGTAATAGGAATTGCAAGACTAATATTCTCAATTGGCGACAATATATACTCACAATCATGATTTTGAATTTGGCTATCGAAATTATCAGGAGTTCCACCTTGTGCCGCAATCGGCAGCAATGGAACTCTATGTATGTTTATTGCAGCAAAGTTTGCTTCTTCTTTGCTTTTATCAATCATTTCGCCTTCTCCATTTAAAAACCATTTAGGATTAACTTCTGGGTATACTTCTTGTATATTGCTAAGAACTTTAAGAGATAAGGTTTTAGCATTATAGAAATGACTAATGCTTACTCCTATACTTTCTTGAAACTCAACCATCGACATTCTTTTATATGCTGCAAACTGTTTTGCCCTTTCTAAAAGCGTACTCATATGTTTTATTATTAAAAATTATTAAAATATTAATAGAAAATAATAGGAATTAAAAGATTATTATTAATTTTGCGGTATAATTAAAAACAATCATATTATTCTGTTTGCAAAGATAGATATAATATATTAATTTCTATATAAATATATAGTTAAATATGGTTATAAAATCACAAAAAGAAAAAGAAAGCATGATAATTCTTGCTGTTGAGAATTACATGAAGCAGGGCATCAAGAAGTCTGAGGCTGTGCGGCGGACTATGAGTGACTTTAACTATGCGTGTGAAGCTTCTATCTATGGAATACTTAAGCGCAATAAAGAGAAAGGAGGATTAAAATGATAAATGAACCACCTGATGTTAAACCGAAAAGTAGGTACACTATCAAAGAAACTGCTGAAAAGCTACAAGTAAGTGTAACGACTATATATCGTTATACTAAAAGCGGTTTTCTTAACAGTATCGTTAGACCAAATGGGCAAGTTGCTATAATTGGTTCTGAAATAACCCGATTTTGGGGAGGTGAGTATATATAATATAATAAGGTGTAATTATGGAAAAGGAGATACAACAAGCAATTACATTACTTGAATCAAGAGGTTTTGAAGTAATACCGCCACAATCAATTTCTATCTTGAACGAAGAATTTGAGCAATGGTGGAAGATGTATGGTAAGTGCGTAGGCAAGCAAAAATGCTTAAAGAAATGGTTACACATGACAAAGAAGGATAGAGTTGCTTGCATTAATGCTACACCACGTTATGTTGCTTCTATATCGCAAAAAGTTTATCAAAAACATCCGTTAACCTATCTAAACAGTAGAGGGTGGGAGGATGAAATATATTCAGAATATGACGAAGTACAGCAGCAACAGCGAACAGAACTTAGCTTTGCAAAAAAGGCAACAGAGGTCTTTAACGCAGATTGATTTTGAAAACTGGATGAATGCTAATTATCCTCTAATAAGCATGAGAAAAGAACCTGTAAGTTCTCTCCTTTCCGCTCTAAATGATAATAATACTTTAGTTGCTATTGATAGAGCTATTTATAAAGGATGTGCACTTAATTGGGTTAAAGCTCAATTATTAGACACATTTAGGCTCTTAGGTGCAAGTAATTCGGTAAGTAGCATTCAAATCGTTTTTCTATCAAGACGAATAAGAAATATATACTTTTACTTGTCACTAAGTGAGCTTACATATTTCTTTGAATCTTTAATTGGTGGAGGATATGGTAAAGTATACGTAGGGAATACTATTAATCCTCAAAACATCATGGAAGCTTTGCGCAAGTTTGATGAAGAACGAACTTCGTTAGTAACATGCGAAGAAAAAGAAAAACAATCTGAGTATAAGAGAAATCAAAAACCTATAGTTGATATGAAGTATATTAACGAGGTGTGCAAACGTGTAGAAAAAGAGATAAAAAAGAATAAGTTTAACGTTGATTACAAAAATGAAAATCGAAATCAAATCAATGACTTTACAGAACTTTAAAAAAGTTCGGAGTCAACACATCGACTTTAGCCACAACATGGTTATAAGTGGTGCTAACAAGGTTGGAAAAACAACAATCTATGATGCTTACCTTTGGGCTATTTTTGGCGTTACAAGCAAGAAAAATGCCACCGTACAACCACTTGATGTTAATAATGAGGTTATTCATCACCTTGAAACCTCTGTTACTGTAGTTCTTAACTACAATGATGAGCGAGAAATTAAGGTACAGCGTATTCTTTCTGAAAATTGGAAAGGTAAGGGAACGATAGAAGAAAAGTTACAAAGTACTACGCAAGAGCGACTTATTAATGATGTTCCACTCTCACAGAAGGATTTTAACACAAAGCTCGAAGAACTTTGTCCTCTTAATAAGTGGTTAGTTCTATCTAATATCAATATCTTTATGTCATATAAGGTTGACGACCGCAGAAAGATGCTTATGTCTTTAGCTGGTGAGTTAAACGAAGAGGAACTTATGAAATCTTACCCTTTGGTATATAAAGGTATTATTGAAGATAAAAAACAGTTAAACGATTTGCTTCTTCAACAAAATACGACAAAAAAGAAAGCTGACGAAGAATTAAAATTGATACCTGCAAAAGTTCAAGCACAAGAAGCTTTGAGAATTGATGTGAATTTTGAAGAATTGAAAGCTCAGAAAACAAAACTTGATACCGATATTGCTGCTATCGATGCGGCTTTAGAGGGAGTTTCTGAGAAAGACCCTGAAATGGAAGAATATCTTAAGAAATTACAAGCTTATAATGAAAAGGTTTCTAAAGCACAAAAAGCGTGGCAAGATACTAAGATAAAAGCTATTGATAATTTAACAAAGCTTATATCCTCAGCTTCTACTGCGCTTTTGGAAGCCAAAAACCTATATACAACTAACAGTAAAGCTTATAATAACAATAAAACTTCTTTAGCAGAGGTCTCTATTAAGTTCGACAATAAGATTAAAGAATGGAACAATGCTAACGAAAAGGAATTTGACTATAAGCAAACAGATGTTTGTCCAGTTTGTGGTCGTCCTTATACGGACGATATGAAAGCAACAGAATATGAACATGCAGTTGCGGAATATAATGAAAATAAATCTAATATACTCATAAAAATACAAAATGAAGCTGCTGAATTAAAGCAACAGATGTTAGTGCTTAAAGGCAATATCAATACATATGAGCAGATTACAAAGGTTCAAGATGAAGAATGTGTAGAAAAAGCACAACTGCGATATAACGGGCTGATAAATCAGCGCAACGAAGCTTATAACCAAACATGGGAATCAACCTCAGAAAAAGTTAGCTTTGATAATGAATTAGCAGAAATAGAAGCAAGTAAGCCTACTATAAAGATTGATGCAACAATTGAAGAGAATAAGGAAAAAAAGAAAAACCTTACTTCTCTGCGTGATAAGTTGGTTAACCAAATCGCAGGTGAAGAGACTAACAAGCGAATTGATGCTGAAAAAGAGAAGCTTAATAATCGCTCTATTGAGTTATCTCAGATTATTGCTGATTGTAGTGAAGTTATCCGTCAAATCAAAGCATACAAGAAAGAAAAGATTAACCTCGTTGAGGAGAAAGTTAATTCTTATTTTTCTCTCATTCGTTGGAAGTTCTATGAACAAAATAAGACTAATGACGATGAAAAGGAAATATGCACCGCTATTGATAAGGATGGTATTGATTACGATAATACAAATGACGGAACAGTTATTGATATGGGTGTTGATATAATCAGTGGTATATCTAAGGCTTCAAACATCTTCGTTCCTCTGTTCGTTGACCGCAAGGAATCGGCTGAATATATCGTACATACCGAGCAGCAGACAATATGCTTACAATGTATTTATGGGCAACCTTTAGAAATAAAATCAGTTTAATAAAACTCTTAAATATACAAACATTATGGAAGAAACAAAAGACTTGGCTGTAATTCAGCCACAAAAAGGACTTAATATCTTTGGTTCTATCGAAGGATTTGAAGCAGGACAAAGAATAGCAAAGGTTTTCGCCTCTTCTTCTTTCGTACCTGATGCATACAAGAATAACATTGGTAATTGTATGATTGGTTTAAACATGGCGATTCGTATGAATGCTGACCCTTTAATGGTGTTACAGAACCTTGTTGCTGTACACGGCACACCGACTTTTGAAGCAAAATTTGCTATCGCTTGTTTTAACGCAACGGGCAAATATTCTACTCTTAGCTATTCCGAAATTGGTGAAAGAGGCAAAGATAGTTGGGGTATGTATGCCTATGCTATTGAGCTAAAAACAGGTGATTTAAAAAAAGGACCTGCAGTTACAATACAGATAGCTAAAGATGAAGGTTGGTACGCTCGTAATCCTAAATGGAAGAATATTCCTGAATTGATGCTACGTTATCGTTCGGCATCTTGGTTTATCAGAACAACCGACCCTGGTATTATGATGGGATTCCAAACTAAAGAAGAAGCGGAAGATGCTGAGTATGTTGAAATTTCTTCTGTTACACCTTCTGTTTCACAATTATCCGAAGAAGAGAAGCTCGCACAAGCTCAACAGCAAGAGGAACAACAAGCTAATTCTGAGTCGCTCGATATGAATAATGGCGAGAATAAGGAAGAAGATAAGGCTGCTGATAATTCCTTAAGTAATGAGCAGAAAACCGCTCAGACTGCAGAAAATGCGGCTCAAACCAAGCCTAAGACCAAACCTTTAGGTAAGCAAGAAATTCCCGATATGTTCAAGCAACAGTAATCATTATAAGGGGAGGATTATTCCTTCCCTTATATAATATAATAAGGTATAAATATATGCAATTAATTACATTAGGTAGTGGAAGCTCTGGAAACGGATATATCTTACAAAATGAAGAAGAAGCTTTAATTATAGAATGTGGTATGCCATTAAATGATGCGATAAAAGCACTTGGTGGGAACCTCAAAAAGGTTGTCGGTTGCTTGATTACTCATAGCCACGGTGACCACGCAGGATTTATTCATCAGTATGCACGACCTTTTAATATCTTTGCGACTAAAGGTACTTTAGAAGAGAAGAAGGTAAAGGAAGGCGATTTTCATTACAATGCTATACCGATGTTGAAAGAATTTCGTATTGGTAACTTCGTTATCAAAGCATTCGATACAGTTCACGACACAAAAGAGCCTTGCGGTTTCATTATCTATCATCCCGAAATAGGCGATATGCTTTTCCTTACGGATAGTCATCATATAAAGTATAAGCTATCTTTTTCGCTTGACTATATTCTCATAGAATGCAATCACATGGATTCTTTAGTTGATAAGAGTGTGAAAGAAGGCATTATCCCTAAGAAAATTGGTATCAGAGCAAAAGCTACTCATATGAGCTTGAAACGATGTTTAGAGCTTCTAAAGGCAAGTAATCTACAAGAAACAAAAGCAATAGTACTTATACATATGAGTGCAACAAACGCAGACTCTAAACTATTTACTTCTGAGGTCGCTAAATGTACAGGAAAAGCAGTATTTGTTGCTAAAACAGGTTTAATAGTAGAATTACTAAAATGACAGATAAGAATAAAACTTACCACCAATTGGTAAAAGAAGTCGAAAAAGAAATAAGAATGTTTACTAAAGATATTCTGCGCTTTAAAGAAGTAGCTCGACAATATCATAAATAAATTAAGGCGATTGCTCTCACGAGTAACCGCCTTTTTTAACCTATAATTAACCATAGATACAAACAACTATTTTATGATAAGAAATATTCTCTGATGTCGTATACTCCATCCTTATCTTTCAGCAGGTCGAGCGCAAGGTTATAGGCATACTTTACCAAGTTATCGGTATCAATGTCTTTAACGCTTTCTTTGCCAAGAATCTTTGCTATAGTACAGCCGTGGTCGCTAACAACCTGATTCATTGCTACGTACAAAGCATAATCGTTATAATAAGGTTTATCTTCCATTGCAAGACCAAGGTTTTCTAAAGCATCAAGCCATGTCTGCATATCCCAAGTCACAGGTGGATTCATACCGCTTACAATCTCAGAAGCCTCATTCTTGGTGAGATAGTTCTTCCATTTGATAGCGCATAGCTTCTCAATATATTCTTGTGCCAACTCTGGGTGCTTAGATGCCATATCCTGCATCATGCAACGCATCGTATCTCCAAATGTGTGCATGTACTTTACGTTTGTTGATGTTGCCATTACCCCGTAAAGCTCATCAAACTTATTCATAATGTCTTTTGTTTCCATATCATTTCTCTTTTTTTATTCTGTTGTAATTAAACTTTTCAATTCTTCAAAGTCGCTCTTTGCAAAGCTTATACTCTTTTTGCTTCCAAAAAGTATTGTGGTTATTATGTTGTCGGGTAGGTCAATAGAAACAGCTCCATCATTAATGCGACCTTTGATGAAACCAAGGTCAAACTCATAGTTGCTTATATTCTCCAACATCTGCATGAGGTCTGAGAATATGGTATCAGCATCAATGTTTCCGTCCTCATCGGCAATGAATAGAGTAGCATTGTCAATGCTTTTACCCCAACTATCCTTGTGCTTGGCGATTATGTTGTGTGCAGCTCGCTTCATATACACGGAAGGTATAGCCAAAGCAGGATTCTCCTTCACCATATCACTAATTCTTGCGTCTGCCCACAAATCAAGCGATGTAAGCAGTTTCTCTTTCAATTCAGGTATGTTCATTTTTTCGCTCCTTTCTTATTAGTCCCTTGAACCATAGCAAGGTATTCTTGCCAAGTTTTATCACTATGATTAGTCATATAGTCGTTGAGCATAGCAGTTTTCTGTTCTTCTGCCTGTGCTACTTCTTTTCTTAGTTTCTGCATCAAGGATAGGTGTTTCTTCAATGCTTCCTGTCCTTGTTGTGTGCTTTCGATACGAGGGCGAATGATACGCAACTGCTCGTCCTGTACGAGCTTTGTTACATACTGCAAGCTCTCAACGTATTCTTGATTCTGCATCAAGTATTGTTTTTGTGCGCCTGTAAGATTGTCCTCTATCTTGTCAATTTCATCCCAAAGTGGAGTAGAGGACTGCTGCGCTTGCATATTGATAGATGCTCGCTTCTGTTGTATTGCTTCATACATTTTCTGTAGCTCTGCATCCATCATCTGCGGTTGTTGCTGACTTGTGCCCATATCCAATAATGGGCTACCACTAAAATTCATCATAATCAATATCTTTAAGTTGGTGATATATTATAGAAAGGTGAGAGGGCATCCACCAACGAGGGCAAACACCCCTCACCAACTCATTTCTTCTTAGTCCTTTTTGCAGACTTCCTTACTGCTTTGTTACGCTCCTGTAGTGGGAGTTGAAGCAGCTTGGCAGTTACAGCCGTAGCTACCGTAACCCGAAACTACTGGTGTAGAAGGAAGTACCAATTGTCCGCGAAGACAATTGCAGGTCTTCTCGTTTACGTAAGCCATCATTAGCTTCTCCTTGTAAGGAGTAAGAGCCTCCATTACGGCAACCTTCTTGTCAAGGTCGCAATACTTAGCTTGCAATGCGTCATACTGGTCTCGCTGATTCTTATACAAACCGAAGTCTGCATCTATCTGCGATTTATACAAGCCAAACTCTGCTTTCATTGCTCTGCGGTTCTCCGCATTGATAGCGTCTGTAGCACCCTTATACATAGAGAACTTCTCTGCGATATCAGTCTCACGCATAGCGTAGAACTTGTTGGCGGTGTCGAGCTTCAAACCGAACATGTCGGTAAGCAACTTAACTTCGTCAGCACATTCCTTCTCCATCACCTGTAAAGCGGTTGGCTGATTAGAACTTGCGCTAACACCGTATGTGTTGATGTTCACGTTCTCAGGCATAGTACTGCCACCGAGCGAACCAAAGACATTACGATTACCACCAAACAACCACGCACCTGCGCCTAAAGCTGTGCCGATAATTCCGAGGGTGAGTCCAGCATTACCTGTTGCTTTTGAAGCATAATCGCCTACTTTTTTGCCCTCTTCGTAGATTTTCTTCTCTACTACTTTAGCATCTGTCATTTCCATGATACAATCTTTTTAATCCTAAATGTTAACTAACTCTATTGTAACGTTACGTGGCAAAGTTAGTTGTTATTATTCAGACTTAAAATAACTCTATCACACTTTGTTTTAATAGCTGATAATCAGTAAGTTAAGCTGATAGGAGGTAATGTCATGTTTGTCATCATACCAAGAAAAGAACATTGTTTATCTTTATATAACAATATAAATTTGTATGTATGAAAATTTTGCCTTAACTTTGCAAACGAAACAGTTCACCTTTAATAAAGAAAAGAACAATGAAGACGAATGCACTTTCAGTTGCTAACTACTTTATAGAGTTGGCAAATAAAGACGGAAAGCCTTTGCATCTGCTTGGGCTTGTTAAGCGTGTGTATATAGCACATGGCTTTGCTTTAGCATTGTTACATCGTGGATTAATCAATGAAAGATTTGACAAAGTTGAAGCTTGGAAATATGGTCCAGTTATTCCATCTGTATATCATTCCTTCAAACAGTATCGAGCAAAAGAGATAACAGAAAAAACCATAGTCATGGAATGGGATGAGAAAAATATGTGTCCAATATTTGAAACTCCAAACCTTACAGATAAAGATGAAAAGAGAGTTGTTGAAATGGTTTGGAAAAGATATATTTCCTATTCTGATAACGAGTTGGTGACTCTGACGCACATGAAAGGAACTCCATGGGATATGTGTTTTATTGAAGGTGAAAATGTTGCAATTCCAGATATTCTTACAGAGGATTATTACAGAAGACTTATTGAAAGAGTAGCATCAAGAAAGGGTATTACATGGGAAAATTAGATTTGTTGGACGCTCTTGAAGAAGTTGATGATAAATATGTAGAATTATCTGATGAACGAGCTATACAAACAGAGCCAATAGATGGTGAAGGAAAAGCCATCCTTGCTATTCAACAAAAGAAAATCCAAAGATTGGATGAAGAAATAAAAGACCTCCAGCAAGATAGAGAGCAACGTAAGTATTTAAGTTATGCTTTATTTGGTTTTATGTGTTTTTACATGCTTATTGCCCTATCTATTGTATTCTGTTGTGGATTTGGTTGGATGACTCTTCATGATAAGGTACTGATAACGTTAATGACAACAACTTTGGCTGATGTTATAGGTATCTTTAGTTTTGTAGCAAAATATTTGTATCATAACAAATCATAGTTAAGGGGTGGTGCTTAGCATTGCTCCTTTTTTGATGATTAAGAGTGGTATGTCGGAATTTCCGAACAACCACTTTTAGGCTATTTCCATTTTGGAAATAACCATTATCAGTTATTAAGCATTACTTAACAACTGAAACAAAAAAGAGAAGCAATCACTTGCCTCTCTTATTCTTCATAAAATGCAGAATGTCCCACTTCTTCCAATATCTCGTATGTCCTCGCTTCTTACACTCACCATTCGGAATATCACCACGCTCGACCATTCTATTTAAGGTAGAGTCGCTAATACGTAGCTTCTCTTTAACTTCCTCTGTGCTCATCATCGGGTTAAGCATATTGGGGATGATGTCACACAATCTATCCAAATCATCATCGCTCATTCCGCAAGCGGTAATGACCTCACCATTACGCTGCTGTTCGTCTGCCTTAAAGCAAGCATCACTTAGTGACTTCAAAGCTGTCCCAAGTAATTTATAACTCAATATCTTCGCCATATAACCTAAGTTTTTGTGATAATTCCGTAAAAATTGGCATTACGAGCATATTTTTCTGCCTATTCTCGTTTTACTACAAAATAAATCAGCGAAAGAGTATACGTAGATAATTACAGTCATTACCATCAGTGCGTAGTGGCTCATTATCATAGCATTTGTAGTAAAAATGCTATGATGCACAATATGTATAGCGTTAACTCCAAAGTAATAGAAGAACGGAATACGATACCTCCAGCACAACCAAAAGAATCTGCTTGCAAGGATGATAACCATAGGGAATACGTAGACCATGACATATATAAAAAGGTAGCATGGCTCGTTGCCTGGTAGCTTTATAAGCATTTCACGAGGATGCGTGCTGAAGTTTATCATTCCGTAGCTATGCACAAGCATGATAGCTATCGGCATCCACTTGCAAAACCATTTGAAAAACTTTAGAATCCTCCTGTTATACCTGTTACCGCTCTTCATCAGCAGTTGCATAACCTCACTAACATCCATTCCCTGCATTAATCGCAGGATTTCTTTCTCCTTTTCACTCTGTTCCATAATCTTTATTATTTAGTTCGAGTTTTCAAAAATAAGCAATTTTTCTTTTCGCTCTCATTTTATTAACGTAATTAACGCAATACCGATATGTTTTAACATTGTAAGCGCATAATTAATTGAAATTCATACATTTATAGGAGTTTTTGAAAATATCGTTATATCGTTTTAGAAATACTGATTTAGTGATAAATAAAAACCTTGCCTATCTTCACAGACAAGCAAGGCAATGTTATCCAAAAACAAATCTACCTTAAAAAACTAATTTATATTTTTGTGTATCTATGGCGTAAGTCTGTATGATAAACCTACTCCGACATAAGGCTGCATACCTTTAGGCGTTAAGCCATATCCTGCTTGTAACTCGATTCTAAACCGTGACTCTTTGTCACGTATTGTGTGAGTGATATAGGTCGTTTTCTGTTTAATGGTGATACTATCAAGATTAGGCTCGTACCCACTAACATAAGCTCTATACAGCGTATCTTCATAGACCTTCTGAGAGATTGGTATCTGAACCTTTACACTATCGCTTACGAACTGTTTAGTAGCACTATCGCTTGCTATTGGTAACGACCTTGTGATGTATCTAACAACAAAGCTATCTACTGGCACAGGGAATGACTTCTTTACAGAATCAACAACCGTTACCTTAGTCGTGTCGCATACCTTTTCGCTTCTAATACTGCTATGCTCTAAATATAGTACTATATTAAGTATAACCGAGATACATAACAGTACTCCAAGAATCTTTTTCATAAGACATCAATTAAGAAATATTAGTCAGTTTCTTTCTTGCCGTAATCCCTTGGTGGTTGACGTTTTAAACAACCGTTAACCCTACACTCGTTCCACTCTAATTCGTGAGTAATCAGAACCAAGTTATTCTTCTCGTCTTTCAGTTGTCTAATCTGCGTTCTTTGCTTTCCCAAGTCGTCAAACAGCGAATCTATCTTGTCATTTAACTTTTTGCGTTCTGCTATGTGTTCCTCGTGTTCATGCTCATAGAGCTTTTTCCATTCTTGTGCATAAGCCATAGCGTTAGCATCTTCATCTTTTTGTGCAGCAGCAGCCTCTTTTCGTTTCCTTGAATTATAGTATAGTAATTGTCCAACAATACCACTACTTACTAACAATGTTAATATCGAAATCACGTTATCCATTTTTTATCCTCCTTTCTATTCGGTCCAACAATCACATTCCCACGCTCTTCGCTTCTTTAGACCCTCCAATGGCTTACCTTTTGCATATATCCATCGCTTAAACTGGTTAGTTATATCTTCATCAGAAGCTCTCTGTAAGATAAGCTTGAATAATGTAGACTTACGGAAGGATGGAACGCCTAAATTGAAGCAAAAGTCTGCACATGCATCGAAGCGACCTTGGGTCTTAGTAATCTCCTTTGAAGCCGAGAGGAATATCTCAATCGGCTTCAAAGCATCCAATAACCATTGTTCTGCCTGCTCTTTAGTACAGAACGTTTTAGGAGTAACATGCTTAGTATGTCCATATCCACAAGTCCATACTCCAGCAGGACAACGATAGGCTTTAGAGTGAAAGCCCTCGAACTCTTTGATTTTTTCAATTAATCTAATACTTGCTTTCATATTTCTTAATGTTTAATTAATCCAACTCTTAACGAGCTGACCTATTGTTATCACAATACCATATCTCACCACATCCTCCCACTCAAATCGTTCCAAACGATAGCGAAAAAACTGATATAGCTCCCTCGCTATCATTATTGTGTAGGCTACCCATCCGATTACGAGGGCAACCATGAACCACAGGCATAAGCCGAGGATGTCACGGCTGTTGATTTTTCTCCACATAAGGAAAATAGTTAAATTCCTGCCTTAGTTAGTTCTTCCTTAACCCAAGCGATGAACACATCATGCTCCTTAACCTCAAAATCTCCTGGATTCTCTCGCCATTTGCGAGCTAAAGAAGCATTAAACGAAGCAGAGGCGAGAGCATCACGAAGACCATAAGCTTGCATCTCTGCCGCGTTGATAAAAGCATCACGACTAACAGGTTTGATGCAGCGTACTGGATAGCCTACACGTGTCAAGCGTGTTGAAGTAACAGCAGAATCAGAAGTGTTAGAAACTGTAGGGTCAGGCATTTCAACCTCCTTAATATCAAGGTACACGGTAACAGCGTTGCCCTCGTCTAAATAGTTGTCTCTTACTAAGCCTTCAGATGGCAACTCAAAATAATTCTTTGCAATCATAATTTTTTTGTTTTTAAATTTTATATACCTTATTATTATATAGCATTAGCATATTCAACATACTCGTCGAGATATTGTTTTTGGTTGGTTGAACCTTCAAAAATATATCCGCAACTATTTACTATCTTTGCATCTTCGATAGGTAATATAGCCTGTTTACCTCCAAACATCCGCTCAGCTTGACGTAAATAGTGATATAGTCCTGCGTAGTCTCCATGCAGCTCTCGCAATTGCTTACGACCAGTATATTCGCCATCCTCGGTTATCTCGTCAAAGCAAACGAGTAGCTTAATCCAATTATCCAAGCCTTTACCGTTCTGCCTTATCTCGTAGTCAAGGACAGAAATAGTAACACCCTGAATATCCTTAGCCTGCACCTGCGGGGCATCCATCGAACGATTAATTTTTATCTTTTGCGTCAATTCCGCTAATTTCATATTTCTCTCTTGAATTTGTATTAATAGATTATACGAGTCAACGCCCACAAGCTGCCCGAAATAACAACCCCAATTTCGTGGTGTTGCTTGTTTTGCAGCATCAGCAATACGTTGACGTACTGTCGCATATCCTTTATTGTGGTCGTTGTAAGATTTATCTTCGTTACGATGATAAATTGTACCGCAAAAGTCAATGGCATTATTATCTATAGCTACAACATGACTGTCCCATCTATTTGCTCTTATACCAAACTCAAACCACCATCTTTGACGAGTTCTCTGCAATACCGCATGCGCATCCGCCTTGCTATTGCAACCAACAAAGATATTATCGGCATAGCGAAGGTAAAAAGGATAGCAGCGAGAGTATTCTGCATCAAAATCAAGCATTAAAATATGGTGAGCGAGAGGAGACATAGGAGTGCCGATAGGCAATCGGTCATTACAGAAGGTGACGTTACAACCGTAGTCTATAAGCCATTTATCCGTTGTCAAACGCTTCAAAGCTTTGCGGAAGACCTTTGTCCGAACATGCTCGTAACATTTTCGTTGGTCAATGACAGCAGCAAAATGTATGTCTCTATGCTTATAAAATAGAGATTTTAGCCTGTGTCTTACAGAGAAACGCTTCTGCTTAGCGTTTAATCCGCAATTGTTCTTGCAATTTAACGCTGAGTAATTATCTCTCTGACGATAAAATAAGGAAATGCGATTTATAAACACATACTGAAGTATGCGAGTGACGAGAGTAGGAGAGTCTATATCTCTTCGCTTACCGTTTTTGTTAATTTTGTACAGTTTGCGATAAAATATGACTTCAACATATAGTCCACTATTGATACACATGCAGAACATGTCGATGTTGCTATCCCAATCTTCGTAGAATAGTTGCACCTCCATTTTCTTGTTGTGGTTGCGACAAGCATCAAATGCAGCTCGCTCCACTTCGCTATGTGTGACAATTTTTTTATTATTCTTATTCATAAATTAATAATTCAAGTGTTGAGCCTTGGTCATAACACAATTTGCGTTATGACCCCACGCCTTCGAGTTAGTCTTACAACTGACATCACTCAAAATGCGCTTCGTCTTGTAAGTTAATTCGGCATTTTTAGCCACGACTACAACCCATATCCTATAATACCTTTAATCTTCTGCCCAAACGACATTTCATGTCATCAAAAATGCAAGAAGTCGCTCAATTCTTTAGCCGAGCCTCCAATATTGCGGTTCGTATTCAACACCGTGTTGTTCGCATTCATACTGCGAGACGCGCAATTAGACCAATTCGCATTGCCACCGCCACGGACGCCCAAGTTGTAACCGTTATTTCAACCATCCTTTCTCGTTTCAGAGGTGTGAGTCCCAATGCTCAACTTGTCAAGAGACGAATGGATTTTATCGTTAATCTAACTCCTATATCCGCTCTCACGGATATAGGAGAAAATTAACCTTGTCAGCTTGCTCTTTGCAGGCGCGGACGGTTGCACCGTCCTTTATTGCGCTTGCAGCGCTGTTGCACCTACTTGCATACGAACAACACTTGAGCCGAGCCTCCAATAGCGCGGTACGTATTCAACACCGCGTAGTTCGCATGCATACTGCGAGACGCGCAATAAGACCAATAAGCATAGCCACCGCCACGGACGCATCTGCGAACTCTGTCGCCTATCGTATCGCTGAAATAATTCTTGTTATCATTAAAGCCTGTAACGTAAGTGTTTCTACCACCATTAATCGTGACTTCTGTCAATGTATTCGCGTAGCGCTTACCAAGCCAACCTGCCTGCGTAGACTCTTGGCGACCAACCTTTTCGTATGTCTTTTCAAAATCGAAAACACCTTTATTGCTTTTGTTCCAAGCACGCTCAGAATGCCACTTGCGCTGGTCTGACATTATATAGAGGTCAGTAGGATAGCCTATTCTACTCTCGCTTTGATGTACGAGAACTTCTGATACTTGCTCATATCCACCTCCTCGATAATGAGATATATCTCCAACAGTAGATACGCCATCCATCAAACCATCACGCAAGACAACCTCTATAGTGTAAGTTTGTGCATTGCCAGAAGCATCATAACCTTGCCATTCGCCTGTGACCTTGCGATACACACGAGCATTAAGATAACCATCAGCGACACCCTTGGCTTTAGGTGGAGTAACATACCAATATTTTGTACCATAAACATCAAACTCGGTATTCTCAGGTATTCCCAACTCCGCAGCAAAAGACAGAACTAACAGAGCCTCGTTGCAGCGCCATTTTGGAGCTTCACCGTTTAGCCAGCTTGATACGTTCTCGTTAACCTTAGTTCCGTTAGCATCCTTATATATCCAATCGATGTTCTGCCAATAAGGTGCATATCGCCAATCGCCATTGCCCATCTTTATTCTTGTTCCGCCATATTTCAGCATGTTTGCTTCATTGTTTAGCGAATCGTCTGCCGAAGTGCCTGACGAGAATAGATTATCTGGGTCATTGATGTAGTTTGTGCCATAAAGTAATTCATGTGCACAGACGAAAGTATTGTATGCGTGCATGCCCATTTCAGCAAACGGATAAGGCTTCGTTTTATCGAAATTGTTATTTCGAGCGTAGTCCATGCTTGTTATTTGGCTTACATCACCCATACGAGGATAAGCACCATTATCATAAAACATTCCTAAGCCATTACCGCCTATATAGCCCTTAGTGTTGTTATCGCCTGGGTTATAGAGGAAGAAGAATGAACGGAATTTGATTTTTCCGTCATTATCCTTGATACTTGTATCACAATTAGACGATATAAGAGTAGGTTCAAGCTTGCGAGGCTTCATACCCTTATATTCACGGTAACTCTTCAAAATACCACGATACAGGGTGTCAGGCTCGTTAGCAGGATAATCATCAAGAAGATAATTGACAGAAGGGTCACCAATTTTGATACTATAGTTCTTCGATGTGGTCTCCCATGGGCGAAGAATGTGTTCAATAGCATTACCCGAAGCATCGTAAAGTTTTTGAGTCAAGCCGTAGTCGTTGTAGAATTTTTCAGCATCAAATTCTCCTGCCTCACAAAACTTCTGTGTATGCTCAGCATCGAGGTATAGCTCTACATCGCATTGCGCTCTCATCTCCTCTGTAATTCCGACAGCAGGAGCAAAAGAATTATCCTTATAGCGCAATACGTTGTTACGCTTCAGCTCCTTAGCAGGCATAACTTCAACGCCCTCTTTGGCATCCTCGTGATTTATCAAGAACGGACGATACATATCTTGTAACATCTGCTTGCCTACGTTGGTAGACTCCTCGACAATATCTGGCGAAGGTTTTGTTGTATCTTGACTGCCAATATAATATCGGTCAATAGTACCACCAAGGTCGCCTACTGTCTGTTCCAATGAACTCAGACGCTCACCATAATTCTCTACATTTGCTTCAATCTCCAAAGCCTTAGCGTTAGTTATAAGCTCCAACTGCTTCTTAGCTCCAGTTCTGTCTGTAACGCTCAATGTGTCATTGTCAAGTGTTGCGTCTACCTTTTCAGCACCTGCGGCAGCATCATTAGCTCTTGTTGTTGCATTGTTAGCGTTTGTTGTTGCTGTTACGGCATTAGTAGTAGCGTCGGTAGCTTTCTGTGTTGCAGTAGCAGCAGCATTTGCCGCTGTATTAGCATTTGTAGTAGCCTTAGCTGCCTCCTGTGTTGCGGTAATAGCATCATTTGTTGCCTGAGTAGCCTTAGCGAGAGCTTCAGAAAGGTCTACGCTCTTATCCCAATAAGCGGTATCGGTCAAAGGGTGACCTACACAAACCATGGTTTCCTTATCTACTCGCTTACAGGTATAAATTGTAACATTATCAATTACAATGTAATCGTGCAGATGGTACTCCTTAGTAGGGTCGTATGCTGTACCTACTTTCGTTAATACAATTTTAATCGTTTTTGTTTCCATATTATTTGTTTTTAGATTTATTTTTTAATCACTAAACTCCCTGTTTCAGGGTCGAAATCAACATCAAAGTTGGCAACCTTGGTAGTCTGAGCGTTCCAATCTTCTTCCGTACCTTCGTAACCTAATTCTTTGGCAACTTCGTATGCGCTCTTGCCACGGAACTGCTTACCTTCGATACGGTAACACGTCTTTGCACCTGAACCATCGCTACGTATCAAAAGCAATGTATCGCCTTCTTGTAGCTCGACCGCTTGCGCAAGCTCTGTTACGTCAACGATGTTATTATTAGATTCATCCATACGCCTACTCTCCTGTTCCTGTTATAATTATTAACGAGTAGGTGTCAGGGTCATAATCTACTGCCACTTGCGCATCCTTGACCGCTTGTTGACAATCTTTAACAGCCTTGTCTGTAGCGGTCTTGTTGTCTTTAGCACTCTGCTCGCGTCTCGTTTCTGCGCTTATTCTCGCATTCTCTGCTTCAATGCGAGCTTGCTCATCAACCTTACGAGTTGTTTCACTACTGACACGTTCCTGCTCTGCCACTACTCTCACTTGCTCATTCTGTTCCAACTTCACTACAAGCCCGTTGGCAGTAGCGGTAGTGGTAGTAAGCTGGTCGAGAGCTTTCTTTGTAGCGACAATCAAGAGTTCGCTTTCTTCAGCGGCAGTGTTGGCTCTATCTGCTGCGGTGGTAGCAGAAGCTGACGCATCTGTTGCCGACTTTGCAGCATTTTCTGCTGCGGTAGTGGCAGTAGTGCATGCCACCATTGCTGTTGCCATCTTCTCTAAGGCAATTTTGGCAAGTCGAGTTGCCTCTGTCGCATTAGCTGCTGCCTCATTACCTTTCTGTGCTGCGGTAGTGGCAGCCACGGCTGCTGCATAGGTAGCCGTATTGTCTATAAAAACTCCCCATGTCTCGTGTTCACGGTCAAGACGAGGGTCTACGCCAGTATTCTCTTGCTTAGCGTAATACATCGTCTGATTGAGCGTAACGAGCGAATTAGGAGTATAAGCAGTTTCTGCACTCCAAGGCTCTTCGTGAACTTTGAAGCCCACATAGCCGATTTTTTGAAAATAGCTACTGAAAAGCAGCTTTAATTGTTCTAAATCTGTCATAGCTGTCAATATTATTTAATTGTTTATTCTGTAGCAGGAAGCGGATTATGCTTAACACACAAGCAACCGTTGTCGTCAATAAAATATCTGCCCTTGTCGGTATCTGCGGTAAGAGCAACATTAAGAGACATATCGCTATAGTCAATAGCGAAAGTAGGAAAGTCGCAACCACCCTTGGCAAAGAAATCTGTCTTGACATACTCTTGTGAGGTTTCGTCCCATGAGTACCAATATCCATCCTCGCCTACCTTGTTTGGATGGTCAGCCAAAGCTTTGGCTCTGTCTGCTTGCGTATTGGCATTGCTCGTAGCCTTTTTAGTTTCTGTTATCGCTATATTGGCTTTGTTTACTGCCTCTTCCGTCTGTCGCTTAGCATCAGCAATGGTTTTGTCCACTTTCTTAAGTGCATTCTCGGCATCAGTAATCAGTCCGCTAAGCTCTACCGAAGGCGCAAGGATGATGATAGCGGTGTCCATATCTACGCTATTTTCTCCTTCTTGCATTTCTGAGAAATCGTAGTCGGCAGAAGCGTTGTTGTCAACAATCTGTATCTGCTCATATTCATTACTTCGCCAGTCGTTGCCCAAACATTTGCCTTTCACCTCTAAAGCATAGGTTGCACAAGGCAGATTGTCTTCAACCTTGGCAAGAATGATATTGTCGTTAGCAACATCAATCGTAAAATTCAAAGGTCGTCTGCGAAAAGCGTTGACGAGATTCACAACGATGTCTGTACATGCAGGTAGGGGGTAGGGAATTGGTTCACCTCCCTCCATCTTGCATACAGGTATGCGCATCGTGAAGTCATTTCCTTTTGTAATTTTTTTCATAACTATCTTTGTTTTAAATTAATATACTTAGTCAGAATAGCCTGTAAGGAATCCACCCCAGTAGGCATGTAGACTACTATCCAAACTTGTCTCGTCGAGGATTTTTGTTCCGAATATAGCGTCTTCGTATTCGCTTCCAGACGAACCTGAAACTTCCATAGGAAAGGCATTACCACCATTTGAATGGAAACCGTGGTCGTAAGTGTAACCATCCCAAGAATAGAAACAGACCTCCTTCGTCAGAGGGGTGAAGTCACTACTATTGTCAACATACCAGACTAACACCTGTTTCTCATTAACGTACTCTATAGCAGACGTTAGATGTAATGTCTGACCAGGCATTAATACAAGGGCACGACCTCTACGACCATTGCAGACAAATACACCTCCCTCGTAATTTGTAGCTGCATACCCTCCACCTCCTTCTGGGAGTATTGTAGGCACAAGAGTATCTACGCCTTCCACAATCTTATAGTTACCCTTATTCGCTATTCGTGGGTCGGCAAAAACTACAGAAGCTGAGTTATGATATGTTTTCATCAATCCTCTGTTATCTAAGTTTTTATAGCTCTCAAACAAGGAAGGTGTCGTCTGTGCCCATTTAGCCACATAAGAATCATACTTAGATGCTATAGTGAGCTTCACACCTGCTTCTTTCAGACCATTAACAGTATATTCCTTATCGTTATAATCCTTAATGGTATGCGTATCAAGCATAGGAAGGATTACGCGAGAGTGAGAAACCGTTACAGACTTATGAGCTTTCATGTCGCACACGATAAACAAATCATCATTAGCACTCACATCCTCGTAGTTCTCGACTAAGACTCCTCTTAGATGTAAATCGCCCGATATGATAGTATTATCTGCATTAAGCGTAATCTTACCTGTTTCTATATTGATACCTGTACGTCTCAACGCGTCTTTGTTTGCGATGTCCTCCGTTGCCTCTGTCCAAGGAGTGCTCATTACTCCAGCTTCGAGCTTAGGCTGGCAGATTTGCAATGTTCCTGCTCCGTTCGCTCCATATACCTGTATAGCAACAATCTGCTTCTGAGAGCCTGACTGCGCGCTAAAGTGATACCATACTTTCGTCCATTCGGTAGGAATATTTTCAATCTCCACATAGCCAGAAGAAGGTGCGCTCGAATCAGTTTTAGTGGTTGTAGTATAGTTAGACACACTTCCATTACTACACTCAGCATACTTAACATTATCAACAAGATTGATTGTACATTTCACATTCTTGTTACTATCATTTACACTTCTAACCAAAAACGACAGAGTGTAATCCATATTGATGGTAACAGGTACAGTCTCAAACCTTAGAAGCGTATTCGATTTTCCTGTTTCTACAGTTGCTTCACTCAGGCTACAACCATCCTTAGCGTTAGATACAACTTTACCTACGGCTTTCAGATTACCTCCTATATTAAGGTAGCGAGTGTTGTCAAGCATATTGCCACCTCTGTAGTCGTAATCCTCCTCTGAGAGCGTCCATCCGTTGTACGAGTCTGCTTGCTCCAACATAGGTCTACAGATGTAACCATCAATACGAATACTCGTTTTCGCCTGAAAGTATAGTCGTACAGACGCATACGACATATCGCCTGTTGCCTCGAAAGTAAACGACACAAGTTGCCATGTGTTTGCAGCGTTGAGTTTAACCTCCTTGTTAAGTATCGCGTCCGTTGTTACACTTGCACTATTGCCTGTTAGTTCAGCCTGACGGAACACTTTAACAAAGAAATGCGCTATAGTATTTGTAGCCTTTACCCAACACGAGATAGTGTATTTCTTGCCTTTTACAATAGGGATATTATTACAACTATTGTTGACACCTTCCCAACGCACAATAGGACATATAGCCGTACTTGAAGTAAATGTATGAATACAATTACTGCCATCATATCCACCCAGTCGCTCGATTACGCTTCTTGTCTCGTAAGTAATACAAAATCCTCCGTTTCTCGCGAAGTCTGAATTGACAAGGAGATTACGCTTCTTCGCAGCTTCCGCAGTTACGCTAAGCGATATTTCCCTTGCTGTCTGCTTGATTGCGCTATTGTATTCAGTGAAGTTCTCCTTGTTTCTCACCTCTTCGGGTAGAGCATTGTACTTGTTGCTAACCTCGGTATATTTCTGCTCATAGAGCTTAGCGGTCTGAATAACAGAGCTGTTAAATCTTGCAACGTTAACGTTAAAGACAATCTGACGATAAAACATGTTGTTGCCATCATCGAAGCTCACTACTACATATCCGCTTGTCTTGCTAACAGCATTGCCGTTAACCGTTTCTTTAGCTATGCCAATGCCCTTCAAAGCAATCTGTAAGCACTCCGAAGTTTTACGGATAACAGCGTTTTCGCTTCCGATTGTAAAGTTCAAGCTGTCTACAATATTGACATTCTTAATGTCTGCAATAACATTCTCTCCGTCACGTCTTGCCCATATCTCTGCAACCTGTACTGCCGAAGAGTTGACAACACCGTTATCATCTGTGTCAAAGACCAAAGGAGCGTTTTTGATAGTTACTTCGAGTGCATCTAAGCCATCAGAGCCAGGAGCTCCGTTACCACCAGGTTCTCCTGGGTCTCCCTTGACACCATCTGTAAGCACAGGAAGGTCGTAGGTTACTACAACGTCTTCATGGTCTGCCTCCTTAATGGTAGATTTCAGCTTAACAGAGGTAATCTGATATAGATTGCCTATATCAGACAGAGCCTTGTTTGGCAACAGCATAGTTGCACTATTACCATTCAATAAGGTATATTCTGCATATATCTGCGCATCCTCCAATGTCTCAATCTTATTGCCTGTACGCTTGCGAACCTTAAAGGTAATATCGGTAGGAGTCGTTGTCTGCGTAGACGGATGGCGTGTGTAGTAAGCCACCGAAGGCACGATGTCGTACATTATCGTTATCGGGTCAACGATGTTGTCAGGTGTGCCTTGGAATAACTGGAAGTTGTCGGTGTTGTGCATCACCTTTTCAGGAGAAATAATCGTTGTGATTATCTTCCATTGATAAGGGTTCACAATCTTGTTGTCGTTTGTGTCCAAGCTGCCTGTGTAGTGAGGTGCACCGAGCTTATGGTACATGGTGATTGCAGGAGCGTTATCATTATCAGTTGCGCTATCCTTTGTAGAGGTAGACAGCTTAATCACGTTGCCATACTTCTTCCACTTAATTTGGTCGCCAACTTGTACAATCACGTCGTAAGGCGCAGGAGCATCAGGCTTTTCGCCATCATAGCCATAGAATATTCTGTCTGCTATCTTAGTGCCGTTGTCGTCTACATCCGTGCCTTCTTGCTCTGCAAACAATGAAGCGAGAGTCTGCATGCCCTCGTCCATAGTAACCTCGACCATTACGTTGCCCCAAACGAGCTTTTTTTTCTGTTCGTTGGCAAGTGTCTTGTCTGAATAGGTAGGTATAGTGAGTAAGTTGCCTTGAAACTCCTTTACGTTGCTAAGTATAACATAATCATAGAGCTTGCCATCTATTTTCTCCTGACCTACGCCTACAACCATGCGCCAGTAGTATCTGTTAGCAAAGTCTTCACTCTCTCCTGCCTTGACATTAAATGTCTGACAGAGAGCCATCATGCCCACATGCCACCAGTTCATAGTCTTAGTCGTGCCATCATCTGCAACCGCATAGCACTTATATGCGATTACCTTCTCTTTAGCAGCGTCCCATATATAGCTAACCTTTGCAATTTGGGAGCCTGCGTTACTGAAGATAGTCGTTCCTCCTGAATAGCTCACCTTGCGTATCTCTACGCTCGATGCAAACATCCTCGTTCTTGCGGTTAGATAGTCTACAAAGAGGTGACTCTTGCCATCATCGCCCATATACAGGTCAAAGCCTTGCGCTCCGATGATAACTCTATCAGAAGGAGTACTATTCTTGTCATGTATTCTGTCAACAACGACATCACTCAGCTTAGCATCGCCATTGCCATTCACGTAGCTCTCGCCATTGCCTAAGCTCATTCCGTTAATCGCCTTGATAACATCCTGCGCTTTTAGTCCCTTTAGGAATGTTATAAAACCTTGCGCTGTGTCATCAAACTGCTTAGATATAAAGTTATCACTACCATATTTTGCAATTAAGTTTCTCAACTGACTAACGGTATATCCTCCACCATTACCATTGCTTCCTCCGCTTGCAATAATTGATTGTACATCTTCTTTTAGCTGTGTAATAGTACCTTTTATCGCTTGATTACCTAATGTAATCGTTTGAATAAAATCGAAATCAATATTGGTCGACAGCTTCAATACTCTTGTAGCAAGCTCATATCCGTGTCCGTCCTTATACGTTACACTCTGTCCGATTTGTAATTGAGGGTTATTTTCCAAGAACACATCTGAATATGACTTAACCTCATAGTTATTCAAATCAGACAATAATCGCACAATCTCTTCTTTTGCTTTTTCTAACAATCTATTTTGAGCATCCTCATAATAGATAGTATTAGCCATTGCGATATTATAGAGTACCGTGATATTACACATCAAAGAAGGCAATCTTTCTCCACGAGGAATGAGCATTTCTTCTTTATTCGTAGGTATGATAACCTCATTATCCTCTTGATAGATGATTTCGTAATCACCAGCCAAAACAGAGAAATTATCCTTGCTTACATCATCTGACGTGTGCGAGGATGATGCCTCTTTGTGATAAATAAGCTCAAAGCCTACATAATCGCCGTTAGAGCCACGACCTGCAAGTGGAGTAGAAAGCGCACCCGTATTAAAATTGACTTCAAATGAGCATCCGATATTCTTTCCATTGATACGCAAATTATCGGTAATCTCAAAGTCATACCAATAATGAGTAATGCCATCATCAACTGTTGTATTGATAATCGTCTTTCCTTCTACTTTTTCTGTAGTGGGATAAGCTAATCTCATATACCATACTGTAAAGGTCTTGTATTCCTTAACTGAGCCATCAGCATTATAAGAAATAGGTATTTTCTTATTATTATCATCAAGCACATACTTAACTCTCCCCCGTACATTATATACATAGGTATTAAGTGAAGGATAAATCTGTGAAATATTAAGCACCTTTATAAAGAGAGGTTCTTTCGTTTTGTCCTCTCTAAGGTCAAGGATAGAATATTTATCAATAGAGTAAGAGCATTCCTTACCATCAATAGTTATAGTACCACTACCTTCATCTAATTGCAGACGTATATCACCAGACGATATATTTTCGCCCTTACTATTGACTTGCGTAATATTTCTTGTGCCACCGTAGATAGAAAAAGCGTTATAGTAGCCTTCTTTACTATCATTAATACTTGGCACACCTACATTCTTTCCAACCTCCAAAACAACAGGAGTTGCGCCGATTAAGACTTTACCGATGTAGATAATTTCATCATCATAGTCAATATGCCACTCGCAGTTATCTCCGATAGCATTTGTTATTGCAGTAAGTGCCGATATAAAATCATTATCGCTGAATGATACATTGATAGTATTTGCCGTTACATTCTGAAAGATAACTTTCCATCCGCATTCACCAAACATCAAATCCTTATTAAGGAAATCTGCAATCTTACCACTAAGAACGGATGTTGTGCCGACAAAAGACCATATGTTTTGTTTAATCTCTTTATTCTGCGAATTACGAGTATAGATATAAAACGGAGTCTTAGACAGAATCATTTTCGGATGCTGAAACTCTGGAGTATATTTCCAAGACATCTCATCCGTCTGTGTAGGTTCATAAGCTTCTAAGAGAAGAAACTTACGGGTTACTTCTCTTACTTTATCTATTTTGTATGTATAGTTAATGTATGCTCCAACAGGCAAAACAACTTTCTCAGCAGTAGAGAAAGAAAGAGATATATAGTCTGATTTAGACATCTCTTGCTCTCTCTTTGCTGCTGACGTTATTTCTGCTTGCAACATTATTTTATCCTCTATATCATATATCTGAATCATAGCTTAATTCTGTCGTCAGGGTTGTACTCTGTTAATTTGAGTACGAATTTACCTTTTTTTAAGCCATAATCACCAAACTGAGAACATAGGGAATAAACAAGTTTAAAAATCCTCTTTAATTGTGGTATTTTAAGGCAAAATTCTCCCGAATAAGCTATCTTAGTAAGAAAATCTTCATACCTCTGTAAATATTCCTCTTCTGTTTCTCCTTCAAGAAAAAAAGAAATGCTTACATCACGTTTATCTTTCTTTGCATACTTTTGCGTAGCGATAACCGATTGCCCGTGTTGTAATCGACTATCATTTATCACATATTCTTTAACAGGTGAAGGAGTTAGCAAAGCTTCTCGCCACCCTTTAACTAATGTAATACCGAAAGTATCAAGGTCTACATAAGAAGAATCATCTTCGTTTACCAATTTTATAAATGCAATATTCTTCATAACTTAATATCTATCTTTCATTAATTTATACATATTTGCGATGTCCTCACGTATCAATATAATAGGTGCAGTATTCTTATTGATAGCTTCCAACTGCTCTAATCCTTGATACTGAATATCTCTCATCTCAGAAACATTGCTTGCCGTTTGTTCAGCATAGAATTTTAACGAAGTTACATCAACAGCTATTGCTTTACGGACTTCGTTCCCTTGCTCTTGTGCTATCTGTATAGCATAACCAATACCGATAAGACTACTACCTTGGTCTGCGGTAATAGCTTCTATACCTTTTCCTGTTGCTGTTTGTTCAGATTGAGCATCTGCATAACCTGTAACCTTTGCCGTTTCATCACGGATAGTTAATCCTCTCTCTGTGATACTCTTATACCAATTCTTTAAAAATTCAATATCATCATCTGTTAATTTACCTCCATTGGCTTTAGCACGTTTACCCCATTCATCATAAAACGCTTGTAACTCGTCTCCTAATTCATTACTAATTCGTGATGATAATACTCCTTGCATTAGCATCTTTGAGAAATCATTAGAGAAATCTTGTGCGTCTTTTGTCATATCCATCAGAGAACTAGCAAAATCATCACGCATAGACTCAAAAGAAATCTGAGTTAAAGTCTCATACAGATTTGATGTAAGTTCATCAAGCGTTTCTGCTTCGGCAGCCCAATCAGATAGTCTTTCATATACAGCTTTTCCATAACCGCCTTTACCTGTATTCTTAATCTCATCGGCTGCATAGGTAAGAATAATTTGTGCTTCTTTAGCGTTACGAATATCGCTCAAATCACCATTCCAATCTCGCCCTAATTCACCAGAAATCTTATTTTTCTTTTCTTGTGATATTTTGTTAGGATTCCAGTAATAGTTAAAGCTATGGTGTGCACTATCATATCCTCTTCTGGCATTGTACATCTTTTGCAGATTCGCTTCTTTCTCTTTTTGAAACTTCTGTGCATCTTCATATTTCTGAATAGATTGCCAACCACCGCTTTCGCTTATCTCTTGTGTTAGTCTTTCAATTGCTTCTGTTAGGTATTCGTTCTTTTCAGTCAAATTCTTTATAAGCTTATTTACTTTATCTGCATCACCTCCACCAATACCTAACATATGTCCGAAGCCTTGAAAACCGTTAACAACACCATCAACAAACCCCATTACATCACCCGAAGCCAATGACATTATCGCACTTTGGAATCCACCAACTCCTTCTGAGAAATGTCCTACCGCTTTTCCAAACTCTGTATTACCAAGTCCAATATCTTTGACGAGATTATTCATACTTTGAGCATTTTGATTGATTAATGACATAACATCAGTCAATCCCATACCCTTAGTGTTGAAAACGGCATTAGCAATACCTTTCAATCCTTTTTTATCTTTAATCGCATTATTAAAGTTAGCAAGCTTTATTTGTGCGGCTGTAAGATTCTCCTGTGCTTTACCAAGATTCGTTGAAGATATAACAAGTTTATCGAACTCTTTTGCTGCATTTTTACCTGCTTCCGATAAAGGGTCAAGGTTCAACATTTTTAGATAATCATCTTTCGACATAGATGCTATCTCTTTCAAGCTTATATCTTTACCTGTTTTATCTTTAACGCTCTTTTGAATAGTATTTTCAGCTTCTGAGAGCTTCATTCTCATATTGACCTGTTCTTCAAGAGCTTTATTGTACTCCATTTGTACTTCATAAGATTCTTCGGTAAGCCTTTTCTGCTCACGAAGACCAGGCAAAATCTGAGCAAAAACATCCGTTCTCTCGCTGATTTTATCTTCTATCTCTCGTATCTTTTCAGCAAGAGTCTTTGCATCTTCTGCAGATATATCATTTGCATTGATTGCAACTTTAAGTTTTATCTTTAGGTCTTTGAGAGCAGATGTTGTTTGGTTATTTATATCGTTAAAGACCGTTTCCCAATCAATAGACCTTTTAATCTTTTCAAAATCTAATTCTTGGCTCTTTTGCTTCTTTTCTTCTTCAAATGCAGCTGCTTCATACTCATTACCTTTACTTCTTGCTTCTTTGATTTTTTGATTATATTCTTCTATGATAGCAAGTTTCTGACTTTCGAGGTCTCCATACTTTTTTAGATATGCTCTATAATCTTCAATAGATTTCAACCTCTGTTGATATTCATATTCTGCTTGTTGTGCGGTTAACAGATTTGTCTTTGTATCTATAAGCTTCCTCTGTTCACTATTAAGCGTTATATTCTTATCAAGACCACTTGCATAGAAACCTTCTTTTTTCTCATTTTTAGGATTTCTATCATAGTTAGCTTTCGCTAATTGTATATTCTTTTGTCGCAAAGTCTCTGCTTCTTCTTTAATCTGATGCTTTTTTTTCTCGAAGTCGAGTTTACGTTGCTTAGTTTCTTTCTCGCTTGCTTCATGAGTCTTTGCGATTGCAGTTTCTTGCTCCGCTACATACAATTCCCATTCAAGCTTTTTCTTTTCAGCAAGTTCTTTTGCTTGCTGTTCTGCTTGTTGTTCTCTGTAATTGCGAACTTTCTTTTCTTTATCTGTTTCCTCTGGTATAAATTTACCTCCATCATCTATACTTGTATGATTTGTTTTTTGGTTTAACGCTTTCTGATTTGCTCTTCGGCTTCTTAACCAAGCGTTGTATTTAGTTGCATCATATTCTGTTAGCTTTTCTTTATTTTTTCCCCAATATCCTACCATCGCATTCTGAGTTGCATTCAGCAATGCTTCTTCGGAATATTTAGGAAAATTTTTCTTATAGTACTCGTATTGCTTCTTATATAGACCATTAAGTTTATCCTTTTGTTTCTTATAGTTATTCAATCCTATATTTTTATCGCTATTTTTTTTGACTTTTTCAGATGATGATATGGCGAAAGCGTCTACAGGGTCAACAAATGATGGAATATCGTAACTATTTGTTGTTTTGTTTTGTCCCTTATGTATTCTATCATAATTCTTTAGATAATCAAGTTCATCTGCTGTTTTTTGCGCACCTCCAATAATCTTGTTAAAGAAATTTAGCACACCTGTAAGTATAGGCGTAAGATTAGCATTAAATGATGTCAAAAGACCTTCCCAAGCATTTTTTAGTTTAGCGACATTGACAGATGCTTTCTTGTTAGCATCAGCAAGTAGCTCTGTTTTAGCTTTCGGGTCGTCAATATTCTTACCATATGTAGCGATAGCATCAGCATTGTTTATAAAGTATAATGCTGTTTGTCTTATTCTTCCTTGGAAAGTCTTTTCCGAGAGTTCACCATTATTTAATGCAACTTTAAGATTTTGCAAAGCTTGTATCATACCAACAACTGATGGTTTATACTTGTCGTTTTGCAATCTCTCCATATTCATAAGCATCATAGACATCTTAGATGCAGCTTTCTGTGCTCCTCCAAACTGTGTGCTTGAATAGCCTATAAGGGAAGCCATATCTTTGAATGAAACCTTATACATAGATGCTGTACTACCTGCTGACATTAAAGCATCTGCCATACCTTCGAACGAATCAGTAGAATTTCGTGCAGCCGTTGCAATTATTGCTGATGCTTGGGTCGCTTCTTCTGCTGTCATATGGTATTCAGAAGCAAGATTAGATAGATACTTTGCACCTTCTTTTGAAGTTTTTCCACTTAAAGCTCCGAACTCGTTAGAGCTTTTCACCATCGTAACAAGAGCTTCTGATGAACCAGACAAACTATCCCAAACTTTTACGAACTGTGTGGCAGCTTCTGCCATATCTGCAGCAGATTTAGTCGTTGTACTTGTTAGAGCAAGAATATCTTGTCTTACTTCGCTTAGTTTATTGCTATCAATATAGTGTGATAAAGGTTGTAGAGCTGCTCGGAATTGTTCAGCATGAATTGTTAGCTCGTATAGTGCTTTACCGACAGTTCCAAGAGCTGCACCCCATGTTCCAATTTTTCCAATAAATGAGAATAAGCCTGAGAAGTCTCCTTTTAGTGCACCGCTAAAAGATTTCTTTATAGAAGAAAATATACCGCCTACTTTCTTTGCTGACTTTTCTCCTTCTTTACCAATCTCTTTTGTCTCTTCTTTTACCTCTTTAGCTTTTTTGCTTGCATCTTCATAAGTAGTACCAAGCAGCTTTAAAACATTACGTCCTTCGGCTATATTTTCATTGAGTGCTTGTTGGTCTTTAAGGTTTTGTTTTGCTTCATCGCTATTCTCTAATTTCGCTGCCTTGAATGACGCATATTCAGCTTTTAGCTTTTTTAGTTCTTCGTAATCGAGCCTTAATACTTCTGTAACCCCTTCAATAGTAGCCTTTTCTTCTCCAAAAATTATTTCCGCATTTTTAGCCGAAGAATTTAGATTTTGAGTAGCCTCAGATTGCTTAATAATACCACGAGAAGCGGCACGATGCGCAGCTTCAAGCCCGTTTAAATAATTTTCAAGCAGGGTAAGGTCATGATAATACTCTTTAATTTGAGCATCTGCTTCTTTCATTCCTTGTACATAAGTTTCTTTATCATTTGCGGTTACTGTACCATTATCAACTTTTGCTTGATAAACGTCAGAAAGAGATGCCATCTTTTGTTTTTCTTCTTCTATCTTCGCAGCTAAAGATTTTGTAAATTCTAAGCCTCTTTCTTTACTCTTTATATACTCTTCTTGTGAAGATTGTCCTTCTCGCAGACGTTTGGAAACAGCATCAATAGCTTCTGCTTCCATCTTTGCGGTATAGACATAATTATCTGCATTTTCGGTAAGTCGTAACTTTTGCTGAGTATTTTCTTTTGTAGCTTCGGTTTCTTCTACAATCTTTGAAGAGTTCTCTACATGAGCTACAGCTTCTGTTTCAACGGCTGCTGCAGCACCAATATGAGCTGTAGCCGATGCTCCTGTTGCTGCTGTTGATATAGAACGACCAGCGTTCATTGTTTCAATGGCTGCGTTTAGTGAACCAACATATTGTTGGGTATTGCTAAATGTACCCAACATTGACGAATACTCACCGTTAAGCTTTTCTACCAAACTCTGTTGAGATTTTAACTGCTCATTTATTTCATTCCATTTCGATGAACCTTCGGTCGCTTCTGACAATCTTTTTTTGAGCTTATCTACTGTTACTTCTGCAGTTGCTGCTTCTGAAGCAAGTTTTTTTATTGCTTCTGGAGTCGTTTCTAAAGATTTATTTATCTCAGCGATAGCTTGTTTGTAAGCTTCAATAGACTTCGTTGTTTTATCACTTTCAGAAGCTGCACTCTGAGAAATATCATTCAAAGCCTTAGTCATTTTAGAGCTAACTTCATTAGTTTTTACTCCAAGCTGATTAAGGTTATTTATCAAATTATCAAATGACTGCTGAATATCTGAAATATCCATTTGTCCACTGATACCAAGAATTTCGTCTGCTGCCATATTGTTTGCTTATTTATCTGTTATTACATCATGCCCATAAAGAAATCATTTGCAGAGATTGGTTTATCTATCTTATGATACTCTTTTTGTGGTCTTTTTTGCTTTCTATTGCCCTCTCTTTGCTCATTCTTAGATTTTGTACTTAACGAAGGTGCTGAGCGATTGAGCAAGATAATATTAATGTATGAGCGATTAAATACGACCTCTTCGTAACTCATACGGTAGTACTTCATTACTGAACCGATGATTGCCCATGGGGAGTCGTTTTCGGCTCCGTCATTATCTTCATCTGTGTCAGGAAAGTTATAGAGGTTAAGAAAAAATTTGCATTAAACGAACCACTAATAAATTGTATAAGTTCATTAAATGATATTTGTGTTAGATGCTTGCGTATATAGTTTCCCCATAGCTTTCTTGCCCATTGCTTACGAAAAGCACACACGATAAAGATTTCACTCATTAAGTGAGCCGTTTCTGAGTGTTCAAATAAAATAGGGATAATATTTACCTTATCGCCTTCTTTCCATGTCGGTTTTTTAACAGCATTGCCAAATACACCCATTTCTTGAATTTGCATAAATGTTAGTGGTTTAATCTTAAAGCGAAAACTTCCGACTTTTATTTTTACGGATGCTTCGGCAAGCGTCTTGACGACTTTTTCTTTATCTTTTGTATTCATAATTATATAGGAATAAAAAAGCGGTGCGGCTTGGGAAAGTTCCCTTACCTCACCGCTTCATAACGTATTATTTTTTTATGGTTCTAAAGTTCTTTACTAGACTTTACCTCAATAGCTGTTACATCCGAAGTAAATGCCCATCGGTGTCCGCTTACCTTCTCTCCTTTCGCATCAAATACCGCCATCTGACGACACTCGATATTAAGGTTAGGAAGACCAGACTTTCCGATAGAACCACTACGTGTAACAGTAAGCTTCATCTTAGACCACTGGAAAGTTCTTGATGGAATATCATCCAAATCTTTCGTTACAATCTGAATTGCTTTAAAAATTGTATTTTCTGTAGGAGCTTCGTTAGACCATTGCTTTTCATCAGTAGTATAACCAAGCAACTCTTCATAGTTCTCCTTAGAAAGGTCATAAGTCTGAACAGTAAAACCTTTAGTAGCTGCTGATGTAGTCAGCACTGCGTATGGGTCTTCTGTATCCTCTACCTCAACATCCTCTGTCTGAGCTGCTTGGTCGTTGAATGTCAAGCTGCCTGTTACGATAGCTTTAAGCAACTTATCGAATGCTGTAGGATAACCACCATTCGCTGCGCAATCGGCATAACCGAAGCTTTTTACGCCATATACACCATTCTTTGCCATAATTTTATTCTTTTAAATTGTTATACATTACTTTAAATTTTATATTGACATAATAAGTATCTTCATTATCTTTTGTAGGGCGAGAGATTGAATATAGATTAAAGTAGCAACCACCAAGATAATCTTCTTTTTCGCACAAGTCAATTATCTTCTGTGCATAGTTATATAGCTTCTTTGAGTTTGGCAAATTAGTTGCTGTTTTTGGGCAATGTACATTCACATTCACTATGCCCTCATTAACAACATCGCTATATACAAATGGGAGGTGATTGATGGCAATATAATCGCCAACAGATAGCTTTTCAGGTATTTCGTATTTAAAAATACGCTTTTTACCGATACCTATGCTCTCAACGTTATCGTTAAGATATTTGTACAATGCAGATACTGCTTCATCACCAAGAATCATATCTAACTATCACTTTTAATTATGTCAGTTACTTCTTTAAATATCCCCCTCATTTCGTCACGCAAAAAATACTTTGTAAGATGCAAGACATTGTAGCCTTTGTCTTCTACATTCTTGCCGTACCTCATTCCTGCCACAATAATGAGAGAATAACCTTTAGGAGCGACTACACCTTCTTTCTGTGCATACTCACTGAGTGCAGCACTTACGCCTTCCTGTCCTTCTTCCGCTTCTTCCGCCTTTGGAATCTTACCAACTGCCGAGGTGATAAGTTGCCCATCAAGGTAGAGAGCGAAAGATATTGAGTTCTTTAAATTTGCAGTTCGGTCTTGGTAGCCTTTATTCTCTTTAGAATAAGTGACCGCTTCTTCAGCAAGTTGCATCAAACGCATATTAAGGTAGCTAATAATCTGCTGCCTCTTTTCGTTCAACCTTTTCTGTAAGGCTTCACGACCTTTGATTTGTAACTCAACCTTTACCATGCAGTTTTCTTTTTTAGAGCCAAATTCTAAGATAGCGTTTCTTTAAAGTAACGAAGCCTTTAACCTCCATTTCTTTATCAATCGTACCATCTTTCTTAGTTATCCAAACCTTATCTCCTTCTTTTGGTATGAGAGGATATTTCTTAGCTGATAAAGGAGCATATATATCGTGCAAATACACATATTGCTGCCCATCTGCTAAAGTAATAGTCTTTGCTTTTGTGTTAGGCAAAATAGTACATTTCCCGAAATCTAAGAAGATAAACGCTACAGGAGTAAGAGGATTTCCTTCTTCATCATACCCAGAGTTTAGGGATTCGTTTTCATTATCAGAAAGATTAAGTGTCCCATCATCATTCATTGAATAATATCTTCCACCAACTTCTGCGTAGCCAACTTCATAGACACTTGCGCCTATTTTAAGCGTATCTTCAAAATTCATACACTACCTCCTTACCATACCTTCACACTTGTAACCCAATAATCGTCAGAAGTGCTATCAATAACAAGGTTAGCATCCAATCCTGCATCCTTTGCAATAGATTTAATCATCTTATCAATAAGATTCTTATCGTTCTTGTAACTCTGAGAGATACCGCCGATATTCTCACTTGATAATGGATTCATCTTGTAGAGGATACGCATAGCCGCATAGGCTACGGGTTTCTTCACCGCTACAGAGTATTCGTCAGCCACAGATGCTGTGATGCTGAATTTATCTGCAGCATCAATAAACATCTTCTCCAAAGTCTCATCTGAGGTAGAGAAAGGCTGAATCTCACTTGCTATGGCTTCTGAAATTGTCATGCTATCCTTGTTATATTATGATACTTACTATGTCAACATTTATATTAGAAGGTGGCGAATTAATCGCCTACCTTCAAGATAATAAAGTCGTCAATACCATCAAAGACAGGCTGCATCCACATTTCGTTGGTAAGGTGGTAACCTGTCTTATCACGCCAGTAGCCAATGAGGTTATCATCATAAGTTGAGTATGACACACCTTCGATTGGGTCAACAGCCTCCAATGCCTGTGCACACTTAGGGACTGCGACCTTCTCTGCGCACATTGCGACAACTCGATTATCAGGAATAAGGTTGTAATTTGTACCGTTAGGCAACTCCACGAACTTATCCTCATCAATCTGAATAGTTGGCAAAAGAACTGAGCGCAGATAGATGTTTACCTGCTCTACCGACAACATAGGCGCAGTTGGATTTACCTGTATTGTACCAAGATTAAGCTTAAAGGTATCTTTAAGCTCTTGCGCCTGACACATAGCATAGAAGGTGTTCTCCGACATACGAATGCGCAATATCTTGCGACCTTTCTTCTTAGCCTCGTCTTTGAGCTTCTTAATATCCTTGATAGGAGTAGCGTTAGCCTGTCCCCAATTAGTTGTTGCGCTAATCTGATTTACTCCAAGATTGAATGTATAAGACACATTCGCTTTCGCATTATTAGTGCGAGAAACGGTCTGTGTACCCTTAAACAGACCCTCAAAATAAAGCATATCAATACGCTTATGAGGTGCGATGACAGCTCGCTCAAAAGGACGGAACGAGTAAGTAATGAGCTTATCGTAAGCAGCGTTAAGAACAGACTGGGTGTAATTACTACCACTCATATCCTTAAACTTACCCTCGAGGTAATGCATCTGCTCCAAATAGTCGTTATCAAGCTCCCATTCGTCAGCGATACGACCGATAGAACCTGTAATCTGTCCCCAGTCTGGCATAGTATGCAATGGACGCTCACCGTTCTTAGCAACAACAGAACCAACCATAGCAGCAGCATACTTCGCTATATTTGCTTGATAAACCTTAGCAGCACAATACTCCACAGGCTTCATTTCTTTCTTCCACTCTGCTGTATAAGTGGAAGTCTTCATGTATTCATCAATATAAGTCTGAAAAGATTTAGGGTCTTGCAATTGTTTTAGAATTGAGTTCATAGTCTTAAATCTCCACTTTTAAAATTACTGAATCTTAAACAAAGCGATACCAACATCATTAAGAGCTGTCTTAATATCATCGTTGATTGGGTAAGGGAGTGAATCTTCCTCAACTTCCATTACTTGTAGTGTTGGTGTACATGGAATTTCACTCTCAGGGTCACGAAGGTCAAGTGTGTCATAAGAAAAACCAAGAACAGTATCTTTAGTCTTGTCAAAATCAGACACAACGGCACCTTTAGCTGCTTCATTAGCAAGTGCAGAAACAGTTAATGTATCAACACCATCGGCTGATGCAATTGCCGAGATAGTAGCTCCTGCAATCTTATCGCCGACCTTAAACAGCGAACCGCTTGCAATCTTCAATGTTGTAGCCTGTTTCTCTGCTTTTTCGGCAACTTTTGCAGTCTTTACTACGATAGCGTTACCCTTACCATCACCCGATAGTTTCAAAGTTGCACCCTTAGGAAGCCACTTCAAAGAGCTTGGCAAATTGGTACGGTCAAGCGTGTAACCTCCTTGTCTACGCAGACACTGCTCTTCTAGCCATACAGCCTCTTGAATATCTTCGGGCTTAGTCTTGTGCAAGAAATAACCTGAATTTGTCATAATCTTTTCTTTTAATAGTTAAACAATCTTTTACCTTACAATGTTTTTACTTCTGTGGAGTTGGTGTGTTACGCTCGGAGAAGCCTTGCATTGCTTTAACAAAATCATTTTGCTCGTCAGCCTCGGTAGATACTTTAGGAGCAGCTACAAAAAGTCCACTTGAAACCATTGTCTGTTTAAGAGCAGTCCAATCATCGGCACATTGCTGTGCGAGTGTTTCAAGGTTCTCCTCCTTGTCGAGCTGATAACGTGAACGGAACTGTTCTGGAATATCCTTCAACTTTTCACTCTTGCCGAAAAGGTCGTTGAGACGTGCTCTTTCTTCCTTCTCTTTATATGGAGCGATAGCGGCAGCTACAGCATCGTTAATAGCTTGCTGATTACCCTTCGTTGCCTCGGCAATCATCTGCTGAACTTGCTCTTGCGTAAGCCCTGTTGGAGGAACTGGAGGAATAGGAGGAGTTGGCTTATTGTTAGGATCGTTAGGGTCAATCCATCCATCGAATTTCTTCGTTGTTTCGCTGACCGCACGATTGAATGATGATTGCATCATGCCAACAAAAGGTTCAACTGCTGTAATAGCACTCGTTACATCCTCGTCCTTTGACTCATCTGTTAGACCACGACTTGCAATTATCTGGTCAACCAGCTTGGAAAGTTCATCCTTCTTCAAACCATACTTTGCAAATGATGTTTTGGCAGAAGCAAGCACTTTTTCTTTAATTGTCATAGTAATTCTGTTTTTGTTAAAAAATGATTTATCTACTTGCAAAATTACTTTTTCTATTAATTACTTAATAATATTTATTAATAGCTGTGTAAACAATTAGAAATAAGGGTTATTTTTTGCGTTCTAACAGCTTGTATTTAGTTTTTAGTATAGTTATCAAGGATATAATAATAAAAGCAAGACAACTTAAAATAAAAGTCATCTTGCTTTACGTTTAATCATATCTAACTTTGCTTTCACTTTCTTCGGATTTCTTGCATCGTTGTTATTCAGTCTCACCACATGATACCCGAGCCGCCATATACCCGAAGAGCGGTTGCCATCCTTGCGCTTTTGGTCTTTGGTGAAATGGTAGCCACCATCGAGTTCTACTATAGTTTTTATCTCTGGTAGATATATATCGGCGAAGTATAGCTTTCTGCCCGTGACTATCGGCTGCTGTGGTATTACCTTATATCCTAACTGAGTGCATATTTTCGCCGCAGTCTTCTCCGCATCGGTTGTATGTGAAAGGAGGTCGCAGCGAATTTGCCTTATAAGAGCCTTGCTTGTCTTCATTGCTGATTTTGTTCTATGAGAGGTAAGTTGTCATGCTTCTTCAACTCCTCGTAAAGAAACAATCTTCCTTTCTGAGTCCATTTTGTGTGCATCACCGAGCCATTCGTTCCGTTTCGATGAACGATAGGTACAGTATCAGATTGCACATAACCATAAGGAAGGTACTTTGCGTACAATATCCACTGACCGCCAACCTTATGTTGAATGCCAAAATTACGAAGCAAGACATTGAACGCCTTTGCTGACTGACCGTAGTCCTGTGCAATTTGCGTTGTCGTTACAGTCTCATTGCTTGATAGAATCTTATCTACATAAGTTACCTTTGGTTGCATCTCGGATATAGCGCCGTTCAACTCTACGATTTCCTTTGAGCTTGCTTCAAGTTGTTTCTGTTGCTCTTCAATTTTTTGTTGCTGTTTTGCAGCCAACATCAGAGCCTCGGCAAATGACTGTGGCACTTGATATTGCTCACATTGTTTGATTTCTAGTTCTTCCCAACGAAGAATCAATTTCGCTCTTGCCTCGTCATTGAACTTAGTAGCGACATACAAGCACTCGGTTTTGTTTAGAATGTAGCAAGGGCGGTCTTGGTTGTTTGCGTCCTTGTATGAGCCGAGCGGAAATTTCCGTTGGGCTACTTTTTTCCAAGCAGCTTCCATGTTTCTGATAGCTTCAAGAACATCAGAATGCCGCTTACCTGTAACCTCGGCAATTTCAAGCGAGGTCATGGTTTCTTTCTTTATCAACTCTTTCATATCTTTACTATTTTTTATTTTCTAACATTTTTATCTCATCCTGTAGATAGAAGATTGCCTTGCTTAAATCCTGCACTCTCTGTTCACGCTCATTAAGGTTTATCTCTGTTTTACCTTTACGCAACAGATACTTGATTGCTGAGCCACAGTTAAAATCAAGGTGTCGACAAATATCAATAGGTTCTATACCGCATACTTCTTTAAGCCAAGCGTAATGGTCTGGGTGATTAACCATTTCTTTTTTGTTTTCTATCATTTGTCTTATCATTTTTGAGGGTTACTTTTATTTTGTTCCATGTATTGCTCTTGTTGAGCGAGCATCACGCTTATTATCAAATTCTGCATCTTTTCAATAATGAATTTAGGTGTTTCTAAACTTCTTATAAAGAAAGGATGCCTACCTCGCTTATGTTTATTAAAAAACAACTTATCATCATCGCTTTCGATTTTTACCGATATTAAGTATTCTACAATAAAGAGGTCAGAGCTTCCTTTTTGCTTTCTTGTTGGCAATACATACTGTATTTTGTTTTCTTCAAGCCATTGTATCAACTTCTTTAGCTTAGTTTCGTTTTTCATACTTTCAAGCTTTCTTTCATATTGTTATATTCTCTGTTCGCCATTTCGTCAACTATCTCATTATATTTATCGCCATTATGACCTTTTACCCAAACGAAAGAAACATCTCTTAATGCTGCAAGTTCACGATATTTTTGTATCAAATCGCTGTTTTTTACATCAAAGGTTAATCTACGTTTTAGAGTTTCAAAAGCATAGATAGCATACTTGGAATCTGTATGAATAGTTATTTTAGATGCAATAGGGCAGAAGTTTACCGCACTTATAATAGCAATCATTTCGGCTCTATTGTTTGTTGTATGTGGCAAAGCTTTGCTTCTGCGCTCTACTTCGACACCATTCTCTAAGACAAGGTATGCTGCGCCACCTTCTCTATTCTCTGATAAGTTGTTACAACTGCCATCTGTATAGCAATCAAACTCACGTCTTTTAATAGACGAGTTAATATAATTATCCAACGCTGTAGTCATAATTTTTTTCGATTTTATAATTTTTATAATCTATATATACCATATTTATTTTAGAGCGAGAGCGACACACGATTTGTTTTTTTTATTTATTATTTTATATATAGGCATACTATACCCACTTACCCTATATGTATTAGCATATACAAAGAAAGCATAGTTTTTAGTAGTAAAGGTTGCTCCTTTTACATAACTATAGTTTACCCCTTTGTATAAAACTCGTAAAAAATGGTTTTTCTTTATGATAAAATCGTGTTCTACGGCATATTTTACATACTCAAAGGCTGTTTTAAGGGAAATGCCTAACTTTTTAGCAATGGTCTTATATGACATACCCAATTCACGGAACTTGTCTCCATTAGCGTACTTCCTTATTATTGCTTTAGCTTTCTTTATAATCTTAGAACATTTAGAATGCTTTGCATCAAGAATGGCACGGTGGATAAAATCTTTCCTTTGTTGAATAATACATATAAGTATTGCGAAGAGTGACTTCTCTACTTCATTCAAACTATTAAATGAAGCATTTGTAAGTTTTTGATTTCTGTTTCTGTGCTTTGATGTGATAGATTGAAAAATAAGCGTTCTCCCTTCTATCTTTACTAAGTTTCTGTTTTTAAGAGTTTGCAACCTTTTCTTAATTGTGCTTGCATGAACACCAGTAAGGCTGCTTAACTTGCTCACGCTATATTCTTTACAGATATTAGAATCGGCAATCTGGTGATACCAAAGAACAAAAGAAATAGCTTTCAAGAATGCTTTATCCTTGAACATCTTAACAGCTATGCTATTTCTTATGTTTCTTATCATATATTTATATTTTAAAGTATAAAGCCAAACGGATGACAGGTGTAGGTATCATACCGTTTGGCTTCTATGTAGAACCCTCTCACTTATGTTGATTGGGCACATATTCATGTATGGTGGCTACACCTATTTTTGTTGCAGGAGAGGGAATCGAACCCCCGACCTTTTGGTTATGAGCCAAATGCGCTACCACTGCGCCATCCTGCGATGTTGCACTTTTTGGCTTTCACAAGTTAAAAAAGTGCTAAATTCCAATTTATTACATGCTATAACTAGTTTTCGTGGGCAAAATTAATAATAAATAATAGAATATAATAATAAAATCTCTTAAAAGATTAATAGACTATATTAATAAAATAAAAATAACTATTAATAAATTTGGCTCATTGAAAAATACTTATTAATTTTGCGGTATCAAAATATTAATAAACTAATAGGAGATACAACAATGGAAACAAAGATTATTACAGATTTAGTTGCAAACTTGCACAAAGATATCCTTGATTATATTAAAGAGGATATTAAAACAACATGTCAGAGATTAGGCATTAACGCAGAATTTACAATAGAAAATAATAAAGACTTTCGTGGCAATAACTATTCTTGTATAGTAAGCTCGGATTTTCAAACAATGCCAATGATTTTTGAAAGCATTAATATTGTAGGTAGCTTATATATGAAAGAAGATAACGAAGAGTATTATGAGGTAGGAGTGTTTCTTGAATATCATTATTGTCATTTCGAAGGTGGTACAAATAGTTGCACTCTTGGTAAAGTAGTTTATGAAGTTAAAAAAGGGTATAAGCCTGGTTCTATACTTGATAAGGCTTCACGATATGTTGATAAAATTAAGTCAATCACAATTTAATATAAAATAGGAGATACGTAAATGAAAAGAAAAATGATGAATCCAAACAACTGGAATGTAGATGAATTGAAAGAAGCAGCCGAGGTGTCTATTCTTACAGTAAGCTGTTTGTTAGTAACATATTTAGCAATCTGTATTGCTTATTAAAATCAACAATGTATGGAAATAGTAACAACAATGGTAAAGTTTCGTTGCCACAAGGAAAAGATGATGGAGCAAACTAAAAACGCTCAGATATTCATTTTTGATGGCAAATAAGGTAAAACCAAGGTCTTTGTGCCGAAGTCAAAGTTAATTATTAAGAATGATGCTGTTAGTGAAGATTATAATCTATGCATCATGCCTAAGTGGGTGTTCTTTAATACGCAGAACCTTGCCCAAAACGTAGAATGTATTGGAGAAACCCAACATATGGAGATAGTTAACGATATAGAAGATTAGATTTTTAACCAATTAATAAGATACGACAATGAATACAATGAATTTAATGGGTATTAAACCACAAACAACAGAGGTAGCAACAGTAGCAGCACAACCAGAGTTGCAGAGTTCTAACAAGAACCAGTTCTTGGATTTTGAAATAAGTAAGGTTCAGATAATTACTCTCGAGCAACTTGAACGCACAGAAAAAGAAAATGATGTCTATGGTAAACCGCTTAAAGGCATCTATCATTTCGAACTTGTGCATCGGATTTTGGAGCTTTGTAACCAACATGGATATGACGCTGAAATATACGACCTCTTTGCTGCGAATAATAAAGACCGCAATACTCCAGGCGTTACACGCTTACCGCAGAAAGAAGCTGTCTTAGGCGATAAAGCAGTAGAAGCACATATCTTACGAAGAGTTTTTGCTAATATTCGTTTGCGTGATTTTGATAAAGGCGAAGGTGATGATGCAATAACAACCAATATGGCGGTATCGTTCCATCAGAAAGGAATACAGCTTGGTATAGGTCGTAATGTATGTGTGTGCCATAACCAATGTCTTATAGGAGCTGAGCATTATGGAGCTACATATTCTGAGTTAGGCAAGAAGCAACAAGGTTTTAAACTTGAAGAACTCTTGCAACGTGCCGATGCTTGGCTAACAAACCTTAGAAGTGTTGTTGAAGTAAGCGACCAATTTATTGAAAGAATGAATAATTGCACTATCCAAGCAGAACAAATGTTTACCATTATTGGTATGCTAACATCGCTCAGGGTTGCTTCTGAAACAAAATATAAAGCTATTCGCAACAATAATGTAGTACCGCTCAATCAAGCTCAGATAGGTAGATTAACCGAAAAGATGATGATAGCTTATCACGAGAAGGAACGAGTTACAGCATGGGATTTATACAATGTGGCAACAGATATGTATAAGTCTACACAGCTTGACCAACCGATGATTCTCTCGCAGAACTTAGCGATGAGTGATTTTATTCAAAATTATATTCTATAATAGTAAATAGTTTATTAGTTATGAAAATATGAGCCATATAGTTGCCGTGAGGTAACGGCTTTTCTACCCCGAGGTATCTCAATCGTACACGGAGTACGTGAACTGTACAATTTTCAATCTCATGATGATATAATGTGCCAAATGTAAAAAGATTAGTATAAGGATGATGTCGCACTAACAGTTCATAAAAGCGAAAGTTGAGAAGGGTTCGAATCCCTACCTTGGGACTCTTACTTTTAAATATATAAATTATGGATAATGAAAACATTAGTCTAAATTGTTTAAACCTTATCAACTCGGGTTTAATGAATGTCAAAGGAAAGAGCGAAGTTAAACGTTGTTTGGTAGTACCTCTTGATGATAATTATGTAAAAATCGTAACTGATGATAGCGGTCGCCCTAAAGCGGCATATCTTAACCTAACGGCTTGGGTATTAAAGAATCCTAAGTATAACGAAACACATTTGATTAAGCTATCGTTGCCTAAAGAAGTCCGAGAGAAGATGTCGGAAGAGCAAAAAAAAGCAATGCCTATTATCGGTGGTATAAAACCTGTAGTAATGGATAGTAATACCATAAACGATAGTAATATTCCTTTCGTGCAGAGTGGCGATACGGATGATTTGCCATTCTGAACGAAACGTCTTATCGAAAGATTAAATCTAAAAATACAATTAAATTATTGATATATGAGAAGTAGAACATCGCAATGGTTTGAAATTGGTGTCCGTTTTGAAAAGATGTGTGAAGATGGAACACTTAAAAAGGTTACCGAACAGCATGTGATTGAAGCTTTGAGCTTTACAGAAGCAGAAAACAGAATTACTAAGGTTGCTAATGAGTTTATTAGTGGCGAGTTTACTGTAAAAACAGAAGTAGAAGCTCCTTATAAAGAGATTTTCTTCTCTGACAAGACAGAGGATGAGTATTGGTATAAGGTAAAGCTTGAATTTATAACCATAGACGAAAAAACTGAAAGAGAAAAGCGTTCAACAGTAATCTATTTGGTTCAAGGAGCTAACATCCATAGAGCGTTATCAAATATCGTAGAAGTTATGGGAACAACCGCTCTTGATTATGAGATTATTGATATAAAGAAGACTAAAATAGTTGATGTTTACGAATATAAAGAAAAGAAAAAGGAGGAATAAAAACTATGGGACGACCAAAGAAAAATAATACAGAAATGATTCCAAATTTGGAAGCAAACGAATCTCAGAAAGAAGCCGTAATAACAGGCGTGTCAGATACATGGGCAGCACTCTTTGAAAGTGGTAAAGTTATACCATTGTATACCCACGAAGATATTATTATCAAGAGAGGACGTAATATAGTAAATTTAGGTGTTAAGCTTAAAGCTGGTGTAACTGGTTTAGTTCTTCCTTCAGAAGATTGTATCTTTAATGGTTTGCCAACCGAAATTGAAGGTTATCGCTTAACTAGTTTCTTTATTTCACCTGTATATGCAACAAATGAAGTGCAAATCGTGATACATGTCTTTGGCGATACAAAGATACAGGAACGAACAGATTATGGCGAGCGTTATAGAGATATTGTTATTCCAGAAGGTACTAATATAGCGACCATAGCAATACAATAGAAATAATGTGAATAGGGTGTCTATCTCCCTATTCACACTTAGTAAATATTATGAATATGAAAGAACTTGAAACAATGAAAGAGCTTAATACTCAATATAAAATATTGCGTAACAATGGCTTGGTGGGTGCTATAGATATTAGAGTAAATATTGGGACATATTCGGTCAAAAATAAAACCATCATTAATAAGATTCTCGACTTGCTAATATTGGAGTCGCAGAAGCAAATAGAAAGAGAGGTGAATGAATGATAGAATTAAGTGATAGACCAACAAGGGCAAAAAGAATAGTTGTTGTACAACTTAAAGGTAACACTCCTGAACCTTTCCGTACTTGCCCTGAGATATACTTAAAATATAGCCGTGAAACTATCGGTATCTGTCTTAACGCTCTTTGGAATGTACTGGCTAAGACAGGAAGGTATGAGAATAAGAAGTGTACTATATCTTATCAGAATATCGAGCAACTTAAAACACTTACTTGGGATTAAAACAATAGTATTATGAAATATGACGAGTTTTTAGACAAAAAGAAAACGAAGCGCAAACCACGCCATAAAGAATCTCGCATCCAGCAACAAATGGTAGAATGGTTTCATCTTCAATATCCCAATCTCGTTATTGCTGCCATTCCTAATGGTGGGCGAAGGAATGCTCTTGAAGCTAAAATAATGAAAGGCGAAGGTGTATTAGCAGGTTTTTCAGACCTTATTATAATAGCACCTAAAAATGTCCTATTTGTTGAGGTTAAAACCGAAGAAGGCAGGCAGTCAGAAAACCAAGCTGTTTTTCAGAAGAATGTTGAACAGTTAGGCTTTCAATACAGCATTTGTAGGTCATTAGAAGAATTTATTCTTATCATAGAAAAGTGGTTAAAAGATAAATTCTCAGTGTAAATGTTCGTGCCAAATTCTCTAATATCTATAAAGATACACGAGTTGTTAAAGCAAAAGACCTTTTTTAAAGATAGATTATGGAAACAAAGAATGTTACAATGATAGACGGAACTGTAGTCGAAGCCAATACATTCGACTACGTAGTTCAAGTTTGGGAAGGTGGCAAATGGAATACCGTTGCTGTCAAGAGCGATTACGTAGCTGCTCAATCAGCACTTAATAAGTATTATTCAAAAGGGTATCGTTATACAAGAATAGAGCAACTTTTTTAACCCCCAAATATAGGAGATACAACAATGACTAAAGAACAGGAAATAAAGCACCTTACAGCATTAATAGGTGATACATATTTTAATCAGTTTTTCAGTACAGAAGATATTGAGCAGATGATACAAAACATACATGATGATTTCGCTATCGAAAGTGGTTGTATGTTTTACAAAAAAGCTTTTGCTCTTGAAAAGGAATTGCAAGATGAAAAGAAAGCTCACGACCAAGATATGCTTGACTTCGTTGAGGACTTGCTCGTAACAGAAGCACAAGGTGGCAATTCTCTTAATGTTGCGACTAAAAAAATCGGAATGGATAATACCATTAAGATTAAGCGCAAAAATAAGATTATGCTAAGCGAAGAAGAAATTGATTATTTAGTTTCTAAGCTTGAATAAGAAAATGATAACATTAGACCAAGAAGTAAATTGTTTAGGGTGTAAGAATAGCGAGGTTTATATCTGTTCTATCACCATGCAAGATACAATAACTTGTAAAGTTGATGGCAAGCCTGATAGATATTCTGGCTGCCATAAATTCAAAAGAATACTTTATTAATTAACGTTATAGGAGATACATCAATGGAAATTAAAGTAAACATCCCTAAAAATGATTATGTTCAACCTACCGAGGTTAGACAAGAAGTAGTGCAAGCACTTTGTGAAGCTTTCCTAGTTACAAGCTGTTGGAAAGTATTTCATCCTTTTAACGGTTCGAATAATGGATGCCGACCAGCTAATATGTATATCAACTTACAATCTCCGTGCTTTGACCACTGCAATAATACTGAAAGTTGTGTTAAAATACGAGGATGCGAGGTTGATGCTGCTTTTAAAGCATTACGCAAAGCTGGCTATCATATGTATCAAGTATATCAATACGGCTCTTGGATGGGTTATGTTTGCGACAAGAAACCTTTCCATAATGGAGGTAGAGAAGTCGTAGCGTTTAACGATTTTATAGATTAAGCTTATGTTCATAGAATTTAAGAACTTAAACGTAGCATTCGGGAAGGAGTTTCCTTTAGCTTATGTTTATTTTACCAAAAACAACGGCGAAAGCTTTTTAAGAGAACAGGGTATAGCTTTATCTGGCTCATTCTCCAGCTTTATTCCGCTTATTGCAATCGTTGATGACGTGCCACAGAAAGTGAGCGGTATGATTATCTTTACTAATTATCGTATTCTTAATGAAGAAGAAGAGAAAGGCGTTTTAGACACTCTTAAACGAAGTAATCTTACTATTAACAATAAAGGTAACATTTCCTTCCTTGATTATAAGCAGATATGTTTTGAGGTGGATGGAAATATCCTTCCTTACGATGACTTCTGTAAGTATGAACTACCAAAAGGACAGGTGTTCAAAACAGTCTTTGATAACGGCTATTCTTTCTACGGTTCATATCCTTTTAAGGGCAACGCAAAGAAATATGCCGATACGGCTATCAGTGTTGCCGAGAAAGTCGGTTATATTTGGGGCGGTTGGACTATGGGCTTTAAGCTCAATAGTCTTTTGAATATAGATGTTATTTATGGCAAAGATGAAAGCTATTCTGTGGTTTCTAATACATAATAGATATGGAAGAATTTAAAGATAAAAAGTTTGTTGCCGAAGCAAAGGGTGAAGTACCATTTGCTCAGCGTACAGCAGATGGGTACGAGTTGTTTAATAATGATAGAACGATGAAATTCTGTATCAAAAAACAAATTTATGTTGATACTGAAAAAGATATTCAAAAGTCTTTCTTCGCTGTATATTGCTTCGTTAAAGAAAAAGAAAATTGGTTACAAGGTGATAACTATCATCAAGCAGAAACAGTTACTTCTTTCGTCAAGCAATTAAATATTTCGCCTTATTTTACTAAGGCTGTAAACGAATATCGTGAACAAATGAAAATAACAGAACTGTGGTAAGCAAAAAGTTATTAAGTAAAGCCGTAATCGCTGATGCTAAGGAACGGCATTGTTCTAAATGTAGTTTTAATCCATGCTCAGCAATTATGCTATGCGTTTGCTCTGAGGCATTCAGAAGAGCGTTTATTAAAGGTTATTTGACAGCTAAAAAAGAAAACAAGAATAGTATATGAACACAATTCAATTATACGATGGCAAAACATCAATTCAAGCAGTGAGCCCTAAGACGGAACGTTATATTAAGGTAAATGTCTTTGATAGAGATTCTTATGTATATGCTCCAGATAATGTTACAAGAGAATCACTTGAAGAAGCTCTCAATTATACCTTCACAATGCTCTGTAATAGTTGTTATGCTGAGAATGTTGCTACGGATATTATGTTACTCTTGACTAATGATATATTGGTTAAGAAAAAGGTGTTTAGATTTGGTGTTAAGAAACATTTTAAGGAGTTTCAAAAGTCACTACGCAATATCATACATATATATCAGCACTATATGAATGATGATTATTACTATGAATATTTATCTATCATATACGAAAAGCTTGAGCCAAAGATGGAGAAGTTGCGAAAAGCTATTGAAACTAAGCTCAGAAACCTAAAGGTAGATAATGCTTATATCTCGTCTTATCTTATCATTTTGTATAACATGATGACTCAGAATACAGATACCTTTACTCGTGTAATGGAAGTCGTTAAGAGGAGATATAGTGTAGACCTTACTTCTCAGTTTTCTTCTGTTTACGCAAGTATGCCACAAGCTCATGCTCAGAGATTGCTTGATGAAGTTATGCGCCAAGACCGACAAACTTTTAGCGATAGCATCACCAAAAATAAGGATATTATCAAACTTTGGCAAGAAGCTACTAAGGTTATCTATGACCCAATGTGCACAAAGGATGCTCGTATTGGAGCATTTAACGAAATGCCTGAGGAAACAAAAGCTCTTTATAATCTTGGAGAGGATGGATTCTGTGAATTAAAAGAAGCAAAGTAGAATTAAAAATATGAGGTATGGATAAGAATGATATGCGTAGACTGATAATGTTTGGAAATGTTCGTTCTAAGCTTACAAAGAAGAAGCTATCACAGATAACTGTTGAAGAATGTCTTAATGACATGCGCTTTTGGAATAGGGATGTTTGGATGCATGCTCCGTTTGTTATTTTGCCAAAGTAATATATGCTAAAGGCAAATATTAAGCTTCAAATCCTATTACTTTCTATTAATACCGATTTATTTCTATTAAAACCAAAAATATCTGAGAAGAAATTTTGAGAATAGAAGAAAAGTATTTAATTTTGCGAATGTTCAATAAAATATCAGTGGTGAGGTTAGAAGCTCTGCCACATGAAAGGTAGGGCATTTTTTATGCTCGCTTCTTAACGGATTACGATATATAGGTATCGCCCCTTGCTTACATTGTAATGATGTATGCGTGCTTTCACGTATAGGCATTAGACAAAGGGTAGCGATGCCTTTCTTTTTAAGGTATCAACCCAATATTTATAAACGTCTAAAAATATACGTAAGATGGACGAAGTTAAAATTATTCACAAGGAAATCATTCTCGGCAAAGAGATTGATGTTTGGGGAACTTTTGAAGAGCCGTATTTTCGGGCAAGTGATGTTGCTTCTTGGCTAGGGTTTAAGAACATTTCTACTTCTCTTAAATGTCTTGACTCAGAAGAACTGACTAAATTCAATTTAGGCAGTCGTCAAGGTGAGGTTTGGTTTTTAACAGAAGATGGTTTATATGATTTTCTTATGCAATCACGTAAGCCAGCAGCTAAAGAGTTTAAGAAAGGAGTAAAGGCAATATTGAAAGAAATCCGCAAGACGGGTGCTTATGTTGCTATTAAAGAAGATGATACCGAGGAGGATATTATCGCACGAGGTTTGATAGCAGCCAAGGCGGCTCTTGAAAGAAAAGAAGCTCGTGTTCGTGAGCTTGAAGCTCAGACCGAGCAGCAAGCACAGACTATCGGCATTCAGCAGAAAGAATTAACTGTTGCCGCACCAAAGGTAAAGTACTACGATGATACACTTGCATCAACGGATTGCCTTACCACCACACAAGTTGCTGACGACCTTGGTATTAGCGCAAAAGCACTCAATCAGCAGCTTTCCAATGCAGGCATTCAATATTTTCAATCAGGCTCATGGCACTTAAAAGGTATATTCCGTGAGTGGAAGCTTGCAAGCACTCGAACTTATAATTATATAAAAGGTGATGGTTCTACAGGAACAAAAATCAACCTTGTTTGGAATCAACGTGGCAAGCGTTTTATTCTTGCCCTTTTCAATAATGGTTTTAGCATTAAAACAGCTATTGCTGAAATTAAAGGCGAAAAGAAAGAAAACAATCAGTCAAACTTTTAATCATGTAGGAGAATACAAAAAATGAATAATCAGAATATGATGATAGAGGTTACAGTTGATAATGATGCTACTCAGCGGTGTATCGGTCTGCTCAAAGAGCTTATGTCGGTACAGGAAAAAGCTATGAAGTTCTTGGTATCTGAGGGTATTGATGATAGCTGTGAGGGTACGATGATTGCCGAAGGCATCGGTAACGCCGTGAAAGCCTTCGGTGGCGTGCTGCCAGAGGGTATCTACAATAATGTAGTCGGTATTGAGGTTTAATGTTATACGTAAATAGGAGATACGCAATACAACAAGGTGTAAACAATAATGGAGATACAAATATAAAAGGCAGTACTTTGAGATACGTGCTGCCTTTGTTTTGTTTATATATAATCTCTGTATTTTCCTGTTATTTACAGAAAAAACTATACCATTACCATGATAAACAAAATATAAAATTATGGCGAAAGTACAATTACAAATTAAGGGTATTGAAGCCCTCAAAAAGAAACTGATGGAGCAAAGAGAGATAATGATTAATTATCTTACACACGCTATGTCTGAACTAGGAGAGCGTGCTGTCACCTATTCTAAGGATAACAAGGGTTATCAAGACCATACAGCAAATTTAAAGAATACCATTGATTATGCTTTATTTCTTGATGGCGAACTTGTGTGCGTTGGCGACCACAAAGAATTGAATGGAACAGAAAAAGATAAGTCTCATTTTATCCCAGATGCAGCCGTTAAGTATGCTCAACAGTAAGGTGTTATTGCCCCCAAAGGATATTCTCTTATCATTGCATCTGGTGTAGATTACGGTCAACACGTAGAAAATAAGGGCTACAACGTATTGTACCTAACAAAATTCTTTCTTAAAGATGAAATGAAAAAGATAATACTTGAAGCTATAGAGAATGCGAAGCAAAATAACTAAGAGTGAGCCAACTGACCCACTCTTAGTTTAGTATAGATGTCCGTAATTCTTATAAGAAAGGCATGGCACCATTTGCGCTCTGCCTTTTCTTGTCTTTTATTCTTTCTTTATTCTTTCAATATATGGTTTGAATATTCCTTGCAACTTTTTATATGTTTCTAACAGCCAAGCAAACAATGGTTCCCAGTCTTGCTGTTCATATCCACCACAATCATAATTCGTAACCATTATTACGCTCGTTTTGTTATCTTCCGCTAAATTCCATTGAAGAAGAGGTTTTCCAAAAGCTTCGTTAATAGCTTCCTTATCCTTTTCTGTCATGCGATAATGCTTTTTATTCTCTGCTTTATCAGAACTATCAAGCAACAAGCGTACAGATATAGAGCCTTTACGGATAAAAAGGTCGTAATGAGCCTTGGATGTTCCTGTTGAAATATTCATCCAATGATAGCTCTGTGGCATTCGTTGAAAATCAGCTCCGTTCTTGCTTGCATATTCATTGAATGAAGTCCAAAAATCTATCAACCTTTGTTCGGTCTCTGATTTTTGGGTTGTTTCATTTTTGTCGCATGGTGGCGCACATACTACATCAAACAATATCCCTGGTTTTGAATCACCTATGCTTACAGCAGTTGCTTCTATTAGATAAAAATTGCATTGAATAGTAGAATCATTCAGCATCTGAATGGCACTTATATGCTCTGCTCTCGCTTTTTCAACTATCCATACAGCATACTGAGCGTTTTGATGTGCAGCATAAGTTATAACTTTGCCCAGATGGTCGGAATCGCTATCGCCAAATTGATTCTCAATGATAATATTCTTTTCTCCATCATCGCCAGCTTTAGCTACAATATCTACTTTCATAGTTTCAAGCTTATGCTCTCTTTCGGCATCTGATATATTGATATTCAGCTTATCTGCTAACAAACCGATATTCTTAGTAAGCCAAGGAGTAAAGCCTGATGCTTCGCCATCAAATATTTCTTTGAGAGAATGTGTATCTATGCGGTCTATCTCTTTCATGATATTTATTCTGCAGAAATAAATGTTAGATTATCTTTGTCGCAAGATAAAACAGCTTCTCCTACATTATAACCACCGAAGCCGTTTTTTGCTCTATATGTAACAACAAATAGCTTCTCTCCTTGTGTAGATGATGCTTCTTCTCGCATATCAATAAATTCATAACTATCTGGGTCTCGTAGATGCTCTTTTATTAGCGTGCCAGCCATAATCTGAACATCCTCTGTTTTTTCATACAAAGGCAAGTTTCTTGTTTTCCCATTCTCTATGCCAGTGTTTATCTCTGCCATAATAATAATAACCAATAGTATTCCTACTATCCACATGCATCCTTTTCCCATTTTTTTTATCTCCTATATTTTATTGTTTATAAATTGCACGATACCTACTTAAAACACGCTCTGCGGCATTATTATTCTTCTGATGGATATATACTAACGCTAAGCGTAGATAATCGATTCTGTGCAAGCTACCAAGGTGTAACAGCCTTTCATAGCATTGTGTAACTCGGCTAAGTATGCCATCTGAATAATATTGCTGTGCCATAGCTTTTAGCTCTTTAGGCGAAGCTTCATAGATTTGAACCATTGTAATAAAACGTTTTGTGCAAAATTAATCAAAAATTGCTAACTCTATGTTTTTATAGCATATTTTATCTAAAAATAACTTTAATTTGCATGGTTACTATTAAAACTATTAATATATTAATAATAAATTTGTTTATATGAATAGAAATTATTAATTTTGCGATGTATAAGATAATAAATATATATCCGTTAGCGATAGGCGCATACAAGGTTCGATTCCTTGCACGGAACAAAGACATCATTAGTCTTAGGTGGTATTACAGATTTTCGGTTACTAATGACCTTTGAGCCATTTCCCACCTCAAAACAAAGAAAGGACTGAAAGGGGAAAGGGTGAGATGAACACTAAACATAGCATAGAAAGGGATGCTTCATTCTCTCCACCAAACCTTGGTAATGGTGCAAAATTACAAGGCGTGAAGGAAACACGACAAACCAGATGAAATTATTTGTTTAACTTTTAATTATAGGAGATTCAACAATGGTAGTAGCAGTTAGTACAAAAGGTATTGAGAACCTTGTAAAGCAGATTAATGCTGTTTATGGCAAGGTGATAGTCACAGCAGAGTTACATTCAGATGGATGGTTCATTCTCGTAGGTAAGAATCCTGTTAGGATAACAGAACGAACTTGTGAAGTAGTTCACTACTTGGAAGGCTTGAAGCATGGAATTGAACTAATGAAAGAAGGACTTTAGTTTCATCATCGGGCAGCATATCTTTTGCTGCCCGAATAATAACAAACAGGAGATACAACAATGGAGATTATGTATAAAGAAGGCGATGTTTTAGTATTGTATAATGATTGGCGTGGTGAGTATTGCGTATTCATTCTACACAGAATATGCAATGATGATTGGATAGAAGCTCACGCAAAGTATTCTTTCTCATTCAATAAGCTTGGAGTAGGAGCAAATAATGCTTCTACAAACGTAAAATATTCTACGGGATATTTAAGAAAAGCGAATGAGAGTGAAAGAGACTTCTTATTAGATACGATGGAGGAAAATGGTTATTCATACGATTTTAAGAAAAATAAACTGCTACATTCATTCAATTATGAAAAAGGAAGATATTAAGATAAATGAGCATTGTAAGCACTATTTCTTAGGCTTTTGCCACTTCTATTTAGGTGGCTGCTGCTCTGGTATAAAATGCGGATATAAATAATTAAGATTATGACAAATTTTATAGAGGTAAAGTATAAAGGGCATTGTACCCTTGTTAATATAGATAATATCGCTTACGTTGAACCTTCACAGAATGGCGATATAGGAACATTTATAAAGCTTAATTGCAAGACCACACCAACGGACGGTCAAGTTTTTCTCTGCGAGGATGATTACCACACATTCTTGGCTAGATTGGATAACATTGTTGTCGTTGATAAAGCTGAGTAAGATATGAGAGCATTTGACGTACTTTTAGCCCTACATCGCTTGGATATGCGACAGGGCAAGGATTATCTTGATGCTCCTAAAAAGGATGATTTGGAGCTGAATGTGATAGAAGGTAAGCTGAAACGAAATCATTGGTATTGGTGTGATTTCCATAAGCAGCCGATGCTCGGCGAACCTTCGGTTATCCTCACCCTTGGCGGTGGGGATATTCAATACCTTTATGAAGTAGAAAAGTAAATAATATAAGCTATGTATCAGATAAATCTTATAACCCTAAAATCCGCAACTATCATCCAATACACGATTAAGGGTAGATTTATGAGTCGTTAGTAGCAGCTTTCAGTAAAAAGCAACAGCACAACATCAATATGTAGCCACCATCCCCTTACCCCACGATGCGACTTGAGGTAATACGCAGATTCAAACCGGAAAGAAAGGATTCTTATCCGAATTCTGTTTTGAAGGGTTTTGCATAAGCTCGGTTCTCTGTGTAGATATTCAGCACGTATTGCCTTGCAGTCATGATCCACTTGGCAGGTACGGAGATGAATCTGAAGACAAAAGCCTTTATGCGACTCGTTTTCTTGAGCCCAAAAGCCTTGGTGTCAAGCCTGCTCATGATGGTCTTGTAGAAATTGTGTATCAATGCAGTAAGCAGAAGAAAGACAGTATTCTCCGCCATGAATGACTTGGGGAGCCTGCTCCAACCGAATCCGTTGTTCATGTCGTCAAAGATACGTTCCTTGCCGCCACGCAGATTGTAGAATTCAACAATGTCCCTTGTCGATGACTTGTAATCGTTGGTCAGAATACAACGGTAAGTGTATTCGCC
>ERZ869991.3-NODE-3-length-56828-cov-12.941146_pt1 | contig 56828 bp, 55 predicted proteins | sample MGYA00520862_ERZ869991 | MGnify/ENA primary metagenome ERZ869991 (study PRJEB32232, sample SAMN07284978) | human gut metagenome | biome: human-associated habitat; material: feces | host: Homo sapiens | place: Tanzania | collected 2014-08-11 ...
CTAAAATGCAAAGTCTGTATTAGAGAAGGTAATAACTTTTCTGATAAGGTCAACCCACTATTCACCAATCTCCATTCACTTATTCAGCCCGATACGGTCTTTTCACGTTTCACTTCTTACTTTTCACTCAAAAAACCTTATCGCCTTCTCTGAACATGTCTAAATGTCTATTTATTATTCACACCATAACCAAACATCGCAAAATCATATTTTATCGGGTCATTCATATCAAATTTTTTCAAGTTTTCTGTTATTTCTATTACAGATTTAAAATCGTTTGACTTTCTTGTCAACAAGCCCATATCTCTTGAAAGCCTTGCGACATGTGTATCTAATGGAATTAACAGTTCTGACGGCTTCATAAAATGCCAAATTCCTAAATCTACAGGGCTTTTTCTTATCATCCATCTTAAAAACATACACATTCTTTTCATTGCACCACCGTTTTGTGGGTTCGGTATCATAAAACGACATCCCTGTCCTGATGTATTTGAAAACTTTGAATAAAAATAGTCACAAATCGGTTGAAAATCAATATAACCATTTGGTTGTTTTGAATTTTTGTAACCGTATTCAAACAATTTTTCTAATCCACCGTCTTTTTCGTATAAATTTTTTAAGATACAAAAAATTTCTGCAAAATCTTGTGTTGTCCCAAATCTATAATTAAAATCTTTCAAATTTTTCGGTTCAAAATTCAAAATAAAATTATACGGCTCATTTTCTGCAATATCAAATAACTCATTCAATTTTTTGATAAAAACTTTTCTATTTCCATATGCCAACAAAGAGGCAATAAAACCTGAAATCTCGCAATCTTCTTTCGTTTTATTAAATTTATGCGGAAATTGAACAGGATCATCTTTTATAAAATCAATAGTTTCGTATTTTTGAGCAAGTTCATCAATTTCAAGTTTTGTTATCATACCAAAACACTAGCACGGATTAGAAATCTGTGCAACAAAATATACTTTTAAAATAACCTAAATACTTGTAGACAAGGATGGAGCAATATTAATAAATTGGCGAACCAAATCTCTATCCCACAATTTGCCTGCACCGTCATTCAAAATTTCGCAAGCTTTTTCAACACTCATTCCTTTTCTGTAAGGTCTATCAGAAATCAATGCGTGATATGTATCTGCAACTGCAACAATTCTTGCAGCAAGCGGAATTTCGTCACCTTTCAAATGTTCAGGATATCCGCTACCATCCATGTGTTCATGGTGATATTTTACAATTGGAATTAAATCTCTCAACGCTTCGTTTGGCGCAAGAACTTTTTCTGCACCGATTACAGGGTGTTGTTTCATAATTTCCCATTCGTCATCTTCCAATTTACCAGGTTTTTTCAAGACATTTTCAGGAATACCGATTTTGCCAACATCATGAAGTAATGCCCCCAATTTAATTCTTTGAACTTCGTCTTCCGGAAGATTAATCGCACGAGCAAGAGCTTCTGAATATCTTGAAACAGAAGTAGAATGACCTTTTGTATAAGGGTCTTTTGCATCAATTGCACTTGCGAGAGAATTTGCAAGCTCCATCAAGTGGTTTTGAGAAACAATTTGTTCGTTATTGAATTTGTGAACAAGTTCATCTTCAAAGTTCACACCCAATTGAGAATGACGTTTTGCAATAACTTCTGCATAAGAATGTAGAGCATCATCATCCCAGAAATTGAAATCTGATGAGCTTACAATTGCGGACATACCTTCTTTGTAACCCTTAGCTTGTGAGATATACATTGCTTGTTCTGCAAGGATTAAAAGTTTTTCTTGATCCCTACTACATTCAGGATAAGTTGCAATACCAACAGAAACCTTAACCGGCCCTACATCATCAACAAAACAACATGACAAGCAATATGTAATATATTCAGCCAAATATTTCGCATCAGAAGTGTCGGTATCAGGAAGAATTATTGCGATTTCGTCACCGCCATAACGCCCTGCTTTGTCATTACTTCTAATATTTTGCTTAACTTTTTCTGCTAAAAGTTTGATAACTTCATCACCTTTTGCGTGACCAAGTTCTCTGTTGATTTTAGAGATATTGTTTACGTCAAGCATTATAATGGAAAGTTTTGAATTATTTTCTTCAGCACGTCTAAGTTCTGCAGACAAAACTTCCTGAAAACCTCTGTGAGTGTACAAACCTGTTAATGTATCGGTGTTTGCGTATTTGTTTGTTTGTTCAAGAAGTTCTACATTATCCATAAACAATGCACAATAATTTGCAATAAATGAGAACAACCCGATATGATTTTCAATATTATCTTTCCCAATTGCCATAACACCTTTACATCCGCTAACAGAAACCAACGGAAGAATTAATGTCGGTGATTGTTGAACATATGGAATATTTAAAAATTTGCTATTTTCGCAAACTACAGGAGAAGAATTTTTAAAACATTGGATAACCGGATTTTGGTCATCTGACAAAAACAATTTTGATGTGTAAGTACTTCCCATAGAGTTGAAAAGTTTTATGTTAATACATTTTGATTTGTCGTGATAAGCCCCGAATGCCGTGAAAACATTGTTTAATTTTTCTGTAAATAAGTTATGAATTGCACTAAATAAATCATAAATTGTTTTCTTTTTGCAAAGAGTATTATTCAAATTATTAACAAGTTCAGCATAATCAATAACTCTATGCGAGCTTGCATTTGCATTTCCCATATACCCTGCATACATTCTGTTTGAAGTTTTATTCGTATTAAAGTTATTGATACGAGCGACAATATCAGATGTTTCAGCAGAAATAGGATTGGAAATTCTCTTAACTTCTTTTTTGGTAGCTATTTTATCAGGTGTTTTTAAAGCAGGTTTTTTAAGCGCATTAAGCTGTTTCGACAACGGGTTCGAAACAGGTTTATTGCTTTTTATAGGCGATTGCGCCTTTGATTTTTCTGAAATTTTATCTTTATTTTCGTTCAAAATCTACACCTACACACACTTGTTATAAAACATATGATAAACTATTTTTGCCCATTCCGGCACTTGAGTTTACATTACTTAAACTATTCTATTATAAATTCATCGAAAAACAATACGCCATATAGATGGCAATACATACCATTTAAATAAACAGTACACAATAAAAGTCAAATTAAATTTTCTACTACATACGTAGTATAACATAAAACATGGATTTTGCGCTAGTTTTAGTAGATTTTTTTACAAAGATTAATATTATAATTCTATGAGTGCTTTTATTTTTCTATAAATTCTAACTTATAATCTAATAAATCCGCTATTAAATAAGCCTCATCCAAAGAAAGAGTTCCTCGTTGCAGTTTTCCCGTCAAGCTTTTAAAAGTATATGGTTTACCTGTTTTTTCTTGCATCATTTGCGCAAGTTTAGTTATTGTAAGACACCTTAATGCAATTAAAGATTTTATTTTATTTCGTGCTTTCATTTTTCGATTATAAATTACTTGACACCCCGTGAAAAATTAATTATACTATTGCCTGTATATGAGTAATTATATAATTATATAAGTAATTATGTTTAGATTTTTGCAGAAAGGAAGTTATATGAGCAGGAATAGAGGTTTATTAATATACTTAGAGGCATTGATACATAGAGGCAAAGCCTGTATCAAAGCAGCTAGGCAGCTAAGAAGTTATGCAAGTGGAGGACATGGTAGTTATCAGTGTCTTACCAATGTTGATAATAGATTGCGCAACAAGTGCGCAATGACATGTTTTGGTAATATGAGCCAAAATAACTTTACCGATAAGGTCTTTTCACGTTTCACTTCTCACTTTTCACTAAGAAAAACAGCTTTCACTCTCGCCGAAGTTCTCATCACTCTTGGCATAATTGGTGTTGTTGCAGCTATGACCATGCCATCATTGATTACAAATTATAGAGTTAAGGAAACTGTTTCTAAGTTGAAAAAGGTTAATACTACATTCAACAACGCATTTTTGCAAGCCAAAGAAGAAAACGGCGAAATTTCTGATTGGGGATTATCAAATTCTACACTTGACACAGATACTGATGATGGAAGTATAGCTAATTCAAACTACGGTCGAGATAAATTTCTTGAAATTTTAAGTAGGCATTTGAAAACGATTTCAATGTGCAAATATTCCGACAATTCTTGCGAAGTCTACCGCCCAACTAATTTGCAAGGAGATATTGATAACAATGATTCTTATTCAAATAGACTGGTTTTGGCTGATGGAACTATTATTGGTCACTTATATTTAAACAATACTGCATGCAATACTAATTGGGGAAGTGGGGCATTAAGTCAAAGTTGTGGAAGTTTTAAAGTTGACTTAAACGGTTCTAAAAAACCTAATATGTATGGAAAAGATATTTTTCAATTTGATATAACTGTAAACGGTATAGTTCCCAGTGGAATTGCAACAGATATTTCTGGAAATAATTTTGAAGAAAGCTGTATCAAGTCGGCTTCTAGAATGAATGGTGTTGGGTGTACCGGTTGGGTAATTTACAATGAAAATATGGATTACTTAAAATGTCCTGAAAAATTAGGCTGGGACAAGGCTAAAAGTTGTAAATAGTTTATTAAAAAGGTGATTTTGAAAAAATTTTTTAAAGTTACCTTTTTTATTGCGAAATTTCATTTTTATTCAAAACTTTTTTCCATTCAAAATAAAAATATATTGCCAAAACAAAATACACAACCCACATTATAACAGTTGAATATGTTTTTGTTCCGTGCAAAACAAGATTTATCCACATTAATGCTGAAATCCCGTTCACAATCATCCATACAACCCATTGTTCTATCGCACGACGAACTGTTAAATACATTCCAAGTACCGATAAAAATGTTGTAATTCCGTCTGCAATTGGACTTTTGTCGTGACAGTAATGCAAAATTATACTTGTTATAATTGAACCTAAAACACCAATAAATAATAGTGTTATGCGGTTTTTATTTGATAATCTGGTTTTTACGATTTCTTTAGTATCTTTTTTAAGGTGCTTTTTCCATTTGAAAATCCCTAAAATTTGCATTGGGATATAATAGCAAAGATAAAGCAACATATTACCCCAAAGTGAATTTAGAAACGATAGCCACACATAACACCAAGAGCCTGACAGCCCGAAAAAATAGCAAGAAATTTTTCCTTTCCCTGCGATTATAGTATATAAAATTCCACAGAATGCAGATATAACAGCAATCGGATTGTCTTTTACAATAATTGCATTTATTAAAATTAACGTAAGCACCGTAAAAAGTCCGATTATTTCAATCTTTTTCCAACCATTCAATTCTTTTTTTACAAATTCTGTCAATTCCATTATGAGCATTGTATAATGAATTACGATGAAAGTACAGTCTATTTACACAAACCGATTTGTTAAAAAGGGATTGAAATTTGCAGCTGATAACGGCTCATTATTCGTTGCATCTGCCTCACTTGCGCTCTCTACTGTTGCACGTCCGTTGTCAATTATGGCAACTCCCAATACTGACAAACAAAATAAAAAATATGCTTGTGCAAAATCCCTAGCATCCAGTGTTGCCGGATATGTGGTTATGCTGGTAAGTTCAATACCGTTAGCAAAAGCAATAAAAAATATTGACGAAAATCCGCACGAATATCTCAAAGCTACAACAATAAAAAATTTGAAAAATGGTGAAAAAGAGTTAAAGTCTTCTTCAAAATACAAGTTTGCAACCCAACTTTTTAAATTAGGACTAGGTTTTGTAATTGCTGCGCCAAAATCAATTCTTACTTGTGCGTTAATTCCTCCGTTTATGAAAAAAGTTTTTTCTAAAAAAGAAGCGACTCCACAACATCAAAAGAAAAATGTTTCATTTACTAGTATGGAAGGTTTGTCTAAACGTATCGGCAAAATTATTGACACATCTACAGTCCAAAAGTTGACAGATAAACTCCATAATACTAATTATGAATTTAATATGATGGCTTTAACCGATATTATTGCAACCGGAATATTTATGCACCAAACTGCCAAAAGCAAAGGAATTGAACAAGATAGAAAAAAAGCTCTTATGTATAATTCCGCAATCTCAACTGGCTTGTGTGTCGGTGGCGGTTATTTGATAGATAAAATGTCTGAAAAATCGACGAAAAATTTTATTGAGAAATTCGCAGAAGTAAACAAAAAATCTCCAAACCTCGACAAATATATTGAAGGTATAAAAATTGTTAAACCTGCAATAATTTTTGGCGTAATGTATTATGTCTTTATTCCGATAATTTCGACATTTTTAGCTGACAGATTTGACGGGAACAAATATATTTCAACAAAAAACAAATAATTGTTTGCTATTAATTTGTTGCAATTGTCTTTCCTAATTCTTCAACTGTTTTGATGTCATCATCAGGATTTTTGCCGATTGTTGTTAAGTAATTTCCGACCATAATTCCCTCAACACAACTGTTTAAAGCTTTTCGTTGGTTTTCTTCAGATAATCTCATTCTACCACCACAAAAACGCAATATTGAATTAGGGTTTGCAATTTTAAATATTGCTAAGGTTCTCAACACATTTTCTTCGTCAATTTTGTCTAAATAGTTTTCAAATGGAGTTTCAGGGATTGGCATCAAAATATTGATTGGAATTGAATTTGGCTGAATTTCTGCTAATTCAAGAGCCATTTCTACTCGTTGTTCAACGCTTTCGCCCATTCCTAGAATTACTCCACAACATAATTCCATACCGTATTTTTTGACTAATTTGCAAGTGTCTAGTCTATCTTGCCAAGTGTGGGTAGTGCAAACTTCCGGATAATAAGATTTTGCAGTATTTATGTTGTGATGAAATCTTTTCAATCCGCTTTGTGCAAGTTTTTTGGCTTGTTCTTCATTCAAAATTCCGATTGATGCACAACTGTTTAAGCCTTCAATTTTATTAATTTCTTTAATCATTTCTAACATTTTGTCAAAATCGCTTTCGTCAGGTGTTTTTCCTGATGTTACGATTGCAAAACGTGATGCTTTATGTGATTTTGCATCAAGAGCGGCTTTTCGTACTTCTTCAATTTTTACAAGCGGATAAGAGTCAATATGAGTACGATAATGAGAACTTTGTGCGCAATATTTGCAATTTTGTGAGCATTTGCCATTCCGTGCATTTATGAGTGAACAAAATTCAATTTCATCTTTGACATATTTTGATGACAATTTTAAAAGTTCATCTAAATCCAAATTATAAAGTCTTAAAAGTTCTTGTTTATCTATCATAATCCCTCCATTGTTTCAATAGTAAACCTTTAATTGACTAAAGTCAAATGATATGCTAAAATCAGATAACAAAGGAGTAAACAATGTTTTGTCCAAAATGTGGAAAACCAGTAAAAGAAAACGATAATTTTTGTAGATATTGTGGAAACAGACTTGAAATAGAACAACCATCGGATGTTGTTACGCAGTCATATATTGAACATGCTGAAAAATCAGAAGTTCCTGAAGAATATACTGTGCATCATTATGAGCCAAAGCCGGTAGTTGTAGAAGAAAATATAAAAGAATATAAGCTTCCTGATGAAGACAGTGAAGAATTAGTTATTTACGATATTAAAAAACACTGGATGGCTTTATTTTGGCCAATATTTTTAACTCCAATATTTTTCTTGTATTTTTGGTTCATATTTTTAAATACGCATAGTTTTTTTAGTTGGGTAATAGTATTTTTAATCCTTGCGCCGATTGTGTATCCTATTTTGAGATTTAATTCTGATAAAATAGTTATTACAACAAAATATGCGCACATAAAATTAGGAGTTTTAAACCCCGAAGAAATTGACATTCCGTTAACGAAACTTGATATGTTGGAGATTTCTCAAACAACAATGGGCAGAATAATGGATTATGGAATGATTTCTTTTATGTCAAATGGTGAACAGTTTGATTACGGTTACATAAAAGATCCGGGAGAACTTCAATATTTAATCGAAAACCCTGCAAGATACATTGAGGAAGCCCTTGAAGAAGTTGAAGACTAGCCTGGTGTGATAAAAACCTTTGCATTCAAGCATCTAAAATCACCAATATAAAAAAGTCCTCCTTCAAAAAGGAGGACTTTAATTTGTAATTTCTATTCTTCAATTGTTGTTGCAACATTTTTGTTCATAATTGTTTGGGCAATCGGTTGGTCTTTTTCTAACAAACTTAAGTATAATAATTTGTTAGCTGTTGCCTGATCTAGGTCGATGAACTTACCTCCGGCTTTTACATCACTTGCTGAAACGATTTTTACGTTAGCATTAATTGTCAAGTCGCCATATTGTAGATGTACCGGAACAACGTCACCAACTTTTAATTTTCCTTTATGGGTTAATGATACCCCACCTCTTGAGATGTCGGAAATTGAAACTACGTTGTCACTTGATTCAAATGAAATTGGATTTTGATTTTCTTGAGTATTAAATCTCATATATTGACGTTTATCAATTGAATCAACTCTATCATTTACAACACGTTGTTTGTAAATATCTTTGAAATCAACTTTTGGACGATTCGGTTCTGGATCTGGATCTATATCAGTATCTGTATCAATATCAGTGTCGTTGTCGGTATCTGTATCAATGTCGGTATCAATATCAGTGTCCGTATCTATATCTGTATCGGTGTCAGTATCGTTGTCTAAGTCAATATCAGTATCCGTATCAGTATCTGTGTCCGTATCGGTATCTGTATCATTGTCAGTATCTGTGTCTGTGTCAATATCAGTATCTGTATCAACGTCTGTATCAGTGTCGGTATCTGTGTCAATATCGGTATCGGTGTCGGTATCAGTATCTGTATCACTATCCAAATCTGTATCAATATCAGTATCAGTATCTGTATCAGTGTCGGTATCTGTATCCAATGGATAATCCGGTTCTTCATCTTTTGGAACAACTAGGTTATCATCATCTTCCTTTGTTCCATTTTTTGTAGCCGGATCATCGTTACCATCGTAACCATTGTCACCGCCTTGTTCACTGCCACCGTAGTAATAGTTTCTATCATCAGGATTTTTACCAATTGCAGTAACATCATCCGGTCTAACTGCTTTTGTTCTGATTGAAATTGGAGTTGAACCATTTTTAGCATTAGTCAAAGTATTTGTTGTAGAATCTTTAACTACTGTAGAAACCCCACCGTTACGGTGTTTACCCATATTGAAGTAGTAACCACCGGCATAAGCATTATCTGCAACCATGTATAAATCTTGATCACCAGAAGGGCGTTTGTTACCATCACCTTTTAAAGTACCATTTTTAACTACGATTGTAGAATCTGCAGCTGATCTGTATTCAGGTTTTTCTGCATCAATCCATTGTGTACCCAAGTCAAGTGCAACCAATTTTGCTCTTTCAGGATGTACGTTTGTATTTGTTCCGTAGTAATCTGTACCATAAGTAGGAACTTCGCCTAAGTGGTCAATGTACATATTTTTACCACGAGTTGTTAAGTTCAAGTTTTTGTTTGCAGTAGTTTCTCTTACATAAACATTACCAGAGAACTCAGCGTTTATATCACCTGTTCTTGAAATAATTGCACAAGCATTAGTATCAAGTTTTGTTCCATTAGCAGCATCCATACCTTTTACGTCAATGTTGCCAATTGCCAACATATCAATGCCGTTTCCGGTTTTGTTAATAGCATCAATATCATGAGAAAGTTGTGCATTATCTCTTGAAGGGTTATATGAATAACCGTTTTGTCTAAATGTTAAAGGAGTTGCTGACTTTGTAGAAGTTTTAGCTTCACCGATATTACCACTAGCGATTAGGGAAATACCTGTACCTTCAACGTTTGGATTTGCTGAATTTTTAGATCTGTTAACGATACTGTAAGGGGAAGCACCTTTTGTAGAAGAGTCTGCCAATAAGATTACTCTACCATCAGCTTTAATTTGGTTAACATTCATATTTTTGTTCAAGCTTGCCATATTAATAAGCGAACCAGTACCTGAACTGTTTGCAGTAATAACGCCGTCGATAGAAGTATTTACAGATTTAGTCAAATCTCTTTGATTTGGTCCAATACCTGTGCAAATACCGCCGTCACAAGGTCCAACTTCTTCACCGATTGCACCGTTTGTAACAGTTGCGTTCAAATCAGCTCCGTTAGTTGTATAAATCAATGTGTTAGCAACACCATTGTTTAACAAATTACCGTTTGTAACTGCGATATTTACATCGGCATTAGATGTAATATTGTTGCTTACACCACTTGAGCCGATAGACATATTAGAATTTTTGTTTACAAAGTTAACTGTGTTAGTTTTGTTAGTATGGTTAGCGGTAACTTTACCTTGAATATTCATACCGCCTGCACCTTCATTAGAAACTAACAAAGTAGATTTATTTTGAGTTAAAGCGGAACCGCCAGATGCGATTAAACCAGTAGATGCAACAAGCAAACCACCGTTTGTGTTAGTGATTTTTGTTGCGCCATTAGGGTTTGACACCTCGCCTGCGATAGAAATGCCGTTAGCTCCAGAGTTTTCGATAGTAATATTGCCAGTACCATAGTTTCTAACTTTTGCACCATTACCAACAGAAGTGCCGGTAACAGATTTGATAGAAATGTTACCGTTGTTGTTTACAAAAGTATTAGCAGTACCCATATTATCTATATTAACAAGTTTGGTAAACAAAGTGTCAGCTGCATCATGACCTGTCAAAGCTGCAGTTTCATTGTTACCTAAACCAGCTAACAAAAGACCATTATTCGCAATTGTACCGCCTTGCAAATTGATATCACCACGAGCAGCAACTCTGCCACCTGCGTCAATTTGAATAGCTTTTCCACCAAGAGATAGCGTATTACCAGCTCCATCAGTAAGAGTTGACAAATTCAATGTTTTATTTGTACCTTCTGCAACCAAAACATTATTATCATAGCCAATGTCTAATGTATATTTACCTTGAGTTACAGGGTTATTTTCAGTAATGTCTATTCTGTTAATATTACCAACTTGATGTTTAGGTAATGCTAAATAATCAGACAACTTGTCATAAGAAGTTTGTGTTGGAGAAATAACTGATAAATTACCAACATTGATAACGCCAGAACTTCCAACAACCATACCGTTTGGAGAAATAAATACCAAATTACCATCAGTTTTCAAAGCTCCATTTGCGCTTTGTAAAGCGTTTACGATACCATTGATATTAACACCGTTATTAACTAAGTTAACGAATGTATCAATATTACCTCTTGTGTTTGCAATTTGGGTTACACTGTGTGTCCCCTTATCAGCATTCCAATCAACGCTATAACCTTTTTGTTTAATGTAACTATAAATAAAGTTTAAAACATCACCTTTTTCAAGATTAATTTTATCAAACTGTTTAAAACCTGTATTACCATTAACAGCATCAGGTCCAATATTCCAAGTATTACCATCACTCGGATTAATTGTTGAACCATCTGCGTTAGTGATTGTTGATGCAGCCAAAACCTGATATGTCAAAGACTGTTGCATGATTAGCAACATACTTAACATAAATGCAACTACTCTTTTTTTATTAATTCCTTGTGTATTCATTGTCTTTGGAACCTCTATTTTCTTTTTCTGCACGTTTAAACACTTTTACATGTATATAAACGGATTTTGCGCTTAAATCTTTACCATTTTTTGGCAATTGTTTACAAAAATTTATAATTAAAAAAAAGGGAAGGATTGAATAATCCAACCCTCTTTAGAGTTATCTGGTTATTACATTTGCTCTTGCAATAAATCCTTTTTTACGTAAATTTGCTTCGCTTGCATTTTTACCATTTTTACCGCCAAGAGGAATTTGGTTTCTATCAAAACCGCCAATTGTGTTAGGGTCAGTTCCGATTATTGTATCATCAATACCTGCAATCATGCCTGCCGGAATTTCTGATGGGAAGTGATAAGTCAAATCTCCCGCATAGTTTAATTTGTAAGGATTTGATTTATAACCGTTGATTTGTGTCATAACATATTCAAGAACTTTGTTTGCAGTCGCATCATCCTGAATGTTGTACATTTTCTTAACGATACTCAATCTATCTTCTGCTAAGTTGTAGTTAGTTCCTTTTTTATGAGAAACTTTGATTTTGTATGTAAAATTATCAATATTTTTATCAGGAGTTTGAACTTCTCTTTCCTCTCTTGTTACAAATTGAGGAATATCTAAAGTTTGCTCTTTATTTTCAGTTTCAGTTTTTTCTTTCTTTTTATTTAGGTTTACGATACCGTCAAAGTTTCTGCCTTTAGCGTGAACTTTACCCATTGAAAGTGCGTTTCTCAAACCTCCGGCAATACCTCCAAAGATAGCGGCATTTACCGCAGTTTTTAAGTGTTTATTACCTTTTTTATCTCTTTCTTTGCCTTCAATGCTTGCTTTGCCTTCAACAGTACCTTCGCCAGTAACAGTACCTTTACCTTTAACAGTACCTTCGCCATTAACCGTACCAGTACCGTTCATTGTGCCTTCACCAGTAACTGTTGCCTGACCATTTAAGGTCACGTCACCTGTTACAGTCGCTTGTCCATTTAGTGTAACATCACCAGTAACTGTTGCTTGACCATTCAATGTTACATCGCCAGTAACTGTTGCAGATCCATTTAATGTAACATCACCTGTTAAAGTGCCTTGTCCTGTCGTAGTACCACTAACAGGAGTATTATGGGTAACTGAAGAAGTTCCAAATTCATCTATATAATAATCTGTAGTTTTTACCCAATCTTCATAAGGTAATGTAACATCTCCGGTTATTGATGCTGGTCCAGTAAGAGAAACATCTCCGGTTATTGAAGCCGGTCCGGTTAGTGAAACATCTCCGGTTATTGAAGCCGGTCCGGTTAATGAAACATCTCCGGTTATTGATGCTGGTCCGGTTAATGAAGCATCTCCGGTTACAGTGCCAACACCACTCATTGTACCGGTGCCTGTCATTGTTCCAGTACCGGTCATTGTTCCTTCACCGAACATTGTTCCTTTACCAGTAACTTTAACCGTATCAGTGAGGGTAATAGCTTCTCCAGCAAATTGAACTGCACCTGCTGCCAATGTACCTAAACCTGCAGTTGCAAAACCAAGAGCCGCACCTATGCCAACACCTTTCATAACATGTAATGCACGTTTTACATTAGTTGAGTTAGTATCGACACTATAACCGGCTTTTTCAACTAAGTGACGGAATTTATTCAACTCGCCATTGCTAACTTTGCCGTTTGAATTACCAATAAGTTGTTCAATAGAACGAGGGGTTAATCCTTTTTCATCTCTAAATTCTTGAGCTTTTAATGTTTCTCGACCTTCTCTCAAAGTCAAGTTTCCATCTTCGCCAAAATCTCCGCCTAATTTATTTGCAGAACCATCACAAGCTGCTTTACAAAAATCTCTGAATTTTCCTTCATCAAATTTGTAATACTTGCCATTTTTTTCAAAATCGCAGTCTGCTGCTGTACCTTCTGTACAAAAACGACCAGGATCTTTCATAACTAATTCACGACCAACTTTACCAATATCAGTATGTTCAATTGCGGAATTAGTTTCAGCTTTGGCTGCAGCTTTTCTTGCTTCTTTTGAGAAATAAACTCTTGTATTTTCAACATTTTGTTTTGTTTCAGCTGCTTTTGCTTGACGTTTTGCTTCATCTTCAATAAATTCTTTTTTATCTTTGGCAACTTGTTTTTCACTTCTGTCACCCATAACGTCAATAATTGCCATACGATTTATCAATACACTTTTATCAAAATCGCCTTTTTGCATTGTATAATATAATACCGCATTTTTTCTATCAACAGGATCTGACAAATCTTTAACAATACCCTTGCCTTTTGTACCTGCTTGGAATGCAGCTAATAATTCTTTTTCTGGAGCTTTGTTTGCCATTTTAAGAATTGCACCAAACTCAGCTTTATCATCAAGAGTTGCATAGTCCTTCATATAATCTTTTAACAAATCAATATCTGATTTTTTATTATTATATTCTTTTGCTATTTTGGCAGCTTTTTTAGCAACATCTTTTGAATATTTATTACGAGCAATAGAAATATTCATTGTTGATTGGTTTTCAGGATCTTTTACCCATTCTGTCAATGCAGCTTCATAATCCTTACGAGCTTGTTTTCTACCAGCTCTATTGTGTTTCAAGTCATCCGCAACTTTTACAGGTTCTGATTCTTCTGTTGTAGTTGTTGTAACTTCTGTATTAATTTTTACTGATTTATTTTCTCTTGTTTCAACAGGTGCTTGTGTTTGAGTTGGGAATGCTTCATCAACTGCTTTTTTGCCTTCAGCACCATTGATAACATAGCCACCATCTTCATTTAGAGTAATTTTGCCATCTTCCGCTAATTTATCTGCAATAGCTTTACCATCCTCATTGGTTGATAAATATGATAATCTATTATTTTTAGCAAATTTTGTAATCGCTGTATCATATTTTGTTTTATCATAAGTTACAATACCTTTTTCTTTATCAATTGACAAACCTGCAGCTTCAAATTCTTTTACCAATTCTGCACGTTTATCTTCTGCCAAACCTGACTGTTTAACAAAATCATCAAGTTTGAAGGTAACTGTTTTTTCTTCTTTAACTCCTTCTTTTGCTTTCGCAGCAGAATGTTCAACACCCAAACCTTTTGCAGGTGTCGCACTATCAAGAGTTTTTGTTTCTTTTACTCCGCCAGCTCCTTCAACACTAGCCGCACTGAATACACCATTAGCGGCAACCGTTCTAAAATTTGCATCAGCCGAACTATATGTACCATCTTGGTTTGCAATAATTGAACCGCTTTTAATATATTCTTCAAACTGAGCCGGATTTCGTTTTTTTAATCCATCAATAAATGCTGGTTGTAATTGGAATTGAACTTCATTTGCACACATAGTCATAATCCTTTCTTCTCAATTTTCTATACATCTCCACATGAAAATTGATTTGGTCTTGTTTATACTCTCTATGTCCATGTAAAAACATGTTTTTTTTGAAAATTGCGCTGTTTTTGAATTTTCTTATTACTTTTTTCTAAAACCATTGATTTTACTGGGTTATAGAGGGTTTTATCACTTAATAATTCTTAACAATTATATCTATTTCGTATATATTTTATCTATACTAATTAGATATTTTTCTCGTTTTCACTTGCTTTATCGCACAAGTACACACTCCTTTTGTTAGAACTTCTACCACATGACATATCGGCGCACCTTTTCCAAATCTTTAGGATTTTAAAGAAAGATGTTACATTTATTTACAATTTGTTTTGTCGTCGGATTGGTAAATCGAACCGACAAATTCATTAACGATTTTTATGATAGTATATTTAGAGTTGGAATAAAGGAGAGATTTAATGGAAAAATTCTTTGATTTTATAAAAAAACACGGTGATTTATTCACTTTTTTAGGTCTATTAATAGTATGTTATTTTATTTTCTTTTTTAATATTGGAAATTATCCTTTGATGGATGTCGACGAAACAAGGTATGTTTCTATGGCACGTGACATGTTCCATTGCAAGGACTTTTTGACACTTTACTTAAACGGAGAATTTTTCTTTGAAAAACCACCTCTTTATTTCTGGGGTGAGTGTTTATCATTCGCTATTTTCGGGAAAGTTACAGAATTTACCGCAAGATTTCCGGTTGCACTATACGGAACACTTTCAACTTTGCTATTATATTTTACCGGCAAAAAAATTGTTTCTCGCAGATTTGGAGTAATTTCAGCTCTTATCCTTGCAACTACATTGGAATTTGTAATTTTGGCGAAATTTGCAATTCTTGATATCGTCGTAACAACTTGTGTCGGATTTTCAGTAATGTTCGGATTTTTGACCCAATTTGTTCAAGACAAAAATAAAAAATATATGTGGTGGTTATTCTACATATTCTCAGGCTTGGCAGTAATGGCTAAGGGAATTCCTGGTTTTGTTGTGCCGTTTGCAGTAATGTTTTTTGTAACAATCGCAAACAAAACATTTAAACAAGTTTTTAAACCACAATATATTTTGCCGGGATTTTTATTATTCTTTTTAATAGTTCTCCCGTGGCATTTAATTATGTTCAAAATTCACGATCCGCTATTTTTCCACGAATATATAATTAAACACCACATCGAGAGATTTTTAAATTCAAATGAAATTAATAGGGAACAACCATTCTATTTCTATATTCTAACAGTTTTATGGGGACTTGTTCCATGGATTTTTTCAGCAATCGCTGTTGGAATTACAAAACTTAAGTCAATCAAAAAATTCAACGTTACAGAACTATCCAACCCACAAAAATACTTGTTATTTAACGCAATCGCATTTGTTGTAACAATGTTATTTTTCTCATCTTCCAGCACAAAATTAATTACATATATTTTACCTGTATATTTCTTCACTGCCTGTATTTTGGGATTTGTATGGGAAGATTATATGTTCAACAAAAAATACGAAAAACCAATAAATATAACTGTTTACATTTTAGGTGGAATATGTATTTTGGCAGGAATTTTGACCTGTTTTGCAAAATTCGTTCTTCCGGCTCAAACATATTCAGATCTATTAACAATAAAATGGTTCTGCATAATTTTGGTTTTGGCATTTGGAATTTCAAGTATTTTATGCGCAGTTAAAAAACATCCAAAAGGAGTTTTTGCATGTTATGTACTTTTTATCCTTATCACATCGGCATTTGGGACAAAATTATTCTACAATATGGATTATAAATTTGGACAAAATGATTTGATGCGTTTTGCAAAATACGCTCACGAAAACGGCAAAAAAGTTGCAGTAATAAATGATGAAAGGAAATATTCAGTAGTTTATTATTACGGAATTCCAACAGACATGGATGGCAGAAACGTCTTATTCATTACTCTTAACGATAAAGAAGAAATGAAGCAACTGGGACATATTTTAGATGATAAAAATATCGTTGCCATCATCAGAAAAAAACAGTATCAAGAGATTGATAAAACTTTAGATTTTGATGTAATATTAGAAGGAAGAAAACATTTACTTGTTAAGGTTCACTAATGTTACAAAGATACGAAAAATTTTTAAAAGAAGTTTTAGATCCAAAATTAGACAAATACTTTGAGGAACAGTGCGAATTTGTAAAATGCAAAGAAGGCTGTTCTTCTTGTTGCGAAGTTGGAGAGTATCCGTTTTCAAGACTTGAACTTGAATATTTAATGTCAGGATTTGTAAATCTTCCATTTGAAACAAAACACAAAATCAAAGAAGAAATAAAACGACTAAAACGAGAACAACCCAAAATGTATAAATGCCCGTTTTTAATTAACAAAATGTGTTGCCTTTACCAATACAGGGGAATTGTGTGCAGAATACATGGACTTGCTTGGTATGACGAAGTCGAAAACAGAGTGAGATTACCTTATTGCGTTAACAAGGGATTGAATTATGGAACGGTTTTCAACAGAGAAACAGGAGAAGTATTTTTAGAAAATCCAATCAAAGAACGATTGAGGATAGATACTATCCTCAAAGGTCCTGAAGCTGAACCATATAATTTGGAATGCGGAGAAATTCGCCCGCTTTTAAAATGGTTCTAAATTGTTTTAGCGTAAATATTTTATATACAAATAAATAGAACTTATGATTAATGAAACAGTTGTTACCAAAGCTCCATATTTCATAAATTTTATAAATGAAATCGGATGACCTTTTGTATGCGCAGTTTCACTAACAATAACATTGGCAGCAGCTCCAATAATAGTTAAGTTTCCACCCAAACAAGCACCTAATGACAACGCCCACCATAAAGGATGATGACCAGCACCTGCATAAGGTAATGTATGTTGAACTTGTGCAATTAAAGGAGCCATAGTTGCAGTGTAAGGGATATTGTCAATAATTCCTGACAAAATACCTGATCCCCACAAGATTAACATTGTCGCAGCAGTCAAGCTTCCATGAGTAAACTGGATTAATTTGTCAGCCAAAAAACTAATTCCACCATTTGCCTCAAATCCGCCAATAATTATAAACAACCCAACAAAAAAGAAGATTGTTAACCATTCGACATCTCGATAAATTTCTTTTGGTTTTTCAAATAACAACAAAAATGATGCACCTGCAACTGCAAAAACATATGCAGGAATGTGAGTTACATCATGAGTCACAAAACCTGTAATAACAAGTACAAGAGTAACCATTGAACGTATCATAAGTTTTTTATGCGTGATAGTTTTAGAATTGTCTAAATTTGCGATATGTTCCATTTTTTCTTTTGTTGCTTTAAGAGATTTTCTGAACATGAAAACCAAAATTCCGACACAAACAAGAAAAATAGTAAATACAACAACTGTTAACTCGTTTACAAAATCCATAAAACTCAAACCTGCTTTTGCGGCAATGATAATATTTGGAGGATCTCCGATTAATGTTGCTGTACCGCCGATATTTGATGCTAAAACTTCTGTAATCAAAAACGGAACAGGATCGCATTCAAATTCTCTGGCAATGACAAAAGTTACCGGCATAACTAAAACAACAGTTGTTACGTTATCCAAAAACGCTGATGCAATTGCCGTAAATGCTGCCAATGCAAAAAGAACTGTTTTTGGATGCCCTTTCGTAGCTTTCAAAATTCCAATAGCCATCCATTTAAAAACTCCACTTCTGCTTGCAATATGAACAATAATCATCATACCAATAAGCAAAAAGATAACCTCAAATTCAATATAATCAAAAACTGAGCGAATGTAAGTTTCAGTCTGCGGATTGACAGAACCGTGAAATGGCAGCAAGCCTAATAACATCGTCAATGAAGCTCCTACAAGTGCTACAACAGATTTTTGAATTTTTTCACTGGCAATAAAAATATAGGCAACTAATAATATTGCGCCTGATATAATCATGCCGTAGTTTGATACTAAATCCATAATTTTTCCCTCATAAATATTAAAAGCAAACTTCTCTTTTTCGAATATTCCCTTAGTGATTGCACTCCAAAAAGAAAAACTTCCTGCAAACGGGTATTTTTTCTAATTGTAACATAAACATTTTATCAATTGTCAATAAACAAAGCCATATCAAAAACAGTTAAATTATTTTATAAAGTTTTACACTTGAAATTTCGTAATACATGGCTTGAAAACACAAAAAAATATGTTATAATATAAAAGAAGGAAGCGAGTGATTAACACTCGCATAAAAGTCCCTCTATAGTGATTTGAGAACTAGTAGTATAATTAGGATTATTACTAGTTCTTTTTCAGTTATACTGAAAACCACATTTACCACCTCCTTTCGTTATTGGTTATCAAATTTTGAGTTTGCGCCAATACGATATGAGTATGATAAAAAAGGGCTTTCCCCTTCAATCGATATTTTATATGAAATATTATTAAATTGCAAATTTTATAATTATTTCTTGATTTTTTGAGTTTTATAACTTATAATTTCCTCTATGATTGAAAGAGCTGAAAAAGAATTAAAAAAATTATTAGACGGAAACAAGAATTTTGTTAATGGTACTCCGACAACCAAAAACATGTCACTTGAAACACTTCAAAAATACGCATTTCACCAAGAACCGTATGCTTGTGTATTAACTTGTTCGGATTCTCGTGTTGTACCGGAAATCATTTTTGATTGCGGAATTGGAGAATTGTTTGTTGTAAGAGTTGCCGGAATGACTACTGGACCAAACGTTATTGAAAGCGTTGAATATGCTGTAAAAAAATTAAATGTTCCACTTGTCATTCTCTTAGGGCATGATGATTGTGGAGTTATGAAATTTGCGAAAGAGCATTATCCGGAACCTACAAAATATTTTTCATCAATATTAAAATGCGTATATCCGGTACTTAACCACAAAGAGGATATCTCTTGTCACAACTTTTTTGCACAGGAACATACCAAATGGGTTGAAGATTATTTGATGAAACATTCGGTTATCATAAATGAAGCAGTCAAAGAAGGTAAAGTTTGTATTGCAAATTGCCACTTTGACCACTCAACAGGATTAGTAAACATTATATAAAAAGGAGCTAAAAAGCTCCTTTTTTTGTACAAATTTTTAAAACTCCGGTTGCGGATTTTTAACCATTTTTTCGTATTCTTCTACAGAAACAGTATCTGGTGACATAGAATTTTCATCCAACGCTCGTTTTAATATTGATGGTTCTTTTGCTCGCAACTTTGGTTCTGCGGTAACAATATCTGTTTTTATAGTTGCGTTAATCAAATGGATTGTTTTTTCTGTAGGAACGCATTTCCCATTCATATTTTTTTGAGCTTTATAACTTGTCCAATTATCAGAAAGTTTATCTATTGTTGTATAATTCATTTCCGCACCAAGCCTTTTATCTACTTCGTTTTCCAAAATATCGGCAACATATTTTTTTTGGTTTTCAAAATGACACGGAAGTAAAACTTTATTACCTATAATTTCTTCCGGATCACGTTTTTCATATTTTTTTAATAACTCTGCAGCAATTTGTAAATGTCCGAGTTCAAACGCCAAAAATTCTTCCCAAATAGGTCTTAGTTTTTCATTACTTTCATCAACATAACAATTGTAATATGTACAAACTTCTGTAAATTCGTGTAACAAAAGTTTTTCATAAGGTGTTTCGCACGGATCAATCAAACTTTCGTACATAGTAACATGTTCTTCTTCAACATCACAAATTTCACCATAAGTTCTGCGTAAATCATCATTTGCATACATCATACCATGTTCTGCGTAAAAATTATGTGTTTGTTGTTCGCCTGAAAGAAGTGTATAAATATTAACTTTTGTTTGAGGAGAAGCCGTTTTTCGGTTATAAGATTTACGAATCCTTATTCCATTATCATTATGATGATATTGTGTCGGTCTGCCAATAACAACATCTGTTTTGCCTTGCAATATATTATCAGGATTAATCCCATCAATCATATATGCCCATTGACTATACCTGTAAAGGTGGTCGAAATCTTCTAACAAACCAAAATTAAAAGTTTCTCTTACGTAATCATCAGGTTCATTTTGTGCAAGCCAAGCCGTTAAATCAACCGCAACTTGCTCATATCCTAATGTTGTTTCCAAAACGGTTTGACATGCCGGTGTCATCCAGTTTACTGTAGTTTGCTGCATATCTTCAATTCTGCGCATAAGTGCAATTAATTTTTTGTCATCATAATCTTGACAATTTCTTGCAAAATTATGTTTAAACCCCCACGCCTCAATTTCTATACCATTCATCAAAATTTGACGAGTTCTTGAATAACAATCTACATCATATTTATCAAATGGTCGTTTTACAATATCCTCCCAACTTCTAAGTTGATTACTAAGAATTATCCCTTTTTCTTCTAATGGATTAAATGTCATTTTCGCTCCTTTCTTTTTATTAAAATTTTACCTGTCAACCGCCCATGCAAAAAGTTCTCCAACACGTTTGTTGTAAAATCTGCCATCATCTTTGGCAAACAAATTCTCAAAATGACTAAAAGAAGTTCCATCTGTAGAATAAGACGGATTTGTCATCATAAGGTGATGTGTTGTTGTGTCATATCTCAATGGAAACAAATCATCCATTTGCATAAAACTCGGTAATTTGTCACTGGCGTAATTGTAGGCAAAAAGTGCAGTGTTTATTCGATTTAATTTCTGTTCATAAGACAAGCCACCATCATAGTTATCATTTGTAATTTCTACACCCGGAGCATAAGTCCTAAGATATTTTAATTTTTCTGACAAATTTTTTACTGAATTAAAATCATCTCCAGTAATAAAATCAGTTCCTGCATTCAGCCCCATATTTTTGTATCTGGCAAAATCATCAGAACTTTTTTCACCAACAAAACTTATATTAGTTTTTTTAGAACGAAAACGAATTTCGTGCAAAATATATTGCATCTGATGGTAATTCGGCAAAGCTCCTACGCCTGTATAATTTTTCATATCATAACCGCCAATATGTTTGGCAGAATCAATAAACATACATTCAAAACCTATATTCATCAATTTTACGCATTCATTTATGTAGATTTCAACATGTTCAGAATTTTCCCAATTAAAAGTTTCATCATCCTTATATTCTCTTGCAATCTTCATTTGATCCGCAGAAATCACATGCCTGAACCCAACTTTAATTCCTCTAAAATGCGCCAAATCAACAAAGGCTCTTAATTGTTCTTCGGGAGAAATTTTATCAACAATTGAATAATCTATAATATTATCACTATAACCAGTGTTGAGCCTAATACCGTACAAAGAATTTTCTTCAAAAGCTCCTTTTTCATAAGCATCTCCATAAATATTCTGCCAAATTTGTGAAAGAATAATACAATTTGCAAAACTCATAGCAGATGGCGGAATTGCGGGCAAAAGTTTTATGCAACTCAAAATACCATTACAAGTACACCCATTATCCATTGTTGCAATCGCTCTATTATTTATCTCAATATAATTCGCTAATCTCCCCCATTTATCACCATAATTTGGAGTTTCTATAAGGTCAGGAAAGTTTTTATAAAAAATTCCACTCTCTGACAAAGTTACAATAATTTCTATACATTTTTTTACAGAGAGTTTGAGTAAATCAGCAGGAACAATATTCGCAAGCCAACGCTTGCTACAACTTGTACCAATTCCGTGAAAAGCAATATATTGGCTAAATTTATCCAATTTTAATTTGGTATTTTCGCCTAGTGCCAATAGTAATTTATTTACACAATTCATAATAAATTTATAAATAAATCAATTAATTTTTTCATTAGACAAAACGGCAATAAAAACTACAACCCACCATACATTTTAGACAAAGGTTCCTTTTTGTCAGGAGGAAGTATAAACGCAGAACCGTAAGGATTTGTCGGATCTTTTATCATACCGATTTTATCTGTATAATATCTTCTTGATTCAGGCATTGGAATAAGTTTTATATTTCCGACACATTGCGCCTCATCACTTCTTCTTTGAGCAATTTGTAACAATCTTGTGCCTGTTCCTTCATAAAAATCAGTTTCTTTATTCCAAAACGGAGTATTTGGGTTAGAATAATTTCTTAATTTATCAACAAATACGTGGCTTGGATCTTCTTTATAGATAAAACGGTTATAATCAAAGTACTTATTGATTTTGAGCATAATTTCACCAATAGTACCGCCTTCGTTATTTTTTAGAAAATATTTTTCGTTTCCGCAATCAAAATTTTTGAAAACATTTACCAACTCTTCAGTTCCTTTTGTCACATTTTTCAAAAGAACATTCCCAATAAATCCTTCGCCCATCATTCCTATATTCATGTGTGTTAAACGTTGCACCCCACAAAAAGACGGTGATTTCGCTTTGACAGAATTTTGAGCATAATTTTGGGTGTAATTAGGATAAATAAAATTATTTTGCGCACTAACTTTCATCATATCTTGTATAAATAATATGAATATTCAAAATTGCTTAATCATAAAAATTTTGTTAACAAATGTTTATTAAAGATATTTTAATGCTAAACTTTACTTGTAAAAATTGTTTAGTTTTTATTACAAATTAAGGAGAAAAATATGATTAACGAAAAACTAGAAAAAGCTTTTAACTATCAAATTAACAGAGAATTGTATTCAGAATATTTATATCTTTCAATGCAAGCATATTTTGAAAGATTAAACTTAAAAGGCTTTGTAAACTGGATGACAGTACAAATTCAAGAAGAACACGCTCATGCTATGGGTATGTTTAACTATTTGAACCAAAGAGGTGGAAAAGTTGAACTTGATACAATTGAAAAACCTGAAATTGATTGGAGTTCTCCATTAGAAGTTTTCGAACATATTTTGACACACGAAGAACTTGTTACATCATTGATTAATAAATTGATGGATGTTGCAGAAGAAACTAAAGATCGTGCTGCAATTTCGTTCTTGAACTGGTACTTGAAAGAACAAGTCGAAGAAGAAGACAATGTTGGAAATGTTCTTGCAACATTGAGGTTAATCGGAGATGATAAAAAAGCTTTATTAATGCTTGATAAAGACCTTGCAACAAGAACTTTTGTTGCTCCTGTAATCGGTTAATTCATTAATTTATAATTTCAAAATGAGATTTGTATTTAAGGGAATTTTTTTCACATGCAAATCTCATTTTTTAGTTTATAATATATACCATGTTCGATTTCCTTTTTGTAATAATTAACGAAATCAGGTCGTATTTTGTGCCGGAAAGAGTTAGCTACGAAATCACCGGTGAATGCAAAAAATGCGGAAAATGTTGTAACTATATGTACAGTTACGACACTTATACGGAAAAAGAGTTTAAAATAATGCAGTTCCTATTTCCTGCCTACAAAAGATTTTATATAAAAGGAAAAGATGAAGAAGGAAATCTGATTTTTGCCTGTAAACTGGTTACACCGGAAGGTTTGTGTTCGGATTATAAACACAGATTGCCAATGTGCAGAAAATATCCGCAAAAAAGAATTTTTTACAACGCAAAACTTCACGATGGCTGTGGCTACAAGGTTAATGTAAAAACATTTAAAGATTATTTAGACAAAAAATCCAAATAACTATTTTAACTGTTTTGCCTCCTTATTAACCATTTCCATATATTTTTTATTATGTTTTTCTGCAAATTCTATTGCGGCTTTTCTTGCATTTTCTTGTCCGTCAAGTTCTGATGAATAAAATCTTTTTGCAAACCCGAATTTTTCTAATCCTTGAGTTTTTGACTGTTTAAAAATTGCTGTATTATACTCATAATAATCTTTTGTAGGCGGGAAATTTATATAAGCCACCATTGCTGCATCAGGGTACAAAAGGACTGAAGCACCCTTAGTTTCTTCCTGAATTTTATGCGCAAACTCTGCGACTGCCTCAGTTTCATTAGTCAAATCTGTAAGATTTTCAAGAATAATTTTTGTATGCCAATTTTCAATATTTTCGTCTTTCAAATAATAACTGTAGCATTGATTTTTGCTATCAGGATTAGAAAGATAGTAAGTTTCTTTGTCAAATTTAATTTTATTTTCCATTGCAACCCCCATAGATTGTGTAAGTAAAAGTATATTGAATAAAATAGCAAATAGTTTAGCAAACTTTTTCATTGTAAATCCCCTTTCGGATTTTAATTATTGTATAGTTTTATGTAAAAAACTATTACCCGCTTTGTTAATTTGAGAATTTATTGTATAATTTAATTAATTTATATGAGAGAAGGAGAATTATGCCGTTTGAATTTGAAAGACAAAAAATAAAAGATGTAATTTTAGTAAAACCAAAAGTTTTCGGTGACAACAGAGGATTTTTTATGGAAGCATATAAAAAATCAGATTTTGTCGCAAACGGAATTGATGTTGAGTTTAATCAAGACAACCACTCAAAATCTTGCGCACACGTATTAAGAGGCTTACATTATCAAGAAGCTCCTTATGGTCAAGCAAAATTGGTAAGATGCGGTCGTGGCAGAATTTATGACGTTGCAGTAGATATTAGAGAAAACTCCGAAACTTTCGGGCAGTATGTAAAAGTTGAATTATCAGAAGAAAACAAACATATGTTGTTTATTCCTGAGGGCTTTGCACACGGATTTGTTGTACTTTCAGATGAAGCAGAACTTCTTTACAAAGCTAGTGGAGAATATGCGCCACAAGCTGATAGAGGAGTTTTGTGGAACGACAAAGATATAAATATTGACTGGGAAATTGATTTTGACCCGATTTTATCTGAAAAAGATAAAGTTCAACCGAAATTGGCAGAAATAAAGAAGATAAAAGGATAAAAGGAGTAACAATGACAACAATATTAGTTACAGGTGGAGCAGGATTTATCGGAAGTTGTTTTGTCAGACACATGCTCAAAACTCACCCTGACTACAAAATCATAAATCTGGATGCTTTAACATATTGTGGAAATTTGGAAAATCTTGATGATGTTAAAGACAATCCAAATTACAAGTTTGTACACGGAAATATTTGTGATAAAAAATTAGTTCCACAGTTGGTTGAACAAGTTGATGCAATCGTAAATTTTGCCGCAGAATCTCACGTAGACAATTCTATCAAGCACCCTGAAATCTTTGTAGAAACAAATGTTCAAGGGACTTTGAATTTATTACAAGCCGCAAAAGAATTTAAAACAGAAAAGTATCTACAGGTTTCAACTGATGAAGTTTACGGAACATTAGGTAAAACAGGCTATTTTATGGAAACAACTCCACTTGCACCAAACAGCCCTTATTCAGCAAGTAAAGCAAGTGCAGATATGCTTGTAAGAGCTTATCACGAAACATATGGTATGCCGACATTAAACACAAGATGTTCAAACAACTACGGTCCATATCAATATCCTGAAAAACTTATTCCATTCTTTATTTCTCAATTACTAAAGGGTGAAAAAGTTCCTGTATATGGAGATGGTTTGAATGTAAGAGATTGGTTATATGTATATGACCATTGTTCAGCAATTGATACTGTTCTTCACAAGGGGAAAGTTGGAGAGGTTTACAATATTGGCGGACATAATGAAAAAACTAATATGGAAATCACTCACTTAATCCTTGATGCAATGGGCAAAGATGAAAGTTCTATAAAATATGTTCAGGACAGATTAGGTCACGACAAACGCTATGCAATTTGCAATGACAAAATCCAGTCAGAACTAGGTTGGGAACCATCTTTGACATTTGAAGAAGGTATAAAAATTACAATAGATTGGTACTTGAACAATCAAGAATGGATGAAGAAAGTAGATGCCAAGAGGCAAAGAGGCGTAGAGGCATAGTCTGTTTATGTATAAAGAATGATATATCTGAATTATCTAAAATGCTAAATGCTCTAAGAACCAAAATAATTAATCAAACGAAATAGACTGCGCATCTTTGCATCTTAGCATCTTTACATCTATTATCAATAATTATAAAAAGGAAATCAAATAATGAAAATTCTCGTTACAGGGGCTAAAGGAATGCTAGGGCAAGATTTATGCCCGATATTAGAAGATAGTGGAGCATTTGTTATTGAAACAGATGTTGACACAATGGATATTACAAACGCAGAACAGGTGAAACAGGTTTTAACTGACATTCATCCGGATGTTATTGTTCATTGCGCCGCTTATACAAATGTTGATAAAGCAGAAGAAGATTTGAAAACTGCCGAACTTATCAACGTTACAGGAACAGAAAATATTGCAGAAGCCTGCGGAAAATTAGGAATTACACTTGTTTATATTTCAACAGATTACGTTTTCAATGGAACTAAACAAGAGCCTTACACTCCGCAAGACAGACCTGATCCAATAAACAATTACGGATTAACTAAATATGAAGGAGAAGAGGCAGTAAGAAGCCTTTGTGAAAAACACTATATCGCACGTACAAGCTGGTTATACGGTCATCACGGCAAAAACTTTGTTGAAACAATGATTGGTTTGGCAGACAGAGCAGAAGTTAAAGTTGTTGATGATCAAGTTGGATGTCCAACTTGGACTGTAGAACTTGCAAATGGAATAGTGAAGTTATTATTAAAACCTTACGGAACTTATCACGTATGCGGTTCTGGTTCAACAAGTTGGTACGGATTTGCAAAAGAAATTTTTGCTCAAGCAGGATTAGATGTAAATCTTCAACCTTGCACAACTGCAGAATTTCCACGCCCTGCCAAACGCCCTGCACATAGTGTTATGGATAATGACGGAATTTGTAGAAACTGGCAAGCAGCATTACACGATTATATTGAATTAAGACAAGACTAATCATTATAATTTGCGAATAAAACACTTTTATAATAGAATTGTCCCTAACAAGGAGTATTCATGTCAAAATATTACGTAAGAAAAAATTATACTGCCAAAGAAATGGCAAGAGCAAATATATCAAAGAGTTCTAAGAGAAAAAACGGTGGCTTTTTCTCAACAATAAGATTTATTTTTATAATGAGTTGCGCTTGCGCATTAGCCGGTGTCGCTTCTTTAGAACTTTATTTGTCATCACTTCCGCCAATCAACAATTTGGAACAATTTAAACCAAATATTGTTACCAAAATTTATTCAGGTGATGGCGAAATCATCAAAACATTTACGGCTTATACTTACGAAAAAATTGACTTGAAAGATATTCCTGACAATTTGAAAAAAGCATTAATTGCAACAGAAGATAAAAACTTCTACCGCCATCACGGCTATGACATCACAGGTTTGGCACGTTCTACTTTGCAAAACGTAATTGCTGGTCATGTTGTTCAAGGTGCAAGTACAATTACCCAACAGTTGGCAAGGGTTCTTTTCCTTAACAACGAAAGAACTTTTGACAGAAAATTGAAAGAATTGTTCATTGCAGCAAGAATTGAAAAAACAATTTCTAAAGATCAAATTCTTGAAATGTATATGAACAACGTATATCTAGGCGCAGGTGCTTATGGTGTTGAAGGTGCTGCGCAAATATATTTTGACAAACATTTGAAAGATTGTGACTTGGCAGAACTTGCACTAATTGCGGGTTTGCCACAAGCTCCATCCGTTTACAATCCATTCAACAATATGGATTTGGCGGTTAAAAGACGTAATCAGGTTCTTACAAGAATGTATAAAATGAGATACATTACAACTGAAGAATACGAAAAAGCAAAAGAAGAAAAGGTTCATCTTGCAAAAGTTCCTCAATTCTATACAACTAATAAAGCTCCGTATTTTTGTGATTACGTAATGAAAGAATTGGAAAAATTAGGCTTTGACGAAACAGAAATTTCTCAAGGCGGATATAAGGTAGTTACAACCCTTGATTACAAAGCTCAAAAAGCAGCCAATGAAGCTATTTTAAGAAACCTTAGAGGTTGGGGCTTAGGCGGAGAAAAAAACCAAGCTGCAGTATTCTCGTTTAGCCCGATTGACGGAAAAATTCTCGTATATTCAGGCGGAAAAGATTATACAAAGAGCCAATATGATAGGGTTACTCAGGCAGTTAGACCACCGGGATCTTCTTTCAAACCTATCGTTTATGCCGCAGCAATGGAAAAAGGTATTTCTCCAAACGATATGATTGAAGACAGACCTTTGACAATCGGTCAGTGGTCACCTAGAAATTACGGTAACAAATACAGAGGTAAAATTCCTGTATATACGGCTTTGATGGTATCTTCTAATGTTTGTGCCGCAAGATTAATTAAAGAAGTTGGTATTCGTTCAGTAATCCAAACTGCAAGAGTTTTAGGAATTGAAACTCCATTAGAATATGACTATACAATCGCTTTGGGTTCAAACGGTGTAAAATTGTTTGAGTTTACAAGAGCTTATGGAGCTTTTGCAAACGGTGGTTATGTCGTTCAACCTTACGCAATCGAAAGAGTTGAAACTTCTCGAGGAAAAGTTGTTTACAAAGCTCCAAAAACGAAAATTACTCACCAATTGAGTATGAATACCGCAGCGGAAATGACTGCAATGATGAAAACAGTTATTACAAACGGTACAGGTCGTGCTGCAAACATAGGAAAACCGGCAGCCGGCAAAACAGGAACAACTGACGATAACAAAGATGCTTACTTTATGGGATATACTCCAAACATTGTTACAGGTGTTTGGGTAGGAAACGATGATAACACCGTTATGAACAAATCCATTCAAGGTGGTACAGTTCCGGCACTTATTTGGAAAGATGTAATGAAAGTTGCAACAGAACCTTATGGAAAAGCTGAATTTAATTACCCTCAAGTAGAATTAGTTCCATTTGGTTCAGTAAATCCAAATAAAGTTATTGGCGATACCGCTGCCAAACCTAAACAGGAAGAACAAGAAGAAATTGATTTAAACGAAACAGAACCGGTTTTACCTGAATCTGTAAGAAAAATCGATCAGCAACAACAACAAAAACCTATTCAAAATCAAACCCCAAAACCGGCAGCAGCGGTAACAACAAAACCTCAAACTACTGCTGCTCCAGTTCCAATTCCAATGGCAGTACCTGAAGGGGTAAGATAAGCAGTTATTTGTTAGATGTGTGGATGCAAAGATAGATGCGTAGGCGTTATCAAAAGAAGACAATAAGGCAATAGGGCTATAGGGCGACAAGAAATTACTAAGCAGGAAAGAATAATTTCCCTCCCTAATGAGGGATGTGTAGGTGGGTGCTGATTAACCTACCTTAACATCGAATTTCCAATGAAAGGACAAAATGACAGAATTTATAGCACATATCGGAACAGATGAATCTGGTAAAGGAGATTTTTTCGGGCCTTTAGTTATTGCCGGAGTTTTGGCTGATGAAAAATCTGCTCAATATTTCAGAGAATTGGGGATTAAAGATAGTAAAAAATTATCTGATAAAAAAATGTTAATGCTTGCTGCAGAAATAAAAAAAACTGCGCCGCATTCGATTATTGCAATTTCAAATTCTAAATATAATGAACTTTATTCAAACATAAAAAACTTGAACAAATTGTTAGCGTGGGGACATGCCAGAGCAATTGAAAATATTCTTGAACACAATCATTGTGAATACGCTTTGTCTGACAAATTTGGGGATGAAAAATTAATCCAATCAGCATTAATGAAAAATGGAAGAAATATTCACTTGGAGCAAATGTGTAAAGCAGAAAGCGATATTGCAGTAGCCGCAGCATCAGTTTTGGCTAGAGCGACTTTTGTTGAAAAAATGCAAGCAATGGAAGCAACTTACGGCTTGAAATTCCAAAAAGGTTGTTCAGGGTTAGTCAAAAATGTTGCAGCCGAATTTATTGCAAAATATGGCAAAGATCGCCTAAAAGAAGTCTGCAAAGCACATTTTAAAACTTATAATGAAGTGTAATCATCATCTTTCACTTTTATAAACATTTCTTTATAATCAATTGAAATAACGCAAAATGTTGTATAATATTATGGTACAAAAGGGATAAATATGACAGAAAAACGCATTTTAATAGTTGATGATGATGACGAAATTAGAGAGTTGCTTGAGTTTGACGTTAGAGCAAGCGGATATTTTGTTGACACTGCAAAAGACGGTTTGGAAGGCTTGAACAAAGCTCTCAACAATTCTTATGACTTAATCTTACTTGATGTAATGATGCCTAAAATGAATGGTTTTGATGTTTGCAAAAATATTCGTCAAGCAAAACTTGCAATTCCAATACTTATGCTTACTGCAAAAGGAACTATTGACGATAAAACAGAAGGTTTTGATTGTGGTGCGGATGATTATTTAGTTAAACCTTTTGACGTACAAGAAGTTCTACTTAGAATAAGAGTGCTTTTGAGAAGAAATCAGATTGAAGATAAAACTGTTATGTCTGACGAAGTTTTGAATGCAGGAGATATTCAAATCTTCCCTGAAACACTTGAAGCGATTGTGGTTAACAAAAAAGTTAAACTAACCCCTACAGAATTTGAAATTCTTTATTGCCTAATACAACATTTCAATACTCCGGTTACTTTAGCCACATTGTTAGATGAAGTTTGGGGGTATGATAGTGATGAAGATGTTAGAATGCTAAGAGTGCATGTTGGCGGACTTAGAAACAAAATAGAACCCGACACAAAACACCCAAAATATCTTCACACCGTAACAAATGTAGGTTATAAGTTAACTCCGTTTGGAGAAGAATAATATGTTTGGAAAACATTTTAAAATTGTTGAACAAATTGCCGTAGTATTTGTTTTTGCGGTAATTGTCCCAATGTCTATAAGCGGTTTTATTATCAATAATATTAACCAGCAATCAATGCGTTATCAACTAAGAGAGTCCGCTGTTCTAATTGCAAACATGGTTTCTGATGAAATTGATTTTTTCAACAAAACAGTTTCAAGTAACCTTGAACAAGTTGTTTTTTCATTGAATTATTTTAAAACTCCTGCAGCAAAAACGACTTACTTGCATGAAGTTGTAACATCCCTGCCTGATTGCGAAAAGTTAGAAATTGTTAACGCTAAAAAACTAAATAAAATTCACGAACAAAACAAGAAAAATAAAAAAGCGACCATTCCCGTAAAAATCAGTGACAACGAATATCTTGTTGCGACATACAAACTTGATGCAATTAAAGATGAATTGTTCAAATCTCTATCTGATGACAAACGCCAAATATATGTACTTTCTAATGATGGGGATTTAATTGCTGAACACAATTATACAGAAGAAGCATACAAAAAAACAATGTCACTTCTTCCAAAAAAATTGCGCAAAAACAGCCCGATAGTATTTGGGGATGTAAAAAACCAACCTCTCGTCTATGTTTCAAAAAATGAACCTAAAATTACAATTATCGTAAATACAACCGAAAAAGTTACTAAAAAAGCAATTACAAATAACAGTTTAAAAATCATTCTTTCTTGCTTATTTGCAACCCTAACTATCATTTTTGTAGTCGGTTTATATACATATTACCTGTATATCAATATCCGCCAACTTTTCAAAGGTATTATTGCGATTTCCAAAGGAAATTACGAGCGCCAAATCAGACTTTTAACAACTGCTTTTACTCCACACGAAATTATTTTCCTTGCTTTTGAATTTAACAGAATGGCAACAGAAATTCACAAATCTTATATTCAACTAAAGAAAAATAACGTTGAATTAAAACAATTAAACGAATTTCGTTCAAACCTTATTGACACAGTAAGTCACGAATTGAGAACTCCACTAACAAGTATTCAAGGTTACACTTCCCGATTAATGCGTCAAGATATTACAATTGATGAGGAAACTCGTCAAAAATCTTTAAGAATAATTAAAGAACAATCTGAAAGACTAAAACGCTTAATTGAAGATTTGTTGACAATCCCTGACATTGAAGGTATGCGACTTAGAACTAAAGTTGAACAAGTTTGGATTCCGGAAGTTTTAGAAGAAGCCAAAATTCTCATCAAGAACAAAGCCCAAAAAGAAATTGTATTCAACATCGCAGAAGATTTTCCACTTGTTGATGCCGACAAAGACAGATTAATTCAAGTGTTTGTAAATTTGTTAGAAAATGCTACAAAATATGCAAATGAAAACTCGAAAATTACTGTTGATGCAACTGTAAAAGAAGATAAAGCTATTATTTTTGTAAAAAATGATTGTGACGTTATTCCGCCAGACAAATTAAACAAACTTTTTGAAAAATTCATCAGACTTGATGATAATACAACCAGAACCACTCGGGGAACAGGTTTAGGGTTGTTTATCGTAAAAGGTTTAGTTGAAGCAATGAATGGTGAAATCAAACTTCATAGTGATGAAACTTGCGGTTTTTGTGTCGAACTCGTCTTGAATTTGTCTAACGCAGTTGAGGTTATCTAATGGAACGTGCAATAAAATTAGCCAAACAAGCAAACGGAGAAATCCCTGTTGGAGCATTAATCGTAAAAGACAATGAAGTTATAGCCGAAACCTTTAATCAAAAGGAATTGCTAAACGATGTCACCGCACATGCGGAAATTCTTGCAATAAGAGAAGCCGAACAAAAATTAAAAAGATGGCGCTTAGATGATTGCGAAATGTATGTAACCCTTGAACCTTGTCCAATGTGTGCTTGGGCAATAATAAATTCTCGCATAAAAACAGTTTATTTTGGTGCTTATGACCACAATTACGGCGCTTTAGGCTCAAAAATTGACCTAAGAAAAATCGCTAATTCAAAATTAAAAGTCTACGGTGGAATTATGGAAAAAGAATGTACCGAAATATTGAATAACTTTTTCCAAAAAAATAGAAAAAATTAACATATAATTCCGCCACCTTATGTAAAAAGATTTGCAAGTGAATTATAACATATCAAATCTTTATTCACCCAAATTAATTTGAGAGAATTGAACAATCTTGTTTTTACCACGTTTCTTAGCATTATACAAAGCATGTTCAGCATATCTGATAATCGTATTAGCGTCTTCCTCTGTATCCTCTATACAAGGATAAGTCGCAATGCCACCTGAAATCGTAATCGGATGTCTTTCTTCTTCTCCAGCAGGAATAAATTCCATTCTTTCAATATCACGTCTAAATCTTTCCGCAAACAAAAATGCGTTTTCTTCAGAAGTGTTTGGAAGAATTAATAGAAATTCTTCATCGCCATAACGAGTTAAAATATCTTCTTTTCTAATTAATTGTTTCAATTTATCAGCAATAGAACGAAGTAAAACATCGCCCCATTCATAACCGTAAATATCGTTTACAACCTTGAAAAAGTCTAAATCAAACAACAAGCAAGACAATTTTGTACCATATCTTCTTGCTCGAGAAATTTCTTGTTCCATACGTTCTTGCATATATTTTCTATTATGCAAACCTGTAAGTTCATCAGTTGTAGAAACAACTTTTAATTTATCACGAAGTTCCTTGTATTTCAAAAGTGCATTTGCTCTAATAACAAGTTCAAGGTTGTCAACAGGAGTTTTGATAAAATCAAAAATTACCGCTCTGACTGTTGCTCCTTTAAAAACTTCTCCAATAAAAAGAGTTGGAGCTTTAAACTTTGTAGTCATCAACACATCTTTAATATTTGGAACGCTTTCCACAACAACCAATCCCGGATTAAGCATTTCATAATCTTTTAGATTTTCTGCATTTTCAATCCTAACATTTGTATCATCAATTTGTGCCAAAACATCAGCAAGTTTTGATTCGTTTTTATCTGTATAAACAACTATATTTTTCATAAAGCTACCCTTCTAATAATATTAACTTAATCGAATATTAACATATTTTTCAAATTTTATCAAGTGCTACGCACGTAATCCTCTGTGACAACATTTTTCCCTACATCATATTTTGGTGGGGAGTTTTACGCACGTAGCCCCCTGTGACAATATTTTTCCCTACCCCATATTTTGGTGGGGAGTTTTACGCACGTAATCCCCTGTGACAACATTTTTCCCTACTTCATATATTGGAGGATAAGATGCTTAGATGTAAAGAGGCATAGATGCAAAGTCGGTTACGATAAAATATCCTCTCTCCTATGGAGAGAGAGCAAGCGTTCGAGTGTAACGAGTTACGCATGCGAGAGAGGGTTAAGTCATGAGTTGAATAATAGACTGGATTGCCACGCTATCGCTCGCAATGACGTGAATAACTTTAATGATAAGATCTACTCACTATTCACCATTCACTTATTCATAATGATACGGACTTTTCACTTTTCACTAAAACTACTTACTTTCCAACTCTCTTTTCAATTATCAAATTATATCCCAAAATATCACAAATCGCCTTCAAATCTTTAAAAGTCAAATACTCCCTTTTTAATTTTGCAGAAAAATTAGCAGGCTTGGTATTCTTCCCAAAATACTCATTCAACTTATCCGATAAATCCTTTTGTAATACATATTCTTTATTCAAAAGAAATTTAACTAATTGATAATCCGTCATGTCATTAATAATCATCCTTTAATTATAAATTACCTTGACATTAAGTGTAAAATTAGTTATACTAGTCTATATATAAGTAGATTAATTTATTTATATATAATGCTATTTATCTTTTTATTGAGAGGTCTAATGAAAAATAAAGAAGTATGTTTTAACAATATTGGTAATAAAAAATTGCGCAACAAATGCGCAATAACATGTGTTGGAAACATGAACCAAAACAACTTTAACGATATGGTCTTTTCACGTTTCACTTCTCACTTTTCACTTAAAAAAACTGCTTTCACACTTACCGAAGGTGCTACGCACATAGCCCATTGGAACAATTCTCGTAAAATAGCCTTTACATTGGCAGAGGTATTAATCACTCTCGGCATAATCGGTGTTGTTGTGGCATTAACTATTCCAACACTTATGGCAAACCAAAGGAAAAAAGTGGTTGAAACAAGATTGGCTAAATTTTATTCTTCCATAAACCAAGCAATTGTCCGTTCAGAAGTCGATAATGGAGATAAGAAATATTGGTTTGATGATTTATCCGGTGCGCAAATGGATGACGAGGGTAAACCAATTGATGGAAGTTCAGAAACTCAAAAATGGTTCAATACATACCTTGCGCCATACATGCAAATTCTAAAACAAGAAATTGATTCAACAGGGCGTTTAATAGTCTATTTTCCTGACGGAAGTGCCATGAAACAAAATTTTGAAGACAGTTCAAGAGAATGGGTTTTCTATCCAGACAAACCTAAAAAATGTATTGAACAAAATTCTGGCTACGGGAAATGCTCATTTTTATTTATGTATTACCCGGCAAAGGCAACTCACGGCAATGGATCAGAAAACAGTGATTTTAAATACCATATAGGAAAGGGGCTTGAACCATTCAAATGGAACTGGGATGGTGAAACATCAACATTATACGAAAATTGCCGTAACGGGGGTAAAGGAGTACAAGACCACGCCTTTTGTACCGCACTAATTCAACAAAATGGCTGGAAAATCCCGAAAGATTATCCATTTAGATTTTAGTGGCTACACACATAGCCTTAAATTGTCTTTATGAGCAAACTTTAGTTTGCGTCGTAATCTCATTATTTTTAATATGAATGGGATTACTACGTCGCTTCGCTCCTCGTAATGACAGTAAACAAGTCAATAGATTGCGCAACAAATGCGCAATGACATGTGTTGGAAACATGAACCAAAACAACTTTAACGATACGGACTTTTCACGTTTCACTTTTCACCATTCACCCCTCACTTCTCACTAAAACAGCTATATAAAACCAAAAAGGTGAGAATTGTTTTCCCACCTTTTTCAATGTTTATTGAATACTATAATTAGTATCTTATAGGTTCGTTGTCATTACAACTTTGTTTGTATCTGTTTGTTCCAACTGCTGCACCTGTGAAAGCAGTATAATGAGTTCTTGGTCTGCCGTTTTGACTTGCAACTTTTCCATTACATTTCAATGTAATTTGTGCATCTTTCAAATATCTCAATTCAGGATATTTTTTCATAATTTCAGCATTTTCCAACAAGTCTGAGTAATCTGTGTACAACCTCATTGTTGAAGGCATTGTATTTAGTTTAAAGTTTGTTACGCCGTGTTTAATTTTTTCTGCGTGAATTAATGCTTTCAAAACATGACCTTGAGGTTTTTTACCATTAACTTCAACTTTTCCTAAGATTACTGTTGACCAGTTTTGACCTTTTTTAACTTTGTGGTCGCAATATTCAGATTCCCATTTATCTTCAGGACAAGGAACTTGAACCGGTGGAGTTGGTTGAGCCGGTGTGTCAGCTGGTGCTTGTGGCGGAATTAAGTCGTGTTCCGGTGTTTTCGGTTTGTGAGCCGGTTCTTCAGGTTTGCCTGGTGCGTAAACTCGTTTTTCATTTACACCTTTATCTGCTAAGAAACCTGCACCGCCAACACCTGCTGCTGCGCCTGATATTCCTCCAACTGCTGCTCCGTTAATTGATGCTGCGGCTGCTGCACTTGCGGCTGCATCAGCTGCTCCACTTGCGGCAGCTCCTGCACCTGCTCCGGCAGTTGCTGATGAACTTGCTCCTGCTGCAGCTGCTGCTGATGAACTGATGTGAAATAAACTTCCAATTCCGATGCCTGCACCTGTAGTTGTTGCTACAAATGCGGTACGATATAGATTTGTATTATCTTTTTCGTAATCTAAGTTTGATGCTTTTGCAATATTTTTAATTACTTTTGCATTTACGCCTTCTTGTTGTGCTGCTGCACGTCTTTCTTTCAAACTCAAGTGATAGTTCAATGTTTCATCTTCTTGAGTATTGATGTTTGCATATTCTACGGCTTTTTGTTTAAATTTGTCACTTGAGAAATTACCGTTTTCATCGTAGAAATAAGCTCTGTTATTTTCTACAAATTTACGAGTTTTTCTTCCGTGAATGTACTCATTATCAGCAAGTTGAGCGTTAGCTTTACGTTTTGCTTCTTTTCTTGTCAAACCTTGTTCTCTGTATGTATCGTATAGTTTTTCGTAATTTTGTTTACGTTCTTTTTCAGCTGCTTTGTAAGCTTTTTTATCTATAAATACTTGAGTACCTTGAACTTCTTCTTTATGTTGTTCATTTTCAACATAATTTTCAGCTAATTTTTTTGCATCTTTTTCAGAAACTTTTTTACCATCTTCTGAACCGTATTCAACAAATGCTTTTTGAGCTTCTTTTTCAGCTTGTTTGATAGCTTTATCAGATGTCAATTCTCTATCAATTTTTTCTGCAGTAACGTCTGATTTTTCAACTTGTAAGCCTGTTAATTCAGGTTTTTTATCAACAGATTGTCCAATAGGAACAGTTACGCCCATGCCAGATAATTGTTTTTGGTTTTCATTTATTTGAGCTTCCCATTTTTTACCAAATTCAGCGGCATAATCTTTGCCATAAAAATTAGATACATTGTTAATACTCATCTTGTTTTCCCCTTTCAATTTTCCTCGTGAAAAGAAAATTAAATTAATTTTTATCCCCTGTACTTTAATAAAAAATTTTTGGATTGGAAAATTGCATGCCAGCATGGACTTTCAGCCAACTCAAAACTTAAAAAAGCTTATAAATAAAGGGTATAAGCCGAAGAAAATTTTTCTTAACATTTGTTAACAAATAGATTTTATTGTCATTTTGAACGAATTTTAATTTACATATTACAATATTTATGGGATTACTACGTCGCTTCGCTCCTCGTAATGACAGGCTAAATTAAATACATAATATTCAATCAGCACCCACCTTTTATCACCTTTCACAAGGGAGGACTTTATTTTGCTTAGCTTCTTTACCTATTCACATATTAAAAACTATGTTGTATTATATGTTTATGGCGATATTAGATGTAAAAAATCTTAATCTGGGTTTTAATTGTGAATGCGGTTTTAGACAAGCATTATTTGATGTTTCTTTCAAACTTGAAAAAGGTGAAATGCACTCACTTGTCGGAGAATCCGGTTGTGGAAAATCAATTAGTGCAATGAGTATTTTAAATTTGCTACCCAAAACCGCAAAAATTACAAGCGGAGAGATAATTTATAATAACGAAAATTTATTATCAAAACCGCAATCAGCTATGCAAAAAATTAGGGGAGCTAAAATTGCACTAATCCCACAAGATCCTATGACCTCATTAAATCCTTTATACACAATCGGAAACCAGCTTTTAGAAGTCATTAAAATTCATCAAAACTTAAAAGGAGAACAAGCTGAAAGGAGAGCTATTGAAGCACTTGAGGCTGTTCAAATTCCATGTGCAAAGGAGCGAATGAAGGCTTATCCGCACGAATTTTCAGGCGGTATGAAACAACGTGCAATTATCGCTATGGCATTATGTTGTAATGCAGAAATTTTGATTGCAGATGAGCCGACAACCGCACTAGATGTAACTATTCAGGCGCAAATTATGTCTTTGCTAAAAGATATTCAAAAAAACAAAAACACATCAATTCTTTTGATTACACACGATTTGGCACTTGTTGGCGAAAATTCTGATAATGTATCAGTTATGTACGCTGGCAGAATTGTTGAAACTGCACCATCAAAAGAGTTTTTTGCAAATCCAAAACATCCATACACACAAGCACTTTTACGCTCACTTCCGTCAAACAAAAATTCTAAACTTGAAACAATTCAAGGTCAACCACCGACGATTTTGCAAGACATTTCAGGATGTCGTTTTCACCCGAGATGTGAAAAGCGTATTGAAATTTGTACCGAGAAAATTCCGACACTTGACAATATCGCCGAAAACCATTATTGCGCTTGTTTTTGCAAGTAAAAAATATTAATTATTTTTTGCTTACGTGAGAAGGACTATTTTCAACAGTTTTGTCTGCGCCATGCAAACATTTTAAAGCAATAGCCACAATTGCAGCTATTCCAACCCCAACACCTATCAACAAAGCCTTTGATTTAGAAGGTTGAGATTTTGCATTAAACCAATTTTTATTAATAAATAATTCTTCTGCATTATCATAAAAGATTTTATTCAAAGCTTTTTCGCCTTCTTTTGGCTTGTCTGTATAAAATTCTTTTACCGTATCTTCAACAAAATCCGCAAATTTGCCATAATTATCCCTATTACCCATTTCTGTAATCGGAGTATCAGAGCCGAACAAAATTCTATCTGCACCAAGTTTTTTCAACGCTTGTTTTATAGTGTTTTTGTTCTGTTCAGCATTATCCCATAAATTTGTCAGCCAAGAAATATCAATAAACAAGTTTGATTTTCCAGCTTTTACAGAACTTGAAATATTATCAATTGTTCTAGCCATTTGTTCCGGTTGGCTTGCCAAATCAATATGATACAAGATAATAGGATGTTTCGGGTGTTGTTCTGCAAGCTTTATAATCTCAACAGGATCAGACTTCCCATCTGTTATGGAGTGAAAAACACAAGGCAATCCTTTCTTTTCTGCCAACGTAATATATTTTGAATAAATGTCAAAATTATCCTTAATAGCTTTATTCGTATTAGACGGATGGAATTTCAATCCATAAAACTTGTTTTTATCCAACAGTTTTTCCGCAACGGTTGTATCTTGCGCAATACCGGGTTGGCAAGACAATAGTGGCAACAACTTAACGTTATCATTCCCCTTCATTGCGATAATCTCTTTTGCAGATTCCGTTTCAGAACAAAATGTATCTTGCCCAAGCGCATTCAAGCCGGAAAGCGAACTTACAAGCACTTTTTTTACATTATTCGGCTCGACCGTATCAATAATATTTTGAGAATTATATGTAACTTTTTGCCCATTATCATACATCGTGCCAATATGACCTTGAACATCAAATTTCTTCCTGTTAGAACCAAATGACGGATTACTAAAACTTGTTTTTTGAATTTTCATCGTATTACCCCTTTTATGTCTGATAGATTTTCAATCTACATAAAGAACCACAAAATAATTTTTGCGTACTTTGCAATAAACACTGCTGCAAAACTAAACACAAGGTCATAAATGATTTTTGCTCCACTTTGCGAGCAAATCCAACCGCTCATAAAAGTCCAACCGTCGTGTTTTAACCCAGCAATAAATAACATATACAAAATTCCAATAATATGGATTGTCAACACTCCAACAAGCACAGCATGTAGAATATTTCTATTTGAAAATCCACTTTTTAATATTGAACCCGCAAAAAATATTGCCGGAATATAAGCTAAAATATATCCAAAACTGTATTCAAAAATATATTTTGGACCTCCTCCGAGAGCAAAAACCGGAATTACAAAAAGACCAAGTAAAATATATAACAAAACACTTGTTATACCAAATTTTCTGCCCAAAAACGCACCTATAAACATCACAACCGGAACTTGTGGAATAAGTTTATACGTATGTAAAAAATCTTGTACACTTAACTGCTCACCGCTAAAAAGACCAGAAGGCAAGATAAAATGTGTTACATTAAACTGAGTAAATGTGGCAAGAATTAGTAAAAAAGTGCAACATAAAATCAGCAATAAACTTCCAAATGATAATCTTATACCTTCAATCTGTTTTTTTACAACTCTAATTTTTGGTGCGGCAGTGTTATTAGTCATAAAATATTAATTTTCCCCTTTAAATCAGCGATATTTTTTTCATATCCTAACTTAAATTTATCGTAAAAAATGTTTTCTGTCCACATTATTAAGGCATCTTCATTATTATCCTGATAATACCCTTTGCGTGTTCCTAGCGACTTAAAGCCATATTTCTCATAAAGTCCGATAGCAGGCTTGTTCCCGACACGAACTTCTAATGTAATATATTTTGCCATATTCCGATAACATTCATCAATAATAGCCGTCAAAAGAGCTTCACCAACATGTTTTTGACGAAAATCAGGATGAACAGCAATATTTGTAATATGAGATTCTTCAAGAATTTGCCAACATCCGCAATATCCAATCAAATCACCATTTTCATTAAATGCACAAAAATATCTTGCCAAATCATTAGAAAGTTCACTCAAAAAAGAATCCTTTGACCAATGGTGCGGACCGTATGCTTTTTCTTCAATGGCAATTACGTTATCCACATCCACTTTTTCCATTGGCTTGATTTTTATAGACAAAATTCCATTTTCCATAACTCGATTTTAGCATAAAGCGAATTATATGAAAAGACACGCTTTTATTTGCTTATTTACTTATTCATTTTAAATGCTATAATAAACCTATGGCTATGAAATATATGCAAGCAAAATTTTTAATAAGTGCAGAAAAATTATCACAGTGTCCGGAATACACACTACCTGAATTTCCGTTATTGGGTCGTTCTAATGTCGGAAAATCTTCTTTTATCAATGGACTTGCAAATCACAAAAAATTAGCTAAAACCTCAAACACACCTGGTAAAACAAGGCTAATAAATTTCTTTGATTTTTCTAACAAATTTATGCTTGCAGATTTGCCGGGATATGGATATGCAAAAGTTTCAAAAGAAGCGCAAAACCGTTGGCAAAAATATTTGGAAGAATATTTATTGGAAAGAAAACAAATCACATCTCTTATTCAACTTGTTGACGGCAGACATGATATTCAAAAAAATGATTTTCAAATGCGTGAATGGGTAATGGCTTATGATTTGCCGATTTTCACTATTATTACAAAAATGGATTACGTACCAAAATCAAAAACTTTAAATGTCATAAAGAATGTTGAAAAACAGTTTGGCGGAGTAGTTTTACCATTCAGCGCAATTGATAATAGATATAATGAAAAGATTTTTGACCATATTCTGAATTTTAGCAAAGAAGAAGGTTTTTAATTGTTTTCATACAAGTTTTTAATATCTTCTTTAGCATTGTTTTTTATATAATTTGTTAATTTAATCATATTACCAAATATTTTTTCTGATACAATATGTTCCATTTTACACGCCAATTCAAGAGCTTCGTCTTTTTCAGTCCCCAAAACTTCAACAAAAAATGAAGCAATATTTTCGTGTTTTGTTAGAATATTCTTCGCAATTTTTTCGCCCTCACTAGTCAAAGTTATTGGAGAATATGGCGCATAATTAATCAATTTTTTTGTAGAAAGAATGTTCAAAGCTCCTGTTACAGAAGCTTTTTTTACCTTCAATTCGTTTGCAATATCGGTAACTTTTGCCTGCCCGTTTTTCAAAACTTGAATATAAATTTCTTCAATATAATCTTCCAAACTTACAGATAATTTTTCCATTTACATTCTCCCGATTGTTTCGATTAATTCAAGCGGATTGTCAATAATATATTTTGCACCAATCAAATCTTTTTTGTCACGAAAACCCCAAGTTACACCAATACAAGGTAAATCCGCATTTTTGGCAGTTGCAACATCAACCTCAGAATCGCCAATGTAAACTGATGTAGATTTTTCGGCATTTAATATTTTCATTGCTTTGAAAACGCCATCAGGAGCTGGTTTTTTCGGAACATCATCAGCTTGACCGATTGCGACATCAACTAAATTGGTAAAATATTTTTCGCACAACTCCTTTACTGCAGAATCGAATTTGTTAGACACAACGGCGATTTTCAGCCCTTTATGACTTAACTTCTTTAGTATCTCTAAGATACTATTGTAGGGTTTTGTATGATTATACATATTTTTCGAATAATGTTGTTTAAAAATTGCCAAACATTTTTCCGTAGTTTCGGCATCACAATCAGTTGGAACTGCACGCTCTATCAACTTTCTCACGCCATTACCAACAAATTTTCTTATTTCTTCAAGAGTTCTTGTCGGGAAACCAAATTGTTCTAGTGCGTAATTCGTACTATCTTTAAGGTCTTCCAATGTATTCAATAAAGTTCCGTCAAGGTCAAAAATCGCAGTCTTAATCATAATGTAATTCTAACATGAAATTTTATTATAAGAACAAATCGTAAAAATGATAAAATTGAAGCGGATATTTTTTAGTTAAATCTTCTAAAAATTCCACATATTGTCTTTCCAACTCCGCCAATCTCTCTTGTCGACTTCCTTGAAATTCAAATTTTTTCAAGTGAATTTTGTATTTATTATTTTTTTCAGCCGTACAAACAATAAAATATATTGGCGCACCCAAAATTAGAGCAAACTTGAATGCTCCTATCGGAAAGCCCATCTTTTGCCCCAAAAATTTAGATGTAAACGTCGCATTTTCATTATGCGCAGAAGTCCTATCCCCAGCAATAAAAAGAATTTCACCATTATCCAATTTTTCTTTAATCTCAATTGAAGTTGTAACATCTATATTTTCTACAGGATAAGCGGTAATCGGGTTATCCGAAGATATTGAATTTATAAAGTTTTTAAAAATTTGACATTGTTGCGCTTCTAAAAACAAATTTACCCTGATATCATCAATAACTTCACCTGAACGAAAAAAAGTTCGCATCGCATTGATATTACCAAGATGAGAACATAAAAAATACAATCCTTTTTTATTTAAAAGGTCATCATAGAGTATTTTTTGAACATTTTCATCTGCAAAATAAATGTCCTCAAATGAAAAATTGTCAGTAAACATTTCCATATTATCAACAAGACTGTATGAATAATTCAAAAAGTGCCTAAATGATTGAATTAAGCCACCATTTCCAGTAGCTATTTTCAAATATTTTTGAGAATATTTTCTTACTTTTCCCGCACCTAAAAACGCAAAAAGAGTTACAAAAAACACTATAAATTTTACAGGTTTTTTCCCAACAAATTTATAAATATACCACAACAATAGCAAGCGTTTTCGCCCTGCTGCCTGTTCTTTTATTTCAAACCATTTTTGATTATCGTTTTCGCCCAATTCTTCCCTCAACACAACTCTAGCAAAGTATAATCATGAACACCAATATTTTCGTGCTTTTTATGGATTTTCAAACCTGCTTTATGCGCCATTTCAATCATTCGTTTTTCAGAATACATTTTACTGTTTCCGTTTGCCATACAAGTAAAATATAATGAAATATGAACTAGCGAATATGTTGCACCATCAAACAATTGTTTGTCCGTAAAAGGTTCTAAAATAAAGACTTTTGTACCATCTTGCATTGAATTTTTTACGTTAGAAAGAATTGTCACAACCTGTTCTTCAGAAAAACAATCCAAAAATTGGCTCATAAATACTGCACCAGAAAGCTCTGGAAGATTATCTTTCAAAATATTCAGCCCAAAGAAATTTAATCTTTCGTTTTTGAGGTGTTTTTTCGCTTCCTCAATATTTTCTGGCAAGTCAATCATATTAACTTTCAGTTTTTTGTCAAATTCAAGACAAGCACATTCAAATTTTCCTGTATTTCCGCCAATGTCAAAGATTTGAGAAGGAGAATTTTCACAAATAATTTTTAAAACTTCCTCAAAGCATCTGTCAGAATAAAAGTGATCAAACTCAAACCAGCTCTTTTGCATACTTTTGGGCAACAAATGCAAAGCGTTATATATCGTTTCATAATCTCCGACAAACTTTCTCAATCCAACTGGTTCAGCTTTTTCAAAAGAATTTGCAAGTTCTGATGCCCCAAGATAACAAACATCATTTGTAAAATTGAAATTAACCCTAGTCATCTCATTATGCAAAAACGCTGCCCCGACAAGACTCGTGGAATATCTATTTTCAGTTTTTACAACAATTCCACAAGTATAAGCCACTTCTAACAAGGTTTCTGCTGCATATTTAGAAACACCGCAATTTTCTATAACTTGCTCAACAGTTGACGGATTTTCGTCTAAAAACTCCAAAATTCCAAACTTTAACATTGTCGCTACTGCCTGAAAAGTCAATGGCGCAAAAGCTATTTTTTGAGCGTCAGCAAGTGCTTTTATATGTGGAGATACGTGCCTTTTTATACGTCTATATTTCATTTTTACCCTTTATTATATCTTTCTTTATCAATTTTAAACTAAAAATATAAGAACACAAAAGTCCTAGTGCCAAAACTGTTCCGAGTGAACTTATGAGTTTAAAACCTGCAAAAGCCAATAGCACAAATGAAAATACAGTTGTTATGCAAGACAAAAATACGGAATCTCCTGATTTTTCAGGATTTGTAAATCTGAAAACAGAATAATCAAGTCCAAAACCGATTATCAAAAATATTGCAAGCAAGTGGAAAAGATTAATAGGACAATCAAATATCACCAACATTCCAAACACAAAAATAACCGAACAAATTGATGGTAAAAGAATTATTAATCCTGATTTTTTGTCATAAATTTTTGCTAATAAAATATACAACAACCCAAAAATCGGAATTAGCAATTCCAAACAAACCCTTCTACAATGCCTTATTTGAGATGAAATATCTTTCTGAAAATTAATTATCTTAACTCCATCAATATTTTTCCCGCTATAATCAGAAACTAGCATCATTGAAGTATTTTTATCTATTAAAAAATTATTTTTCATAAATTCAAAATCTTTGTTCACAGTCAAAAATTTATCTGACATATTTTGATTTAGCAATTGAACACGTTTTGCCGGCGGTAAAAATATTGCAAAATCATTCAAATTCTTTTTATATAATTCTTTTATCAGGTATTGGTTTGATTTTTGGCGTTTTTGTGACGGAACATATTTACTCAGTGATTGATATTCTGTATCACCCAATTTATCCGCAATTTGTTCCTCTTTTTGCAAAATATCTTCCAAATTATCACCCTTCACAACAAAAATAGACGTATCGCCATTAGAACCCATAATTTCCGTAAACAATTTTTCTGCATTAAGAAGATTTTTCGGCGGAGTGTACATGTTTTTGATATTATCATCAAAATGAACATTAAAAATAACTAGAAAAAGAAAAATTACAAACACTGTAGAAGCGCAAAAACGTAAATGTTTTGAGTTAATTTTATTGGCAATATTAAATTTAGTTTTTAAAACTTGCATTGACTGCCAAATTTTAACAGATAATGATTGTACCCCTTTGCATCCAAACATCTTTGCATCTTTCATAATTGGATAAAATAACACCACAATCCCATAAACCGTTATCAAACCTGTTATTGTAAAAACAGAAATTTGTTTTAACAAAATAAAATTTGCAAACAAAAGAATTAAAAATGCACTCACTGTCGTAATCAAGCTCACTGTAAGACTTTTAAAGATTTTGCTAATTGCAGCATTTCCATCTTTTTCCTCTTTCAAAGTCACGAAATAATGTAAAGAATAATCCACACAAACACCTATCAATGTTGTTGAAAAAACAAATGTCAAAATGTGTATATCTTTAAAAATCAATGCCGTAACGCAGTATCCGGAAAAAATTCCCACTCCAATACTCAGCGCAATCGGAACAAGAGGCATTAGCGAGCCGAAATACAGGAATATAAGCGCAATTACAAACAAAGTAGACAATATACAAATCAAATTAATTTCGAAAATAGAATGGCTACTTGCGAAATACGAATGTATTGGTGCGCCGGTCAAATAAATATTTACACCATCTTTACTCAAATTTTTTTGGAGATTGACTAATTTTTCTATTTCGGTATTCAAAACCGTCGGAGATAACGCCAAATCACTCGACACATCAAGCTTTATCAGACTGTAATATTTATCATTATACTGAATTGGTGAAAAATTCGTCGGCATTTGAGTATTACCGGACAAATTCATAACAAAATCTGTCAATAACAAAAATGGATCATCATCAATTGAACCTATCGGTGGCATTACTGGATTATACAAAGTTTCATAAGAATTTTCGATAACTTTATCAAACTGTTTATTCATTAACAGTTTACGAGTTTTGTTTGATAATAAATTGTTATGATATTTTTCAAGATCCTCCAAAATCCCAGTAATATTTACGTCTGATGTTTGCATTTTATTTTTATCAATTTGAGCATAAAACATTTTTGATGTATTTTCAGCTTTTTGCGGATCGTCACTTTCCACAATTACATTAACTTTTGCCGAAAATCTACTGCTCAAATCTACCAACAAATTGTCTTGAGTTGATGAAAAAATCGCTTTTAAAATATTAGTTTCTGTATGTGCAGGTCTAAAAAATACCAGTAAACCAAGAGTTACAAGGATTAAGATAAAAACTATTCTAAAAATATTGATTAATTTATTCCGCATTTAAAATGAATATCCGTAGTTCCGTTTTTAATTGCATCAATTTTTATGTTGTTAATATCAACATTTCCTTTAATAATTATATTATTAAGTTGAGAAGCAATAATTGTACCTTTTTTAGGTTTCAAACCAATTGTCCAATTACCGTTTTCTCGTTTGTAATACAAAGAAAAATTCTTATCCAAATATGAGTAATTTTTGTTTGACACCGCAACAATTACGTCGTTCATCTGTTTATTTTGAGCTGATGTATAAGATACAGTCGATTTTATAGGGTACAAAGTTTCAAATATCGCACCTTTGCTTTTTACAAACTTAAAATTTCCACCTGATTTCAAAACAACAGAATTTATATATTTTTCTTGCGTAAATTTGCATGAAACATCTTTTAATTTTGGCATTTGAGATGAAATAGCCTTGCTTGTAGAAGGATGATTAAAAATATCATCTGAAGCAAAACCGATATTTATCCCGCATAAAATTATTAACAAAAAAATACAAAATTTACGCATAATTTTTCAACCTTTCGACAAATCTTTTTGGCGCAACATATACACTTTTACGTGTTTTTATATCAACGCAAATCTGCATACTTTTTGCAATAAAAATCTTTTCACCAGTTTGAACATCAAAAATTTCATATTTGATATTCAAAGCGGGTTCAATATCAACAATCGTAGATACCACCTTCAATTTTTGCATAAAAGTTGCAGGCTGAATAAATTTCAAATCCATTTTTGCAACCGGATAAGCGTAACCATCATTTTTCATATCATCATATGTGTATCCTACTTTTGTTAACAAATCACACCTTGCCGTTTCTAGGTATTTGACATAATTTCCGTGCCAAACAACATTCATTGGGTCAAGGTCAAAAAATTGTACATCAATAAAAGTTTCACATACTGCCATCATAACCTCATTATAAAACAAAAGTTCCCGAAGAAAAAGTTTTTTCGCCGGAAATATATTTGAAATCCACAGAACCTTCCTTCTTGCTCAAAACAAGTTTTACCTTGCATTCCGGCTTTATAATTGACGAAAACTTAATCTTTTTAACCTTTTGTGGCACAAAATCGAGGTTATACACATCTTTAGCAAACTCTTTTGCAAAAAACAATTGTACAACACCGGGTAAAATTGGGAAATCTGGGAAATGTCCATTAAAAAAGTTGCTATTTTTCGGAAAAATCAAATCAATTTCACTATTCTGACCATCATTAAAAAAACCAACAACATTAGGATAAGTTATGTTAGTGTTAAACCATTCTCGAATCCTTTTACTATCATTTTTTCCTCTATCATTGACTGGTAAATTTGTCAAAAATCGCCATTTTTTAGGTAGTATGAATAAAGAACCTTTTCGCCCTTCTCCACTATGGCATGGATTTGTCTTTTTTATCTTTTTTACCAACTCCAATTTTCCATTATTTTCAAGAAAAATTTTTCCATCGTTATTCAAAACTACTGCAACGCAAAGCTTGTCATCCAATTTTAAGCAATAGGATTTTTCTATAAAATTATTTGTATTCAAAACTTTTTCTATTTCATCTAAAGAAATTCGTTTTTCCTGAATTTTTACAATCCTATCATTGCGTTGTTTTATTACAAATCCATCTTGAAAAAACTCTAATTCATCATTTAATTCAAGCTCAGATTCATCAAAATATGGAGAGGAAATTTTGCCATTATCATATTTTACCGCATCAAAAAAGTTCAACCTTGAACTTGCAGATTGGCGATACGCAATCACTCCTGCTTCTGTACTTCCATATATTTCAGTAACTCCATTTGAAATATTTTCTAAATACTCAAATATTTTATCATCCAATTTTGCACCCGCAGAGATAATCATTTCAGGTTTTTGTTTGAAAGTATAATTATATTTCGCTAATTTTTCTAAAAACGATGGAGTAGATACAAAAACGAATTTATCATAATTTTTTATATCTTCCGGATAAACAACTCTTTCTTCATCAACTTTACAACCTAAAACTTTTGGTAACATAAGCGTAAATGTTGTTCCATACATAAACTCATCACTAACTGTAGAAACAAAAACAATGTCTTTTGAAAAGCCGAAAAATTTTGCCAAATCTATTGCCTCGTTGAATAAGCACTCATAACTTTTGCGTACAATTTTAGGTTCACCTGTTGAACCTGATGTATAAAAAACAAATGGCTCTCTATTTTCTGTCATACTTAGCTCTCAAAATAATTCTCACAATATATTCTACCCCGAACATTACACCTAACGCAATATATGAAATACAGGCATTATATAATTCCCAAACTTTGGGCGACATAAAAACAGTTGCAAAAGAAATAGACAAATTAACAAACAGGAATATACACCAAACATAAGTAAGTTTTCGTGTGTAATTTCGAGAGAAATCCGTTAATTCTCCATCCATTTTTTTAGCAATTTTTTGAATAATAGTTTCTTCACAAAAAACAGATGAAAAAAATACACAAAAAATAAAAGAATTAACAATAACCGGATAGAACTTGAGTGCATAAATCTTGCTAAAATGAAATAACAAAACCACACACACAGTACCCAAAACTGGAATTATAGCTTTTAATTTTTTCAATTTTTCCATAATCTTATTATGTTATAAATACATTGAGAATGGAATACAAAAATTTACGATCATTTGATTTTAACTATTTAATATTTGTTTAGCTAAACTTAAAATATTTGTACTGTCTTTCATCTTTGGAAAAGCTTTTTTTAGTAATTCTACCAATGTTGCCTCATCCATTTTTAAATGATATTCATATTTGTTTTGAGATTTTGCAATTTGTGCTGCAGTAGTAAACATATTTAGTAATTCTAAAGTATCTTTATAATTCATTTATTTTTTCCTCTGCAATGTTTAATTTATTTATAAAATTTTTATACAATTCTTCATTTATAATTTCAAAATTATCACCTGCTCCAAAAGTAACAACTACAGGAGCATAATCATATCCATTATAAAACAAAGTCCATTCATCTACAATATTTTTGTAATTATACCAAAATTTTACTACACTTTTATAATACCTACGGACAATATCCTCCTCTGGAACATTATGTCCACCATTTTTTACCCTTTTCTTCACTCTTTCAATACAAACAGTGCAATCCTTTAAAAAGGAATAAATTAAAATAATTTTATAATTTTGTTTTCTTGCTTGTTTTATTATTCTTAAAATATTATTTCCTGATAAAGTTGATTCAACTGCAAATGAATAATTGTTCTTAAAAAAATCATTAAGTCGCTGAAAATAAACTTTTCCAGCTGATATTGGAACACTATTTATTGCACCAGGAGCAATTTCTTTTGCAATTTCATCTGCATTAAGAAATTTTAAGTTTTTTTCTTTTAATAATACATTTGCTAATGTGCTTTTTCCACTCCCATTTGCTCCTGCGATTATATATAATACATTTTTATTATTTTTCATATTAATTACCCAACTGCCTTAAAAATCAACGATGTATTAATTCCACCAAATGCGAAATTGTTGGACATTACGTAATCTGTCTTGATTTCCCTACCATCTCCCTGTATATAATCAAGATTTCCGCATTCAGTATCGACTTCTTTTAAGTTCAATGTCGGATGAAACCAGCCCTTATTCATCATTTCTATACTTAAAATTGCCTCAATTGCACCACATGCGCCAAGTGTATGACCGGTATAACTCTTTGTCGAACTTGTAGGAACTTTTCTTTTAAAAACTTCTTCTGTTGCAGTGGTTTCGGCAATATCACCCTGAATAGTCGCCGTTCCATGCGCATTTACATATCCAATTTTGTCTGCAGAAAGTTTTGCGCTTTTTAATGCCAAATCTAATGCTCTACCCATAGTTTTTCTATTTGGATTTGTAATATGTGTACCATCAGTACTTGTCCCAAATCCTACAATTTCAGCATAAATCTTAGCGCCTCGTTTTTTGGCATGTTCGTATTCTTCCAAAATTAAAGTTCCTGCACCTTCTCCCAAAACAAGTCCATCTCTATTTTTGTCAAATGGACAAGGAGAAAGTTTCGGTGTGTCATTTTTCAAACTTGTTGCATATAACGTATCAAAAATAGCAATTTCTGTCGGGTGCATTTCATCACCACCACCGGCAATCATAACTGTTTCATACCCATTTTTAATTGCCTCATAAGCATATCCAATCCCCATTGATCCGGATGTGCAAGCAGTTGATGTCGGTATCAACCGACCTATTGTCTTAAAATACAGTGATATATTGACAGCCGTCGTTTGTGGCATCATTTTCACATATGAACCGGAGTTCAGTCCCTTTACCTCCTTATCAATTTGCATTCCATAAAAATCAATAATTGCATCAAGCGACCCTGCAGAAGACCCGTAGCTTACACCGGTGTCACCATTTGTAATAATTTCGTCACCCAACAATCCGGCATCTTCAAGAGCAAGTTCTGCAGTTCTAACCGCCATAATTGAAACAGGTCCCATTGTACGAAGAACTTTTCTATTATATGTTGATGGAATTTCAAAACCCCTTACATATGCAGAAAGTCTTGTATTTAATCTTTTATATTGGTCTAATTTTGTATCATATTCTATACAATTCTCAAGTTTTTGTAACCCTGAAAAAGCCGTATTAATATCACATCCTAAAGGACTTGCTAATGCCATACCGGTAACTACAACACGCCTCATAAATAAAGTCCTCCGTTTACAGAAATCACTTGCCCCGTAATATATGACGCATCTTCGCTCATAAGATAATTAGCAAGACTTGCAACCTCTTTTGCCTGCCCCAATCTTTTCATCGGAATAAGTTTTTTAACTTCATCAACCGGAACATCTTTAATCATATCAGTTTCAATCACACCCGGAGCAATACAATTTACAGTAATTCCACGTTTTGCAAGTTCAAGCGCAAGAGAACGAGTTGCACCGATAATACCTGCTTTTGATGCAGCATAATTTATTTGCCCCCTGTTGCCGGAAAGAGCAGAAACAGACGACATTGTAATAATTCGCCCCCTTATTCTGTTTGAAATCATTGGCATTACAAGAGGTTTCAAAACATTATAAAATCCTGTCAAATTCGTTTGAATAACATCATCCCACTCATCACCTTCAAGCAATGGGAAAACGTTATCTCTCGCTATTCCGGCATTTAAAACAATTCCGTAATAAAGCTTGTCTGCAAGAACTTTTGCGCATTCTTCTCTATTTTTTATGTCAAATTTCAAAATTTCCGCATTTTGCCCAAAAGATTTTATTTCGTCTGCAACTTCTTGTGCTTTTTCTTTATTATGCGCATAATGCACATCAATATCAAAACCGTTTTTTGCAAGAAATAGAGCTATTTCTCGACCAATTCCACGACTTGAACCTGTTACTAAAACTTTTTTATTTTCACCCACTATTCTAATTCCCCTATATATTTTTCAACATCTTTTGGTTGGAATGCGTTAATTGTAGCTTTGGCAATATACTTACTTTCATCACCATCTTCACCTTCATTATAAATTAAACATTCAAATGAAACAAGCTCGCTATCTCCATAAACCTCTCTTGCAGTAATAATATATGTTTTACCATTTTCAAATTTTTCAAGAGAATTTTCATACAATCTTGCTCCTAACAAAAAACCAATTTTAGGAATTGACATTTTTGCCTTGTAAAAAGCATAACAACCGATTGTTTGCGCCATAAACTCAATCCCAACAAGCGGAGAAACCCCATTAATATCTTTATCAAAAAAGATTTTATCTTTGTGAATAGTGACAGAAGTTTTGACAATCTGTTTTTTCATATCAACATCAATTAATTTATCAATCAAAACCATTGGTTCAGAATGAGGAAGACAAGAAGATGCCGAGAGGCATAGATGCAAAGAGGCATAGTCCGTTTCAGTCTTATTTCCCATAATTACAACCGCATTTGTTCCTCCAAAACCAAAAGACGTACTCATACAAGTATTTATTTTTTTATTTTCTGTATTTGAATTTACTAGATTAATTTTTGGCAAATTTTCATCATATTCGTTATCATATTTATGAATAGGTAAATTTCTTTTCCCTTTCAAAATTTGATAGCAAATAAAAGCCTCAATACTTGCTGCCGCCCCCAAACAATGTCCCGTAAAAGGTTTTGTTGAGCTTGCAGGAACATTATCTCCAAAAACCTTATAAATTGCATTCGCTTCCATCAAGTCGTTTGAAACAGTTCCAGTTCCGTGCAAATTTATATAATCAATATCCTCAGCCTTTAACCCTGCATCATCAAGAGCTAATTGAATAGCTCTAACCGCTTGAACTCCTTCAGGATCGGGAGTGGCAGAATGATAAGCATCAGAAGTTTCACCAATACCAAGAAGAGCTACAATTTCGTTATCAGATTTGCAAATCCGACCGACATTAGTAATTGACTTTACATCCAAGCATTTTTGCATCTTGACATCTTTTGTTAACACAAACAATGCCCCGCCTTCACCCAAACTTATTCCATCTCTGTTTTTAGAAAAAGGATTGGATTTTTCATGCGACAAAACTTCTAATGCGTGAAATCCATATGACGGCATTGCTGCAAGTGTGTCAATGCCTCCGGCAATTACAACTTTGCAAACATCATTTTGCAACAATTTTACTGCAGTAGAAAATGCTTTTGCTCCTGAAGTGCAAGCCGTAGAAACACTTGCAGCATAATTTTTTGTACCTAAATACCATTTCAAAAATTCAGCAGGATTTCCAAGTTCTGCGTAATGTTTGTTTTCAGAATTTTCAAATTCTTGAATACCGGAATTTGTAGTTCCAATAACAATTCCAATTTCATCTTTTTCAAATCCCGACAAATCCAATTTATCAACAAGATATTTTAAAACCCTGTTACATCTCAAATCATAACGTTCATCATCTATTGGCTCAAAATCTTTTTCCAATTTTCCAAAATAGAATTTGCCACCTTTAATAATCGTATCATCAAGAGTTAATTTGTCTGCAAAAACCGCACTCGCATCTGTTATAAAAATCCCGTTCATGCTAATATGTTACCATGAATAATCTGGAATTTCGTATAAAAAAGATTTCTTATTCTTGCGGAGAAGATATAGACTTATCCGCTATTCCAATGATGATGAGAAGGAAACTTTCTCCCGTTGGAAAAATCGCAATGAGTACATTGCTGAAATGCTATGATAACGAAGATGTAAAACTTGTTTATGCTTCAAGATATGGTGAATTGGAAAGAGTTGTAAAACTCATCAAACAAGAACATGAAGAAAACGAAATTTCTCCGACCGGATTTAGTTTTTCGGTTCACAATTCAACAATAGGATTGTTTTCTCTAATGAAAACAATCTATAATTCGTATAACTCGATTGCAGCGGGCGAGAACTCATTTTCTTCAGGACTTTTAGATGCGGTTATGAATAAAGAAAAAACTCTTTTTTGCTATGCAGATTCTGTTGATAAATATGAAAGCATCTCAATTTTGATTGATTATGATGAGGGTGAAAAAGTTGTAATAAAAGAAAATTCCAACAATTTGCTACCTAACAGTTTTAATGAATTTATAAAAGGCGGAAAATATATTTGTCCGTTATTCGTTATGGAGCGTGTAAATGACTAGATTTATTCGTGGATTTTTGGTTGTAATGGTGTTCACCATATTCGGAATTGGTTCTTTATTATTGAGTTTTTTATTTTTGCCGATTGGTGGAATATTTTTACAAGGAGAAAAAAAACGTGAAAAATTTTCTCACATAATACATAAATTATGGCATATTTACACACAATTTTTCGTTGTTTTAAATCTAATCAAAATCGAAAAACATGGAGTAAAGCAGGTTAAAGGAAAAATTATTGTCGCAACACATCCGACATTTATTGATATATTAATACTTATCGGAATTTATGACAATTCTTTATGTATCGCCAAAAAAGAACTTTTGAACAATATTTTTCTCAAAAACATAATCAAAAATGTATATATTCCAAACAACATTGAGCTTGATGAGTTCAAAAACATTTGTACAAAGACCCTCAATGACGGTTACAATATAATAATTTTTCCAACCGGAACAAGAACTGTTGAAGGCGAAGAAATAAAAATCCATAAAGGTTCAGCAGCCGTACAAATTGCATCGGGAGCAGATATTTTGCCTGTAAAAATAGTATGCGATTATCCGTTTTTGCAAAAAGGAAAACCAATTTATGATGCAGGGGAAAAAGTTATAACTTATTCAATAACCCAACTTGAACCAATAAAACTTTCTGACTTCAATGAAACTTCCGAAATCAAGCTAAGAAATACAATTTGCGAAAAAATCAAGTTTGACTTTACTCACTAATTAGGTTATAAGTATAAATAGGTGGATTAAGATGAGCTTAGAAAACGAAATTAAAACTCTAATTATCAGTTCATTAGAGTTGGAAGATATAACAACTGATGATATAAAAGATGATGAGCCGTTATTTGGTAGTGGTTTAGGTTTAGACAGTATTGACGCACTAGAACTTGGAATGGCATTAAAAAAGAAATATCATATTGATTTAGGCGAAGATAAAGAAGAAAACAAAAAACATTTTTATTCAGTTAAAACTATAGCTGATTTTGTTAAAAATAATATTCAATAAGGGTTTGTACAAATGGGTAAAAAATATTCACAAGAAGAAATTTTTGAAAAATTAAAAACAATTTTGGTAGACGATTTTGAAATCGCTCCTGAAAAATTAACGCTTGATGCAAATCTTTTTGAAGATTTGGAACTTGATAGTATTGATGCAGTAGATTTAGCCGTAAAATTGCAAGAATTTACAGAAAAGAAAATCTCTCCTGAAAACTTCAAACAAATCAGAACGGTAAATGATGTTGTTTTAGCTATAGAAGAATTATTATAGTGCTACGCACGTAGATACTTATGACAACATTCATTCTTACTTAATAGTAGTGTGAAGGTTTTAAGATGCCTAGATGCAAAGAGGAATTGAGGCATAGTCTGTTACAGAAATAAAAAATCGTCATACTGAGGACAACAGTCCGAAGTATCGCATGGTTTGTAATGTTGTTG
>ERZ869991.4-NODE-4-length-56441-cov-48.018310_pt1 | contig 56441 bp, 98 predicted proteins | sample MGYA00520862_ERZ869991 | MGnify/ENA primary metagenome ERZ869991 (study PRJEB32232, sample SAMN07284978) | human gut metagenome | biome: human-associated habitat; material: feces | host: Homo sapiens | place: Tanzania | collected 2014-08-11 ...
TGGGCAGGGCGGCGCAGACACTCGTGCGGCTCTGTCTGAGGGCTTCTACCAGCAGGATACCTCCCGTTCTCTGGCTGGCATCCAGAACGGCATCTGCACTCTGGGCTATGACCAGCTGGCACAGATGAACGGCGTCAACACCAACATCGCGAACGGCTTTGCAGGCGTGAACAGCGCCATCTGTCAGCTTGGCTACCAGAACGCACAGCTGGTGAACGGCCTGGAACGCAGCGTGTCCAACGGCGACAACGCCATCAGCCTTGCCATCATGCAGGAGGGCAACGCTCGGCAGGCTGGTCAGACCGCACTTGCCACGCAGCTTGCATCTTGCTGCTGCGAGAACAAGCAGCTCATCGGCGACCTGAAGTACACCATCGCAACGGAGGACTGCGCTACCCGTCAGGCTATCGCAGACAACGCCCGCGCCATCGTGGACAACTGTAACGCTAACTTCCGCAGCATGATGGACTACTTCACGCAGGACAAGATTGCCACTCTGACCGCTGAGAACCAGAACCTCAAGTTCGCCGCTTCTCAGGATCGTCAGAATGCGCTTCTGACCACCGTGATGTCCCAGCAGACTGATACCATCCTGAACCGGGTCAATCCTCGTCCGATTCCCGCTTATCAGGTGGCAAATCCCAACGTAGGCGTGAACTGCTGCGGCTGCTGCTAACCAACACACTCCCCGATAACACCGGGTGAACCATCGGGGCAGGGGTAAGACACCTCTGCCCCTGATTTTTTAGGAGGAAAACATTATGGCTTGCAAAACAAGCTGCCGGCTGTGCCCGCACCTCGTCATCTCGGATGCGGTGACGTTCGCCAATGACACGCTGACCATCAATATCCCTGCTGGCGCATACCAGAACGGAGAGCGTTATTGCATTGTGGTTGCCCAGAGCATCCCGGACACGACCACCATCAACGCCCCTGTGGTCATCACCATCGGTGCAGGCACTACCGCATACCCTCTGACCGACTGCAACTGCGCTCAGGCAACCGCTGAGAGCATCCACACTCGCACCCGCTACGCCACCCGCGTGGCAACGTCCGCCACCGGCACAGGCACGTTCAAGTATCTTGGCTGCTTCTGCCGTTCTCACGCCGGTGCGCCTGCGTCCATTTCTTGAGGAGGTGTAGATTATGGGCAAGACTAATTTTCGCCGCATGATGATGCTCCGTGACCACGACAAAGACCGTGAGCCGGAACGCGACCGTCTTGAAGAAGAGCGTGACCGCAGGGAACGTGAGATGGAACGCCGTCTGCGTAAGCTGGAGAACGGCAACGACCGCCACTCCTACTATCCGCAGGAGGAGAACCGCTACATTGACCCCTACCCTGTCCCCCGCTACCCTGACGTAGAGTATGGGCGCAGAATGCCGCAAATCGGCTTCTCGCAGAACGGCGACTGGGACAAGCGGTCTGGTCAGTATGAGCGTGGCGGTGCAGACAGCCGCTCCATCAAGATGCCGCGCCAGCACCTTACCCACGATAAAGCGGAGGAATGGTGCGACAGCATGGTGAACGCTGACGGCACAAAGGGCTGTCACTGGACGCTGGAACAGACGCAGGATGTTGCCAAACAGCGCAACATCAACTGTGACCCGAATGATTTCTGGGCAGTTATGAACATGATGTACTCGGATTATTGTCAGGTGGCAAAACGCCAGTCCGTTGACACTCCGGGCTTCTACGCTGACATGGCAAAGGCGTTCCTTGAGGACGCGGATGCCGCAGACGGCAAAGCATATCTCTACTGGGATTGCATTGCCGATAAGTAAAACGGAACCCCTGCGCGGTCGTTGTGACTACACAGGGGTTTATTGTTATTCCCAAAGCACAGATTTTTCTTTTATATCGAACAAGTCTTGCGGATGGAACACAAGACTCTTATCAAGTTCCACTACGCTAACGATGGAAAACTTGCCGAAGACTTCTCGCTCGATTATCGCCTTTGCTTCTTCCTCATTGTCTGCAAACAAGACAAACGGGGCTTGAAAGTGCCTGCGCTTTTCATCATCATCGTACTGGATTTTTACCCAATAGAAGTTTTCGGAACTTGTGCTGTTTTGTTTCGAGAGATTTCCAACACTTGAAACATCGTAAGTGCAGTATCCGATACACTGTGGATTTTTATACTTCTCTATGAAATTTTCATTTCCAACACGAGTTACCAAAACCATGTGAACGTTTTTCCAGCTTGTACGTTTATCATCGATTGGCTCAGTGTCCATGACAATATCATCGGGGCTTATCACTTTCTGACCAACCGCCAAATTCCATTTGCTGGCAATATACTGTGTCATCTGATACCAATTATTGAATGCTTCTGCTTCTTTCATGGCATCTTCTAATGAGCCCCGATGCGGTCTGTAAATAATCATACGTCAATCCTCCAATCTTATCAACCTAAGTCAATCTGGTCTTTCGATGCTGCAACGGACAGGTTGTAGATGTACTCCCCTGCCGTGAATCCGTGCTTGCGGGCTTCTCTCGTAATAAACGTCCGCTCGCTGTCACTCATAAGAATCGTGATTCGCTTGCTACGCTTACCGTCACCCTTCTGCCCCTGATGGGAAGTGTAAGGCTGAATCTCCATCGTGCGCTTTGCATCGTTGACAGACAGGTTAGTAAGAGCAATCATAATCTGCTGATTCTGCTGAACGATGGCTTGCAGGACTTCCGTGTTCTTCATCAGCACTTGCAAGATTGCGTTGTCCTGCACGTCAGGCTTGTTCTCCTTCGGTGCAAGGCTGTAATAGCCATCCTTGCGGAGAGACGGCAGAACATCGTCAAACACCCAACTCTCAAACTTTTCTGCACTAGGGAGTCTGCTACCAACGATAAGTCTATAAACATCGCCCTCTGGAATGAATTTCACTTCCTGTTCGCCACCTTTTGTAAGGACTCGGCGTTTCACCGACCCCTTGCAGTGCTGCGTAATAGCATCTGCGGGGCGAACGTACCCAAGAGCCTTTGCCACGTCAGAAGCGCAGAAAAGAATTTTTCCATCTTCTTCAATCGTGCGAAGCTGACCAAAGGTCTTGTTTTTGAAAACGTGAAGTGCGTTACATCTCTTGTTGTCCATCATATCATCCATATTCAACTGTTTGGCATCTTCCATGCCGACCTCATACGCCTTGTAAGTGATGCGAGATAATGCTTCCGCAATCTCGTAATCATCCTTATTGAGCGGACGAACGTTGCTGTTTTTCTTGAAGTTTTCAAGAATTTCTTCTTTCGTTGCCGGAATGTTCATTGGCTTTACCATAAAAATCTTGCTTGTAATGCAACTATGAAGATGATATAATGGATTTATCACCCATAATCGCATGGAGTGTAATCCCTTAAACTGTCTGCTACTGCCAAGTTACGAACAGTTTAGGGGATTTTTTATTTTTGATGTTCAAGCCATTGCTGGACAGCTTCACGAACAGCTTCTCCTTTAGAAATGCCGTTTTTTTGGCAATAATCCGAAAGCTGCTTGTCCGTGTTCACGTCTAAACGGACGCTTGTGCGAACACTGTTAGGGTTTTCCAGCTTTGGTCTTCCCATTTTTGCACTCATGCGTTCACCTCCACTTTTGAGCGCACATTAAGTATACTATTTGTGTGCTTAAAAGTCAATACCTAATACTGCAAGATACGATACGGCGGGGGCGTTCCGTTTTGGAACCCCCTTTTTTAATCCTCCAAGAAATCCTCTAACTCAATCTTCCCCTCTGCCGCTGCGACCGCCAGAGCGTACACAAACTGCCCAATCGTCATGCCGTGCCGTCTTGCTTCACGGTTGATGTACTTGCGTTCTTCCTCGCTCATAAGGATGGTGATGCGCTTTGAACGCTTGCCGTCACCGCTTGCAACGCCCTGATGAGATACTGGCATCGGGATTTTTTTCTTTGCAAGACCAGCTTCTACCAGCGCGCCGGACACATCGCCTTGTTCGATAAGACGTTGAACTTCCCTCGCCTGTTTCAGCTTCTTCGGCTTGCTTTCGCTGACTATGGCATTGTTTGGCTGTGCTTTGCTGTCTTTGGCTTGCTTCGGCTTAATATCGCTTAACTGTGCTTCATTAGGCTGTGCATGGCTGTCTGTGGCATCACTAGGCTTCATTTGCTCTTGTTCGGCTTTGTTTGGCTTTGTTTGGCTTGCTTCTTCTTCCTTTGGCTCACTTCGGCTTAATGTCTGTTCCGAAAAAACAGGCTGGAAGTCGAACCCGCCAAGCAAGCCTGAGGATTTTTTGCTGGTTGGTTTCATTTTACGTTCTCCATTCGTGCGCCACAGTTAGGGCAAAAGTTAATTGCCCACGTAGAACTTTTTCTAAACACTGCCATGCAGTTTGAGCATCCAATCCCTTCTGCTTCAAGTCTAACGCCACCATTGTCAAAATCGATGAAACTGTAAAGAGCCTTTTCCCAATGTGCAATTGGACGTACAACATTTTCGGTTTTCTTTTTAGCCATTTTTATCTCCTTCCACAATCATCTTTGCCAACGCCTTGAAATCCTCTGCGCTGGTACTCTTTGCCGTGTCGCCGCTAAACAGGCTGTGCCGCTCTGCCTGTGCCTTACGAACGCCAATAGACGGTCTAATCTTCACATCCAACAAGGTTGTCCCCATGCTCTGTGCAATCACAGGGAGCTGCTCTACGACCTCTTTGGACAGGTTCTCCCGGCTCTTGTACTCATTTAGGAGCAAACCTTCAATCTTCAATGTTTGGTTGTAATATTTGCGGACATCACTAACAGTCTTCGACAGCTGGCTTAAACCGGCAATAGAATAACGGTTAGGCGTCATCGGAACAATAATACTATTCGCCGCAATCAGCGCATTTACAAGCATCAATCCCAACTGCGGTGGCGTGTCAAGAACAATATAATCATACTGTTTAGACACCGGTTCTAATTCCTCTTGAAGCCTAAAATTCCTTCCAATGTCCCGCACAAGCTGCTCGTCAATGTCCTTCAGGGCGTTGTCAGACGGCAAGATGTCACCAGCTTCGCAGTGTTGGATTCCTTCTTCTACCGTACCTTGCCGGGTCATCACATCAAATAGGGTACACACGTCCTCTGTCTGTGCGCCGTAGGTGTCCGTTGCGTTGCACTGTGCATCGCAGTCCACCAGAAGGACTTTCTTTCCAAGCAACTGCAACGCACCAGCCAGACAGGTGCTTGTGGTGGTCTTTCCTGTGCCGCCCTTCTGGTTGGCGACAGCTATGATTTTTGTCATCTTTACTCTCCCCAATCTACAAAGTAACCGTTATAAACAAACTTTTTCGCCGCTTTACCAGCTTCGATTAAGGCTTTTCCGGCTTCAATCGCTTCGTCTGGCGTTAGTTCGCTGTAGCTTCTTTGCGGTAAAACCCTTACAGAAGCCTGATTCCCATGATGATTGAACCGAAACTGATAATCGAACTTCTTTTCAAGGTCAAGTTCCGCTTTATTCAAAACGGAATAGGGAACTTTTGCCATTTTATCACTCTTTCTTAATATGGATATTTTAATTTTCCGTTTACTATCCTTTTACAAATGCACTTCCTGTCACATTCGCATCTTCCACACCATCCGATATTAAAAGCATCGTCTTTGCTATATGCTTCATCGAATACACAGGTTTCAGCAAGTTCTTTGTATTCGTCTTTCAAATTTTGCTCCTTTCTGATTTATTTTTTTTGCTCAATACGTTCATTCTGCCGTATTCGCTACATCTGACTACTTTTGCAACGCTTCAATGGAATAGAACGCAGGCATATACTTGTCCACAATGCCCGCCTTGTCTACGCTTCTAATCAGATAGCCAACAGGTCTGTCAGGGAATGGGGACCTGTCTAAAGACAAGATGTCATTGTATGCAGCCTTCACCGTGTCATAGACCGCTTCTCTGCGTCTCGGCAGCTTGATTTCGGGATGTTCTTTCTTCATCCACTTCTCGACTACCTTTGCCACGTCAATGCAGTCCTGCGTTTCCAACTCGTCACACACAGACCAGTCAAAGTCCTCGTATCCGCTTCTGCGGGGCTTCCTGACGGCTTTTTTGGGTTCGCCCGGTACTTCGCTTGCCTGTGCTTCAATCAACGTCTCAGACGCTTTAATTTTGGGCTTAAACTTGACCGCCACTGCCTTTCGTGCCACAAGAACTGGTTCGTAGGTCACAACAATGTCAGACACGGCGTTGATTTCGTCCACCGCAACGTCAAGCACTCGTTTACGAAGGTTCTTGTAAACATCGTAGCTGGCTTCCATAGCACCAAGCTGTTCTCTCAACTTTTTCAAACTGATTTCATGCGGCTTGCTGTCCATGTTCAGCCAATCCCGAAGAATCGAATAGAGCAAGATGCTGTACTGCGACTTCATCCGTGACGTGTAACGCAGCCGATACCGAACATATCCGCTTTCGGCGATGTCAAAGAAGATAGAGCGCAGGTCTGGGTTGCAGGTGATTGCCACAACATAAGACCTTGTTTCGGGTACATAGTCCAGTTTCGCCCTCGTAAATAAAACGAAACTTTCAAACGTACCTTTCTCTTTATCAATCGGAATCGACACCGTATTGCCAAGAAAGTGTTTAATCTGCGGTTCAACCCTTCGCGCGTCAAGGCTTTTCAGCCCAAGCAAATCTCTGTACTCTGCCAAAGTGAACTCTACACGGCTGCTGTTAGGGTCTCTCGGATTTATCCTTGACAAGTAAACCTCTAGCAGACGAAGTTCTCCTGCTGTGTAGTCCCTGAACTTTGCCCATACAAGGGACTTGCTTTTTTCGACAAGGTTGTTGTCTGATATTTTCGGCATCTGCTCACTTCCTTTATTGGTCTGAAAACAGTATACCACAAGTAGGGGGACGCGTCAATGATTTTCGTCCCCCATGGCTTGTCTTTTTGTCCCCCATATCCTCGTCATTTTGTCCCCCATGACTTGACAAAACGTCCCCCATGCTTTGTCATTTCGTCCCCCGTCTACATATTATATATTAAACAAGAAATAAACAAGAGGTTAAATATCATCGTTAAATAGTCGATGACGATAAATTTCAACAAATTCTTTATTTTTCCATTCCAGTTTGTGGATAACTCAGGCTGTCAATCGCTGAATAAGACTGTACCGGTGGTGAAGCGACCTTCCATTAGCCATACCAAACGTGGACGGATTGTGGATAGATGTACAAAAAGTGGATGGAAAGGTATACCTAATCTGCACAGCGGGGGACGGATTGACGAGCCGCTCAATCGCAAACAACAGATTAACGATAATTCGTCATTTAATCCGTGCGAATCCTGCCGATTTTTTGCGCATGGGGGACAGAATGACAAGGCAAAGGTATACCTAATCTGCATGAAACGTGTACAAAATGTTCCTCAAAAACTGCGATAATTCGACAATCAGCCAGTTATATTATTTGGATTCACCGTATAAGAATCGTTGGACTTCATGGCGGCTTCCGTTCCGGCGTCCTGTGCCTGATAGAGAACCTCCATCTTTGGCTGCGTGCCGTTCGGGTCTGGGTCTGTCCCGGTAGCCTGTGCCATCTCATGATTGCCAGAAATCATCCGACAGACGGCAACCCTGTCCTTCAGTGGCGTGTGAAGGTTTGCCAGAACCTCTGTCAGCACGCCGATGTGGTCTGAACCGTGATCGCCGTATCGGATGTATAGCAAGGCATCTATCTCATAGGAGGAGCACTCCATCATAGCATCTATGAGAATCTGACGTTTTCTCATGTCGGAAAGGTCATCTTCTAGGTGTTCTAGCAGCCCTGGGTGAATGCAAGCGTCCATGTATCGAGCCGCCGATACGCCGCAGCAGGTGAACCAGCGCATAGCCATCGGAAGGGAGATGGCTGCCAGACCTTGCTCCCAATTTGCTATTGTTCCACGATTCACGCCCATTCGTGCTGCAAGTTTCTGCTGGCTTAGGCCGGAGCGCATTCGCGCTAACTCCAATGCTTTAGCTGTTCTTACTAAATATTCATCCATAAATTCCCACCCTTTCAACAAAATCCGGCAAAACTGCTGGATTCGACAAACCAAAAAATGGAAAAAGCTGCTATGGAGAACCAACAGCAGCCTGTGTTATAACTGTACCATCAAAAAAACAATCAAACAGGAGGTAACAACATGATTATGATTGACGGAATGCCCGCGTCTGAACCGACCAAGACTACAACACCAAAACCGTGGGAGGGCTAGTGTATGAACCAGATTGACACTATGCTTATCCCATACGCCCGCCAGACCGCCTTAAAGCTGGTCTACAACCTCGCAAACAATGATGCTGATAAGTTTGCTTACGAAGAAGCCAAAAACGTGCTGGAACGCGCCGTAGCCGCCTTAGACGATGGGCGAGACCCGGCAGACAACATCGAACGCATTGACGGACAGCTCGTAGAGCTGTGAAAGGAAAAGAGATGGACTTTACAAATGGATACTATAAAGCCGATAACCCTGTTGTTCTTGAAGAGGTGAAAACATTCCTCCAGTCAATGGAACGGCGTGGAGCAACTGTCAAAGACTTAGACGATGCCATTGTGCAGCTAAACAATGTTTCGCACAGCATCAGCACAAATGCGCTTGTCAAAGCAGATGCGCTGGACAAGCTACCAGAAAATCCCTTTCGTTCCATGCTTAAAGACGTGTTGCAAAACAAAGGATAAGCAAATTCCATCGTGGCTTTATTGGACACTCATTGCGATTTTGGGCTTCCCCGATGCAAAGTAATGGATGCACAGAAAACATTCGATTTTTACGAAGTTGTTAAAATGATATTGACTGTACAACTGAAAGGTGTATAATCGTATCAAATGAACATCCGCACTTACCGATCGGGAGGATATGCTGCAATGAGCGAACAGGAAAGAGCCAAGATTGACCGATTCATAGCATGGCTGCTGGAACATCCAGAGAAGATTCCAGTGGCAAAAGAAGTGATAACCAACGCATGACAAAACCCCTTGCGCATAAGGCTACCGAAAGCCCGGCGCAAGGGGTTTTATTTGTACCGGGTCAATCTTCACAGACCTTCATCAGTTTTAAGAACCGGCTAGAATCAGAGTTTACGGTTTCAGTTCCGCTGTGTCCATCTTCATACGTCACATAAAACGTGACGCTGGTTTTAGATTTTGCGGATGCTGCTCCGTAAACAGCACCGGGCAAACCGGCAATTGAACTGCCAATGGCAGTGCGGATGGCAGCGCTGCCTGCCTTTTTGCTAGCGTTGGAAACGATAATTTTTGCTTTTATAGGGTTATGCGTAGCCCTAATTTTTTCTTTTTTCTGCGCCGCTTCCATTTCTTCTTGAACTTTTTGTGCTTCTTTTTTGGCTTTTCTTTCTGCTTTTGTGCCAAAGCAGGACTGCCACTTGTAACAGCAAAGAACAATTCCAGCGATACCAACAATAGCGCTGGATGTACCATGCAGGCTACAAGAAAAAACAAGCAATCCAATGCCGCCAAAGAAAACTGCCTTATCTAAGCCCGTTCCTTTCATTGGCATCCCCTTCACATCGTTCTGATAAGCTTCATCAAGGCCTCACGCTTTTCTTTTGACATCTCCACTAGCTTCTGCTCAATCCATTTGATATCCGCATCAACTTCGCTTTGCGGCTGCTGGGGCGGGTTTTCTTTTTGTTCGCCAGTGAGTAGGTAGTCCACCGACACGTTGAAGTACTGCGCAAGTTTAACGGCATTCTGGTTGGTCGGCTTTGCATCGTTTCCCGCACCTGCTTCCGTTCTCCAATAACTATAAGCAGATTTCGGAACGCCAGCGTCAGTTAAAGCACGAGATGGTTTTACTCCTTTTTCTTCGCACAGCTTTACGAAATTGTCAAAAAACACAAAACATACCCCCAGTGTTTGTACAAGGTGACAAAGTTCTACCACTTGAACAAAAACACTTGAAAAGTTCTACTACTTGTGCTTTAATAAGGCTACCGAGTTCAATCGGTAGAACAAATTAAAGACTTTGAACAAATAGAAGAACGTTCGATAATGTTTTTGCTTGACACCATAATATTATCATATTCTTCCGAAAAGTTCAAGTACTAGAACAAGAAAGGAGAAAAAATTTGCTTCCTAAGTGGACAGGCGATGTTGTAGGAACGCTTCACGTTCACAACATCGAAATCAGAGAGCTTGCTGCAAAAATGGGGTGCGCACCGGAATACTTGGGAAAAATCCTAAACGGTAAGCGTGAACCTAAAAATGCGGAAGCTAAGGTGAAAGAAGCTCTGAAAGAGCTGTTAAAGGAAAGAGAGGGAAAATGAGCGACATTGTCTTATCTATGCAAAGTGGCGAGCCAGTAGCATCTAGCCGTCAGATTGCAGAAAATTTTGAAAAGAACCACAATCACGTTCTTCGTGATATTGATTCCCTGAAAAAAGATGTGTCCAATTTTGGACAGATGTTCTTCGAAACCACAGCGCCGGACAGCTACGGCAGGGAACAGAGGGCTTACCTGATGAACCGTGACGGCTTCACCCTGCTGGCTATGGGGTTCACCGGTAAGGCTGCTCTTGAGTGGAAGCTGAAGTACATTGCAGCATTCAACGAGATGGAGAAGAAGTTGACCGAACAGCCGCAGCTTACCCGCTCACAGCTCCTCGCAACCGCGCTGATCGCGGCGCATGAGGAACTGGAAGAGAAGAACAAAAAGATTGCGGAACTTACTCCGAAGGGCGTTTTTGCTGACGCAGTGAGCGCAAGCAGCCAAAGCATCCTTGTTGGCGAGATGGCAAAGCTTCTGTCGCAGAACGGCATCCAGATGGGTCAGAACCGCTTGTTCGCATGGCTGCGTGAGAACGGATACCTGATTAAGGACAGAAAGCGGACGGACTACAATATGCCGACCAAGGAGTCGATGGAACTTCGCCTGTTTGAAATCAAGGAGACTTCCATTGCGCACTCTGATGGGCATACTTCCATCAACAAAACCCCTAAAGTGACTGGTCTCGGGCAGGTCTATTTCGTCAATCTGTTCTTGAGAGAAGAGAAGAGCCAGAAGGTGGAGGACTGAACATGGAACAGATTATCACCTTGAAGGTAGACCTTGAGTACCCGGACGAAGCGCACCACGCGATTGACGAAGCGGTAAAGGCCTACGAAGCGGACAAGCTCAAGTGGACGGCAGAAGAACTTACAAAAGCAAAGCATTTGGCAATGCAGATTATGCAGCAGCTGTGCTTGGATGGGTACTCAATTAGTTGGTCAAAGGCAGACAATGCAATCTCACTGTGGATGCTGGACGAGGACAGCCGAAATCATTCTAACACCTTCTGCATGACTGACCCGTTGTATTGGAACATCTGGATTGGGAAATGTGTCTGTCTGTGCCGCGCCACTGGCAGGGACGTACCAGCGTTCATCATCAAAAAGGCTGGTGAGTGCTGGTGATGTGTTTTTACAAAGCGCCTAGCCGTAAGCGGCGGTTGAAGCTGGCGATGGCAGCGGGCGTTTCCCGGAACGAAGCCAACAAGGTGCTGTGGTTTGAGAAATCCATCAACCAGTGCTTTGAACGGCACAACCGGGAAGCAAGGTTGAAAGAGGAGATGCAGCGTGGAAGAAAAGTATTGTGAGCGCTGCGGTTTGTATCTTGGCTGCGTCAGACCGACAAGACGGTACTGTTCCGAGTGCAAGCGCAAGGTAGACAAGGAACGACATAAAGAGCATAAAAGGGCTGGCGTTATTTTCAAGCCGAAAAAGGCGTTCTGCGCATACTGCGGCAGACCGATGCTGAAAAAGGTGGCATCGCAAAAGTACCACAGCGGCTGCGCTAAGAAAGCCTACAACGCAAAGGCGAACCTGAATGCAAAGGCAGCGTACAAAGTCAAACAGCAAGAAAAAAAGAAGCTGGAAAAGACGTTTCCGTCCATCGGAGAAGTGCAAGCCCTTGCAGACAAGCTGGGTAAGCACTACGGCGAGGTGTCACAGATGCTTTCGACAGGGGAGCTGACCTATGAACGGAAAGTACTACGGTAAGCGGGAAATCCGCTGGCACAGCCGGGAGAAAGACCGGCTGGAACACATACACAATAGAAAGGACAAAGATGAAAGCACTGGTAGAAATCGTCCTGATCTGGGGCGTTGTCTTAGCACTGGTTCTCGCAGCGTTTCTGCTGAACTTCTGGTTGATTCACCGGATTGACCTTCTGGTTGGCGTAGATGCAACGCGGGCAATTATCGCGGTTGGCGTTCTGATGGCAACCATATGGATTTTCGGGCATAATGTCACAAAATCATGACACTGGCAGAAGCGATGCAAGCTAGGAATATCCGGCTGTGCGATCTAAGCAGACAAAGCGGTGTTTCAAGACCAACACTGGATGGCATTTTAGGCAAAAAGAAAGTATTTAACCAGACCGGTGTGCGAACAGAAACGCTTTTAAGGCTCGCAAAAGCGCTGGACGCTGACATAGCCATTGATGGAACGAAACCATATTACTTTGAACTTACATTAAGGGGATGAAAAAATGAAAACTTTGAAAGGAATGGCGCTGTCCATGATTGGTCTGGTTGCGGCAATCGCAGCAGTTGGGTGCGGCGATGCGATTCAAGGATGCCAAACCACAGCGCAGATGCTTGGCTGGGTGTTCGTATCCTGCGGGCTTCTTACAACGGCTATTGTCTTGTGTGCGCTGTCTGTCAGTGCAGAAGAGGACGAACGCAACGAACGGGAATGCCGCAAAATAAAGCGGGTAGCCCCCCACACCAACGAGTGGAGGGATGCCCGGTGAAATGTCCATTATGCGGCAGTGAAAATATTACAACGGTGGACAGCCGGTCTGACCACGACAGTATTGTTCGCCGGAAGAAATGCCTCGCTTGCAACCACCGGTGGTCGACCATCGAAATCGACAAAGACCAGTGGTACAGCGCACTGCAAATCAAAGAGCAGCGAAAGAGAGGGCGACCGAAAGATGATTAACCTTGATAGATTCGGTGGCGTGACCGAGCCGGAGGACGGCGTGTACTTCCTGACCCGTGAGCAGGAAGCGAAAGCCAGAGAAGCTGAGCGTCTGGCTGAGACTGAGGACTTGCAGTCTGAAATTGAGGACAGGGAAGCGGAGTTGAAAGACCTCCGCGCACAGTTGTCAGAGTTGATGGCTGACTGATTTTTGTACAGCCAAGTTAAGCCAAAGTAAGAACAATGAAGCCTAATGAAGTCGAGAAAGGAAAGAAAAAATGGCAGTATTAGTAATGGTCTACGGTCATTCCGGCAGCGGCAAGTCCGCTTCGCTTCGGAATTTTGACCCGGAACAGGTGGCAATCATCAACGTGCTTGGCAAGCCGTTGCCGTTCCGCAGCAACATGAAAACCTATATCACCAACGACTACGGCAAGATTGATGCTGCAATCCACAGCACCAAGCGCAAGTCCATCGTCATTGACGATGCCACCTACCTTATGACCGGCGAGTTCATGCGGAACGCAAAGGTCGCCGGATACCAGAAGTTCACCGACATGGCAGCCAACTTCAACGCCCTGCTGATGCGAGCAAAAGAACTGCCGGACGATGTGGTGGTCTATTTCTTTGGTCACAGCGAGCGTGACGGCGATGGTGGCGAGAAGTTTAAGACCATCGGCAAACTGCTGGACGAGAAGGTTTGTGTGGAAGGATACTTCACCATTGTCCTGAAAACAGTTGTGCAGGATGGGCGATACCTGTTCAGCACCCGCAATGATGGGATGGACACCGTGAAAACCCCTCTAGGAATGTTCAGCGATGCACTGATCGAGAACGACCTCGCCGCCGTAGACAAGACCATCCGTGAATATTACAACATCCCGGTTCAGCCGGAGAGCAAAGGAGAGTAACAGATGAAGAACATCAACTGGAATGACGTGCAGGAAGCCACCGAGCGCCGTGACCTGCCTGTTGGCGGCTACGTTGCAGGTATCTGCAAGGCGATTGACGAGCCTGCAAAGGAGCGTCTGAACATCGAGTGGGAAGTCGCAGAGGGCAAGTTCAAGGGCTATTGGCGTGAGCAAACCGCTTCCCTCATTGAGCGTGGCAAGCTGAATCAGAGCGAATGGGCATGGGGCGGCAAGACCATCAAGAGTTACAAAGAGAAGGCGCTGCCGTTCTTCAAGGGTTTTATCACCGCTGTGGAGCAGTCCAATCCCGGCTACAAGTTCAACAACGATGAAAAGACCCTGCGTGGCAAGCTGGTCGGCGTGGTTCTCCGCGAGGAGGAGTACATGGGCAACGATGGCAACATCAAGACCAAGCTGGTCGTTGACCGCTTCACCAGCGTGGACAAGATTCGTTCAGGCGATTATGAGGTCAGACCGAAGAAAACGCTGGCTGGTGGGTCTGGCTCCGCTTCTGATACTGGCGATTTCGCAGTAATTCAGGACAACGAAGATATCCCTTTTGACTAACGGTTACGCTACCGGGACAAAAGGCGAGAAAGGAACGATATGTTTTACCGTCCGAAAGTAGTTCGATGCCGCCTGAAAACTGGCGGGAAAAGCATCGAGCAAATCAAAGAATCCTACAAGGGGCAAGGGCTAGTCTATCGAGATTTTGAAAGTCTCCAACAGATGTACGATGCCTTTTCTGGATTGATTGTTGAACTGTCCATTTGGGAGTACGACAACCACGAAAGCTATCATCTTGAAAGCTGGAAGCCAGAAGATGATGAAAAAATTATGATGGGAGTTTATTACGCAGAGCAAACGCATCCATTTCCCCGATACAAGAACGATTTTGAGAAGTTCAAAGCGGACTGGGAAGCGAAGGAATATGAATACGAAGGTGCATCTCTTGTCTTTTCTCCAGAAGATGTAGAAGAACTTGAAACCATCTGCGAAGAAGTTCCTTCGTCCTAACCGCCTACCTTATATAAGAGCTGTGCTATCTGGCTGAACGGGCGTTTGGAAAGATGAAAGTTTTAGTTGCTTGTGAGGAATCACAGGAAGTGTGCAAAGCATTCCGGGCAAAAGGACACGAAGCCTATTCCTGCGACATTCAGGAACCGTCTGGTGGTCATCCAGAAGAATGGAAACAAATCCCAAACTTCCCTCAATATGAAGCCAGTTCGCTCGGAAGAATTAGGAGCACTGAACGGACTATCTGTTATAAAAACGGAAGATTGGTTCATGTTAAGCAACGAATACTGAAACCTACTAAAAGTAGCGGATATTATTCAGTAAATTTAAGCGTTAAGAATAAACCTAAAAGCGTAAAAGTTCACGTCCTTATTGCGCTTACGTTTATTGGACAAAATCAGAGCGGTTACGATGTTCGGCATAAAAACGGAAACAAATTAGACAACCGTAGCGAGAATCTTGAATACGGTACAAGAAGCGAAAACATGATGGACGGATACAAGATTCGAGGATATATAACAAAAAATCAGAAGTTGTCACCAGAAAAAGCCGTAGAAATTATAAAGAAAAGCAAAGATGGCGTTTCACAAAGACAGCTTGCTAAGCAATACGGAGTAAGCAAAAGTGCGATAGCCGCAATTCTAACTGGTGAACACTATAAATGGTATACGTCTGTCGCTGAATAAAAAAGGAACGAACAATGATTACCTGTTGTCTCAACTGCACATCACGCCACAAAGCCTGCCACGACACCTGCGAGAAGTACAAGGCAGAGAAGAAAGACTTCGAGGAATGCAAAGCGTTCGTGCATGAGCTGAACCACAGCCAGAGCGTGTACCACCGTGACTACGAGGACAAACACCGAGAACGTGGCAAAAGCGATTTCTCGGAAGTGAATTTAGAGGTGAACGAGGATGAGCAAAAGAAAGTATAAGCCGGGCTGTTACATCATTTCACTCGATGATCTGATGAAGCAGGAGTTCGTTTACTGTGCCGGAAAACTCGTTCACAAAGGCTGGTTTGGTAGCTGGCAACTGCGATACGCAAATAGCGAACTTGCTAGACTTCGTATCAGAGAAGCTAAAAAGGTCGAGGACAACGCATGAACACCGGCAAGCAGTTTGAAGCAGACTTCAAAGCATCCGTCCCATCCGATGCATGGTGCTACCGCCTGAAAGACAGTGCTGCCACCTACTACGGCGGCAACGAGAACCTGTCCTTTTCCATCGACAACATCTGCGACTTCCTTGTGTACCGATACCCGATGAACCATCTGTTTGAGCTGAAAACTATCGAAACGCCCTCTATCCCTCTGGAAAAGGTGTTTGGTAAGTACGACAAGGCAAAGTGCAAGTACCGCAAGGAAAAGCACATCACTGACATGGTGGATGCAATGTGGTACAGCGGTCAGACCGCCCATGTGATAGTCAATTACAGGGCAGTCAACCGCACCTTTGCAATCCCTGCCAGCAAGGTTCTGGCGTTCCGTTACAACGAGAGCCGGAAGAGCATCCCTTGGCAGTGGGCAGAGCAAGAGGGGATAGAGGTCAAAGCAAAAAGGCTGCGTGTCCATTGGCGGTATGACGTGGATGGGCTTCTAAAGAGATTGGAGAAAGAGAATGACAATGGTATGCGATAGGTGCGGAGAAGCGTTTTTGCTTCCCAACGATGTGAAATACATGACACCGTTTGATGACGAACTTGACCGATTTGAAAGCAATTCTATTGTAAAGTGCCTTGCTGGCGATGATAAAGGAATTTACTCGATAAGAGATGAAACCGTTGTTCTTTGCCCCTCTTGCATGACAAAGCTGAACGACTGGCTGAAAGGAGAACAGAAGTGAGCAAGGAAGTTTCAGACATTTTGCCTAAGACTGAAATCTTGGCGCAGTTGGCAGAAGAAGCATCCGAACTGGCACAGGCTGCATTGAAGCTGCGCCGTGCGCTGGATGGCACGAATCCGACACCGAAGAGCGTTGCAGAGTGTGAAGCGAATTTGATGGAAGAATTTGCGGACATAAGTAACGCAGTCGATGCTTTATGCGATGCTTGGTTTGAAGATGACCTCGATTCCGAATGCGAATTTTGGAACGCAAAGTATGAAATTGAGGAAGCTAAATACAAACGTTGGCTCTCTCGCCTTGAAGCAAAGGAGCAGTCGAATGAATAAGCATGGAAACCGCCCCTTGAATGGCAAACAGGCAATGTCAGCCAACCTCCGCAAGATCGCACGGCAGAATCAGTTGTACGGCTTCCGCATGGCTCTGGATGGCATCGCTACCACATGGGGCGCACTGATTCAGAACCTTCGGTGCGATGCAGACCTGACCGATGAACAGGTGCAGAAAATCATCCGCATTGGTGACAGGTATTGGGAGATGGTTGGCAAGTTCAAGGAAGAGGACATGACCCCTGACGAATTTGCGGATTACATCACTGCAAAGTCGGAACAGGTAGAAAAAGAGCTGAGAGAAAGGTGGAGCTAATGTTTGAGTTTGTAACCCGCTGGCTGGTCTGCCTAGTCCTGCTGGCGGTAGTGGTTCAGTCCGAGCGGACAATCAAAGACACGGCAAACAACCTGTTTGAGGAACGTCAGGCAATGCTTGTATGGCTGTTCATCAACGTGTGTCTGGTCGTTTGTACGGCAGTTGTGATGGGGTGGAGGTAGTTCATTATGAAAATTGGATATATTCAGGAGTACGATTTGAAGCTCAATCCGCACCTGACGGAGAAGTTTAGGTTTCGTGAGGAATCGTTTACTCGTCATATCTCAAGTCGTGGCGACAAGGTTCGTAGCAAAATGCTTTATGGCTCGATTGATTATGACGAAATCAAAACCAACGCAGACATTATGAAAAAGAATCCAAAGATTATCCTGATTCGTGAACCATTTCTACTTGATGACGAACTGCGAAAGAAAGTCGTTAAGTGGGTTGAATGGGCGAATAAAGCAGACCCTAGTGAGTATAATCCTTTCACGAAGAAGGGGAATGACTGATGGAAAACGAACTTTATTGCCCAATGAAAATGACCAGCAATCCGCTTGGTCGGTGCGTCTGCGAAAAAGAAAAGTGCGCATGGTGGCGGCAGTTGGACAACTGCTGTTCCGTCTGGTGGATTGCATGGAAGCTGGACAACATCGAAACGAAGATGAAGAGGTGAGAGTATGGACGATTGGATTAGCATTAGAGACGGTTTGCCGATTGATTATCAGTCTGTTCTTATTTGGGATGGATGTTCGGCTTACATTGCGCACCGTGAACCCGGCGCACCTGATAACGAATTTGTTGACGACTACAATAACGAGTTCGTGTACGCAGGATGGTGGAAAAAACTGCCGACCGCTCCAAAGGAGGTCTGATACATGGCAACAGCCCCGAAGCGTGGTCGTGGCAGACCGCCGCTGACCGAAGCTGAAAAGAAGAAGCGTGAGAAGCGAGCTCAAAAGGCGAAAGAAGAAGCCGCTGCGAAGCGTGAGAAAGCGCGTGAGAAGAAGCGGATACAGAACCTAAACAAGAACAAGAGCATCCGATCACAGGTCAGCAAGAAGGTAAAGGAGCAACAGGCGTTGGCTATCGAGAAGTTAAAGATGATGAACACAGGCGATTTGCAGTCGAGAATCGGCGATGAAGAGGACAAGAAGGTTATCGGCATGATTGCAGCTAAGTACTTTGGCGACCTTCCGAGCGTGGACATGAACAACCCGATTGAAGTGCAGCAACGCCTTGACTTCTTCTTTGACGCTTGCATCGAAGCCAGAATCTCCCCTGTGGTGGAGTGGATTGCACTGGTGCTGGGCATCGAATGGGTGAGCCTGAAGCAGATTATGGCTGGCAAACGCCGTGATGACAGCTTGCAGCAGAAGTACATCCTCAAGCTGATTCTGCAAATGCAGTCCATGTGGGCATACAACGGTATGTACGGTCAGGAAAACCCCGCAGAATGGATTTTCCGGGCGAAGAACTACTTTGGCATGAGGGACAACGTGGAAGTTACCGTTGCACCGCCTGAACAGCCGTTGGGCGATGCTCAGAGCGCAGAACAGTTGGCGCAAAAGTACCAGACGGCATTGCCGAAGGGGATTGACGTAGAGTACAGAGAGGTTGGAGACAATGACTAATGGCGATTTCATTCGTTCCATGACGGACGAGGACATTACAGAAAACTTCACGCCTGGCATTTGCGAACTTATCAAGCATCGTGACCCGAAGCGTTGCCAGAACCGTGAGCATTGCTTTCATTGTGTTAAGGACTGGCTGAAAGAGAAGAACACAATTATGGTGAGGGTTGACCAATGGAAAATCTGATTGACTTTTCTGACCCCTGCCTACGCACATTCCTGCCTGTCCTCTTGCAAGACCACACTACAGGCAAGAACATCATCTGGGCGACAGACCCACCGCCTGAACTGGGCGTAGGCTTTGCGGACGAAATCACGCTGGAACAGTTGGACAAGGTTCAGCTTGTTCCTCGTGTGCAGAAACGGCTTGCAGACCAGAAGAAGCGCACCAGCAAGAAAGCAGAGGTGTTCACGCCGACTTGGGTTTGCAAAAAGATGACGGACGTTGCAGAGAAGGACTTGGTAGGCGAGGACTGGAAGAAATACATCAATAAGACCTGCCTTGAAGTCACCTGTGGTGAAGCACCGTTCCTCACAAGCCGATATGACACCACAACAGGGCAGATGATTGCCGTGCCGGACAGAATCGGTCTGCTGGACAAGAAGCTGAATGCCATAACAGAGGAACACTTCAAAAATCCGAAAATTTGGGATTACAGTCTTTGGATCAATTACGCTATGAACGCTTACATGAGCATATACGGCTACGAGTGGCAAGGAGATAACTTGCTTCTTGCGCGATGCAATCTATTCCTCACGCTGATGGAGAATTTTCGTTCACTGTTCGGCAACGAGATTGAGAATCACCGTATGTCTCCAGTCCTGATTGATGCCATTGCAGATGTTATCTCATGGAACATCTGGCAGATGGACGGTTTGAAAAAGACCGTACCCGGCACGGACATTCCGTGCAAAATCAAAGACTGGAAAGCTGACAAGGAAATCCTGTTTAAGGATGTTGGGGAGGATAACTAATGCAAACTGACAGAGGAATCTACCACAAGCGAGTATGCGACCGCTGCGGAGCGGTTCTAAGCGGTAGGATGATGAACCCTGACGAATACTTCAAGGACTGGGCGTGGCGCAGGGACACAGGCGACCTGTGCCCGGATTGCTATGCAAAGTATAAGCGAGTGATCGGGCGGTTCAACAGGGGAAAGAGAGGGCAAAGATAATGGACATTTACTGCACCACAGAACATTGCTCTTGTATGGGCATCAAACAGTTTTCTGCTGGCAAGGCTATCCGATGCACGGCAGAAAACTGTAAGAACAAATCTGAGCCGTCCTGTGGCTCTTGCAAATGGTACGCAGAGACGGAGGGCGTGTGCGTAAACGACCAGTCAGAACACGTTGCAGACTTCGTGTGGGACGAACGTGGATGCAAGGAATGGGAGAAGAAAGATGAAACGTCAGCAGACCTATAAAGGGCTTATTGGCAAGGGCTGGTACGACCAAAGCGAATTTAGCCACAGATACGCTTGCTGGGCAAATCATCGCAACAACTGGGCTATCTGCAAGGCTGACAACCGCAAGCTGGCAAAGGCAAGATTGAAGCAGATTGAACGCCAGCAAATCAGAAAGGAACTAGACGAGTATGACAACAGGGGAGAAAATCAGAAAGCGCAGACTTGAACTTGGCATCACGCAGAAAGAGCTTGCCGATAAAATCAACGTCCGCTATCAAACACTTCAATTTTGGGAAACAGGAAAGAGAAAACCCAAAATTGACAATATCAAGAAAATAGCTGATGCGCTCGAATTGGATTTTACGGAACTGTGCGAAGTTTCAAATCGCATGGTAGACCATACCAATGACGACTTCGGAGCGGTCTGCAACTGCGCTGTCCGCTATTGCTTGGGCAGACGTTCATATATGCCTAGCCTTGTATGCAGATACATCATCTCGCTTCTGCCAGAGCTGACCGACAAGACGCTTGATTGCTTTGAGCGTGACATTGCAGAACGCAAGCGGACGGGCTTCGACTTTGGCGATTCCTGCGACTACGAGACGTGGGATGCGTTTTACAAGGCGGTTTGCAATGAGATTGAAAGGAGAAAGGGCAATGGAAGTCAGACCGATTGATGCAAATGCACTCAAACGTTATTTTTCTGATAGGCAGATGAAGTATGTAAGCGTGGATGAAGCTGATTACACATTCAACGCCTTAATGTTCGATGTGCTCGGAGACGTAATAACAGCTATTGAAAATGCGCCAACAATCGAGGTGAAAGACAATGGCTAATTATCCAGAATACCTTGAACGAAGCGCACTTATTGAAAGAATCAAGAAAGCATATTGCAATGGCTGCGAGAACTACAATGGAGTTAGATGCCGCGCTTGCGGTATTGGCGATGCCATTGACGTTGTGGAAGATGCGCCGACAGCCTTAGAGCGTACCGTTGAATGGATTGTACAAGACGAAGATTGAAGGGGAAAAGGGCTTACACGAATGAGAACCCTAGAAGAAGTAGACCGTGCCATTGAACTTGCACGATATGATATGAAAAAGCTTATGAAGATGCGCCAACCGATTTCGATTGTCGGGGAAGAGCTATTGGAACTTTACGATGAGCGAAGAGAAATATTGAAAGCTAATAAAAGAGCGCACTGGGTGTTCGGTTCGACAATGGGTCATAGTTGGATGAAATGCAGTCATTGCCTTGTAGCACAACAAGGGCAGACCGCAACCTTCAGCTATTGCCCGAATTGTGGAGCAAAAATGAGCGAGGATGCGACCTATGAGTAACACACTCTGGCATCCAGCAAGCGAACCGCCACGAGAGCGGACGCAGCCTTTGTTGCTTGCGACTAAGACAACGTGGCGTGATAAAGATGGAAAATTGTTGCAAGGATTCTCGCCAACAGCGTACTTTCTTGGCTGTTACGCAGACGGTAAGTTCTGGGATGAGATAGGCGAAAGGCTGCCGAAAGATGTGACGGTGACGCATTGGATGGCGTTTCCGATGGTTTGAGGTGATGGGCATGGAAAGTAAGATTGTTTGGCACTCTCTCAAAAAAGAAGGATACCCACCAATGTTTGACAATGGATGCGGTTACTTCTCATCAAAAAAGCTTTTGCTGTCCGGGCTATACTTCGATTTTTTCAAGGGAGCAGTAGACAGAGCCGTATCATGTGGAAGACTTGTGAAAGACCTCCGACATGGGATGCCTGAGTTTGATTGGACGAATGATAACGGATACTGTTTGCATCACTCAAAGATTGAATATTGGGCGTATATGCCTGAACCGCCTACGGAGGACTAAAGATGGACGGATTTGAAGCACTCACAGAAGCAATGAATCGCTGTGCTGCATCGATTGAACAGCTTGCAAATGCCATCAGACAGTCCGAAGAACAATGCGGTTACATCAAGCGGAAGAACAATCGCCCCACATACCGTAAAGGCGAAAGGCTGCATGATGGTTACAAGCGAATCACGAGAACGAGAGAGGGGTTCAGAAAATGAAAAAGCTTAAATTCCCTGAAGATTTCTTTGCATACGACAACCCGGACTGCCCAGACAAGGACATTGAAAAAGCCGTAAACAGGATGAAGAAGTGGATGAAGGGCGAGACATACAAGAGCAACCCTTGGTTCTTTATGGCTGCTGGCAACTATCTGATTGTCGGTCTGATTGCTGAGGATGGGCAGAAAACAATCTACGTTGCACGGCAGTATTATGAGATAGTCAACATTCCGGGCGAAGGTTGGCTGCGTGAATCTGGCGAAGAATGCCCATTTTGAGGAGGGTTAAAGATGGAAGAACTCAAGAGATGCCCGTTCTGTGGTGGAAAAGTGGCTATTGCAGAATCAGGGGCTGGCACAAAAAGATGGATGGTTGTTTCAAGAGCGCACGGGGGAACGAATGCACTTGTCGTGTTTTCATGGAAAGTGGAGAGTATTGGTTTGATTGCCCTGAAAAGGACAAGGAAGGAATCAAAGCCAACCTTATCGAAGCATGGAATAAACGCTACAAAGAGGACTGAACATGGAGCAGGAACACAAGCCGAGAACATCAATGATTCTTCTGTTGGAACACGTTCATGCAATGGACGAACTGACGGACGAGGAATTTGGAGCATTTGTCCGCAACTATGCACAGTACGTCGATACTGGACTTGAGCCAGCATACGACAACGACCGTGCCATGCGGATGCTCTGGAAAGTCGTCAAAGCGTTTGATAACATGAATGTGCAGAAGATGGAAGAACGCGATAAGCGTAGACGAGAAGCAAACAGAAAAAACATAAACAAGCGTTGGAACGATAAAAAATACGAAAGCGTACCAATGGTATCACAGGATACGAATGGTATAAATGGTATACCAAACATACCAACTGATACGAATGGTAGCTTATCTGTATCTGATTCTGTATCTGAATCTGATAAAAAAGAAAAATGTGAAAAGAAAAATACCAACGAAGTCAAACGCTTCAAAGCACCAACTATCGAGCAAGCCAAAGAATACTTTTCCGATAAGGGCTACATGGAATCAGAAGCAGAGCGGTTTGTTGACCACTTTACAGCGAATGGCTGGAAGGTTGGAAAGTCGCCTATGAAGGACTGGAAAGCTGCTGCACGGAACTGGATGCGTAACGTGAAGGACTGGAACGGTGGCTATCAGCAGACAATGGCTGAATTGCCTGACGAGGGAGACTTTCTGCGGTGAATATTGAAAATCAGACCCAATACATCCTGCTGGGAGCAGTCCTCACGTTCTCGGAGTATGCCGATGTACTGCAAGACCTTGAACCTGACGATTTTTGCAAAGAACTACGCAATACATTCGCTGCCATTCGTGGCTATTGGGAGCACAACGACAAGTGGAACCCGGTAGAAGTCATGGGGCGGTACGATGATGACTGCAAAAAGGCTATGGGCGAATGCTTGGATGCCTTTGGCGCAGAGTTCATCCGCAACGTCACCCACGACATGATGCTTGGATGGGCTAGAATCGTCAAAGAACAGGCAGCACTATCCAGAGCCAGAGGGCTTGCGTTTAAGATTGTTGATGGCTCAACTAGATACGCAGACCTGACAGGCATCTATGAGCAGCTAGGCGAAGCAATCAATCTGCACAGCGAGAGAAGCGATTTCATCCCGATGTGCGATGGCATAGATAACTACATCCGTAAGCTGGATGATAAGCCGGAGTATATCAGCACAGGGCTTAGAGCACTGGACAACAACTTGCATCTTGTGCCGGGCAATTTTGTTGTGATCGGTGGCAGGCCGTCTGCTGGTAAAACTGCATTATCTCTACAACTAGCCTGTGAAATCGCTAAAAACGGACGCAAGGTGGCGTATTTCAGCCTAGAGACCGACCCTGATACGCTCTATGCTCGTATCATCGCAAACCAGTTGGGCGTACCGTTGCACACGGTCAAGAACAAGACCGTCAGCATTAACGAGCTTGACCGACTGGCAGACATCAAGAAATATCCGCTGTTCGTTCGCTCTGCTGCTGGCAAGAGCGTGGGATGGATTAGAACGCAGTCCATCAGGATGCAAGCCAAAGTGGTGTTCATCGACTATTTGCAGCTTATCCACCAAGCCGGAGCGAAAGACCGATACAGTGCCGTCACGGAAATCAGCATGGCACTGCATGAGTTTGCACAGTCCACAGGGACGCTGGTGATAGCCCTTGCGCAGCTTAATCGAGAGACTGCAAGAGCAGGAATCCCACCGACTGCCGCAGACCTGCGAGAAAGCGGACAAATCGAACAGGACGCAGATGCAATCATCCTGCTGGCGCAGAAAGTGAAAACGCAAAAGAGACCAGAAGAGCATTATCACTTTGCGCTTGAGAAGAACAAAGAGGGCAACGTAGGGACACTTGACATCACGTTCCAGATGGGAACACAGCAGTTCAAAGAATGCGTGTGGATGTAACGAAAGGAGAACGATATGGGCGCACTGGAGAAATTCATAGACAATGTGCAAGCAGGAAAGGGAAGATACGGCCTATGTGACGCTTGCCTGAACCGTCAAGGCGACTATTGCTTGTTTCACAACTTGCATAGGTGGGATGAAAACGGCAAGCATACAGTAACCGCCCAAAAGCTCGACAGAATAGAGCATTGCAACTCTTTTAACTATGCCGGATGGATACTATAAGCCTATAATCGCTTCTGCGCTCGTATCGTCCCAATAGAATAGGCAAGAAAAACATATAACAGGGTTTGTGCGATAAAGTTACCGTCTGAACCCCATAAATATTTTTCATCAATCAACAAACGGAGGAAAACGACTATGAACATCACTCGACTGGAACAGGAGACCATTGTCAACTTCAATGCAGCGGAAGACACTGCATCGGTTTATACCGCCGACCCGGTATATATGCGAAAGCTGGACAAGCTGTGTGAGCGTGAGCCTGCATCGTACAAGCTGGTCAAGCAGGATAAGGACGGAAAGTGGTATGAGATGCCCAAGCGTCTGGTGCGGTTTGCGACCAGCAGAATCATGACAGACGAACAGAAGGAAGCTGCCGCAGAGCGTATGCGGAAGATGCAAGCGGACGGTAGAATCTAATCTCAGCTGAAATCTCCAATCAACAAACGTATCAGAAAGCATGGAATGGCATCAGGTGGTAAAACTACCCTCTGCGACTATTCCGTGCTTTTTTCGTCTGTTATTTATCGAGAGAAAACGGCAAGGTCTGATTTTGGGAAAGAACCGTCTTGATCGTGTGGTGCTTGAGACGAAAGCGTGATGTGTGAGACGAAATGGCTGCGACTGTCGAACATACCAAGCGATACGAATGGTATGCGTTGGTATCGTGGTATACCAATCTTCCTCTCTTCCTTCCTTCTTCTTCCCCCTACAACCCCTATTATTATCTATCTATCTCTCTAACTCCCCCCTCAAACAAATAAATTGTTTGAGACCCCCACGCCAAAATGGTGCGACAACTGCGACAACGGAAAATAACAACCAACTGTTTTGCAAAAAGGTTCTTTCTCCCTACAACCCTCTATCTCCAAAAGCTATACCGTTAGCCAGCAGAGCAGACTGTAAACGAGAGGTGGCGGTAGGTTTGGACTGGTGGATGGTCTGCGACTATTCCAGAGATGGAGAATTGACTTCATTTTGTGGTCGGTTGGATATGTAGAAATGTTGCATGACTGTATGAGCAGGTGATTACAAATTGAAAGCAACTGACCAGCAGGGGCGGCCTGTTTTATTGATTAAAAATATTGAGGTATCTAGTTTGGAACTATTCCTAGAAGAATGCTATGGATTGATTAAAATACCATAGTGTGATACCGGGAATTAAATCTGGCAGGAACAGACCGATTCGGATGATACGACTATTTCAGCAGAATATTCGGTGATTATCGGGAGTAACTATGGATATATACTATAATAAGTACGGTTAATATATAGAATGGATATAACTAGAGGATGAATAAACCAGTGAATATATGCAAGAGATTGTGATTTTTATGCAGTCTGATGACTTAGCGACTATCGCACCTCTCTTTCCCTAAAAGGCAAACAACTATTTTACACAAAAAATACACGACTATTTAACGATGGTTCGTAAGAAAATATAACGACTATTACTCTACGACTATCAGCGGGCAGCTCGTTACTATACTATATATAGGGCTTTCAAACAGCGGTAATCTGACGACTTTACGACTATTCTACGACTATTTCTCATACTACTATTATAAATATATACATATAATTATGGATATTATGCAACGACTATTCCAGCCGGAACGCTACGACTATTGCTCGCCCTTATTGGCTATCGGGCGACAGCCCGAAAAGAGCTGCGGCGGTAGCCGCCAGTTGTTCCGCGCCGCCCGCCGCACCCTTGCCGCTGGAATGCCCCGCCGGGTGGATGGTGCCAGACTGCAAGCCGCCGGGCTGGCATGGTCTGCCCTCTTATATACCTTATTATAATAAGCGGCTGTGCTGACCTGCGCAGCGTCCCGGCGTGGCGGCGGTATCTGGTATCGGCTGAGGGCGTCCTGGCGCTGGTATGCGCTCCAACGTGGCGCAGGCGGTATTATCGCCGCTTGTGTCTGGCTGTTATCGTGGGCGGTTGAGCGGGTGCAATTGCAGGAAAAGCCACTGTAAAGCCGTGTGCGCTGTTTTGCGGCGTGGGTGGTATAATTGCATTGACACGGCAAAACGCGCTGTAAACGCTTGTTTGGGGCTGTATTGCATTCGGGCAAAATAAAAGCCATGCACCGTGTCAGGATGCAAGGCAAAAGAAAATCCCGGCCATTGCTGACCGGGTGGAGCTGCGTTGTTAATATGTGGGGTTGCTCTTGTCCAGTTCCCACGTTTCGCCAAATTTGGCGGCGTGGCGCTTGCAATACTCGGCAAAAAACTCCTGCTCTGTGCAGGGTGCAAGGTCTGCTGCTACCTCCTCGCGTAAATCATCATCCATTAGTTCAACTGCGGCATCATAATTGATAGCTGTGCCATTACTGTTAATAACCATAGTCATAGTAATACCTCCTGCGGCTTGCAGCCGTCTTATTAACTAGATTGTACCATATTGTAAGCCCCATTAACAGGACTTGCCGGAAATATTTTGCCCTTGCGGGCTGGGGCGGGGTTGCTTGACGGTGCAGCCCCGCTAAAGTGTCCGATCGGCGTCACTTAGACGCCTTGAACAGTGCCGAGAAAAACCAGAAGAAGAACAGGATGCAGGAAAATATCATGTGCTACACCCCCTTTATACCACGCTGAACCGCTTGTAGCTGGTCTTGCTGCTGCATTCTGCGTATACATCCGGGTGCAGCGTCTTGAGAAGCTTGCTATCAAGCCGGACACTCTGCACATCCTTGTAAATGGCCTTTGCAGTGCCCTGCACCATCTCCGGCGCGCCCTGCATCATTGCGATAATATCGGCCTTGATTGCATCGTTCATCGCTTCCAGCTCTTCCATGAGCCGCTTGTTTTCGCGGTAGGCGTTTACCTTCATTTCGAAATCAGTCATTTTTTATCCCTCCTCTTAATTGTTGAGAAATGCAATCATAACAAGCGCGCCGCTAATCATGCCGCCCACATACCAGAGGGCTGCCCATTGGGTAAAGTCAAGTGCAATCATATTGTAAGCCCCCTGTTAGTCAAATTCTGGCATTGCCAGAATAATTTTTTTGCACCGCTCAACGCTCAAGCGGTACGGCTTGGAGCGCGTGAGGTTGTCCGCTACAATCTGAGTGTATACCATTAACGGCAGCTCAAAAAGCCCGGCACACTTGGGATATAGGCGCACGGCCTGATTACGGATTTCTGCGTTTAATTCGTCTGCTCTAGTCATTGTTAGACCTCCTTATACTGGGAAATGTAGCCAAGCACATTAACCTTTGCCGGGATGGTATAATAAATCTGCCCACAATCGGGGCACCAAACGGCATCGTATTGCTTGCCATCGTCGCCCAGTGCCTTGCACTGCACCTCACAGGAAAAGCGCTTAAGAGCGTCCGCCGTGAGCATTGCCGCCACATCTGCGGCGGGCTGTGCGTTAAATGCTGCAACTGCCTTTTCTGCATTTGCCAGCGTGTCAAATACGCCCAACGTCCAGCCTGCACCCTCTAATATGTAATCTACCATATACAGACCGCTATCACTGCACCAGAGCCACACAACTGGCTTGATGCTCATGCGGCGGCTGTTCTGGGCTGCATAGAGCTGGTTAAGCGTACCAGTCATTAACGTGCCGTCCTCAAAGGTGGCGGTGTAGAGGTCAACGCATTTGACCGTTTCGGGGGTGCTGGTCTGGGGCTGCTCTGCGGTGATGTCAATAATGGTAGTCGTAGCCGCTGCGGAGATGGTGTTGACCTGTGCGGCGTTGAGTTCAATAATTTCGCGGATGCTCTGCCCTGCAAAGTGAGCCTTTACGGTCTCGATGCTGTCAGCGATTGCAACGGTGGAGACGTATTCGTCGTTCCGCTCGGTGATAACGTGGTAGTACTTTTTCATGGTTTTTGTCCTCCTGTTTTGTGGTGGTGTGGTGGTGTACATCATCTGTACATTTACTATTATACATGATTAAACGTACAAGTCAATAGTATATTCAAGATTAAACGTACAAGCACATAAAAATGTTGCGTATGCAACATATTTGCACCCGGCGCGGCCTGTCTGGTATCGAGTGCAGACCGGTGCGGCGTGTCCAGCGTCCGGGCGTGTGTGTCGGTTCGCGGCCTGCGCTGCTTCCTGTGCTGTGTAGTCTGTCCGGGTGCGCTGGGGGTGGTAGGGGTGCACCGGCGGGGTATATAGCCACCACCCAGCCCCGCCCGGTGAGTGCCGCGATAAAATTTTTCAAAGAAAAAGGCGTTCCCCTTGCCAACACCCACCCCATCCTCACAAAACGAAACGTCTGTCATTGTGCAAGTCTCCAAAAATTCCGAAAAAAACAAAAAGACCCCTCACGAAGCCTAGATTATGGTATAATCAGCTAAAGGCAATACGCCAAAGAAAGGAAGAATCAAAAATGAGAAAGAGAATCATTGCGGCAGTCCTAATGGCTGTCTTGGCTTGCATTATGTTGGTTGGCTGCGATAGCGGAGACTTTGCGCCGGAAATCAGCGAGGATGCTTATAAGGCGCAGTGCCGGCAGATGGATTATAAGGAACTGTCCCGCTATCCCGATAAGTACAAAGGAACTAAGGTTATGGTCAAGGTCAGGGTTGCACAGATTGTAAGCGCAAACCTCTCCGGCAGCAGGAAAGCATGGAGAGCCTACACGGATAACAGCGGATATGGCTTCTATGCTGATGATGAGTATTATATGCTGGATAAGCGTGGCGGCAATGCTGTAAAGATTCTGGACGATGATATTATCAACGTCTACGGTGAGTTCACCGGGCTTGAGAAAATCACCAGAGCGTTGACTGGCACCACCGATGAACTTCCCCGCATCGAAGTCAAGTACGCAGACCTTGTGGACGAATAAGGAGAACGCAATGGATAACAGAACGCCAAAAAGCGACCGGATTCCTTGCGAACACTGCGGTCACATGATTTCCAAAACGGCTAAGACCTGTCCTGAGTGTGGCGGGCGAAATAGAAAATATATAAGTGCTGGCAAAGTTGTGTTTATAGTTGTCATGCTTATTATCTTCGCTTATCTTGAATTTACGCTTTCCGCTTCGTTAGCAGCGGGTTAATCCAAACACAAAAAGCCAGCGGCTAGATGTTCTCTAACCACTGGCTTTTCTTATAGGCTGTTTACTTCTTCAACACACTGGTCACGTTCGGCATCGGCATCCACTCGTTAACGTCACACATGACAATCTTGCCATTGTCGCACAGATACGGTCTCAAATCGCCGTATTCGTCCGCTTCGTAGGAGAGATAGCCACACGCAACCTCTTTGCCATTGCAAGCGATCACTCGCCCGTTGTAGGTTTCTCCAACGTCAGGTGTTCTCCAAAGCCACTCCATGTTTTCCAGAGTGTCGCTGATGTATTCGTCAAGGTTTTCGTACTTATCGCCGTTAATCATATCCGTTCTCCTTTCACATGGGCATCTGGGTCTGGCCGTTCGTGACCTGAACCAACATAACAGAGTTCGCGCACGGTCTCCACTTCTTGATGTACTCGACAGCTTCATCAAATCGCTTCTTCGGTACGTTGTTTCGGCTGTTCACATTGAACCAGTCCTGAATGTCCCGGTTGCATTCCATGAACAGCTTCTGAGAGACGCTGCGGCTCTTGTAGGCCGGGCTGTCCATGCCGCCCAGAGCGTTGATAACCACCGTGTTTACAACACGCTTCAACACACGCTGCTGGTTGTAGTCGATGGTCATAGTGTTCTCAAGAGCAGAAATGCGCTGTTCCTGCTTCATGGTTCGCTGGTCAATCACAAGGATTGCTTGCAGTTCCTTAGAAAGCCCTGCGAACTGGTTGACCGCCACGTTCTTCTCAAGGTCAATCAGCTTCTGGCGAATCTCCATGCCCTCCGGCGTACGCTGAATCATTGCAATGTGCTTTGCCATGTCCAGAGTGATGATATGGTCGGTTCTCGGCTTTCCAGCAAGTCCGTCAGACCTATTGCTCAAAAATGAGCCATAGTCTTTTCCGTCAACAAAACCATACTCGCACATACGAGGGAACCAGTCTTTGTATGCAGTCTTGATTTTAAGCCGTTCGTGCAGTTCTCGACCCAGCACAACCTTTTCGCCAGTGTCGGTGTCGTACACAGGGATAACATCTTCGGAGAAGATTCGGATGGTTTCAAGATTATTATTCATAGAAATTTGACCTTTCTATCTTGCGAGAGCAGGCCATCTCTGGTATAATAACCCAAAGAGGGTCTATACTCTCTGAGTGATTCATAAGACGTTCGCTCCGGTCGGCAAACTTTGGCGAGCGTCTTATTCTTTTTCATCATCGGGCATGGGGTACTTCTCAAGGTAGGCATCGCGGACGGCCTGTGACAGCGATACGCGGTACTTCTTGCAGTGCTCCACCAGCAGTTCATACTGACGATCAGTGAAGCCAACGGCTACCTGATGACGGTATGCTTCGATGTAAGGACTTCTTGCCATGTTCTCATCTCCTTTCAGCGAGGTGCATTAAGTGTAATCGCAAAATGTGGTAAAGTCAAGCCGAAATAGACCAACGAAACACTACATTTAGTGTTCGTTCATCTTGACAAACCACTTTCTACGTTTTGCACAAAACTCATCCCTTATTTTTGGTCGCTCCCGCTTCGTACCCTGCCCGGTAGTTCAGTTCGGACAGCTTACCGAGTGCTTCGGCGTACTCCCTGTCCTCACTGGTCGGCTCTTTGCCGTGTGCGAGGGTTTTCAGAAATTCTTCGGTTGTCGTAGGAAAGTTCATGTTTTTTGCTCCTTTCTATTGCAGAAGTTGTTTGCTTCTGCTATAATAATTGACAGAAACCGAGACTGCGCCCTTGGTTGCGCAGCTTCTGTTTTGTGGTGGAATAGGTCATCAGTGCAACTTTGGTCGGTGGTGCTGATGGCCTATTTTTTATGCCACAAAGGATAAATCTACCGTTGTTGGTTGATTCATCATGTGTTCTGCTGTCTTAGATTATAGACGCTTGGTATATAGTTGTCAACAGCCCAATTTGTATAATTTTCATCAGATATATCTGATTTTTACTCATTCTAACGTAAATTTACGTTATTTGATAGTGCTTCTGTAAACGGATTAGTTTACCCTAGTGATAGTAACTCAAAAGATATTTTTCGATAATTCGTAAGGCTATTATTCAAGTATACAGTTTGTAAAGCAACGAAAAAGTTTACAGCCGTCTGACCACCCTATTGATAGTAAAAAATTAAAAATACGCAAACTTTCTCTTGACGATTAAACGTACATGGTGTATAATAGGGTCAAGAAAGAGAGCTGGTAAAAATGAAAAATGTGGCTGCGTATGTCAGAGTTTCCACAGATGGGCAATGTGGCGAAGATAAATTCGGAATGGAAGCCCAGAAAGAGCAAATCGAAGAATACTGCCACAAGAATGATATGAATATCATAAAGTGGTTTACTGATGCTGGTGAATCCGGCGCAAAGGAAAGGCCGGGATTTGACAGTATTGTGTATGGAGATGTTTCTAATCCTCCGTATGAAGCGGTTGTTGTCGCAAAAAGCGATCGAGTTGCAAGAGACATCAACATTTATTATTATTACAAGATGCTTCTGCTCAAAAAAGAGATTTCTCTTATTAGCGTTGCGGAAGATTTTGGAAGAATGGGAGTTTTCTCTACAATGCTTGAAGCGTTTACCCTTTGCTGCGCTCAAATGGAGCGTGAAAACATCACGAAAAGGACTTCTAGTGGCAGAGCCATCAAGGCTGCAAGCGGCGGCTATAGTGGTGGCAAGGCTCCGATGGGGTATGAGGTTAAGGACGGGGAACTTTCAATCAAAGAGGATGAAGCAATAATCGTTCGGCGTGTTTTTGAATTGCGTGATGCTGGCAATACAATTCGTGGCGTAGCAGACAAATTGAATGAAGAAGGTTACTGCGGCAGAAATGGAAAGCCGTTTACATCTAGCACAATTCAATCCATTCTTGGAAACAGAAAGACCTATGAGGGTTATTACCGTTACGGCAAAAGCGATGAATGGGTAAAAGGAAAGCAAAAACCTATTTTATAAAAAATACGGAGGACGTTTTTATGATTGAAAAGAGGGTTGAAGATTCAACTGCTTGCAATGCGTTTATGAAGAACGCAACTGCTGTAATTCTTGAGTATGTGCTTGAAGTGGGAATTGATAAAGCTGTTGAAGATTGCGTTAAAGATAGCGAAATTGTTCATTGTTTTCCTCATCTTGAATCTTACGCAAAAGAACACGGATTTATCTGACCCGCCAGACATGGTATCGGATTGCTGAACAGAGAAAGGCTGGATAATATGCAGGGAGAAGAACTGATTGTTAAGAACGGAAGCATTACGCTACGGTCTATGCTTGACTTTGGAGGATTCCTTGAAATCAAGCGGTTCTTGGAAGCTTGCCATTCGGAAAACTGCACCGTGACCTTTGCAAATGAGGAAATTGTTGTTTTCCCGAATGAATACGATGCTGCTAAAGACGCTTTCGTTTTTATTTACGGTACGCTGGCAGAAAGACATGACGTTATCGAAAAGTATCTCCGCTACAAGTTGATGCTTGGGGATGAAGAGCCGAAGCCTACTTTATATAACCAGCGAAAGGAGTAGCTTATGGACAACTTTAATGCCATTTACAAGATTCTCAAACTGCTGGATAAGCACAAGGGCGATGAAGAATTTGACTATGAGCTTATCTCTGCAAAGGCTATGAAGATGAAGGTCTCAGAATGGGAACAGATTATGATTGAACTGCAAATGAACGGTTTCATTCGCGGTCTGGTCTACACGCAAGACCTGACGAACAAGTTCCCACATATCGTAGAGCCGATTCACCCGCAGATTACCTTGAAAGGCATGGAGTACCTTGCCAACAACAGCTTTATGAAGAAAGCGGCAGAAGCATTGAAGATGGTAGGTGATTTTATCTGATGGACAATTTCAAGGTCATTTACAAGATACTTAAATTTCTTGAATCATCTCTTGACTACGAACAGACCGATATTGACGCAATCAGCCCGGAACGGTTGCATATCACTCGTGAGCGTTGGGAACAGCTGCTCATTATGATGCAGGACAACGGGTATGTGACCGGAATTGTCTGCACTCGCACGGCATCGGATGATAAGCGACACATCGCAGAGCCTATCAAGCCTGTTATCACGCTCAAAGGGCTGGAATACCTGTCCGAGAACACGTTTATGAAAAAGGCTGCGAACCTAGTTAAAGGCGTCAAGGACACGATTCCGGGGATTTGAAATTGTTCGCAACCTAGAATAAAACCGAATATTTGATTTTTGTGCAGTTGTAGGCACTCTTTACATTTTCAGGTAGGGGGTGCCTATTTTTTTATGCAGCCAAAGCAGTGTGTCGCCATCATCGACAGCATCAAAGCGTATGCAAAGCAGAATCCGACCGAAGCACAGGTCTACGAGGACTGGTTTCAGGCGGTGGTGAACCTGAGAGATGCCCTGCCGCAGGACAAGCGGTTTGATGCCTACAAGTACTCTGGTGAACTGCGCTCCGTCTGTGCAGCCATGATGGGCAAGATGAAAACAGGCGAGGACGTGGCGAAGGTCTATGATATTATCAGCCGGACGTACCTGTTTGAAGCAAAAGATGTGTTCGACAGCTATTGCATCTACCTTGAATGGAACCGTGCGCCGGAGAAGAAGTTCTATCAGCCGCGCAGACGTATTCTCCACACGCTTGTTAATGACCTAGAGGATTTGTTTTTCCATCGTGTAGATTTCTTGGGAATCTCGATGGCTCCGAGAACTGGAAAATCAACTCTTTGTATATTTTTCATCACATGGCTGATGGGCAACCGCCCTGACGTTGCATCGGTTATGAGCGGGCACTCCGACAAGCTGACCAACGGCTTCTACGGCGAAGTGCTGTCCATCATCACTGACCCTGTTACCTACAACTGGGGCAAAATCTTCCCTGACGTTCAGCTTGTGGATAAGAGCGCAAAGGACGAAAGCGTTGACCTGAACCGGAAGAAGCGTTTCCCCACCCTGACTTGCCGCTCCATCGGTGGTACGCTGACTGGCGCTGTTGAAATCGGCGAGGGCGGCGTTTTGTACAGCGATGACTTGATCGAGGACTTGGAGGAAAGCCTGAACGTTGAGCGTCTGAACAACAAGTACGATGCCTACTTGAACCAGTTGAAAGACCGTAAAAAGCAAGGCGCATTAGAGTTGATGGTCGGCACACGCTGGAATGTGCTTGACCCTCTGGGACGCATCCAGAACCAGTATGCAGACAACCCAAAATACCGATTCCGAGTGATTCCTGCGGTGGATGAGAACGGACACAGCAACTTCAACTATGACTACGGTGTGGGATTTGACGATGCCTACTATGCCGATATGAAAGCCAGCATTGATGATGCAACATGGTGGGCAAAGTACATGGGCAAGCCCTATGTGCGTGAAGGTCTGCTGTTCCCAGCAGATGAACTGCGGTATTTCAATGGAGTTCTGCCTGACGGAGAGCCTGATCGTAAGCTCATGGTCATGGATATCGCATGGGGCGGTGGCGACTTCACCGCCTGTCCTATCGCCTATGTGTACGGTGATGCTGTGTTTATTCCTGACCTTGTGTTCAACAACGGCGATAAGACCGTCACCAGACCAGAGGTCGTTGGCAAAATTATCCAGCACAAAATCAACGTAGTGCGTGGCGAAGCCAATAACGGCGGTGACGAATATTGTGACGTGGTAGACAGCCAACTCCGGCAGCAAGGCTATCACTGCTCTGTCCGCAGCCAGCGTGCACCCAGCGGTCAAAGCAAGCTGTCAAGAATCATCCAGTATGCTCCGGACATCAAACGGTTCTATTTCCTTGACGAAAAACACCAGTCAAAAGAGTACAAGGCGTTCATGGAACAGGTGACGATGTTCACGCAGCTTGGCAAAGTTCCGCACGATGATGCACCGGACAGCCTGGCACAGCTTGCCGATGAATTGTATAACGGAATCAGTAAAATTGAGCCTGTCAAGAGGCCTTTTTGATTAAAAACACAATATATTGTGTTCGCTGGGTCTATTTATTTGATTTCACCACTTGACAAGGCTTATAATGTACACAGGAAGTTTTGCAGCTTCCCTTAAAGGAATAGCTTGCACGCGGGGTTTTGTCATTTTACCCGCGTGCGTGTCAACAAGCATATTCCTCCTTTCACCGGTGGAGGTTTGTCACTCTTTCCCTTCACCGGGCTTTATATGTTGCGTTTCCGATTGATTGGGGAATGCCAGCCTGTCTCCCCCACGGCTGGCGAGCAACGGTTCGATTCCGTTACGCAGCACAACCATCTTCTTTGCGTGGCTTTCTATTCTCTGAATCCTCTACCGCTACTCCCGGCTCTCGATGCAATGGTTAGGCATGACATTGCAAAGAGCAGCGGTTAACCAATCAAGCCGGGTTTTTATGTTGCATTAGCTCAGTCAGGCTAGAGCACCCGGCTCATAACCGGGCATACACTGGTTCAAATCCATTATGCAGCACCAAAATTGTAGCCGACCCGCTTTACGTCTGTCCGACAACTGAATGCAAGGGCTGCAATGGTTTTCTTCGGGCGAAGAATAGCACGGCTGGAAGTGCGAATAGTTTCCCAGTAGCTTCCAACAGGTCTGTGCTCAACAGCCTGTTTCCAGAAATCCAACGAAAGGAGCACAGATGGTAGCAAAAGTCAGATGCAAGCGTCCCCGAAAAGACGCAAACGGCAATTCGTGTGATTGCGGACGTTATCTTGGCGAAGTAGAAGGTAAGTTTTCCCTTCTGTGTCCTCTTTGCCATTGGATTACAATTGGAGATTCCAACCTTCCAAAAGATACATGGGTATCCGTACCAAAGTTTAAAAACTGAATAGCTTTTGAAGCGCAGTTGTAAGCGCAGTGAGATAAACCTTAACAGGTTTGTCTTGCTGCGCTTTTTATTTTGCCGGAAAGGAGGAACGCATGGCTGAGTATCAGATAGTTGTTGACGGTTTTTTGAATAATCCATTGACCGGGCGTAGACCGATTGAAACGCCAGAGACGGAAATCAATCGGGCGAACGTGTTGAAAGTGGTTATGGGCAAGTCGGAGCCTATTCATCTGCTAAACAAGGACGAGATTCGCTTTCTGCACAACTACTACTTGGGTAGCCAGCCTGTCCTCGAACGCACGAAGGAGTACCACGCCGAAATCACCAACCGCATTGTGGAGAACCATGCCAACGAATGCGTTGGCTTCTACACAGGTTACATGAGCGGCACTCCATGCTCTTATGTGCGGTCTGAAACGGCAACAGGTGATGGTGAGGAAATCGCTCGGCTGTCAAACGCTTTGCAGTATGAGGGCAAGGATGCGCTTGATCGGTGGCTCTGGCAGTGGATGTTGGAGTGCGGACAGGGATACCGCATTGTTCTTCCTGACAAGGGATACAACGGCAACTACCCGGACGAAACGCCTTTGTTGGTGGATGTTCCAGACCCGGATATGGCGTATGTGATTTACAACTCCGGCATCGGACACAAGCCCATTGCCAACGTGCTGCACATCCCACGCAATTATCAGAACGACCTGAACGACTTGATTTGCGTGTATACACCAAACCAGTATTTTGAAATCGACAACGGCAAGGTCACAAAATCGGAAAACCACTCTCTGGGAATGCTGCCGATGGTCGAATACAAGCTGAACCCAGAGCGGATGGGTTTGTTCGAACCGGCTATCCCTGTTCTGGATGCCATCAACGACCTTGAAAGCAACCGTTTGGACGGTGTGGCGCAGTTCATTCAGTCCATCATGGTGTTTACCAACTGCCTTGTGGACGAGGATGCGCTCAACAAGGTCAAGGAACTGGGCGCAATGTGCCTGAAGTCCACTTCTGGCCTGCCCGCATCCGTTTCGCAGATTGCCAACGAGCTTGACCAGCAGCAGAGCCAGACCCTGCTTGATTCTATGTTGAACGTGTACCGCAGTCTGACTGCCATGCCTAGTGCCACTGGTAGCGAGAATGCAACGTCTGACAACGTGGGCGCGGTTATCGTTCGCAATGGCTGGAATCACACCGAAGCAAGGGCGCAGCAGTACGAGAATATGTTCAAGTACGCAGAACGCCAGAGCCTGTCTGTGATGCTCAAAATCCTGCGTGATACGGCTGGTTCTAAGCTGATGGCAAGTGACATCAACATCAAACTGCCCCGCCGTCAGTACGACAACCAGCAGAGCAAGGTTCAGATTTTTGCACAGATGTTGCAGCAGACCATTGACCCGCAGTTGGCGTTCACCACGCCCGGTCTATTCCCCGACCCGCAGGCTGCTTATGAAATGAGCAAGCCCTTCCTGATTGCTGCTGGCAAGCTTGGCGAGGACGGAAAAGCACCGAAGCCGCAAGAGAAGCCCAAACAGGATGTTACCGACACAAATGTCGTGAACATGGCAGACAAACAGCCTACCGATACCAATAAAGAAACAAAGGGCGAATAACCCTTTGCCATAAACACGGCAGGGAAGCCGGGATACAAATTTCGCAGCGTTGCAGGGAAGCAACGGTAAAAAAACGCAGGAGGAAATTAACGATATGAAACTCAATGTGTTGCTTGGTGATGCCTACAAAGAGGGCATGACCGCCGATGAAATCATTTCTGCGCTTGAAAAGGTTGCAGACCCTAGCGCAGAGGTCGAGAAGCTGCGCAACGCCGTGACGAAAGCCAATGGCGAAGCTGCTGAGTACAAGAAGCAGCTCAAGGCAAAGCGTACCGATGACGAGAACGCCGCGCAGGAACAGGCTGACAAGCTGGCAGAGATGCAGAAACAGATTGAAGCCCTGACTGCCGACAAGGAAAACCTCGTCAAGGAAAAGACCCTTGCATCTTACCGTGAAAAGTTTGTTGCACAGGGTTATGACGCTGAACTTGCCAACAAGGCTGCATCTGCACTGGCTGACGGTGACATGGACAAAGTGTTTAAGTTCCAGTCGGAGTTTATGACCGCTCACGACACCGCATACAAGGCTTCTCTGCTGAAGGATATGCCCACACCTCCGGGCGCGGATGGCAATGGTGACGGCGCAGATAGCGCAGGTGTTTCCTTTGCTAAACGCTTTGCGAAGGAGCGTGCAGACGCAAACAAGGCATCGAGTGACGCAATGACTGCTTTCCATTAAGGAGGAAAACATGAAGTACACCAATACTCCGGTATCGGCTCCTGAAAGCACTATTCTGGCTGCTGATACCTACGTTGCCATTCCCTTTACCGTCAAGGAGACCAATGCTGTTCCGGCTGGTTATCCTATGGCAAAGACTGGCCTGAAAGCTGCTGCCACTACTGGCACCAGTGCTGCTGATGCGGCTACCGATGCCATTGGCATTTTGCTGCACACCGTTGACCCTGCCGTCAACCCCAATGGCGCACTGCTGATTCAGGGCGTTATTGATGTGGACAAGGCAAAGCTGTCTGGCTTTACCTATTCCGCAAACGATATTGCCGCTCTGAAAAAGGCTGTTCCTGCCGTTTTCTGCCGTACCGATGTTGGCGCAAAGAGCGAGTAAGGAGGACTAAATTATGGCACTGAATCTGAATGAGATCTTCTCCCCTGCTGCGATTGCCGCCTACTGGACGAATGACCCGACCAATGCGCAGCCCTATGCTTCTGATGCTCTGTTCCCTGCCCGTAAGAAGGTCAGCATGGAACTGAAATGGCTTCGTGGTCACAAGGGCGTTGGCGTTTCGCTGAAGCCTAGCGTGTTCGACACTAAGGCTACGTTCCGTACTCGTCAGGGCATCAAGATGACCGAGACCAATATGCCGTTCTTCCGTGAGGGAACTCACATTGACGAGGAAGACCGCCGCAAGATTATCTCTGTTTTGGCTACTAATCAGGAGTTTGCGGCAGACGTTATCAATCGTGTCTACGATGATACCGCACAGCTTATTACCGGTGCTCGCATTGTGCCTGAGCGAATGGTGTGGCAGCTTCTGGCTCCTAAGGCTGGAAAGCCCGGCATCTCCATCGAATCCAACGGCGTAAGTTACGTCTACGATTACGACCCTGACGGCACTTGGCAGCGGTCCAATTACAAGGCTCTGACTACCAAGGAGAAGTGGGATGCTCCTACTACTGCAACCCCCATCGCCACGATGACCACTGCCGCAAACACCGTGCTGGCAAACACTGGTGAGATTATCACCGATGCCTACATGAACACCAACACTTTCCACAAGATGATTGCTGCGGATGAAATCAAGAACCGGTTCCTGACGGTTATGAAGACCGCCACCGCTGTGCTGGTTGATTCCGAAGCACGTTCCGTTGTCGAAAGCGCATCCGGTATTCGTATCCATCTGTACGACAAGATGTTTAAGCCGGAGGAGACCGCCGCTGCCGAAAAGTATTTGCCTGATGGCTATGTCGTGCTGGCTCCTTCTGGCTCTCTGGGCAATATGTACTATGTTGCCACCCCTGAGGAAGCCGACTTGATGGCTGGCATCTCCAACGCACAGGTTTCCGTTGTGAACACTGGCGTTGCTGTTACCACCGAGCAGACCGTGCATCCTGTCAATACCAACATTTACGTCTCCGAAATCGTCCTGCCGTCCTTTGAGCGCATGGACGCTGTGTACTGCATTAAGGCTTACTAAGGCGAAAGGAGGAAAGCAGCATGGGAGACCAGTATTCCGAAGCGGCAGTCAAGCTAGGACAGTACATCGCCCCGGCACTTGATCGTGGAATCACGGACGAGGACTACCCACTCTTCGACCTGCTGCTTGATTTTGCCAAAGACAAGATATTTGCACAGGGCTACCCATTTGGTAACAGACCGGACGAGCTGCCTTTGCAGTATCAGTCGTTGCAGATACGCATTGCAGCGGAACTGTACAACCACATCGGCGCAAACGGACAAACGAGCTATACCAACAACGGCATTACTCGTGTGTGGGAAAGCTCTGATGTGGCGCAGTCCCTGCTGAATGAAGTGGTTCCGAGAGTAGGTGTTATCGGCTGATGTTCAATGGTAGCCCGCTGGATAAACGCCCGCTATGGTATTCAAACCCGGTTGGCGAGAAAACACCTGTTGTGGACGAGTGGGGCAACGAAACCGGCGAGACATCGCAGACGTGGAGTGACCCCGCAAAGCTGATGCTGAACGTCAGCCCGCCTACTGGTTCTGCGGAAGCAAGCCCTTTTGGCGCGTTCACGGATTATAGCTACGTTGTTAGTTCGTCCAGCAAGAAGCGCAATACCCCGCTTTATGAAGGCACACACGTCTGGTTTCAGACGGATGTTTCAAAGCCCTTTAATTACATTGTGGTCAAGGTCGCAGAGCATATCACGGACACACTGTATGCGCTGAAAGAGGTGGCTGCAAGTGAAAATTAAAGTGAGGTTGAGCGATGCCGGACTTCGTGATGCGGAACGTCAGATACAGGAGTACAAGGCCATCCTGAACAGAAAGGCTAGAGCACTTGCTTTTCGCCTTTCTTGGCTAGGTTTTGAGGTTGCAAAGATACGTTTTGAGAACGCTGAGTATGCTGGCTCCAACGATGTAAAGTGCCACATCAACCAAAAAGACAAAACCTGCACCATCGTTGCAGAAGGTAAGGCGGTTGCTCACATTGAGTTTGGTACTGGTGTTACGCATCAAGGCTGGGGTGCTGCCGGAACGGTCGGTCCGCTCCCTTTGCCTGACAACATTGGCGAGCACGGCACATACGGCAAGGAAAACGGCAAGCACAAGCGCTGGTACTACTACGGTGAATCTGGCAATGCCGGTACGCCTGTCAAGGAAGTAGATGGCAAAGGTCAGCTGAACTACACCAGCGGTAACGATGCAGCTATGGCTATGTGGGGAGCTGTTGAAGAAATGGCTTCTCAGGTCGAAGCAACGTGGAGGGAGGTTTGGAGTAGTTGATTGATTATTTCAATCCCATCTTCACGGCTATTGCTATGGAACTGCGAAAGCAAGTTCCCGGCATCTTTGTTACCGGCGAAATCAACGACAGCAACGTCAAGAAGTTTCCGTGTGTGCAGATAGAGGAAAACAGCAATTTGCCTGTGCACATTGATTCTGCCCGGCACAGCAAGTACGCTGCCGTATCCCTTCGTGTCCGTGTCTACTCCAACAAGGAAACCGGACGCATTGCAGAAGCGCGTTCTATCACAGGAATCGTGGATTCTGTTCTTGAATCGCTTAACTTTCATCGCAAGTCGTTTGCCCCGTTGAATGGGCTGTATAACAATTCCGTCTACCGGATTGAGTGCAGCTACGGGGCAACAATCGGGGAGGACGGAATGATTTACCGAAATTAAGGAGGTAAACATTCTATGAGTATTGCTATCTCCGGTCTGAACACTACCCTTTACTGTGGCGAATCCGCTTCCGCTCTGACGAAGCTGTGCGACATCAAGGATGTGCCCGACCTGATCTCCGACCCGAACCTTCTGGATGCAACCACCCTGTCTGATGGTATGCAGAAGCAGATTTTTGGCATCGTTCAGGCTGATACCAAAGCCTTTACCGCCAACTACAACAAGACCGACTACGCCGCCGTCAAGGCTGCTGGCTATGACGATACCTCCGAGAGCAACGTGGACAAGTATTACGCTCTGAAGATGCAGGATGGTTCCGGCTTCACTTGGCAGGGTATGCATCAGGTCGGTCTGTCCGGCTTTGGTGTGGACGAGGTCGTGGAGATGACCATCAACTGCATTTTCCACTCCACCCCGAAGTTCAGCGAGAGCCTGACCGTCAACGGCGGCTAATCCGCACAAATCGAATAAATCAAAATGGGCAGAACTGAACAATGGATTTGGTTCTGCCCCTATTTATAAAGGAGAGCACTTATTATGGCTGCTAAGGTTATCAACTTTCATTCCCCCGATGGCAAGAACACTTATGAGCTGACTTTCACCCGCGAGAGTGCCGAAGCCACTGAGCGCAACGGCTTCCAGATTTACGAGTTCTCCAACGGCATCAACCCCATCAAGAACACCTCTGCTCTGTTCTATGGTGCGTTCCTTGCCCGCAACAAGGGCATCAAGCGCAAGCTGGTCGATGATATGCTTGCACACATCGAGGACAAGGAAGGTCTGATGGCTGCCCTGATGGAGATGTACGCAGATTCTATCAAGGCTCTGGTTGCCACCGATGAAGAGGACAAGACCGCAAAAAACGCAACGTGGGAGATTGTGTAACCTCACAGTCTCAAGAATCGGACAGCCACACAGAGCCATTTTCTGTGTCGAAGCTGTTCCACGATGTAGAAGCCTATTACATCTCCATTGGCATGACCTATGACCAGTTCTGGCGCGATGACGTCTGGCTTGCAAAGGTTTACCGGGACGCGGAAGAACTACGCGCCCGCAGAGCCAACGTTGAAGCGTGGAGAAACGGCTTCTACACAGCATCTGCGCTTTCCTCTACGGTTGGCAATATGTTCCGTAAGAAAGGGTCTAGCCCCATCAAGTACATGGATAGACCGATTCCTCTCACCCAGAAAGAGCAGGACGAGTACGAATACCAACGCGCATTGGAAGCGCAAGAACGCATCAAGAGGGCGATGTTCTCTATGATGAATCAGAAGGACGGTGGTAGCAATGGCTGATGTTGATATTACTAGCTTATCCGTAGAGATTTCTGCGGAATCGCAGGGTGCGGAACTCAACCTAGACAAGCTTACCACTGCCATTTCCAATCTTCGGACAAAAGGCAGCGTTGGCAAGGTCTGCACAAGCCTTGACAAGCTGTCTAGTTCCATTGCCGCGCTGAAACAGGCGTCTGCTGGTATTTCCGGTCTGGATAAGGTCACAAACTTCCTGAACGGCATCTCTTCCGTCAACACAACTGCTGGCGTGAAGGGCGTTAACTCCGTTGTAAATGCCATCAAGAAGATTCCCAATGCGGTGTCTGCTTTGAATGGCGTGGACTTCTACTCCATGTCCGGTAGCATCACACAGTTGACGAACGCTCTTGCGCCCTTATCCATTCTTGATATTTCTGGTCTGAAATCACTTGGCAGCGCGTTCAAGGCAATTGGCACTGTGCCCGATCTGACCGAAAAGCTGAAAGCGGCAGACCTTGATTCTTTTGCTGATTCTTGCCGGAAGATATCTACTGCGCTCACTCCCCTTGCATCTCAGCTTGAAAAGGTAGGCAATGCTTTTGCAAAGTTGCCCCCGCAGTTGAGCAAGGTTGTGACACAGGCAAACCGTGTGACCGCTGCCAACGAACGGCAGAAGAAAAGCTACATGAGCCTTTCCAGCCAGATGAACAGCTTCATGCGGAATATGGCAAAGCTGGTCTCGCTGAAAGCCATTGCAACCTATCTTGGCAACGCAGCGGAGAAGTTCAATAGCTACTATGAAGCTGCAAACCTGTTTGGCGTGTCCATGAAAGGGCTGACCGGTGAAGCAAGCACGTTCATCAACAAGATGGAGACTCTGCTTGGCATCGACCCCACCGAAGCCATGAACAACATGGCAACGATTCAAGGTCTGACTACCTCGTTTGGTATGGCAAACGACAAGGCGTATGTGTTGTCGAAGAACCTGACGCAGCTTGGCTATGACCTTGCTTCTTTGAAGAACATCCCTGTTGCTGAATCCTTTACGAAGATTCAGGCTGCTATCTCCGGCGAACTTGAGCCTATTCGCCGTCTTGGCGTTGACCTGTCACAGGCACGGTTACAACAGGAACTGCTTAATCTTGGCTATTCGCAGAGCGTTTCTACCCTGTCTCAGGCTGACAAGGCTGTTCTGCGGTACATTGCCATCATGAAGCAGACTACCGATGCACAGGGCGATTTTGCCCGCACTCTGTCCAGCCCTGCAAACATGATTCGTATCTTGCAAGCACAGCTGAACAGTCTGGCTCGTTCTGTTGGTTCTCTGCTCTACCCTGCTCTGAAATCTATCCTTCCCCCGCTGATCGCTGCCGTTGAGTTGGTCAAGGAACTGGTCACCGGCATTGCATCCCTGATGGGCGTGAAGGTGGAGTTCCCCGATTTTAGCAGCGCAAGCGATGCTGTTGGTGGTGTCACGGACGCACTAGACAATACCACTAAGGCGACCGGCAAGGCTTCAAAGGCGTTCAAGAACTACATCATGGGCTTTGATGAACTGAACGTCATCCAGAAAAACGCCGATTCTTCCGGTGGCTCTGGCTCTGGTTCTGGTGCAACCGGAAACCTCTTGGGCGATGTAGACCTGTCCGGCTACGATATGTTCAAGCAGTACAATGAAAATTTTGCAAGGCAGATTGATAGTCTCAAGCAGAAAATCAAAGATATGCTGCCCGCTATCGGTGCTGTTACTGCTGCGCTTGCTCTGTGGAAAATCGTGGACTTCTTAACTGATGTTTCCACTGCTATCGCAAAAATGACAGAACTGCAAAAACTTGCATTGTCAATTGCGACAGTCGTTATTGAAGCAACACTGGTATTCAATTTCGCAAAGGGCTACGCTTCTAACGGAAATCCGCTTGAACTTTTAGGTGAAATCGTAACCGCTGCACTCGGCTCGTTTGTGCTTTGGCGCACGATTGGTGCAGATGGCATCACGCTTGGCATGGGCGTTGCGTTTGTGGCAAGCCTTGCTGGTCTCACTTATGCGCTTAAAACCGGTTCTGCAAAAATCGACAGTCCGAGCACATGGATTCAAGGTGTTCTGTCTACTGCTTTTGGCTCGATAACCGGTATTACGCTTTTGACCAATCTTGGCTTTGGCGGTGCTGCTGCCGCTGCGGTTTCTATCAGCCTTGCAGCAATCGTTACGTTGGCTGGTATCACCTACGGTGCAACTAAGAGCGGGCAACTCTTTGAAGGCTCTTTCACTGACAAGCTGCTTAAAACCGTTATGGGCGCTATCGGCGCTGCTCTTGGCGCTGGTGCTGCGCTTTTGCTTGGAGCGTCTTTGCCGGTCACTGGCTTTGCCGCTGGTATCGGAATGACCCTTGCGGTAATCATCAACAAGGTTGCAGTGAAGTTTGGCAAAAGCGGAAACAGCGTTGACGCTATGAGTGGTGCCGATGCAGGCATCAACAAAATTGACGCATGGTTTCAAGAAAAGGTTGCCGGGTTAAAAGAAAACTGGGAAAAGTCGCTTTCAAGTCTTGGAGAAGCTTTTGGAATCCTTCGCTTAAACCTCGACCAAGCAAGCGCAGACCTGAATGACTGGTTCGTAGATGTTGGCGTCTGGTGGGACGAGAAATGGGATGGTTTCAGCACCAACTTCCAAAAATCTTGGGACAGCTTGCCTGATTATGTCCGGCATCCCATTAAATCGCTCAACGAAGCAAGCGATGATTTGAACTATTGGTTTGTTGGCGTAGGCGTCTGGTGGGACGAGAAGTGGAAAGGCTTCAAGAAAAACTGGGATGACGCTTGGAACAGCCTTGTGGACACTTTAAAAAAACTGCCACAGAAGTTCCTTGACTACGGCAAGAACATCGTTCAGGGCTTAATTGACGGCATCAACAAAGGTATCGAAAGTGCCAAAAAGTCTGTCGGCGGTCTTGCAAAGGCTATCCTTGATAAGTTCACTACAGATACCGGCATCCACTCCCCTTCCAAAGTTTTCAAGGGCTACGGTGTCTACCTCATAGAAGGTCTTGTAAACGGTATCTCCGCTGCCAAAGACCTTGCGGTGAACGCTATCCAGTCCGTGTCTGATGCGGTAAAGACCATCGGCTCTCAGCTGGCAAGCGAGAACTACGGTCTGGGCAACGGCTCCATCAGCCTGTCCATTGACGCAAGCGGAAAGTCCATGATGGAAACCGCAAACGCGCTGAAACGCACGATGCGCACTACCAATGACAGCTTTGGCGGTTGGTTCAAGAAGATGAAAACCGACTTGAACGATTTCACAGAGGGCATCAATGCTGTTACTAAGGCAGGCAAAGACATCTCCAACGGCTTCAAATCTTCCATTGACACGCTTGCCGCTGCATCGAAGTCCATTCTGAACACGCATGATGGTTTTGTGAGCGCTGTCTCTGATATCCGGTCTTTTGTGAAAAAGAGCGTTGCAGAGATTGAAAACGAGTACCAGTACAACGGCTTCTTTGGCGCTGCCGGTCTTGCCATCAAAAAGGCGTTTGAGGGCGTGTACCTTGTTTTTGACAAGGTCTCTACTGCTATCAAGAACGTGTCTGACACCATCGATAGTGTGAAGAACGTTATTACCACCTTTAATGACCTGAAAACCAAAGTTGGCGAGGTCATCGACCAAGTTCCCGCTTTGAAAAAGGCGTATGGTGGGCTGAAATCCTTCTTCAGCGATTTGTTCAGCAAAGACGGCGGCATAGGGAAAATTGTTTCTGATGGTTTTGACTTTATCAAAACGCAGGCAGAGGGCGTTATCTCTTGGATAAAGAACAAATTTTCCGGTTCCGGTTCTTCTGGAGATAAGGCGAACTCTTTGCCGGGCGTTGGCGCACTTGGAGCTACCAAGCTTCCTGCAGGGACTGGTTCTCTCGGCATCGGTACGGCTGTCACGCTTGGCGTTTCTGGCGGCATCCAGTGGTGGAAGGACATGATCGGAACATGGAAGGATTCTGACAAGTCCGCTGGCACGAAGGTTCTTGAATCCATTAAGCACACCCTTTGGGATTTGTCCCCGATCGGAGCGCTTGTGAATCTCGGCAAGAAGATTTTCGGCTTTGCAAGTGGCGGTTTCCCCGATGCTGGCCAGCTGTTCATTGCCCGCGAAGCCGGTGCAGAGATGGTCGGCTCTCTGGGCGGTCACACGGCAGTTGCCAACAATGACCAAATCGTTGAGGGCATCCGCGAAGGTGTTGAAGCTGCAATGGAGCGTCAGAACCAGCTGCTGCGCCGTCAGAACGAACTGTTGCAGGCTCTGCTTGAGAAGGAAGGAAGCGCGGAAATTAACGTTTCCAGCTTCTATCAGGCGGTCAACAGAACGAACCAGCGCAACGGCAAAACAATTATCCCGGTAGGAACTTAAAGGAGGGGCATTTATGGAACTTGACCAGTACAATCCGATTCGGAGCGTGGATGGGCAGTATCTTAAATGCCCCTCTTCTTATCAGTGGCGGTTGCAGGACATTTCAGCGTCCGATGCCGGGCGCACCGAAGATAACAAGATGGACAAGAAACGTCTTGGTCAGTGCGTCAAGCTGGAACTGGAATGGAAGTACACCACGATAAAAGAAGCCGCTGCCATCCTGAAAGCGTTCAACCCGGAATACATCAACGTCACCTACCTTGACGCGATGGCTGGCGAGTGGAAAACCAGCGAGTTCTACGTTGGCGACCGTGCCGTGCCGATGTACAATTCGCGGATGAACCGCTGGGAAGGAATATCCTTTAACATCATCGAAAGGGCTGCACACTGATGGTCAACGTATCGCAAGACATCATAAAATCCTTTAACGAGGGCAATCAACAGACTGCTCTTATTGAGGTTACCGCTGGCAGCAAGACGTTCACCATCACCGAAGCAGACATCATTCAGGGCGGGTTGAAGATTGACCGGTACTGCGTTACCAACAGTAAAATCGAGGTCGGCTCTGCGGTGGCGTCCGAACTGTCCTTAAAGCTGCGGAACTACGATGGCAAGTTCAACGATGTTTCCTTTGAGGGCGCTGTCCTGAACGTCAAAATCGGCATCCACGCATCCAACACCTCTGAACTGGGCAAATTTATTCTTGGCAAGTCTGTTCTTGGCTTTGCAAAGGGTCTTGGAAACTTTATTCTCGGCACCGGTCGGCTTGGCGATTATAACGTTGACACGGAGGTTTACTGGGTTCCCTGCGGTCTGTTCATCGTGGACACACCGCCACGCAAGCTGAGCACAATAAGCATCTCTGCACTGGATTACATGGTCTTGTTTGACCGCGAGGTGAACGCTTCTGCGCTCTCCTTCCCTATCCACGTTGATGCGTTTATTCAAAAAATCTGCTCCATCTGCAACGTCACACTTGCAACGGACGTTTCGGTGCTGCCAAACCACTATTTTAGCATCGGTGGTCTGCCGGACACCAACCAGAAACTGACATACCGCCAGCTTTTGCAATGGTGTGCGCAGCTTACCGGCACTTGTGCATTCATGGATGGCAGCGGACGGCTTGTGCTAAAATGGTACGAGCAGACCGGCGTGACCATTACCGCAAGTGAGCGCTATTCCAGTGATATGTTGGAGAACGACATCACCATTACTGGCTTCACTTGTGACGATGGCAACGGCAACACCTACCTGTCCGGCACGGCAGATTATACGCTTGACCTAAGTGACTGCGGTTTCCTGACCAACGCCTACGATGGCGTTTTGAAGGAGTTGCAAACCGCACGCGGCGGGTTCGCTTACCGCCCATACAGCGCCACCATCAAGTCTGCGCCCTATCTGTTCCCGCTGGACATGATTCGCTACAAGGACAAGGGCGGCGTTGTGCACGATACCATTGTGACCAACGTTACACTGGCTTTGAACTGCAACACAACGATTTCCGGTGCGGGCGAAACAGTTACAAGTTCTTCCTACGCTCAGTCCACAAGCGGCGTTACGAGCCAACAGGCGGCAACGGACAGAGTAAATCTGGAAAAGATAAACCAGCGTGCAACAAAAGAAGAGCTTTATAGCATGATGACGTTCACCCCTGAAAATGGGCTGGTCATCACTCGCAGCAACTGGGAAAGTAAGGTTCAAATCACTGGAGACAACATACGAGTAGTTCGCGGCAACAATCAGGTAATTATAAGTGATAGCGGAATTTCTATTACCGATGGAAACGGAAGCTGCTCCATCAATTCTGGAAAGATTACGTTTTCCGGCATTCGACAGGATAAGATTTGGGAAAATGGCGACCCAAGTAGTGGCATTGGAGACGGTGCTATAATCTGCAACGATGGTCGATTGAACCCGTATTCTGCTATCGTGATTGGATTTGGCGAATATTACGTTGGTTTAGACGGTAGCGGAGTAAATGGAAGTGACTTGCAGTATACTGTTTTCCCAATCAATAATATTTGGTCAATTGCAAGCAGAGTGTGGGATAATCCAAGAGTGCGAAGGGTTCACGTTTCGCACAGCGGAATTACGTTTGGACAGGGTGGATATTACACAACAAATTTAACAGGTATCGGCGTAAAGTTCAATAAACACGACACTTGCTGCGTTCCATGTGCCGTTTACGGTTTGATGTAAAGGAGCTTTTAAAATGTACATGATTACATATAAAGAGGATGGAACCATTATGAGCGTTGGAAGCGTTGACCCGGCATACAATGCAACACCAGTTCCGACTGGTGTCTTATATATGGAAAGCATCCCAGACGGACGACCTTTCTTGCGAACCTATAAAATCCAAAACGGACACTTGGTTTATTCGCCTACTACTGACGAACAGGAGGAATCTTGACTATGAGCTATCAGAAGCAGGACTTTTCAAACGGTGAAGTGCTTACCGCTGCTCAGCTGAATCACATGGAAAACGGCATCGCTGACGCTGAATCCGCTGCCAACGCAACGAAAACCTTTGTCGATAAGATCATCGACCCCACCCTCTCCGTCTCCGGCAAGGCGGCGGATGCGGCGAAGGTGGGGGAAGTGGTCGGGCGGATAAAGGAAGATTTAGGAGATATTGCTGGTGTATTGGATTCCGGATACGTAGACGTTGAAAATTATATCTTGAGAGGTGTACGCGAAAACGAAACTGTTGAATCTAATACTATGCTGTTGTCTCCGGTCTTTGATGTAAGGGATTATTTGGAAACAGATTTTGAAATTTCAGGCGAGCCTGATATAAGAATTGTCTTATCAAAAACAGCAGACGCTCAAACAAATTTGCATTCGTATGGTTGGAACAAAAAGGTTACATTATCAAACACACACGAGGTAATAAATGGCTATCATTACGGACGAATCAATGTAAACACAAAAACAAAAAACGCATCAAAGGATGCCGCTATAAAAATAATCGAAAATGTATTTATATGCGATAATCCTGCTTTTAATAGAAAAATAGGGAAAAAAGATATAAATAAGCTCAACGAAGAAATCACTTCCTTAAAATCGCCCAAAAATAGTAGAGGGAAGGCGTTAAGTTTTGAGCTTCTTCCTGTAAATAGTAACGGAACATATAGATTCAATTCTTCGTCATTCATTCAAGATAATACGGTTGTTTATAACAAATACCAGTATGCGATTGTCGTAAATGAAGAAAAAAATCCTATTATCCTCAAAAGAAGTTATCCCAATGGAAAATGGGATACGTTTGATTTGAGTAAAATTTCTGGAAACCCATTAGATTGTCCGACAGAAAACGACCAGCACAATACGTACGCACTTGCTGTCGATAAAAACGGATATATTCATATTGCTGGAAATATGCACGGAAATCCATTACGGTATATTATCTCAAAAAATCCAGAAGATATTGCTTCTTGGGAAACCGGAACAATGATTGGGACACAAGAAGACTCATCTACTTATCCGGTGTTTGTTCTTATGCCAAATCAAGATTTACTATTCTTTTATCGCGATGGCTCAAGCGGCAATGGGAACACATACGTAAATTTATACGATACTGACGAAAAAAAATGGAAAAGGCAATCACAAATTTTTAATGGGTCGGAAACGGATGAAAACGCTTATATTAACCGTGTTGCGGTTGACTACAATACTGGAGATATTCATTTGATGTATTGCTGGCGAAAAACAGGAGCGTCTGATACTAATAATGACATTTGCTATTGTTTGAGCAAAGACGAAGGAAAGACTTGGGGAAAAACCGATGGAACATTATATGATAGACCCATAAAACATTCAACCTCAGAAATTGTTGTTGATACGGAAGATTCAGGCTCTGGGCTTTTGAATCAAAATGGACTTGACGTTGATGCAAACGGAAATCCGCACGGATGTTTTATGATGTACGACAAAAACGGATATACTCAATATTATCATATTTGGTATGACGGTACAGAGTGGCATAATGACAAAATCACAAATTGGGATTATCGTATGGAGTTTAGTGGTGGATTCACGAAGGGGGAAATTTGTAGACCGTCTATCGCGATATCAAAAGAAAATCGTATTTTTGTGATTTATCGCAACTCAAATTTGAGTCAAAATACCTTGCGAATGATGGAAATTTTGCAGGATAGAGTGATTGATTTTGACGTTGTGAAATTGGACTTGCAAAATTATGAGTATACGTTTGACTACAAAACGTTAAAGGATAATGATAAGCTCATATCTATTGTAAGTAATGCTATTGCTGGAGATTGGATTACAAACTCGAGTAAAAAAGAGTGGTGGACTACTCAATATACCGCATTACTGACAATAGATTTAACTCAAATTGATTATCTGATAAGCGGTGCGTATCAGTTGCCCACAATGCAAACAAGAAATATACTGAGTTCTTTTGATTATACATCTGATAGTGAAGATTTTGTCAAAATTCCAAATTTGTCTTTTGTAACCAAAAAAACATCGCAACTTTTTATAAAACTTAATTTGTATGCCAAATCAGCGAACACATTTGTTATCAGCTACAAAAAAGACAACAAAGTGATACAAATAATGTCGATTTCAAAATCTGATGAATATAAGTTCTATTTTACTCCTTGGATTTTAGTACCAAATATTGATGCAGATAAAATAATTGATATATTTGGGAAGGGTAATTGTGATGTTAAAGCTGGAAGTGTAGAGTTTGGCGTAATTGATAACATCTAAATGGGGCTTTATTTGACTATTCACCAACATAACAAAGAAAGGACTGATAACAATGCTCCCTATCATGGACGTTTCCCGCTGGCAAGGCAGCATCGACTGGGACAAGGTCAAGGCAAGCGGCCTTGTCTCCGGTGTGATGCTGCGGGCGCTGGGTAACAGCGCCGAAGACAAGCCCAGCAAGCCGTACATTGACCCCACCTTTGAGCGCAACTACCGCGAGTGCAAGCGGTTGGGCATCCCCTGCGGCGTGTATTACTACTGCAAGGCGGTCACCAAGACCGAAGCAGACGCAGAACTTGCCCTGCTGCGCAAGGTGCTGACCGGCAAGACGGTGCAGTTGCCTGTGGCGGTGGACATCGAGGACAGCTATGTACAAGCCCCGCTGGACGCGCAGACCCTGACGGACATTGCAGCCCACGCGCTGGGCACGGTAGAACGCTGGGGCTTCTACTCCATGCTGTACACCGGGCTGTATTTCGCCCGCGATAACTTGTACATGACCGGCGCTGCGCTGCGCAAGTATGACGTCTGGCTTGCTGCCTGCCTCAGCAAGAAGCCCGAACCGGGCTGGCCGTTTGGTATGTGGCAGTACACCAGCAAGGGCAAGATTTCCGGCGTTGTGGACGCCATACCGGGCAAGGTTTCCGGCGTGGACTTGTCGGTGCCCTACAAGGACTACACCAAAATCATTGCAAAGAAGGGCTTGACCCGTCTCCGGGAGGGCAAATGAGCGAAAAACAGGCTCTCATTTGGGTGCTTGGCATTCTTGGCAGCGTGTGCGCCGCAGCCATCACGCTGGACAAGGTGCTTGACATTATCCACAAGTATCTCAAAAAGGCAAAAGAACCGGACGTCGAACAGGACAAGCGTCTTGACGAGATGGACAAACGTATTAGCGCCATCGAACAGGGGCAGTTGCAGCATGGTGCAGCCCTGACCCGCGACCTTGGGCGATTTACCGAAATTGACGAGGTGAATCGTCTGACGCTGGAAGCCGTTCGTGCCCTGCTGGAATCGCAGCTGACCGGAAACAACGTGGCAGCCATGCAGAAAAGCAAGGCGAAAATTGATAACTACCTGATGGAAGGAGTAACGAAGCATGGAAGCAATCCTTAACACTATTCTCACCCCGCTGCCCGCGTGGCTGGCGCTGGTGCTCATTGTTGTGGGCGCTGTGTCGCTTGTGCTGGGGCTTATCCGTCTGGGCTACGGCGCAGCTGTCAAGACGCTGGTGCTCAACCTCATTGATCAGGCTGAGCGCGAGATTCAGGGCACCAAGCGCGGCGCAGAGCGCAAGGCGTGGTGTGTCAAGATGCTGCGCCACTATCTGAACAACAGCAAGTGGGGCAGAATGGTCTCGTGGGCGATCACGGAAGAGACCATGAGCAAAGTAATTCAGTTTTTCTTTGACCGCGCACGGGCGGCACTGCAAAAGCAGTAAGGAGGATATCATGGCAAGCACTACATACGAGCAACCGTCGCGCTATTACTACGACCAGCGTGCATACCCGATTTTATGGCCAGCGGTGTGTGCCCATTTTGCCAACGGCGGCAAAATGGAACATTACCGTGCCGTGACCGCTCGGGTGCGCAACGCCGGGCAGCTGCCGCAGCCCTTCTGGCTCGGCGTTGCTCATGGCGGCGGCTCGTGTAGTGCTGCCCGCTGCGCTGCAAGGGCTTGACCGACAGCAGATGACCGCCGCCATCAAAAGCGCACCGCTTGGGAGGGTTGACCGAAAGATAGCTCTTTTGCGGTATGTTGAGCGGCTTCCACTGCCGGACATTGCAGCACAGACACATTACAGCCGGACAGCAATAGGCTACCGGCTGAAAGGCATTACAAAAATTTTTGAGTAAGTAAGCCCCCGGTGTTCCGTTTGGAGCATCGGGGGCTTTTTATTTATGCGCAAAACTCTTTTTGCATTGCTGCGCCCATTGCTTGCATGAGGATCGGGTTTTGCTTTAAGGTGTCGTTCAGCACCTTCATAACGACCGCCTGCTTTTCTTCATTGGGAAGGTTCTCAAACTCATCACCAAACATCTTTTTGCAAACCAGAAGTGCGCCCTTCAGAAAATCCATAGTTTCCATTTTTATTTCCTCCATTGTTTTGTTTCCCTTGCTGTAATTATATTATAGCACTGTTTACAGTGTGTGTAAATTGACATTTTCAACAATGTTTATAGTGCTGTATTGTGCATATTTGGCATTGTAAACAGTGCTTTTTTCTGCTATACTAAGGCAAATGAAACGGGAGGTATTTTTATGATTTCTGAAAAGAAAAAGGCATCCAATGCCAAATGGGACAAAGAAAATATGACAAGCTTGGCCTGTCGCGTAAAAAAGGACTACGCGGAAAAGTTTAAGGCAGCGTGCGCAAAGGTCGGGACGACCCCAAATGCCGTATTAAAGCAAGCAGTCGAAGAATTTTTGCAGACGCATACAAAATAACAGCTCAAACCCAAGCGCTCATGCGGATTTTTCCGTGTGGGCGCTTTTCTTTTTTGTCCTTCGTTGTGCGTTCGTTGTCTCTCGTTTTCTGCCGATGCAGTACACTGGATGCGCAAGGAGGGATGTTTTATGAGCTATTATCCGACACCCGGAACGCCCTACGTTCCGCAACAGCCTGTCAATCCTTACGGTGGCATGGGCACGGTGGGTCTTGCCACTCCCCTGCCGAACACGCAGATGCAACAGGCACAGCCGCAGCGTCCGCAACCGATGAATGGGCAGCAGCCTGTTCAGCAGTCGGCACAAGACGGCGGTTGGCTGCTTGGCAGACCGGTTTCCAGCCGGGAGGAGTTTCTGGCGATACCGTCCGACCTGTACGGCAGACCGACCTACTGCCCGGACTTGCGCAGCGGGGTGATCTACTGCAAGCGGCTCAACCCGGACACCTGTGAATCCTATGTGCAGGAGTTTTACAGCCCGGAAGCATGGCGGCAGATGCAAGCACAACAGGCACAGCAGACCGCTGCACCGACACAGCAGTATGTGCCTATTGAGCAGTACAACGCCCTTGTGCATCGGCTGGATGAACTGGAAAAGTGGCAGAAGAGCTTCTCTAAGCCCGCTGCCACCGCGAAGAAAGGAGAATAAGCAATGTCCTCTCCGTTTGATATGATTATCCACAGCCCCATCATGCAGCTGGCAAATCTGGCTCGTGCCGGGCAGAACCCGATGGGACTTATCCAGCAGTTGGGCGGTCAGAGCGCTTCCATCATGCAGGGCTTGAACTTGATTCAGGGAAAAAATGAAGCACAGCTCCGAACAATGGCGCAGAACCTTGCCAAAGAGCGCGGCATCGACCTGAACCAGCTGGCAAGCGTCCTGAACCTGACGCTGCCCCGATAAAGCATCCCTCTAAGCGAAACGCTTCTCAGTTTTGCGGACTTGACAAAAACCGCTTTGATTTGGCTTCGCCCATCGCATACGGCGGTGGGATAGCATAACGCAAAACTGAAAGGAGTTTTGTTATGGACGATTTTGCAACTGGCTATCTGGCTGGGCAGGACGGCGGCAATAACAACGGCGGATTCTTCGGCAACGAGGGTCTGTGGGCGGTTATCATCCTCGCCATCATCTTCGGCTGGGGCCGTAACGGCTTCGGCGGTAACGGTGGGGACAACGGCATGAACAGCTACATCCCTTATCTGGTCGGCACTGGTGCAACTGGGCAGGGCGGCGCAGACACTCGTGCGGCTCTGTCTGAGGGCTTCTACCAGCAGGATACCTCCCGTTCTCTGGCTG
>ERZ869991.6-NODE-6-length-48984-cov-4.994111_pt1 | contig 48984 bp, 38 predicted proteins | sample MGYA00520862_ERZ869991 | MGnify/ENA primary metagenome ERZ869991 (study PRJEB32232, sample SAMN07284978) | human gut metagenome | biome: human-associated habitat; material: feces | host: Homo sapiens | place: Tanzania | collected 2014-08-11 ...
ATACTGACAACTTCTTTTATTCCAGACTCTTCCAATTCTTTAGCCAAAGCAATATCAGAAGCAGCTACTTTGTCAAAATAAGGCAAAAGATAACTGTATCTAACGGCATAAGCCACTGATTTGTATCGTAAACGCCAAGCTAAAATTTTGGCATGAAGTAAATCGCCGCCTAAGAAAACAACTACGCCACGCTGACGGAATTTAAAACCATTGAATAATCCGAGCATTAAACGCAAAGTCTGACTAGGTTTCAAAACAACAGATACACCCGGCAAAGAGGCAGCAACTTCGGCCTCAGCCCCAGAAGCATAAGGACAAGGAACTAGAGCGACTATTACTCTAAACAATCCTTGATTGGCTCTTTCTAAATGGGCCACAGTACGGCGCACCCAAGCGGCAACTTCACCAGGAGAATTAGAAGTAATAACAATATCAAACGGTTCGTTTTGGCGACGCTCAGCGTTATTTTTAATGCGTTCGTAAAGTGAAGCCGCTATCTTATCAACAACTCCCGGAGCTCCCATAGAATTTTTCATATCCAAAAGATCTTGTTTTATTTGACGGCGCTCGGGAGTATCAGACATAAAATTGCGCAAATGTGGAAGTATATTTTCGGCATTAACTTCATCTTGAATAAATTCAGGAACAATGCGTTTGCCTGCTACCAAACTCGGCAAGCCGATATGCTCTATTTTTAGAAGATGAGCCCAAAGCAAAAAACGTCCTACAATAGCATCGAATGGACACAATTTATAGGCCAAAACCATAGGAGTACCCAAAATAGCAGCTTCTAAACTGGCCGTACCAGAGCTCATTAGAGCAGCACGACTAGATAAAAGAGCCAAACGAGACTTACCATCAAGAAGGCGCACATAAGGGAACCGCTCTCCCATTATCTCGATAATTTGGCTGCGCAAGTTTTCGGTAGCGCACGGAATCAGAACTTGCAAATCAGGCTTTTCTGCATGCAATTTCTCAGCGATATTCAAAAAAGTAGGTAAAAGATACTTTATTTCCGGCGTCCGGCTGCCAGGCAAAATAGCTAAGATGTTTTCTCCCGATAGACCAAGAATAAGCTTGGCCTCTTCAGGAGAGATGGACAATTCGGGCATATCCAGCAAGGGATGGCCGAAGAAATCTACTTCCATACCGAAACGACGATAATTTTCGGCATTGCTTAAAAAAGTGCAAATAACTCTGTCAGTGCGACTAAAAATTTGACGCAAACGAGCTTCGCTCGTTGTCCAGGCTGAAGGTGGGAAATAATAGACAGAGTTGTAGCCATATCTGGTTAAAAGACCGGCATAGCGCATATTTACAGCCGGGCAATCTATTAAAACAGTCAGATGGGGCTTAGCTTCAAGCAAATGGGAGCGCACATATAAATAATGATATATATACTTGTGCAAACACAAAAGAGCCCCGCCGGGACCGATGATAGCCATATCAGTGGTTTTTAACCACAGCTTCACTCCCGACGCGGCCATATGTGAACCGCCTACACCGACAAACTTTAAGTTGGGGTTAATTGCTAGCAGAGCCTTAGCTAAATTTCCTCCGTGAAGATCTCCGGAAGGCTCTACAGCAATTATAGCAACCGTAAGCTGCGGGCAGGCGGATAATTGCTGACGCTGATTATTGGCCAAAATGCACCAACTAGGCGTTATTGTGGGTTCTGGCTCCCACATTGCTAGCTTTATTGAGCACTCCCATATGCGAAGGCGCACGCAAGAAGTCTAAGAATTGCTCAATTTCAGGAGTGTGTTCCAATTCGCTATCAATGCGCTCTATAGCAGCGCTGATAGTTAAGCCCATAGAACCAAGTATAAAAATAGCTTTTTGTATGGCTAAACGACTCTCTTTAGAAATGTCACGGCGACGCATACCTCTAAAGTTCATGCTGAACAAACGGCACGGGTTGCCATCAACAATGCTAAAAGGAGGCAAATCTTTATTGATTTTGGAGCAACCGCCTACCATGCAAAGACGGCCGATACGAGTATGCTGATGGATACCAACCAAACCACCCAAAACAGCTTGATCATCAACTACAGTATGACCAGCTAAGCCGGCATAATTGGCCATAGTCACTTGGTTGCCGATACGACAATTGTGAGCGATATGCACATTGGCCATTAAAAGATTGCCACTACCTACCGAAGTAAGTCCATCTTCATCGGCAGCTCTGTGTATAGTTACATATTCGCGGAAATCGTTATTGTCGCCAATAGTTACGAAAGAACGCTGCCCTTTATAACTAAAATCTTGAGGAGCTAAGCCGATAGTCACGCCAGGATAAATGCGATTGTTTTTACCTATAGTCGTCCAACCGTCAATTACGACAGACGACATAATTTTGGTACCGTCACCGATTTCTACATTTTCACCGATAATGGAAAAGGGGCCGATTTCTACACCTTCGCCTATGCGTGCTTTAGGGTGTACTATAGCGCTGGGATGAATCACTTTCAGAATCTCCTCTCGATCAAAAAAATACTAAATATTGGAGAAAAACTATTCGGCAATCTTAATCCTATGCATATTTTCCAATACATGCACAGCCAATTCCAAAGCGCGCTCACCGTCTTCTCCGGAAACGACAGGCTCTTTATGATTGGCGACACAATCCGCAAAGTTACTAAGTTCCAAACGGAGAGGTTCTTCTTTTTCGATATTGACAAATTCAGGTTCCAGAGGACGACCATCCGACCCAGGACGCGAAATTGTTAAAGTTTGGTTGATGAAATCCAAAGAGAATACACGTCCGGTATTCTCAGTAATTTTTAGGCAACGCTTGCGTTCACCTGAGTTGCGGCTGGCCACTAAACTAGCGACAGCACCGCACTCAAAGCGGATTTGTACATGAGCCACATCCTCAAATTTAGAGTAGACCGAAGTGCCCATGGCATGAATTTCTTTCGCTGGAGACTTGTACAAACTCAAAAGAATATCAAAGTCGTGGATCATCAAATCCCAAATAATACCGACATCTAAGTTGCGAGTTGTAGGACCGGAAAGGCGATGACATTCGATAAGAACGGGAGTGCCAACCATTTCTTTCAGCTTAATAATAGCTGGGTTGAAGCGTTCCAAATGGCCGACTTGCAGGATTAAGTTTTTCTCTTTGGCCAAAGCGACCAAACGCTTGGCCTGTTCCACTTCCACCGTAATGGGCTTTTCAACCAGAACATGTATGCCATGCTCTAAGAAATCTCGAGCAATCTGATAATGGAGCGGAGTAGGAGAAACAATAACTACACCGTCAATTTTTCCATAAAGGCTCTGGTAATCTTTATAATATTTTGTGCCGTATTGCTCAGCTAAAGGAGCGACCTTGGCTTCATCAAGGTCGACAATACCTGCCAATTCGATCTGAGGCAGCTCAGAACACACTCGAGCATGATTTCTACCCATGCTGCCGATACCGACTACGCCAACTCTAATTGGCTTCATACCTATGCTTCCTCCCAACAATTCCGTATCCGTTAAAAGCTAACAAGTTAAAAACGCGCTTATTTCGCCTGTTAAAAGACAGTTTCCTACAACAAACGATCAATAAAAGCCACTTCTAATGCCAAGCGAAAGTAAGCATACCTTCGCAAGCGGTATTTTCTCCCACACAAGCGCGTACTGACAAAGTTACATTTTTGTCATCACGCTCTATTTCTTTGGCATAAAGTTCGAGACGATCCCCAGGCACTACTTGAGTTCTAAATTTAAATTTCTTAGCCCCAATTAAATCTAAAGTAGAAACTTTTATGGGAGCATTCTCATTGCCAACATAAAGCAACCAACAAAGCTGAGCTAAAGCTTCCATTTGTAAAACACCAGGCATAATGGGATTGCCTGGAAAGTGGCCTTCGAAATGGGGTTCGGCCATAGTTACATTCTTATAGCCCGAGATCTCCGGGAAATTGAGTTCAGTTACAACATCTACAAAAAGCATAGGGCTCTTATAGGGAGTCCTATGTAATATATCTTTGATATTAAGCATTTTTATGCATCTCCTCAGCGACTTTACGAACAAATTCCACATGCAATTTATGACCGGCACGAACAGCTAAGACAAAAGCCCGCAAAGGACGACCAAGTAAACAAAGATCGCCGGCTAAATCCAAAACTTTATGGCGCACAGGCTCGTTGACGAAACGCTGAGTGCTTTTTACATCGAAACCGGGACGATCATAAATCAAGGCGTTGGAAAGGTCGCCACCTTGCCCCAAACCATTTTCCAACAAAGTTTTTACTTCTGACCAAAAACCAAAAGTGCGAGCAGGAGCGACATGAGTAACGAAGTTGTCATAACCACAATAGCGGAAGCGCTGATTGCCAACTTGTGGACTGGCGTAGCTGACAGCTCCCTCCAAATTGTACTGAGAGTCAGGCATAGCTAAAACCAACCCCTCACCTTCAGCAACAAAAATAGGCTCTTCAATATAGTAGTCTTCTACTTCACTGCCCTCCTGATTTACAATGCCAACTTTCTCTATAGCTTGGCAAAAAGGCAAAGCAGAGCCGTCTAAAATAGGCACTTCGGGCCCATCAATTTCTATTAACGCGTTATCTATGGACAAACCGCCCAAAGCGGCCATTAAGTGCTCTACCGTACCGACCACAGCTTGGCCTTTTCCTAAAGAAGTAGAACGCTTAGTAGAGACAACATACTCATAAGTAGCTGGAATATATTCCCCGCCACTCAAAAAAACGATTCCATGATCGACAGAAGCAGGTTTTATGGTTAAGTGACCGGGCTTGCCGGTATGGATACCCACTCCCTCAAAAGAGATCTCTTCAGCTAAAGTACGCTGCGCTCTGCACATGGAAATGTTCTCCCCAACAACTGTAATATAATTGATTGAAAACTCCGCCAACTTTTTTATATAAAATTGGCTATTCCTCCATTTTTGGCCCGAAGCCGCCTAAGCATACATTTATAAAGCTACAAAAAAATAAAGTCTGCCCAACCGCATTGGTGTAGACAGACCTTATTTTAAGTACGAGTTATAATAGAACTCAGTCTATTTCGCGCAATTCATATTGCGCAGGATAGCAAGAAGTTGCTTCAGGCAAAGTGATTATTTCTATTGTACTACTCGACTCTGGAGACAACTCAATTTTGGCTACCAGCACTTCATCACCTTTTTTGCGGAAAATAGCTTGATAAACAGAGTCGCCGATCAAGAAATTGGCTCCACCGGGCCCTGATAGAGGCGTAAAGTAAAGACCAACCGTTTTGGTGCGTCTGGTCGGGTTCTTCAGTTCAACCAAAGATTTATAAAGAACACCAAAATTTCCAGTATTGGGCAAACCGGTCTCAAAATCGATCAGCCAAGGACTCTCTCCGTAGCGGAAGGTTAAGGGACTGCCGCCAACCACAAATTCACCTTCATTTTCAAAATAAGGCTGAGCAAATACTCCATGTGGATGGATCTTAAATGGGTTAAAAGGAGCACCAATTTCCGGAAGTGTGCGTCCGTCATTGCAATTGGGATTCAAGGCACTGCGCACTTCCACAGTAGCGCTAGGCCCTTCCAAAATTTGGAAATTTATGAAACCACTTACCAAAGCTTCAGGACGCATGACGTAAGAAGCTAATTCCAAAGCGGAATTGGGGGGCAAAGTAATTACATAGCCGGAATGGCAAGCCAAATTTTCCAAAAAGCGCTTGGCAGCAGTTTGTCCCACATAAATTTCGCTGCGTTCCGGTCCAGCTGACGTTCGGCTAATTACGATTTTTACTGGCTCATCATTCAAATTAGCCAAATTGATCCACAAATAACGATTTTTAGCCGAAGCATTAAGGTGAGAGAACATCAAGCGACTGGGTTCGCGCTTTTTGAAATTATATTTCATCAGCACGCCGTCGGTATCAACTCTTTCAGGACGGTTGCTCACCAAAAGTAAATTCTGTTCGGCATAAGGTATGTCAATATTTTGGATCAGTACATTTACATCGCCCCTTACGGCGAAATAATCATCGGAGGCATTTATACCTACAGGTACGCTCAAGCGCATACTATCGCCTTTGGGTACAGGTACGGGATGGAAATTGGTATCGTCTACATAGACGCTACATCCAGGTTGCACGAAAGTATTAGCCGCAATAGAAAGCATAACGGCTTGAGAGACAGCATCAGCCTGAGCTGGAGTGCCGCTGACTTCTACAGTAACCGACTGAGGCAATTTGCCTGCCCAGTCTTTAACTTGCACAAATACCGTAACCGAAGCGACACCTTTGCTAATAATAAGAGACGATTTTCCTACTCTTCTGCCGGTTAATTTTATCAAACCGTTGTCTTGATCTATGTCAATATCTACTACTCCGGCAGCTTCTTCCACCATTAACGGCCCGTTGGCTAAACCGGTAGCCGAGATAGTTTTTTCAGCATTGACAGCCAAAATAGCACGAGCGGTATCAACATTTAAGAGGCCAATATCAACGATATTGCGCATATTAGAGGCCCAAAGATTGGCTAAAGCCTCCGGTGAAGAGCCATTTTGTTTGGCAATTTCATCATTGACTTCAATAATTAATTCACTGCCCCAGTAAATCTTATATACGAACTTTTTAGCTTTGTTGCTATTTTTATCGCCAGCCTCAGCCGTTTTTTTATCTGTCGTTCCCGCAATTTCTTTGCGAACTACTTTAATTGAAGAAGAGGCAGCTCCCCTTTGCAACATAGCTTCGATCTTCTCGGAAATTCTTTCCGCTTGCTCTTCGTCGCTAATGCGAAAGACAACTTGTCCACCTAAAACAACATCGGCAGCCCAAGCAGTCGAAAGAGCACAAAAGTAAAAAGCGGCAAAAGCCAGCACTAAGGCTAAAAGCTTATGACCTTTCATAAAAAACTCAGCTCCGTAAGACCAGCTGTCTCTATTTTTTAAGTCCAGACAGCTAGCTCAATTTGTTATTTCCCCCTATGCCGTAACTCCATATCTAAGTTTCCCCCATTATCGACACGGTAATTTAACGAAAAAAAACAGCCCTCGGCAGGGCCATTTAAAATTATTATGCCCGCCGGAAGTATACAATGCCGACGGGCTTAATATTATTACTTCATATGCTCTTTTAAAAGCTTAGGAAGCAAGTTAAAAGCAGCTTCGGTACGACGCACTTCAGCTACAGGACGACCGGGATTACCAGCCAAAACTTGTCCGGCTTCGTATTTGCGCATGGCTGTAGAACGATCCATAAGCACACAGCCATCTCCCAATTCTACGCGCACTCCGATACCACACTGAGAGCCTATAGTACAATTGTTACCTACTACAGACGATCCGGTCAAACCACTCTGATCGCCGATACGACAATGATTGCCTACCTTGCTGTTATGGCCTACCATGACCATATGACCCAATTCAGTATAGTCTCCAATTAAAGTAGAAGCTGTAGCAGCTCTATCTACACAAGAACAAGCGCCGATCTTAGCTCCTTCGCCAATAACGACATTGCCAACTTGAGGGATCTTGCGATGACTCTGGCCGTCAAAGACATAGCCAAAACCATCCATGCCCAAAACAGCTCCCGCTTCAACTACAGCTCTGTCACCAACAACGGTATCATCCATAAGCACAGCCCCACAACCGATAATTGCTCCGGAGCCTACGCTAACATTGCGACCTATATAAGCTTTAGGGCCTATTTCCGCTTTGCTGCCTACTTTAGCTCCGCTTTCAATCACGGCCATAGCTCCGACTTTGCACTCTTCACCCAAAGAAGCGGAACTGTCTATGCAAGCACTCGGATGTACAAACTGTTCTTCCATTTATTTAGAGCCGTCCATTTTCAGCAAAATATCCAAAGTAATATTATCTCCGCTGGTATAAAGCACAACAGGATAATTTACAGTGTTGACTACAACCAAATCTATATCTTTATCTTTAGCTACTTCGGAAGCTTGAGCTTTAATATCTTCCCGCAAGCCTTTCATACTCTCATTGTAGAGCTTATCAAACTTGCTGGACCTCTCTGCAGCATCTTTGGCCAGCTTTTCTTGCAAGGCTTTTTTCTGAGCCACAGACATACTGCTGACATTGCTAGGAATTTGCGAATAGATCTTGCTGCGCTCGTCGGAGAGAATAACATTGAGCTCCATATATTTGGGATTTTCTCTGATAATTCTCTCAGTGTTGACAACACCAACCTTTAATGTACGCTCAGCGCAACCGCTACCGCCCAAAAGCAGAATAGCACTTACAGCCGTCAGAACTAAGCAGTGTACAAACTTCGAATATTGCAAATTGTTTATCCCTCCGCTCTTTCTACTTGCTGCCTTGAGAGCTACTTTCCGCAGTCTTGGCACCTTTGTTTTGTTCGCCTTCAGAAGATGCATTTCCAGCGAAACCCGGCATAGCCGCCAAAACGTTAGCGGTAATGTCATGGCCGCCATATTCTACAGTAGGGACATCGTTGGAGTCGATTAAAACAATATCGAGCTCCTTATCCAAAGCTACTTCCGAAGCGGCTTTCTCCATACTTTTCATTTTGGCGTCGATATAATCGGCAGTGCGTTTTTGCCATTTTGATTCGACGTCATTCTGAATCTTCATGAGCTTATCATAAACAGATTTGTCACTGACGACGCCATCGGCATTGGAATTTTCTTTAACTATACGCTGTACTTCTTGGCTAGCTTTAATACGCTCGGCGAAGTACTGGCGAGACAATTCCTGATATTTGTCATCTTCCTGAAGTACAACTGTACTATTGATAGTGCCGGTACGAATGACAACTTTCTCCTTGGGTGTACAACCGGCCGCACAGAGGCAGCCGACCGTGAGCGCAGTCATAACCACCCCGCACCATAAAATTCTATTCACCGCGACCTCCTAGTGTTGGTCCTCTTTTTCCAAAGCAAGCATTGTTTTATCGGTAAGATCCAAACAGTCAATATTGACAACATAAGAGCCTACAACAGACGGTTGCCCCTCTTGCTCAGCCGCAATTTTAGCAATTACTTCGCGCAAATCGTTAGCCATACTGTCATAGAGTTCTTGACGTTGCTTTTGCAAGTCTTCTATCTTGGCTTTAAGGTCGTCCATTTTTTTGCGCGTTTCGTCACTGACATCTTTGGACGAATTGCTTACCATAGCTTCCAGTTGCTTCTGTGTTGCTCGCAAACGTTTTTCTAAAGCAGCTTGCTTTTGCTCCATATTGCGTTGAGCTTCTTCAGCTTTGCTTTGCATGGCAGCTGTCATTTCGGCCTTTTTGGCTTCCATTTCAGCATTGATAGTAGACTTTATCTTGGCAATCTGAGCTTCAACTTCAGCCTGATTTACCTTAGGAGAAGGTGCCTGCACATTTTTCAAAAGGCGATCTCGCTCAGCAGCAGCCTTAGCTTTGGTCTCCTCATCAAGCGACGACTCAAAAGCTTTTATTTTAGAAGCTACATTTGCACGCTCTTCGGTTTCCAGGCGCTTATATTCAGCCGTAAGTTCATCGCGTTTAGCCGATTTTTTGGCCGTTTCAGCATCTCCGAGAGCAGCCAATTTATCTTGAATAGCCGACTCTTCTTCGGCATTGGCTGCAGTTTGCAATTGCAACTGTAAGTTGACGCGCTGTTCTTGATTCTCTTGCATTAAAGAGCTGTCATACTCGGCCAAACGCTCATCCATAGAAGCGCGAGCACTTTCCAAGTTGTTTTGCATAACGCGCTCCAGCTCCAAACGCTTAGCAGAAATACGCTGCTGACGTACACCAGCCAAATCGCTCAAAAAGCTGTCCATACGTTTGCGCACATCTTCAGGCACTTGTGGAGGAGCTTTAGGGGCTAAAGCGGCTACTCGCTGACGCAAAACATTCTGATAATGTTCGTTAAGAGCTTTGCTTTCTTGCTCAAGTTGCTTGGTCAGATTGTTACGAAAGCTCTTCAATTCATTGCCTATGCGAGCCGATTCTGCTTGCAATTCGTTGCGAGCTTTCTCTACTTCGCGTTCCATGCGTTTGCGTCCAGAATCTACTTTACGCTTGCGGTCTGCTAAAGGCAAAAATTCCAGCTCTTGTTGCAACAAACGAATTTGTTCATCAAGCTGAGTTATGCGCTCATAATCGGGACGATCTTTAAGCAGCTTTTCAAAGTCTACTACGGCCAGCTCGGAAAATTTTTCCTGAGCTTCACCGGAAGCAGCAGGTTTTTTCGGGGTAGTCCCCTCAGCACAGGCCATTCCGATAAAATCGACATGAGCCACTAGAACAGCGCCGACTACAAGGCCGCACGCTCCCAGCCAAACGCCTGTACGTCTTAAATTAGGGACAGAAAAAAACTGCATAAAAACACCTCAATTATTTAGAAGCTTTCGCGTCCTTGGCAGCAGCCTTACTATCGGCAGCAGGAGCCGCCTCGGCAGTATCATTACTCAAGCTGGCATTGAAAGTATCAATCACCTCATCGGTAATGTTACGGCCACCATACATAACGGTCTGTTTATTGAGGACTAAAGAGATACCCAAATCTTTGGCAACTTTATTGACAGAATTGTTTACCTTCTGATAAAGAGGAGCGTATTGCTGCTGGCTGAGAGCTTCAAAACGAGCAGACATCTCACGTTGCAAAGCTTCGCGCTCAGAAGCAGAAAGGCTGGGAGCTTTCTTCTCATACTCACGCATCATATCGGCACGAGCTTGACTAAGCTTAATATCAACTTCACCAAAAACTTTCAACTTACGTACGATGCCCTGATCGAAGTAAGCTACGGGAGAATCACTGGTATCTTCCTCAGCAGGCACTTTAAGCTCGCCTTTTTGTTGGAAGAGCTTTTTCACGTCTTCAGTAATGTCAGGAACACCACAGACGACAACGCGTTTGTCCAATACAACATTTAAGCCTTTGCTAGCAGATACTGAAGCAATAGCTGCAGAAACTCGGTTATTCAAAGGCAAAATAATCTTGTTGCGATTCACTTCAACTTCGCCCTGAAGCTTACTATAGAGAAGCTGAAGCTCAGTCTCAGCACCTTCTTTACCATTCTTTTCGGAGACGGCTTTTTCGAACTCTTTGTTTTTCTTCTCGGCGAAATCAGCAATTTGTTTTTCTGCATTTTTAAATTCGTCGAGAGCGTAGATGGCTGAAGCATCGATACAACCGACTTTTTTGGCCGGAGAAGACATCATGCCGCTGGGACTCAAAAACATCCAAGTACCAATACCGATAATAATCACAGCCACAATGGCAGCAACTATTGCTATAGCCTTCTTCTTGTTGCCGCCTGAAGGAGCGACAGTCTCACTGCTCTTCTCGGCAGCAGCACCGTCAGCAGCGGTCTTATTCAAATCAATCTCAGACATTTAAACCTGAACCTCCTTTAAGGGTTCTTGGGAACTGCCCCCAACTTAAACCAATGGGGGGTTATTATTAATCTTACAAACAAGGCAGCTTGCGTTCTGCCCAAACAAGCTATCCAACCTTTTTGAGCTTTCCTCCCCTACTCTGTTTCACTTACCGAGCACAATATCTCAAAAAGTTGCCAAAATAGCCGCTGCCGCCGAGCGAACGGAAGGATCGAAAGATCCCTTTTTGCCCGCCCGGCGGCGCAATCGTATCAGAAACGTCAACCACTTAGACTTAGAAGGACTGACCTATACCGATACTGGATCGAGATCCGTCTTTTCCAAAGGCGTAGTCTATACGAATAACACCCAAGCCCAAGTTGGGGAAGACGATACGTAAACCAACACCGGCATCAGTGTAAAGTTCACTGGATTTGTAACCAGAAATCCAGGCATTACCTGCATCTACAAAGACAGCTCCGCTGAGCATCTTAATATTGCCAATGGGGAAACGATATTCGGCGTTGAGCAAGACCACTTTGTTACCGAACATGGAGTTGTCTTGATAGCCACGCAAAGTATCGGTACCACCGGCATAGAAGTATTCGGAAGCCGGGGCTCCGTTGCCAACTGTGCCGTACATACCTCGCAAAGCTAAAGTGGATCGCTTAGTTAAAGGAACGTAGTGGCGACCTTCTACAACAAATTTCTTGTAATTGTAGTCTCCGCCGAAACCAGCGAAAGTGAGAGCTACATTAGCGTAGCTTCCTTTATGGGGACTGAATACATCGTCACGAGTATCGTAAAGTGTTGATAAACCGATAGCATTCAAATCACCTTTACCCAAGCCAACAGGTACATACAAAGACTTGCCCGACATAGTCAAGTTGATCGTCTCATGACGCAAAGTTACAAAACCGCGGAAGTCATCGGAGAAGGGGTGGCCGTAAGTTACGGTAGCGCCGTAAACTTCCTGATCGTAGTAAGCGTAAGTACCGTAGTCGGCGCCAGTAACTTGCTGTTCCAAATCGTCAACGCTATTGTAGTAGGCAGATACGCCGATAGAATCTTGGGCAGAGTTGATCGCAGGATCGTAGTAAGAGATACTGTAAGCACCAATTTGAGCACCGCGCTGCAAATTGACGGAGAATTGCTTACCTTCGCCAAATAGGTTGCGCTCAGAGTAAGAAATAGCACCGGTAATACCAGGACGCACAGCACCTGAACCACCGCCGGCATAACCTACACCAACAGTAGCCAAGCCAGTCTTCTGTTCTTCAATGTTGAGCACCAAGATAGCTTGTCCGGGAGCAGCGCCAGGCTCAACTTCCGGCTCAACTTTTTTGAATAAGCCCAAATTATTCAAGCGTTCCAAATCTTTTTGAATGCGATCGCGACGCATTACTTCACCGGGTTTGGTACGGATATTGCGCAAGACGGTATCATCTTTAGTGCGATGCTTGCTAGCGCTAGTTCCAGTCCAAGTAAGTTTGATTTCTTGGAGTACAGCTTCAACCACATTAACAGTAACCACGCCGGTCTCGACGTCGACTGAAGGTTTTATCGTATCTAAGATATACTGCTTCTCGTCATAAAGAGCCGAAATTTTCTCAGTATCGGTACGCAACGTGTTGCGATTAAACAAGTCGCCGGGCTTTAACGTGATCATAGAAGCTATTTGATCATGAGGGAAGACCGTTACGCCTTCAACTTTTACTTCTTTGACCACAATACCGTCAGCTAAAGTTAAGGTCAGCTTGCCGCCGTTAAAATCAAGCTTGGTAATGTGAGAAGGGCTGATAGTGTAGCCCAAATCTTCGTTATAGTATTTGTTGATGGACTGTAAGTCGTTTTGCAAAACGCGCGTATTAAGGACTTTACCAGTTTCTAATTGCATAAGAGAACGCAATTTATCACTAGAAGCTACGCTATTGCCCTCCAAAACGATTTCGTTGACAACGGGGTTTTCCAAAACTCGGAAAATTACACGAACGCCATCAGATGTATAGCGTGTATCCAAGCGAACGTCAGTATAATAGCCACTGTCGTAAATGGCTTGCATATCGCGACGAATACGCGGCTCCAACAGAGGATCACCAATACGAGTAGAAATTATTTGTAAAATTTCTTCAGAAGATACGGTCTTGTTACCCTCAACTTCAATACTAACAACTTTGGGTATATCTGCGTCTTCTAGTCCGGCATTGCTGTCGTCTTGTACAGCACTTTTATCACTAATCAACTCTAAAGGAATGTCTCCAGGGAAAACATTCTTGGGAGCTTCACCAGAGAAGTATCTGGCTGAAGTAACTCTAAAGCCACCATTTTCCGAAACTTCGTAAAAAACAGACAGACTGTCGCCGATTTTGATACCTTCAGCCATCTGACTGTTTCCATCTACAATGAAGTCTAAGCTTAAAGGCTCACCGCTGGCACTCATACCGGCAATGCGCAAAGAGCTGTCGGTAATGGCTTCGACAGTACCGCTAAAAATGGGGGAAATTGGTGTAGAAGCTTTCGTCTCGGTTTTTTGCGCTTCGGCAGCGTTTTTATCCGTAACTTTTACGTCTTCTTCAGCTTTTTTTACCTCGTCGGCAGAGCTGTCGGCAGTCTGCGCAGGAGTGGATTCGACATTTTCAGCAGCGCCAGATTTCTTATCGACATCTTGAGCATCTTTAGCTTCACTTTGCTCGAAAGCCTGAGCAGGAAGCTCTTTGGACTGAATTTCCTGGCCATTAGCTACTTCTTCACTATTTTCAACCGGAGCCGACTTTTGCTCAGACACTTTGGCCTTAGGCTCGGAGGCAGCATTCTTGGAAACTTGCTTAGCAGACTTGTCAGTAACAGTAGCTTTCACTTTGGAATTGGAAGCGGAAAGCTTTCTGGCCGCTCTGCTCTGCGCCAATTTAGCTTTAGCTTTTTCCAAATTGGATTTGCCGATGCTTTTGGAAGCAGCCTTGTGTTCTGCAGGAGTGCTCACAGCTTCGGATACCGTTGACACGGTTGCCGCCTTTTGCGAGTCTTCTGTTTGAGAAGCAGAAGCTACATCGGAAGCAGCTTCAGACTCGGAAACTCCGTCAGAGGCGACCAACTTAAGAATACGCGGCTGTACATATTCGTAATTTTCAGATTGACCTTGCGAAGCCAAAACCCGGGATTTTTCGCCGGCAGAATAATCGTAGCCAAGCTCGGCTCCTGTTTTGACCACAGCCGGTATGGGATCGGCAGGACTTCCTGTGGTACTGCCGGGCAAACTTTCTGCAAATGCGGGAAGAGAAGTCCCGAAGCTGCCTACAAGCACTGCTGCTGACAAGACATGTCCGAGTGCGTTCCTCATCTAATTCCTCCAAACAAAAAAAGCGAAATACGACTGCTGCCGAAGCCGCAAATTTTACGGTAAAATAACCGAAAGCCTCCTCAGCCAGCTCTCTTTTTATAAAAAATTTATAGCTCTAAGCGCCGCGTTATGCTCTCACAAATGCCAACACTGCCAAGAGCTCCCAATGGCTTTACCGATTTATAATGCGCCCCCGCCCAAAGCTGGGACTTTTCGATCTTGCGGAAACTGTTTCTTTACATATCACTCAAAAGACGAAACAGGCATTTTTAGACGAAAACAGCCACAAAAGCTGGCTTTTAAGCCTTAGCTATCAACCGAAAGTGTAGCAAAAATTTCCACAAAATCCCGCCCTTTTTCGCTACCCTCTAAACCTATCCTTCACAGGCTAAACTTTAGAGAAACAACCGATTTTTCTTTATAAAAAAATAAACTAAAGTTTGCTTGCGACTCTAAAAACAGCTTTGCCAGGAACAGACTAACCACAAACAGAAAAACACGAGCAGTATCATGTCCAGACTTAACTTTTCATCTATTGTTTCATCTCTTGCCATCCTGGCCGTCTGTTGCCTTCAAGCCTGGCCAAGCAATGCCGAAAATGTTTCCAAACAAGATAGGTCTCCCTCCGGGCCCACTTCTGTTTCTGCAACTGAAGAACAGGAACAAAATGTGCCTTATGGCCGTTTTTATCTTAATCCTCAGCCACTCTGGGAAACGAATTTTAAAAATCAGATAGCCTGGCTATCAGTAAACAATCGCTTACTCAATGTCGGCTCCCTGTTTTCAAAACAAATAGCCGCCTACGATACGGTCAGCGGCATTGCCATATGGAATACATCTATCAGCGCACCTATTATCTCTCCTCCGTTGTGTCTGGACAACATGTTGATAGCAAGCGCCAAAGACTGTTCAATAAGTTGTCTGGATCTAATTAATGGAGAAGCAAAATACTGGATTTTACCTTTTCCTTACGATCAATTGATCCAAGAAAGCAAAAAAAAGCGCTATGAATCGACCCAAAATTCTTCTGAGCGTTTGACAGCCGCCCAAGCTATGGCTAAAGCCAGAGAAAAAGCGGAAGAGCGGCAATTCCGCAATCAATTGTTGCATTTAAAATTTAATACTCTGCCCCGTCTGTCTTATGGTGCTCCATGCCGAAGTGAAGAGAAAATTGTTTGCCTTTCCGGAGACGGAATAGTTACTCAATTTGCTGCTGACGGCACAAATGCCAGCTGGAATCTCTTGCCATGCAACGGAATAAGTAACAAAGCATTTGTCAGCGATCCGGCTATCCAAACCTTCAGTAATAAAAATTCGGAATATTTATATGCAATCAGCTTAAATGGCCAATTGTGGAGCGTCAACCTAAACGATCCAGCTTCTTCAGTAAATCAGCAAGTAGGTTCCGGTTCTCTGGAATTTCGCCAACCACTGCGCATAATCAAAAATTTTCTTTACGCCACAGCTTCCAATGGTCACATTTTTTGCTACGCTTTAGGAGCAGACTCCGAAGGTGCTCAATACTTTAGGCCTAAATTTGTCTGGCGTTATACTCCGCCCCAACGTGGCATTGAACAAACAAATTCTCAAGGCATTTTAATAAATGCCCCTAGTTTCGATCTTCAAAAGCCTCGCTGCTTCTTCGTCAATGAGCGCAATATTATATCTTTAGCTTCTTTAAGCGGACGACTTCTTTGGCGTTATCAAAGTTGTCAAGCTCTATCAACTCCAGCTTTATACTGGAATGGCAACATACTAGCGGCAACAGAAAATTCAAGTCTTCTCGTTTTAGATGCCGAATCTGGTCGTTTAAAACAGGAATATAATCTCCCCTTCATTCCTTCTTGCCCACTCGTTATTGATGACAAATATCTTTACATTGGTGGAGCCCAAGGACAGATAGCCTGTTTTGAAATTGGCATTTCCCCCTTCCGATCTGCCAAAGAGTGAACCTTAATATTTTGAGATAGACACGAGTTCGAGAGAAAACAAAAAATAAAGAAAAGATAAAGACATATCAATACATTTATGCTGGAAAAACGCTGCAATCTAAAGGGCATTAAACTCCTAAATTGCGGCGTTTTTTATTGTTCCTTTAATTCACATTTAGCCTCTACACATATATCTAGTTCCTTTAATCTTTTTTTTAATATCAGTTTATGGTACTCAAAATAAAACCCATTTACTGAGCCCAACTCCAGATCGATAATACTGGCAAGAAAAAAAACTTCTCGTCTTACGGAGGTAATTATCATGGGAGCTTTAACTACTGCCGCCAGCATCGCTCAGATGACTGCTAACGATTACCAGAATGCTCAGAGCATTTACACCTCTATGCAAGCCGACGCTCAGAAGAGCCAGATGAACCGCTGGAAGATTCTCCAGGACACCCAGACCAAGATCTTCGAAATTCAGCAGGACGTCACCGTCAACCGTGCCAGAACCCAAGACAAAATGTTTGGCAAATGGGATGAGTACATCCGCGGTTAGTTTCTAGCCTTCATAGCTAGTTAGCTATACAAGGGCGTCTCCTTCGGGAGGCGTTCTTTTTTTGTGCTTAATTTTCACCTACACTTCTCGACAGGAGAGGGCCGTCCAAAATTGAAGGGCAGACAAGATTTATTTCTCATAAAGGAGCACATAAAATGCTGCAAGGAAAACGCGGATTGATCGTAGGTTTAGCCAATGCAAATTCTATTGCTTGGGGAATTGCCGAAAAAGCCAAACAACAAGGGGCTGAGTTAGGCTTCACTTATCTTAATGCTGCCATCGAAAAACGTATGCGTCCTTTGGCTGAAAGCTTGCAAGCCAGTTATATCTTGCCTTGCGACGTCAACGACGAAGCCAGTTTGGACGCTCTCTTTCAAGAAATTGAATCTAAATGGGGCAAATTAGACTTTTTGGTTCACTCTGTAGCTTTCGCCAAAGGTGAAGATCTTATGGGACGCTTTGTTGATACTTCCCGCAGCGGCTTTTTAACAGCCATGGAAACTAGCGTTTATTCTCTGGTAGCTTTAGCCAGAAGAGCCGCTCCTTTAATGACCGAAGGTGGCAGCATTGTCTCTCTTAGCTACTTCGGCGCAGAAAAGGTTGTTAAGAATTACAACGTCATGGGTGTAGCAAAATCGGCTTTAGAATCTTCTGTACGCTATTTAGCTGCCGACTTGGGCCCTCAGAATATTAGAGTAAATGCCATTTCCGCCGGCGCTATCAAAACACTTTCCGCCAGAGGCATTCATGGCTTCACCGAAATGCTCCACGTTACTAGCGAGCGTTCTCCTCTCAAACGCTGTGTAAGCGCTGCTGAAGTCGGAGAAAGTGCCGTATTCTTGCTTTCTCAAGCTTCTTCGGCTATCACCGGCGAAGTGCTGCACGTCGACTGCGGCTACAATATCGTTGGAATGTAGGCAATTTCTTTGCCGAAAGTAAACATTATTTGTTTTGATTTGGCCCATTTCCCTGATGCTTTCAGGGAAATGGAGTCTTATCTTTTAAATCACGAAGAACAACAGCGCAAAGCTAAATTTGCCTTTGCCAAGTTGGGCAACCGCTTTGCCGCCGCTCATATAGGACTTAGGCTGCTTTTAGCTCAGCAATTGCACAATACGTCCCATTGGCAAGATACCGAACTGTTAGAAACTGCCGCTGGTTTTTCTTTTGACAAAGGCCCTTTTGGGAAGCCCAAGCTAAAAAGCCACAATCTTTTGGCCTTCAATTTGAGCCATTCCGGAGATTGGGCAGCTTTAGCGACGGTTGCCTCAACCGATCATCTTGAATTTACAGAAGTAGGCCTAGATTTAGAAGCGGTTGCGGAGCGTTCAGTTTTAGCTTTAGCCAAACGCTTTTTTAGTGCAGAAGAATGGCAAAGTTTATATTTATGCCAAGAGTCTACTCAACGGAACAAACTTTTTACCAAACTTTGGACACGTAAGGAAGCTTGTTTGAAACTTTGGGGGACAGGTATGCATACTTCCCTTAGCTCTTTCGAAGTATTGTCCGATCTCCCCAAGAATTTGACCTCCAATCCCCTGCCTTCTCCGCAATGTCTATATTTACAAAGCGCTGAAGTTATAGAAGGTATATATTTATCTTTAGCTTTGAATTTTGTGCCTGACTCGGTAAGTGTCACCATAATAAATTGGACAGACCTTCCGACCACTTTTTATTTTTGCCATTGATTAGGATCTAAGTTTTATGTTAAAGCCAGAAGTTTTAGCTCCGGTAGGAGATTATCAAGTGTTGCAAGCGGCTTTGCAAGCCGGAGCCGATGCCGTCTATTTTGGATTGTCAGAAGGCTTCAATGCTAGAGCCAGAGCTCAAAACTTTACTTTGGATAAACTGAAGGAAACTGTTCGTGAAATTCACGCTTCCGGAGCGAAGGCTTACATAACTTTAAATACACTCGTTTTTGAGAGCGAATTGCCCAAACTCAAAGAGCTTCTAAGCAAAATTGAAGAATGTCAGGTAGATTCTCTGATTATTCAAGATCTTGGCGTTGCTCGCCTAGCTGCCCGTTTAGCTCCCTCTGTACATCTCCATGCCAGCACCCAAATGACTTTAAGTGACGGCTGCGGAGCAAGATTTGCCAAAAATTTGGGCTTCCAAAGAGTCGTTTTGGCTAGAGAACTGAGCGCTGCAGAGATTGCCGAAGTAAAAAAAGAGGCCGATTGCGAGCTGGAAGTCTTCGCTTTGGGAGCTCTATGTGTGTCTTTCAGCGGCCAGTGTTTAGCCAGTTTAACCTGGGGAGGACGCTCGGCCAACCGAGGACAATGCGCCCAACCTTGTCGTTTACCTTTCCGTTGGGCTGCTATACCTCACGGACAGAAACTAGACTTTAGCCGTGGACAAGTGAAACTTTCCTCCCCTTCCCATTTGCTCAGTCCTTGCGATTTGGCCGGCTTCAATAAGATTGATGAGCTTATCAGAGCCAATGTCAGTTCCCTCAAGATCGAGGGACGCCTTAAAGCAGCCAGCTACGTTTATATGGCAGTCAAAACTATGCGCGAATGGGTAGACGCCCATTTCGACAAACAAGGACGACAAATTACTCCTAACGCAGCCCAAATTTTAGAGTTACGTCGCAACCTTAGCGATTTAAACGTCACTTTTTCCCGAGGTTTTACCCCCGGTTTTTTAACTTCAGTCAATCACCAGACCTTTATTCAAAAAGGCTATCCTAAACACAGAGGACAGCTCTTAGGTGTAGTTGCAGAAAAGAGCAATCACGAGATAAAAGTCAAGTTAGTTACTCAAGATAAAAATAAGCAAAACCTGACAGCTTATCCAATTACTCCCCAAAACGGTATGGGAGTGTTGTTCTTATCTCCTATAGACGAAAAGAACAACTCGGAAGACGTACAAGGTGGCCCGATCTATTCGTGCTCTGTTCAAAAAGGCACAGCCTTACTCGGATTTGGCAAAAACGGCCCCAACTTAAGCAAAATAAATATGGGCGATTTGGTTTATATAACCAGCTCTCCGCAAACAACTAAGCGAATAAATCAATCTATGCATACAGCTAGACAAGGGCGCATAGGTTTGCACTTAAGTTTGCACGGTTCACTGGGCGTCCCTCTGATAATAGCAGCTACAGCCGAAGGCTTAACTCAAAAATTTACTGTCAGTAGCCAAACGGCCTTAAGTCCGGCTCAAAAAAGTGGACTGACAGCAGCTTCTGTTGCCGAAAAATTTTCAGAGTTGAGCCAGACTCCATTCCATATTGCAAGTATTGAAGCGGAAAATTTATCAGACGGTCTGTTTTTGCCACTATCCGAGCTCAAACCTATGCGCAGAGCTTTAGTTGCCAATTTAACAGCAGCTTTAGAGCAAAAAGGATCCACATCCGCACCGATTGCCAAGTTTGTATTGCCAAATCCTCAGAAGCGCCAAAATATACCTATGCGCTCTTGTCTGACCGTTTTATGCCGCACTTTAGAACAAACTGAAGCGGCACTGGAACTAGGGTGCGATTCTATAGAGTTAGAAGCTTTTAAGCCAGAGAAACTCAATCTTATGGTCAAAGCTGTACGTTCTCAAGCCGATGTCCGACTTTACTTAGCCACTCCGCGAATCAAGAAGCAAGCTGATCCGCTTTCATTACAAACGCTTTTGAAGTTTGCTCCCGACGGTCTGTTATTGCGCAATTTGGGCAGCTTACAATATATGCTCGACTTGCGTCAGCAAGGAGAATCTATTCCTTCTTTGCATGGCGATTTTTCTTTTAATATTACCAATTCTCTGAGCGCCGATTCTCTTTTAAGACTGGGTTTAGATACTTTTACCCCGAGCGACGATCTAGACGAAGTTCAGTTGTTGGCCTTGATAAACGGACTTAAAAACTTAAGCTCCGCTTATCCTACTGCTGCCGATCCTGTCAGCCGTTTAGTTTTCACTCTTTATAGACGCATGCCAACTTTTCACTCTCAGCATTGTTTGTATGCCAATTTGCTCAGTTCTGGCCAAGATGCCAAAACTTGCGGGCAGCCTTGCCTAAAGAAAGATCTTTATATCATTGACCGCTTGCAATATTCACACTTGGTACGCAATGATTATTGTTGTAGGAACACGATCTTTGATCAAACTCCCAGACAAAGGCAAAAATTGCTCCCCTCGTTGAGCCGATCCGGAGTTTGTTCCTATAGGTTAGAATTTTTAGACGAAACCGGTGCTCAAGTTAAAAAGATCTTCACATACTACAATAACTTGCTACAGACACCGCTATAAATGGTGCTTAGGCTACGACTCATCCCTTCCTGGTTCACCTAGTTGCGCCCGGAAGGGATATTCTTACTCTGGCAACATAAAAAATTTAGGGCCGATATATGGAAGACAGTTCATTTTATATAGTCAGCGGCGGAGAGACAGCTTTGCGCTCCCAATACCTAATCGGCAACATTCCCAAGCTGCTAGACAGCCAAATAATTGCTGGTCTGTTGCTAGGAGCCCTTATCTTAGTTGCGCTTTGTAAAATTGCCCAAATACTCAATAAGTATTCCAAACACTGGACTCAGCTCTCTCCCTTAATGCGCAACAGTATAGCAGTAGCCACTTTCTTTTTTTTATTTGAAGCGCTACTCCATTTGCCATATTACAGCTCCAATCACCTATTTATTCCCGATCCTTTAACTTTCTGGAAAGCCAATCCGGAAATTACCCACAATGCTAGAGGCTTAAGAACCAATATGGCAGGCACCTCTCGCGATTCTATTAGCGGCATTTTCGATCAAGAGTACAATCACAGCAAATCTCCTCAAACTTTTCGCTTAGCTTTTCTCGGCGATTCACAGGCTATTTCTGCCTTTCGCTACCAGTATGCTCCTCACCATTGCTATCCTAAAGTATTGCAAAACAACTTGCGTAAGCACAATTTAAAAGCTCATGGTTATAAAAAAATTGAAGTAATCGATGGAGCCATCTCAGGATATTCTTCTTGGCAAGGTCTAATGCTCTACAAATCAGATTTGGCTCCTTATAAGCCAGATCTTGTAGTTGAAGCTTTTGGTTATCACGATTCTAATGAAGGATTTTCTACCGATCGTTCAGTCTTAACTGATAAAAAATGGTTATACTTTGTACGCTCTTGGATGTATCGCAGCCATTCTTGCCTTTTATTGCGCAGTCTAATTTTGCGCTTTCGCAATACAGATTCAGTATATAATTTCGCCAATCAAAACATAAATTCCACAGAGCGAGTACCTTTAACAGAATTTATAGAAAATATGGAAAGTTTTTATAAACTTTCTCAACAAGATCATTTTACTCTCTATTTTCTTTTAGAGCCCACCAATCGCCATATTCCCAACAACTCGCGCTTGCCATTGTATCATGAAGCTTTACGCCAACTTTCCCAAAAATACAATATTCCCTTAATAGACGCTCCTCAAGCTTTTGCGACTTTGCCAGCTTACAAATACGACCGGCTCTTTGCTGACGCAATCCATTTTACTCCCGAAGGTCACCGCTTTATGGCTAAGTTAGTTGAAGAATCTCTGAAAAAAAATCATCTCTTTGACAAGAAAATTAACAAAAAATACACGTATTTGCCTAAATAAAAGTTTTGTTTGCGGTAAAATAGAAGTATAATCAACAAAATTACAGGGTGTGAAGAGATTGTACTGGACTTCAACCACTTTAATATCCTAAGTCGGTTGAGTTCTTTTCTTCGGCCCTTCCTGCGAAGTCTAAGATAGAAGTTAGAGTGTGAGATTAAGATAAACTTTAGTCCGTGTACTTCTTCTTGGCGTTCAAAACAGGAGGAATTCATTTCTGCTCCGGCGTTGCAATTGCGCCTTAAGAAATGAAGTTGCAGAAAAAGATTATCCAACGGGGTTTTAAATAATATGATAGGCAAAACGTCTGTAACTATCGGTACTTACAATGTAAAGAACATGTTCGGTGAGCGCGATGTGCAAAGAGCCGGCGGCGGTCGCACTCCTGTCAAGAGCGAGCGCTCCTTAGACGCTTTGGCCGAAAATATTAGACGCGCTGACGCCGACGTAGTTGCTTTGCAAGAATGCACTTCCAAAGAGACTTTGGACAACTTTATGAAGACCCGCGGCTTGAGCGAGAACTACAAATATGTAGCTCACGTTCCCGGTAACGACGGTCGCGGCGTAAACGTAGCCGTTATTTCCAAATACCCCTTCACCGAAGTCGTCTCTCACAAAGACGTAACCTTCCCCTTAGCCGATGGCAGCGGCGACACCAAATTCAGCCGCGACTTCCTCCGCGTCGATATCGATGTTGATGGTAAGCCCGGTGCCGACGTCAGCTTATACACCACTCACTCCAAGTCCAGAAGACCTTCCGCTCCCGGCCACGTCAGCTCCGACACCAAGCGTTTGAGCGAAGGCCGCGCCATGCGTGACATCGCCGAAACCGAAATGAAGCAGTTCCCCGGCCGTCTGTTCGTCCTCACCGGCGACTTCAATGACAACACCGACGACGCTTCCGTCCAGGCCGTTCTCAATCCCGGCGGCGGTCGCGAAGAGTGGGTAGACAGCTTAGCTGGCAAGCCCGATTCCGAGCGCAACACTTGGCCTGCCAACCCCAAGAGAAACAACGGTTTTGCTCCCGAACAGTTCGACCACATGATCTTCCCGAAGTCCATGTCCAACCGTTTGGTCAGCTCCCAAGTACACCGTTACGCTCAGTCTGACAGCACCGACACTCGTTGGGTATCTTCCACCGCTTCAGACCACCTCATGATTACTTCCGAGTTCAACCTCAGAGACTAATTTTCAAGCTATCGATTATATCGACAAATAGAGGCTGTCGCCGGTATTTTACGCAAGTAATATTGGCGGCAGCCTTTTTATTTAAAAAAATACCATTTTTGTCGCAAGGAATCGAAATATATTTGCGAATTTTAAGATCGGTAACCGTTTAAAATCATACTTGGAGGTGGAGCTTGAAAAATTATCGTTTCATGTTAGTGGCTTGTTGTGCCGCCATCATCCTTTTTTTTGCAGCTGTTCAAAATGCCCAAGCAGGCACCAGCGCACCGGTTATGGGTATTTATGGTAAAATCCAAGTCGTTAATAGTTTTCCTGATTACAAAGTAAAAGTTGTTGACAGCTTCCCTGATCTTAAAGTAAAAACTGTAGACAGCTTCCCCGATGGCCCAGGAAAATGGCAATTTGTAGATAGTTTCCCCGATTATAAGATTCAATTTGTTGACAGTTTCCCCGACTTTACTATCCAATTTGTAGATAGTTTCCCAGGCAAACCTTAATATGCCGAACAAAAAAAACTCTGTTACCTTAATCTGGTAACAGAGCTTTTTTAGTTCAACTTAAAAATCGCTTAAATGGTTATTTAAGCAAATATTTTTCTAAGAAGAGCACTACCGATTGCCAGTAGTAGTCGCGATTATTTTTTTTGGCAAAACCGTGGCCTTCATCAGAAGCGCAGCAATACCAAACCTGCCCACCAGCTTGGCGAATTTCTCGCACCATTTGTTCAGCTTCGGTAACAGGCACACGCGGATCGTTGTATCCTTGCACTACATATAAAGGCTTGGTAATTTTAGAAGCATTGTTGGCTGGAGCGATCTTTTCCATAAAGGCTCTCATCTCTGGATCACGCTCATCACCATACTCAACTCGGCGCAAATCCTGACGATTAGGATTAGTATTTTCCAAGAAAGTCACAAAATTGCTTATACCTACATTGTCTATACCGCAGCTGAGATCTTTGCTAAAGTGAGTCATGGAAGCTAAAGTCATGTAACCGCCGTAAGATCCACCCATAACCGCGATTTTGCCATTAAATTGAGGCTGTTTCTTTATCCATTCAATTAAAGCGCCAATATCTTTAACAGAATCTTCTCTCTTGTATCCATTATCCAAAGATACATAGGTTTTGCCGTATCCGTGTGAACCACGCACATTGGGAGCAATAACGGCTATGCCCTTTTCGTTTACCAAATATTGAATAAGAGAGCTAAAGTAAGGCTGATACTGGCTTTCCGGGCCACCGTGAATCTGAATAAGCACAGGACAAGGCTTGTTATTCGCACGCTTAGGCATATAGACAAAAGCTGGAATTTGACGATTCTTTCCGTCTACTTTATCGAAAGTAGGATAACGGAACAATTCAGGTTTAGCAAAAGAAGCTGTATCCAAACCGCCGGCCTCACTGAAAGTCCAGCGCAAACATTCATCTTTTTTATCTAAATTGACAACATAGGTATCGCAAGGCATATTGCCTGAACCAATACTTACAGCTAAGCGATGGTCTTGGGCAAACTTTAAGCCATAAACTACGCCGTCGGGCACATTTTCCAAGCGGCGATATTTGCAATTGCCTTTGCGCAAATCCATAATGTAAATTCTGTTGAAACCGTCTTCGTTGGTGACAAAAGCCAAAAATTGGCCATCTTTGGTAAGTTGCAAGCTGACAACATCGGCATTTATCTCAGGAGCCATGTAACTTACTTTGCCAGTAGACAATCTTTGATAAGCTAAACGTTGAAATTCGCTGCCATTATCAGTAGTAAAGAAGACCCCTTTGCCGTCGGGAGCGAATTTAGCCGATTCTCCCAGAGCAACTGTGCCTTTACCATCATTGCCTATAGGAGTAACCTTGCCGCTAGCTAAGTCTAAAACAGCCATAGAAGAATCGGTTATAGATACATATTTATAAAGCAACAACTTATCGCCTTGCTTTGACCAATCCATTACGTTCCAATAGCCACCAGGACTGTATACCATTTTAGCTTGCTCTGGATGTTGGGGATCCATAATCCAAATATCCCAATTAGATCCATCGCGTTGAGTTGATTGATAAGCTATTTTGGTACCTTCGTTGTTCCAAACGACAGAGCCATAACGAGCTTTGCCGTCAGTAAGCATCTTGCAACGACCGTCACTCAAGTTCCATAAGAAAATTTGATAGTTTTCATTGCCACCGACATCTTTTAAAATGGCCATTTCATTTTTACTGCTGTCGGGATTCACGATAACATCATTGACAGGTTCGTCAAAGAAAGTAATTTGCTCGCGATAAGCTTGAGGACGGGCCACGCGGTGGATTTGTGCTGTTTGAGCAAAACGGGTAAAGACGAGCAAACCTTGTCCCTGTGGATCCCAGTCGGCCACAGAAGCCGAGCGCACATTGGAATATTGGCCTAAACGTTCAACTAAAGAAGTGGGAATTTCCGGTACACCTTCTATAGTTAAATTACCCTTAACTTGACGGGAGATTGCACTTTGAGCTGGGGAAGTCTGTCCTTGATTATTCTCAGCCACAGCCGCCGGGGAAGCCAAACAAGCCAATCCTAAAACAATAGCTCCCATATGAAACCACTTAGAACGGAAATTCATATCTTCACTCCTATATTAAAATTTTTCTTTAGGCCTAAACATATATAGTTCTGCCCAAACAAATTTTTTCTAGGGGATAATTAAATTCCTGGTAACATATTTTTTTTATGTTTGGCTATAATTTACAGTAGCAAGTTTGCAAAGAAACAGCATTAGATTTTTGGGCAGTTGCTTCTGCGCAAGTGTTTGGGATTAGGTGTTCCTAAAAGCGGAGTGCTTAAAGTAGTAAATATCTTTACCATTATTTTTGGAGGCTTTACCATGATTTCCGGCGTGTCTGATAACTTTAGAGTTTTCAATCAGCCCGTTTCCAACGTTTCAGTTAGTAGCGCCAAGGCCGTTGCAGCCGAAAGTGCGCCTGCCCTTCCCGCTGACACTCTCACGAAATCCAAGTCCGATTCTTCGGCCGGACTTATCCCCAAGTCTCTCTTCTGCTCCACCGCAGCCAAAACCGAAGAGACTGCCAGTGCTTCAGCAGTTACCACCAATTCTGTAAGTTCCTGGCAAGCCAAATGGGGCCCCCAAGTTATCTACTTCCCCCTCACCGACCGTTTCAGCGACGGCGATCCGAGCAACAACTTTGATGTGGACAAGAATAACCCCACTGCTTATCACGGCGGCGACTTACGCGGTGTCATCAACAACTTAGACTATATCAAAGGCTTAGGCGCCACTTGCTTATGGGTTGCTCCTATGTACGACAACGCCGACAAAGTAAGAATGGGCGACTACGAGGGCACAGGCTACCACGGCTACTGGATTACCGACCACTACAAAGTAGACGAGCACCAGGGCACTATGGACGACGCCAAAGAATTGGTCTCCAAAGCCCATGAAAAAGGCATGAAAGTCGTTTTAGACACCGTGCTCAACCACGTTGCTCCCAACCATCCTTGGGTAAACGATCCTAGCAAACACGACTGGTTCCACCACAACGGCGGCATCCAGAATTGGGATGACCCTTGGCAGTTGGAAAATCGCGACGTTTGCGGTTTGCCCGACCTTAACCAGAGCAACCCCGAAGTTTACAAATATTTATTAGACAACACCCTCTGGTGGGTCAAAGAGACCGGCGCCGATGGTATTCGTTTAGACGCTATCAAACACGTCGACCACCAGTTCTGGCAGAAGTTCTGCGCCGATGTCAAAAAAGAGATGGGCGACGACTTCATGATTTTGGGTGAAGCTTTACATGGCGATCCCAACGTCGTTTCCGGCTACTTGCGCGATGGTATGGACAGTTGCTTCGATATGCCTTTGTATTACACCATTCGCGATACCATTGGCAAAGATGGCAGCGCCCGAGAGATTGGCAAACGCTTCGCCGAAGACAATAAGTATCCCGATGCCGGCAAGATGGTTACTTTGTTAGACAACCACGACTTCGAGCGCTTCATGAATAACACCAACAACAGCCGTGGCGAAGACAAGCTCAAGCTGGGTATGGATTTGATCATGACTTGCCGTGGTATTCCTTCAGTTTACTATGGCGACGAGACAGCCATGGTTGGCGGCGGTGATCCTGACAACCGTCGTGATATGGAATTTGGCACTAAGCCCCACATTACCGAGCACCTTCAGAAATTGACCAGCACTCGCGCTGCTATGCCCGCTCTCCAATTTGGTCAGCAAATGGAGATGTGGCAAGACGACCAGATTTACGCTTTCTGCCGTCGCCATGAGGGCCAGGAGTGCATTACAGTTTTGAATAACTCCTACGATCACCAGACTCGCAACATCCCTCTGCGCGAAGGTAGTCCTTTGCACAATGGTGATGTAATGGTTGATGTTCTCACCGGTGATAAATTCACCGTAAACAACAACTGCCTCAATATTGGCACTGCCGATAAGCAGGGACGCGTGCTGGTTCCTGAAAAGGACTATGGGAATATTCAATTCAAAAAGTAATTGAATATAAACATATATGCAGTTGCCGCTGGCAGCCGTCAATTTTTTCGGAATGAGATGGCTGTCGGCGGCTGCGGTACAAAGCAACTTCAACAATAAAGCCCGCCCTTCGTAGAAGGGCGGGCTTTTTCTTATATAAACTAATTAAAAATAAGACCTTCTTATTTTTGCTCTTGCAAAGTCAAGCACAAATTTTGCAAAATTAAAGTGGTCTTGACATTGCGCTCTACATGATATTTGGCTAAATTGACTGCTTCTAAATTTTTTTCGAAATAGCCTAATTTGTGCTCTGAGGCTATAGGATGCAATATTTCTCCATAATCTTCATTGATCAATAAGTTTGCAGCAATAGATGCTTTTATAAGTAACAAGTCACGATAAAACGAAGAAGCAATAGCCAAAATCCAAAGTAAATGATCTTTTTCTTTAAGTGCGGAACCACCACATAGCTTTTCCAAATTTGAAGCAGAACTTAAAGCCCCCCACAGACTTTGATTTTGAGAAGAAAGAGAAGCCAAAATCTCCAAAACAGCAACTCTACAATCCCATAAAGTGCTGTTCTGTACTAAACTTAGAGCCGCCCCCAAAGAGCCCTCACTTATTCTGGACGCAGTTAAAGCTTTGCTTTTTTCAAAACCACGAGCTAATAAATTTTCTTGCACTAACTCGTATGGCAAAGCTCTAAACTCAAAGCGACGACAGCGCGATACTACAGTAGGTAAAAGACGTTTTTCCGGTTGAGCTACCAAAATAATTATGAGTGAATCGGGCGGCTCTTCTAAAGTTTTTAGCAAAGCATTTTGGGCTTCTTCAGTTAAGCGTTGAGCTTCATCGATAATCCAAAAACGGTATCCGCCTTCGTAAGAGCAAGTTTGAGTTGTAGCAATAGCCTCACGCACTTCATCTATGCCAATAGTTATTTTATTATCGGCATTGGTCAAAACGCTCACATCAGGATGGTTACCAGACTCGATACGCTTACAATTTGTACAAAAACCACAAGGCCCATGTTCAGACTTATTGGAGCACAAAACGGCTGAAGCGAACCAACGAGCAGCTAAATATTTGCCTACTCCTTTGGGCCCCACAAAAAGATAACTGGGAGAAAGTTTGTCTTCAAAAGCTAAAAGGCGCAGATATTTAAAAATAGTTTCATTGCCTATAATTTGCATATCTTTCTCCTAAATGTTCAAATTAGCTAATAGAAAAGCGAGTGCGCCACCAAGGCTCGGCCCATTGCCAAATTTGTTCAGAAACTTTCTCAAAACTTTGCGAAGCGTCTATAACATGCCAGCGTTTTTGTTCCTCGGCACTGAAAACGAATTTTCCTAAATGGCCTTGAGCCATATCCAAATAATTTTGACGCAAACGCTCAAAAAATTCTCTTTTTTCTAATTCAATGCGATCGAAATTGCCTTGATTTTGGCTATAACGTTTAGTTAAACGAGAGCGCCCCGTTTTATAGTCTAAATCCAAAAGCAAAGTTAAATCCGGTTTGCAATCGGCGGCGACTAAATTATTCAGCTCTATCACAACTTGCAAAGGCAAATCTCTAGCTCCCTGATAGGCTAAAGAAGAATCGTAGAAACGATCGCAAATAACCACTTCGCCTCGCTGCAACTTGGGTAAAATTAATTGTTGCACATGCTGAAAACGCGAAGCTTCAAAGAGCAAAAGCTCTGTCATAGGCAGCATATCGCGATTGGCAGGATCGATTAACAACTGACGGATTTTATCGCTGACAGGTGTGCCTCCAGGTTCACGCGTAACCGAAACGACTAAACCTTTTTGACGCAAACGTTCCGCTAAAACCTTAGCTTGAGAAGTTTTGCCTCCACCTTCTGGCCCTTCCAAAGTTATAAATAAGCCATGCTTTTTGCCTTGATTGTCCATTTTTACGGTCTCCGACCCACTAAATTGCCGTATTATTCTGCCCTTGCAAACGCAAGTAACATTCCGGTTCAACTCCGTAAATAACCGACTTGACGCCAGCTTTAGCGGCAATTTGCCCTTGCAAACGACGCAAAGCACGATCCTGCGGCAAAAGATTATAAGGGCGCCCCGTCTTTTGCACTTCTTCAATAGCTTCAGTTACTTCCAACTGCGCCAATTCAGCTGTGCTTAAAATAGAATCTTCAAAGTAGCTGTCCAAGAAGCTTTTTATTTTTGGCCAAGTATTTTCTTCTAAAGGACAAACTTTTAAACCTCCGCGCTTGATGGCTTGGAAAAGTTGAGGATCATTTTTAGAGCTAGACTCCAAAGCCAACACCACATTGGCTGTTTTCCAAGTAGTGACAACTTGTGCAGGTAGCTCCAATAAATTAATCAGCTTTTCTAGGCGACTGCGGCTGACGCCCACAGGATAAATGCTAATTTTAGTTTTCATACCCACGTGAGGCTTAGGCTCTTCAGTTTGAGCTAAAAGCACGTTGCCTTCGGCATCACGATAGCGATCACGGCGCAAATAGGCAAAGCGCTCGTCCAAATCGGTCGGAGCTTCGGTAATATCTTTGCTAGAGGCTTCATTTTCGCGACGTTTTGGCAAGAGAGAGCCATATTTAGCCAAAATTGGCGAAGCCCCTAAACTATTTTTTTCCGCCGATTCAGAGTTACTTACTTGTAAGCTATCATTGCCTTCTGATTCAGTCGCAACATTTGATTCATTCTCAGACTCTTTGGCGGCTACCTTACTCTTCTTGGACTTTTTTTTGCCTTTAGTTCCAGAAGTGCTTCCAATTTCTGTGGCGCCCTGACTACCATTGGAAGATGTTTGGCGCACTCTCACCAGAGGAGCTATTTCGGCGCCACGCAAAATAGCATCAACTGAATCTGCTACATTTTTGTGAATAGCAAAAGTGTGGCGATCTCTAAGCTCAATAACTACATCAAAAGTGGGAGGTGACTTGCGCTCCAAAATAGCTTTGTGGCCACCTCCGCGCTTAAAAGCTATTTCATCAGACAAAGTCACCGACTCTATACCTCCCACTAAGTCGCATAAAGTGGGATTTTGAATTAAGTTTTCCAGCATAGTACCGTGAGCCGTAGCAACTAACATTACGCCACGCTCGGCGATAGTTCGAGCCGCATAAGCTTCAGCTTCGGTACCTATTTCATCAATAACGACTACTTGCGGTGTGTGATTTTCCACCGCCTCAATCATAATTTTATGCTGATAGACAGGATCGGGAACTTGCATACGACGCGCCGATCCCACTCCGGGGTGAGGCACATCGCCATCGCCGGCTATTTCGTTGGAAGTATCGACTATAACAACTCTTTTATGTAATTCGTCGGCCAAAACTCTGGAAATTTCACGCAGTACGGTAGTCTTACCCACACCAGGCTGTCCCAAAAGCAAAATACTGCGACCGCTCTTAACTACGTCTTTGATAATATCAGCGTCTCCATAAACAGCTCGACCTACTCTAGCCGTAAGGCCAACAATACGACCACGGCGATTGCGTATAGCAGAAATACGATGTAAAGTAGCGTCAATTCCGGCTCGATTATCGGAGCCAAATTCTGATACATAAGACGAGATATAGTCTAAATCGCTATAAGTAACCGGATGTTCGCCTATAGTGCAAATTTCATTTTGAAAACGGGCCATGGGCAAACGCCCTAAATCGGCCACAAATTCAATCAAACTGTCAACCGAACGTCCCAATTTTTCGTATCCCTCACACCAAGCTGGAGGAAAGACACACATCAGTTCTTCAATATTGTCAGAGGCAATAGTCAATTGTTCGGTTGATTCAGTATCCATATTTTACTTAGAACCCCTCATACGTTCCAAAATAGAAAAGTAGTTTTATTTTTCGCTCTCTTTCTTCCTTCCGAGCCACAACTACAGTTAGCGAGCGATAATTTTAACTTTTTCTAAGTTCAAATCACTTAAACCATCAATAGGAATACCTACTTCATTTAAAGCTTTTAAGTATTCCCAATGCTCACGTTCAACGCGCTCTCCTGGACAAATTAAAGGTATGCCAGGAGGGTAAGGCGTGATCAGTTCGGCACAAACTTCTCCTATAGCTTGTTCCCAAGCGACGAATTTTGCCGAACTAAAATAGGCTTGACGTGGGCTTATAACTTGCTCTGGGAAGCCTGGGAAATCTAAAGAAGCAGCCTTTTGTAAAGGTGCTTTCACTCCCTCAGTCGAGACCCAACCATGCGGAGAAGCGGCAATTTCACTTAGGGCTTTTTCTAATTTATCCAAGTCTTGAGCACTGTGACCGGGAGTAATCACCAAAACAACATTGCGCATATCAGACATTTCCGGTTGAATTTGGAAGCGGTAACGCAAAGTACGCTCTAGTTCAACGCCGTCAATGCCTAAATCGAAAGCCGAAATAACAACCCTAGTTCTGTCATAATCAAAAGCAGCCCCTTGCTCCATTAAACGCAAACCTGCGGTACGACGTACAAAACAGCGTATACGTTCAGCGGATTCAAGTGCTTTTTGCCAATCTTCTCTACCATGCAAAGCCAATTGGCGTCTGGCAATATCTAAAGAAGCTAGCAATAAATAACTTGGACTAGTGCTTTGCAACATGCGTAAAGTTAAATTTATTCGCTCAGGATCGAGCCTGCTTCCTCGGAAATGAAGCAAAGAGGCTTGAGAAAGAGCGGCCAAAAGCTTATGAGCACTTTGCACAACACAATCTGCCCCTAAGGACAAAGCTGATTTAGGTAAACTGGGATGAAAACCAAAATGTGGTCCCCAAGCTTCATCAACCAACAAAGGCAAGTTATGAGCGTGAGCACTATTACTGATAGCTTTTATATCAGCGCAAGCTCCATATGGAGTTACCCCGGTAACAGCCCAAGCTTTCACGTTAGGATAACAAGCTTGTAAGCGCTCCATTTCTTCTTTTTCGACTGCTAAACTTACTCCGGTCTCTTTGTCATAAGGAGAAGAAGCATAGCGAGGTATGGCCCCAGAAAAAACTAAACCAGCTTGCAAAGAACGATGAGCACAACGCGGCAAAATAACTTCTTGTTCAGGTTCAAGTGCGGCCAACAGCATAGCTTGATTGCCACAAGTTGATCCATTTACCAAAAACCAAGTTTTTTCGGCACCAAAACATTCGGCTGCCAATTCTTGGGCTCGCTTCGTATAGTTGTAAGGACGATGTATATCGTCCATATCTAAAACTTGCGTAATGTCGGCAGCTAGAGCCTGAGCGCCCATTAAATTTTCTAATTTTATATCTGCAGCCCGACCTTGACTGTGACCAGGCATATGGAAAGGTACGTTGTTTTCTTTAATATAAGCACATAACGCCTCGTATAGAGGCGCTTCTTGTTGACGTGCGGGATAATCCATTTTTCAAATTCACCAAAAAAAATAATAGAGCAGAAATCCCAAAATTGTGGGATTTTTAGCGTTTTTCTAAAGGCATAACTTTATATGGGAACGAAGGCGAGCCGAACTTTTATACGAGGAAAAAGCTATGGCCGAAGAGCAAAAAAATATCCTTCCTGAAACAGACGTACCTGCAGTGAAAGCTCCTGAAACGTCTTCAAACAATATATGGGCTAAAATATTTACCAGCCCTTTCTTTTGGATAGTTTTTGCCATTATAACTTTAATCGGCATCATAAACTATTTGGAACGTTTTACTAACGTGCAAGTACATAACCAATACCAGATATTTTAGCCTTTAGCTATTTAAGATTTGAGCTGAAGCACAACTTCATCACCAACTTTAGCTTGCAAAAGCTCAGACGCAGAGCTACCATGCAAGGCAGCTTCGCAATAACCGGAAGAGCCCCAATAAGCTATAGGCTGGCCTAGAGCTACATCTGAGTAAGTTGAACCTAAGCGGAAAGCACGCTTTCCCACATATAAGGTCGTTGCCAAACCGTTGCTTTCTTCTTCATGTATGGAAGTTATGATATTGCCGAAATTGTCAATATACAAAATAGAGCCATACAGAAGCTTGCCTTGCAAACGATTGGGTTTTATATCGAGTTGAACCAGACTAGATATTTTACTTCCCAGAGCCTCGAAGCAACGCCCTTGCGACAAGTAGGCAGCAGCGGGAGCGAAAATATCGCGTCCATGGAAAGTATTACTGATCGCTTTAGTTGGAATGGCAGTACAATCTATCTCTACTGCTGACACCAGCTTTTCACGACGCAAAGCTAAAGTAAATATGCCGTTATCCGGACCGACAAAAAAATGCTTTTCCGTGCGAATAGCCACAGCTTTTCTGGAGCTACCCACCCCGGGATCGACTACTGCCAAAAATACAGTACCTTCGGGGAACCACTCTATGCAAGTAGAAAGCACATAAGCAGCGGCTTGTACATCTCCAAGCTTTATTTCATGGCTAATATCAACAAACTTAGCCTGACTATCGATCCCTAACATGACTCCCTTCATAGTAGCAACATAGGAGTCACGTTGACCGAAATCAGTGAGTAAAGCAACTATATGATCATCCATAAAGAAATTTCCTCTCGGCTTTACAATAACCTCAATCGTGATCCGAGCCGTTAATTTGGTGTACCAGTTCTCCTATGGAATGACTAATCCAAGGCATTACGCCTGTCGGATATAGAGAGCTTCTTTCCAAAAAGACATCTTCTAAAAGTAATTGACGCATTTGCGTATCAAGAATATGTTGCACATCGATAAAAGTGCGCATAAAAATGACAACTTCGCCCAATACTTCGGGTGAATTTAAGTCTTGCAAATCTCTTATATAGCGAGTACAGCAATCGTACAAAGCCGCCAAACGGTTGGCAAGTTCTACAGCGACAGTATAAGAAATATCTACAGCTTCCAGCTTTTCTTGCAAACAAGCTGCCATGAGCTCACGTTCTTTTTTGAGTTCATCGTAGCCTTCGTGAATATCTTCGTTTTCTAATTCGTCTTCAGCTTCTTCTTCAGCCTCTTCTATAAGAGAAGAAGCGATGTTTTCTTCTAATTTGCGCACTCTATCATCAAAAATATCGTCAATAGCAGACAAGATTTCCTCAATAGGGCCTACAGCATGATGGACACAACGGCCTAAAGTTGTAGCCGTCTCTTTTATATAGAGCAATAACTGAAAAACATTTTCTGGTTTAGATTGGCAACTTAAAAGCTTCTCCACATAATCCATATAATCGAAGCAAAGTATATAGCAGCGCCCCATATAGAAAGTGGGTTGTACAACGGTTAAAGGCACAACTCCAAAGCTAGTGATAGTATTAAACAGCCCTACGCTTATATCTCCGGTAGTAGTGCGTTCTTTGGCTTCAATTCTCAAATCATCCCAAAAGGACATAAGCAATAATCCTTATTTTTACAAAATACTAAACTCTTAGGCGCTTCTTTTAGTGCCAAAAATTTCCCCCTAAAAAAAGTTCCCATTTTTTGAGACGACTAGCTCAAGAAATGGGAACTTAAACAAAAAAACTAAATATAGTTATTGTTCGGCTTTAGCACCAGATACAGAATCTTCTTCTAAGGCTCCGTCTTGCTTGGAACTTAATTCTATAGCAGAAGCTTCATGCACTATTACAGCCGAGTTGTTTTGTGCTGAGACTTCTTCTTCAGATTCTGTACTTTTTGGAGAGTCGGCAACTTCGTTATCGTCGCTCTGGTAGTGCGGAGCGAACTTGATGCCTCCTATAGTTTTTACTGCCGGAGTATCGTCTATTTTTAAGTGGGCTTCTTCCAACTCGTCTCCTTCTGCTTGCTCAGTCGCAGAACTTGAAGAAGTAGCTTCTCCGAAGCACTCTAAAATATGGCGTCGCAATTCTTCTCCTTTGTAGCGAGCTTTGCTTATTTGCTCCAAATCCAAAGCGACTAAATAGCGCCCCAGTTCGGTTCTGAGCCAATTAGCAAAGTCATTGCGCTCCATGTGATATTCCAAAGAAGCAGTCTCTATGTAATGTAAAACATCAACAAAACTACGCAAGCTGCGCACTTGCACTCCTAAGTAGCGTCCGGGTATCCAAAAATGGAAAGCCCTTTCCTCCGAAATATTGGTAGTAGGACTAATCATCTTGTGCTGATCGTCCTCTTGCCGCTCCATTTTTACGGCATTTTCATCGGCGCTGGCCAATTGAGGAATAACAAAGCGAGCCCGCTCCATGAGAGTTTTGGCCCTTTCTTTGGAAGAAGCGTCAGTCCAAACGTTAATGCGAGCCAAAGAAGGATGAGGTACCATCAAAATTGAGGAATCATCGTCAAAGTCGATACGCACACCGTCTAAAAGTTCCAACTTTTCGTCACGATAACGCTCTACCAAAAGACGCATAACTTTAGCTTTTTCCGACCAGTTACATTCAACGCTGCCGGAAAGTGAATAGTGAGGCGGAATAGCTTTAGCTATTTCGGAAAGCTTACGCTTATCGAAAGCCATCATCTCCAGCATTTGAGCTAAAAGGAACATAGCGTCAAAGCCGGGAGAGAATTTGGGGAAAACAAAAGCTCCAGAAGAAGTGCCGGCCAAAGCTATACGACCTTCACTGACTACTGCACTGTGCATAATAGAGCGATAATCCGTTTTGGTGCGAATAATTTTGCCATGCTGTTGTTGAGCCAATTTTTCCATAATACCAGGCACACTGATAGGTACGGCAACTAAAGCATCTTTATTACGTCTGAAAACCATAAGGGCAACCAAGGCCAGTAAGTTGGTACCTTTTATAGCGGTGCCCTCTTCATCCACCAAGTAGATACGCTCGGCGTCGGCATCCATGATAATGCCCAAGTTGGCTCCAATAGGCTTAACAATATTGGAAAGCTGACGTAAGGCCTCGTCTTTCTTTTCTTGCGCTTCCCTAGCTTTATCATAGTCTACATAGGCATTGATAGATACGGTTTCTACACCTAAACGGTTGAGAATGAAAGGCAAAACTTGGCAAGCCGTGCCATAAGAGTAGTCGATAACTACTTTAAAATTGGCTTCTTTTATGCTCTTGGTATCTAAGTGGCTAATAAAGCCTTCAATATATTTATCAATACTGGTATCTAAATAGCTGATAATACCGACTTCATCGACATCGGTACGACGAAAATCTTGGCGCACAAAAGAGTTCTCTACTTTGCGCTGACGAATTTTGTCAATATTGATACCAGATTCATCGAAAAATTCTATTTCGACTAAGCGTGATTCATCGCGATATACGCGAGTATGAATACCACCAACAGCTTTGGTAACACTGACAATATAGCGACTGACAGCAGCAGGCAAAAGGCGCAAATCTAGGATATTTACACCTACAGAACTTAAGCCACTGATAATAGCGCGGTTGATCAAACGGCTAACCGGACGTGAGTCGCGAGAAACGGTCACAGTAGAGCCCTTAGGCAAAGATGTACCGAAAGCAGCTCCCAATTTCATAGCAAATTCGGGAGTGATTTCCAAATTGCCCAAACCGGTAATACTGTCGCGACCGAAGAGAGTTTCAGAGTTTTTCTTACCCCAAACTAAATTTTCAGAAATAGTGGAGCCATCAGGAATATTCTTATCCGGCCAAATCGAAATTTGGTTGCGCACGGTAGCTCCGCGACCGATAAAAACATTTTCACCGATAACGGAACTGTCATTTAAAGTGACACCAGATTTTATAGTGCACTGACGACAGATAATAGCTCCCACACAATTGCTCTTGCTACCGATAAAGACGTTGTTAAAAATAATATCGCGCTGCAAATTGACATCTTCTTCGATAATGCAATTGTCACCGATACAAGTATAGGAAGAGATATAGGTGTGGGCGCCAATACGACAGTTGCGACCAATCATCAAAGGCGCTTCCAAAACGGCCGTAGGATCGATTTTTGTACCTTCGCCAATCCAAACACCTGGAGTACGCTGAGTACCGACCATTTCCTGAAGTACTTTTCCGTCAAACATATCGCGATGGGCACTAGCATAGTGGTCGATATCGCCGATATCACACCAGTAGCCTCCGGCCACATAGCCATATAAACCTTTTTTCTGCTCTAAAAGCTTGGGGAATATATCACGGGAGAAGTCATAGTTGCGCCCCTTCTCCATCAAGTTAAAAATTTCAGGCTCCAATATATAGATGCCAGTATTGACTTGATCGGAGAATACTTCACCCCAGGAAGGCTTCTCTAAAAAGCGTTCGATAGCATTATTTTCGTTAGTGATAACTACTCCGTACTCTAAGGGGTTATTTACACGCATCAATACCAGAGTAGCTGTGGATCTCTTTTCTTTATGGAAAGCTACAGCTCGTCCTAAGTCTATGTCGGTTAAGCCATCACCGCTAATGACTAAGAAAGTATCATCTCCAACAGTATCTTGAATTTGCTTGACGCTACCGGCAGTGCCCATAGGAGAACTCTCGATAGAGTAAACAATTTTAAGGCCAAAATCGGTTCCATCGCCGAAATAAGAAATAATGTCTTCGGCTTTATAGTGCAAAGTAACTACAACCGTATCGATTCCATAGCGCTTAAGCAAGTCTAGGGTATATTCCATAACCGGGCGGTTACATACAGGAACCATAGGCTTAGGTCTGCTGACTGTCAAAGGACGCAAGCGAGTACCTTCACCACCGGCCATAATCACTGCTTTCATAAAGTTCACCTCTAAAAAAAATAATCAATTTACTAAAGAACGAACTTCCCAACAGAACCACAAAAAAGCACAAGAGCCCACCGATACTCATAAAAGTAACGGAAGAGCCCCTGCAAGTTTTCCCCCCTTGTATCAACAATGCTTAGATAGCCTAATGCTTTTTGCCTTTTTTGCCGCCCTTAGAAGGTATTTCCAAAACCACATTCTCAGAAACGGGCTCGGCAACAGCTTCAGCAGCTACTTCTGGAGCAGCGGGAGCCTGCTCGGCAACTTCGTCGTTTTTCTCGACATCCTTAGGCTCACTAATGTGAATATCCACAGGAGCCGAAGTTACAGCGGGTTCTTCTTTGACAACTACGTCCTTTAAATTTTCGGGAATAGGAAGCATGCGCTGCAAAACCAAAGGAGAAATGTCAACTTTGGTAAGGGAAACCATATCCTCAAGCTGCTTGCTGAGGAAATCGCGCTGCTGATCGATAATTATGCGCTGCAAGCGAGCGCTGAGCTCTTCCATCCTGTCCAAGAACTCAAACTTGGCTTGAGGATTGGTTTGCTCCAAATGAGAGCGCATAAGAGTAGTAATTTTTTCGGTAGAAATAATAATTGCGCTGTCCAGCTTGTAAGCTGCCAAGTGGGCGCCTACTAAATAAGCCTGATCTAAGGTCATGGGATCGGTGCACAGAACCAAAAGATAGCGCAAACCGTTAATGGAGAGGAAGATTTGGACAGGCAAATTCTGGCTGCGATAAATCTTCATAGCACTGCCGGGAATACCCAATTCGGCCAGAATACCACGCACCAAAATGAGCAACCAAGTGCGATCGCTAAGCATGTTTACACCGCTGTCAGTGCAAGCCAACACTTCTTCGATAATTTCATCGGAAAGAGGACTACCACAAATAAAGCACTTAAAGGCTTTCTGGGAGCTCTCGTCAATGGTGGCTTTGTCGGCCACACGCAAAATTTGTTGACCGGTGCGATGACAGAGCACAGCATAATCCATATTCAAAAGACCCAAATCCTTGAAATTATGGATGCGTCTCTCTAAGAGATCGCGATCGGGGCATTCGATTTTGTTTAAGAAGATCGAGCCGGCATCTTTGATCTGTTCCAAAAGCTGACGGGATTCGCGATCCATAAGCATCTTGGCTGCAGCTAACTGCTCTTCGGTAGCGGGATTGGGATCGACTTCAGCATCTTCGATTTCCAAAGGAAGTAAGTCGGTGCTGAGTTGCCAAGAAGGCAAGTTGTCGCAAATGCCAGCTAAAATGTCACGCACTTCGCTGAAAAATTCGTCAACATCGCGAGTTTCGTCATTAGTAATAACTCCGGCCTGGATCAAAGCCTCTCCGCGCTTGGCTTTAATGTAGAAAATCGTACCGGCTTCGGGCAAGTAAAGCTCTCCCAACATGAGAGGAGCATCCTTCAAAGCCTCCATAAAATCGCAAGAGTTTGGCTCTAAACCTAAGCGGTTCAGGTATTCCAAACGCACTCTGTGAAGCAAAGAATTGTAACGAGCCTGCAAGCTCTGCCTCAGGTTGGAGGCCATTTCTTCATTAAGTTCTACAGGCAATTGCTTTTTGATAATTTTCAACATAAACGAAATCTCGCTATCCGTCCCTTTAATCTACAAAAAACTGTGAACAGCCCATCACCTAAAGGCAACGGCTTTTGGACGTATTCCCCACATGACAAACTGGGGGAATTCAGGAAAGTGAACAAACTTCGCTCGCCCAAAACGAGACTCAACCGGCTCTCTTTGCCATGGATGACGCCCCACCCATCCGCTGACCGCGCCTCATATGCCTATGACCGAAGCAAGGGGCCTCACAACGCTTCTGGGTAAATTCTAGCGAAATTAAGAATCCTCCTGCCTCAACAAAAAAGGCGTCCACCGTACAACTTTCAAGCTAAGCAGCTTGAAATACGGCCAACGCCTCTTCTCATCAACTACAGATGCAACAGACTGAAACTATAACGCCTAGTAGGCTAAAGCAAAAAGCACTTTCTCGTTAGTCTCTTCACCACTGTAAATGCACTTGCCAGTCTCGCCTGTTTGCTCGAAAGGTACGCAGCGAACAGCAGCTTTAGTCTCTTCTTTGATCTTGGCTTCAGCTTCGAGATTTTCTTTGAACCAGCAGCGTACAAAGCCACCCTTAGTAAGGGCTTCTTTTAATTCATCGTAAGTATTGACGTCGACAGTGCGCTCTTCACGATATTTAAGAGCTTTCTGGTACATAGCTTCTTGTACTTCGTCCATTTTAGCCACGAACCAAGGGTGGCTGACTTCGGCGATCTTGCAAAATTGTTTGCTGTTATCGTGACGTACTTTGAGTACAAAAGCTTCACCTGCCACATCGCGAGGGCCGACTTCAAAGCGGAAAGGTACGCCGCGCTGCTCCCAATAGAAGTGCTTCTCGACAGCACGTCCTTCACGCAAATCGAGCACAATCTTTTGGGTTGCCGATTCATCGATAAAAATAGAAACGATCTCTCTATTCTTGTCACGTTCTAAAGCAGCTTCCAAACGCTCCTGACCACAAATTTCGCCGACCAAACGTTTGCAATAGGCAATAACTTGTTCTTTTTCATCATCAGAACGATAAATAGGCACTACAGCACCAACTGTAGAAGCGACCTTAGGAGGCAATACTAAACCTTCATCATCGGAGTGGGTCATAATCAAACCACCGATTAAACGAGTAGAGACGCCCCAAGAAGTTGTCCAGCAATGGCGCAATTGGTTCTCTCTATCTAAATACTTGATATCGAAGGCTTTGGCGAAATTCTGGCCTAAGAAATGCGAAGTACCAGCTTGCAAAGCTTTACCATCTTGCATAAGGGCTTCAATAGCATAAGTTCTTACAGCGCCAGGGAATTTTTCGCTTTCGGTTTTACGTCCCTGAACCACAGGCATAGCTAAGAAGTCGTGAGCGAACTTAGCATAAACATTAAGCATTCTCTTGGTTTCTTCTTCAGCTTCTTCGGCAGTTTCGTGAGCGGTATGGCCCTCTTGCCATAAGAATTCAGAAGTGCGCAAGAAAAGACGAGTGCGCATTTCCCAACGCATAACGTTAGCCCACTGGTTAATCAGCACGGGCAAGTCGCGGTAGCTCTGAATCCATTGAGAATACATATGACCGATAATAGTTTCAGAAGTAGGACGCACCACAAAAGGCTCAGGCAAAGTAGAGCTGGCTGCTAAACGACCATCTTCACCTTTTTTCAAAGAAGAATGGGTGACAACAGCACATTCCATAGCAAAGCCTTCAACGTGCTGGGCTTCTTTTTCCAAAAAACTCACCGGAATTAAAAGAGGGAAATAAGCATTAACGTGACCGGTAGCCTTGAAGCGGCGATCCAGATCACGCTGAATAGCTTCCCACATAGCATAGCCATAAGGACGAATAACCATGCAACCGCGCACCGGAGAATAATCAGCTAATTCGGCAGCTTTAATAACGTCAAGGTACCATTGAGAATAATCTTTAGCTCGAGTAGTAATATTTTTAGCCATATGCTTTAGTTCTGAGTTCCTTTCTCGCAAATATGTTCTAAAAGGTGAAAGAGCCTCCGTCTAGAGCTAATTGAAGCCGTAGTCGAAGGCTCTTATTATAAGTTAAGTGTGACTAATTGTTGGTTGCAGAGGCCTCGGCGGAAGTAGCTTCAGCAGCAGGAGCCTCGGCAGGAGCAGCTTCAGCAGCGGGAGCTTCGGCAGGAGCAGCTTCAGCAGCGGGAGCTTCGGCAGGAGCAGCTTCAGCAGCAGGAGCTTCGGCAGGAGCAGCTTCAGCAGCAGGAGCCTCGGCAGGAGTAGCTTCAGCAGCAGGAGCTTCGGTGGAAGTAGCCTTGGCAGGAGCAGCAGGCTTCTTGCCATCGAGTTCATCGATCATGGCTTGAATGCCGGAACGCATTTGTTCAGCTTGTCCGCCCATATTGGCCGGAATAATATCACGAGCTTCTTCGTAAGCTTTTTTAGCCGCAGCCTTATCATTGTTTTTGCTAAGCTGGATTTGAGCCAACTCGAGGCAAAGCTGGATAGCCTGGTCCATTTCGCCCATATTCTTGGCAATAAGGATAGCGTTGTTCATAGCTTTAACGCCTTCAGCGTTATCTTTATTCTCAAAAGAAATGATCGCTTTGACATGATAGGCGCCAATATTGCCGGGGTCGATCTTGACAGCATCATCCAGGAGAGGCATAGCTTCTTTGTATTGTTCTTTGCTACCATACAAACGAGCTAATTGAACTTCAGCTTCAACCTTTTGTACATTGCGACTGGTTTTAATGGTAGTCTCATCGTCGCCAGGGTTGAGTTTGAGAGGTTGCTCACAGAACTTAATAATATCTTGATACAACTTGATAGCAGCATCTTCGTGGTTTTCACGAATTTCCAGATCGGCTAAAGTCTTTTTGGCCAGTAAATAATTCTGGTCGATGCCTAAAGCCTGAGTGAGATAAGTACGCGCATTGGCGTAAGCTTCTTCTCTGGACATTTCCTTTTTGGCGTCCTTATCGGCAGCCGGAGTTTGTCCTTTGCTGGCTAAATCTTTGTCGATAGCGGCTTTGGTTTTGGCTTCTTGTTTGAGGGACTCGGCAGTAGAAAGGGTATCGCCTTTCTGCATCCAGTAATAGCCTAAGTTGGCCAAAGCTTCTACGTTGCTGGCATCGGTGCCAACTTCTTTGGTATAGCGATCAATTTCGCTTTGAATTTCATCAACGGCACCCTGAGTTTGTCCTTGGCCGTCTTGATCTTCAGGACCTCCAATAGCGAAGCACATAATGCCGGAAGTCATACAAAAGGCGATAACCAGAAACCAAACTCCGATTTGGATAAAAATATTTCTGCGCTTCTCCTGTGGAGATATTTCGCGCACTTCAGCATCCACCTGACGCACAGCCTTGCGCTGTACGTTATCGGTAGATTTACGTCTACTGGAGGCCATAACCTACGCTCCTAAAAAAAGTTCATCTAACCGCCGGCGCGACAAAAAAGATAAGCCAAGCGGACACAAAAAATGGCTTAAAACGTTCAACGCCCTAAGCCTTTTCCCTCTACAAACACGGTACAGAACTAACTAAACAAAAAAGCCGGCCATAGCTTCACTGGAAATATCTTCTTCTTTAAGCGAATCACGCAAACGCTTAACGGCTCGAGAATGCATTTGTGAGATACGTTGCTTGGAGACTCCTAGAACACGGGAAATCTTTTCAAAAGTAACACCATTAAAATAATGCATTTTAATCAAAAATTGCTCACGCTCATCCAATTTGTTTATGGCAGCACAAAGACAATTTCGTTCTTCAGAAAATTCCAATTCGCGAGAAGGATCGGAAAAACCAGGATCGGCAGGTACTACATCCATAATAGTACCTTCAGTAGTGTCAGACGCGTTTAAGGGTTGATCTAAAGACAAAAGATATACACAACCCAAACAAGAAATTAAATCAAAAACTTCTCCAGCCGATATTTTCAGTTCTTGAGCCAGTTCTTCTTCAGTAGGCTGGCGACCACTCATAGAAGCAAATTTGTCGATAGCTTTTTGCAAAGCTCTAGCTTTGCACCTGGTGCGCTCTGGCAACCAATCCATACGGCGCAAGCCGTTATATATGGCACCGCGCACTACAGGAACGGCATAGGTTTCAAACTTGAATCCACGACTGAGCTCAAAACCTTCAATGGCTCTTAGCAACCCAAATAAACCGTCACTGACAAGATCATCCATATCTGCCGAGCAATTGATTTTGGTAAAAACTTTAGCGGCCAATCCTCTCACAAGCGGCAGATAATATTCAACCAACCGCTCTTGCAGCTCTGGATCTCCAGTATTTTTGTACTGCTGCCACAGAAGCCCTATGTCCACTTTCTTGTCTGTCAAGCGAGGATTCCGTTCAAATATGGATTAGCAAAAAGATAAAAAGCGCCTTTAACATAGCGTCAATAATCAACTGACGACGGGAGTTTTATTTCCCAAAAGGCCTTTTCTTCCTTTCAACTTTTTAAGTAAACTTAGCATAAAATTAAATGGGCTGTGCCAAGTTGTCTAACAACCCAGCACAGCCCATTGCTTAAATAGGTGCTAAACTTTGCCACTAATAGTGGCGAAAGTCGCATTCCGGCTACATTTGCTGTCCCTTCATTTGCTCAAAGAGGATGCTAGCCAGACCTACGCCGCCATTTTGCGACCAAGCCTTAGCTCTTTCTTGATCGAGCATTCCTTGGAACATTTCTTGATCCTTGCCTCCGAAAAGTCCGCCTTCTTCGCCAGCGCCGCTGCATTTACGCATTTGAGCAAGCATCTGGTTGAGGAAAACGCTTTCCATTTGCTGACAAGCTTCACGAAGCTTAGCTTCATCTTGTGCCTTGGAAGGGGCAGAAGAAGTGGCAGCCTGGGCTAAAGGTTCAGGGGTAAAGCCTTCAATCTGCATAATAGCCTCCAAATAGATACCTCAAGCGCCCGATTGATTGTAGTCAGGCGCGGAGGTCAAAATATCAATCGAAACTAGCTCTGGAGCTGGTTGGTCATTCTCATCATTTCGTCGGCAGCTTGGACACCCTTCTGGTTCATTTCAAAAGCGCGCTGAGCCTGAACGATAGAAATCATTTCCTCAACTACGTTGATGTTGGATTTCTCGAGGTGACCCTGAGCCAAAACGCCCAGACCATCTTCACCGGGGATACTCTCAGTCTTGGCACCAGCAACGGGAGTCTCAACATAGAGGTTGCCACCGATAGCCTGTAAGCCGGCGGGGTTAAGGAAGCGGGTGAGTTTTACCTGAGCGATCTTTTCGGGCTGACCATCACCATCGATACGTACACCGAAAACTTCACCGTTGGGGCGAACTTCGATATTGGTTACATCTTTAGGAACGGCAATGCCGAGTGACTGACCGGCGCTGGTTACGATCTCGCCTTTGTCGCCATCATATTTGAAAGCGCCATCACGAGTGTAAGCGGAAGTACCGTCGGGCATGCTGACTTTGAAGAAGCCGTCACCCTGGATAGCCACATCGTAAGGGTTGCCGGTTTTCTGCAAGGAGCCTTGAGAGAACATACGCTCGGTAGAAGAAGCGCGAACACCCATACCGATCTGGGTACCAGCAGTAGCTTCAGTACCAGGATCTTGCATAGTAGCATAGAGCAAGTCCTGGAAGTCTACGCGGGTTTTCTTGAAACCGGTGGACTGTACGTTAGCCAGGTTGTTGGAAATATTATCCATATTCATCTGCTGGGCCATCATACCGGAAGCAGCAGTATAAAGCGAACGCATCATAATATTTGTTCCTCCAAATTAGACTTGTTGTACGAGCTTAGCAGAAGCTCTTACTATAATCCAGCTGCCCGCCGTTTTTATTTGGGCGGACAAACTGTATTTTTTCAAACTGTCAGTTTAATCGAATTAGCGAACGGTTCCGACGTTATTGACAGTCTTTTCCAACATCTTGTCGTTGGCCTGAAGAACCTTCTGGTTGGCTTCGTAGTTACGTGTCACCATCATCAAGTCTACCATTTCGGTTAAAGCGTTGACGTTAGCTTGCTCAACATATCCCTGTTTGAGTTGGAAATCGTTAGTAGCGCTGACTTTGGTTGTGGCAGTAAACTGGTTGTCGCCAGTGCGCTTCAATTGGTCGGTATTGTCAAAAACGGCTACCAAGATCTTGTCGATGGGACGACCGTCGCTGGAGATAACACCATCGTTAGATACAGTGAAATTGCTGCCCTGTAATTTGATGGGGCCACGATGACCCATTACCTGAGAACCATCGGCAGTGACTAATTCGCCATTGGTAGAGAGATGGAAATTACCGGCTCTGGTAAAGCGTACTCCGTCTTTGGTCTGGATAGTGAAGAAACCGCGTCCATTATCATCCAAGGCCATATCAAAGGGGTTGCCGGTCTCCTTCAATGAACCCTGAGCGTTGTGAGTCACCGAGCTGGTGTAAAGTTTACCGGAAACTTCCATACCGGGAGCGGTGGAGATCTCGTAAGAAGATTGGGTCATGCCGTCCATGCCGCCGACTTCACGATTGAGAATCTCGTTAAAAGAGGTAATCTGGGCACTTTCCTTGCGGAAACCAGCGGTACCTACATTGGCCAAGTTATTAGTGATGACATCTTGTTTAGCGGCCTGGGTCATCATACCCTGAGCAGCCATTCTCATCCCTTCAAGCATTAGAACACCTCCGACTATGTGGTCCGCGTCCTTATACGAACCCAAATTTTCGTTTCTATAGAAATCCTTCAGCCCCTCTTTTTACCAAGGCCTCCGGCTAACAGAACTCACTCCTGATCGGGCTCCTGAGCGAAGCGCCCTGCTTTTAAATCACTCAATTCTTGGGTAAAGTCTAGAACCGTAGCCATAAGTTCGTAAAGCTGAGGACTTATAGCTGCTTTGTTGCCCTGTTCTTTGAGCAATTCTCCCACACGCTGGGGATCTTGTGTAACGTTCAGGCCTTCTTTTTCAGCTTGTTCGACCATTTCGATGGCTTTTTGGCCGACAGCCGAACTCACAACTCTAGTCGTCCCATCTTCAGGAGAAACAGCCACGCTGACGGCAACTTTAGCAACTTCAGGCTTGCACATTGACGCCCTCCAATGAAGAAAGTTCTTGACAGCCCACAAATTCATGGCCCCCGATACTGTCATTGAGTACGGCTTCAAAAAAGCCGACCTTCCAACCAAGTTCTTCAATACGTTCTTGTAAAACAGGCAAATAAGCCTCAAGACAACCGACAACGGATTCGTCATCCGATTTAGCTGTCAATTCTACATATCCGGCACCGATATCCAAGCTAAAGAACAGTTCTCCCAAAGAATCGGTTCTGACGATGAATTCTAAATGAGAGTCGTCTATATCTACCACGCGGCTGCCATCTTCTTCTTTCCAACGATAGCGAATCCAAACTTCGGCCGATTCATTAAATTCGTGGCGCAAAGGGATTTGCATATAGTAAAAACCGAAAGAAGAATCTGGTTTTCCTTGGTTAATCAGGCGTTGGGCTTGCAAATTGTCTTCACAATTTTGACAATTTTTGAAAAGCGCACTCAGAGAAGCGTCTTGAGCATCGGTCAATTTGCGCAACTCACGCAACAGAGCCAAAAGCTCCCAGTCGGAGCTTCCTCCGCCGACTAAGCCTAAATTGGTCTCGATACCAGCTTGTTTGGCCATATCGAAGAGCAAAGCAGCCTTGCCGCTAGACTTACCAGTGCCTTTCAAATTTCCGCCAGGCTCCAAAACCATTTCTCCCAATAATCCTGGCACTTGATTCAAAATTTCCAAAGCTTTAGAAGACATATTGCCCGGATTATTGATCAGACGTTTGACTTCACTTTGGATATTGAAAAGTTGTTGAGTAACCTGAGGATTTTGCGATAAAAAAGTGCTCAAGAGCAAAATATTGCGACCCGTCACCGGCAGTTGACTATTTTGTAAGAACAGAGTTGCTCCAACTCTAGAACTAAAGACAGCTGGATCGGAAGTAGGCGGCAATTGGGCCAAAGCCTTTTGCATACTTTGAAAAGTAGCTTTATCTAACGGAGCGCCATGTTCTACCAAAGAGCTGGCCAACATGAAGTTGCCTTCAGACATGGGCAAGTTGAGTTGCACTAAAGTTTGGGTAACAGTCTCGCTATTCAGTGAAGAAAACGGTGTGCTTGCCATATCTAAAGTGAGCATACCGCGCTGCTGTCCGGAAACTGTTACGTTAAGTTGCTGTCCTACATTGAAAGGCAACTTGGCGCTGGCTTGCAAAGTCGTATTGCCAAAACGCAAAGTAAAATTTCCATTCTGTTCGCGTCCAACTACTTGACCAAACAAGTTTTGTCCAGGCTGGAATTGAGAAGCAGCAGTACCGCGAGCAGTAAAGCTCGTGTTGGCTCCATTGGCTCCTTTTCCAAACGGCGACGCAGAACCGAAACTGGAGGATTGCGCAATGCTTTTTCCGACATTGGACAAAGCCGACGACACGCTGTTCAGCATTTGCATAAGCTACCTCCTCGCTTCCAAGAGTGGAAATTTCAAAGCAGAAAAGTTCTGTTCGGGCTGTAACATATTGGCAGCCAACAGGCTGATTTTTGTACAGCCCCCCACTCTT
>ERZ869991.7-NODE-7-length-48878-cov-26.033032_pt1 | contig 48878 bp, 30 predicted proteins | sample MGYA00520862_ERZ869991 | MGnify/ENA primary metagenome ERZ869991 (study PRJEB32232, sample SAMN07284978) | human gut metagenome | biome: human-associated habitat; material: feces | host: Homo sapiens | place: Tanzania | collected 2014-08-11 ...
TACATATCACTATCAAGAAGAAACTCTATGTTCTTTGGCTCGCATGAAGGAGCAAGACGGGGAGCTATCCTATATTCCATCGCCATCTCATGCAGACTGAATGGCATCAATCTGTTCGAATACATATGCGACGTAATAGAAAAGACTGCAGAATGGCAACCAAATACTCCATGGGAAAAATATAGAGACTTACTTCCTGACCGATGGGAAAAGCAGCAACAGCATTAATTTAATCAGCTGTTACTGCTTTTTTTGAATTATGCAAGGTATAAACGCGGAGACGCTTACGAAATAGCGTGGTAACAAATGGCAATAGCGTGGTAATAGAGACAGGGTTATTACCACGCACAAACAACTATATATCAAGCAATTATCTTTCGCGTGGCAATAGTGGCAATAAAATTCTAAAACTTTTTTATACGTAAGCATAGCAAAAGCCTCAGCCTTTTATCATTTTTATCAAAGTTACGAAGGTAACAGCCGGTCCAAAACTAGTAATCAACTATCTCCGAAAGAAACAGCCGGTCCCCCGAAAGAAACAGCCGTCCCCGATAGGAACTGCCGGTCCCCGAAGGGGGCCAACTTTCAATAACCGCTGGTGGAATGACCGAAGGTCATGGAACCTGCGGACAACCAATAGTTAGGGAGAAAGCGTCCCCAAAGGGGGCGAACAACGCCCAGCTTAGCTCCTGTTCGCCCCCTTTGGGGACGATGGGAGAGAGTATCCGCTATCCGCAGGTTCCATTCCCTTCGGTCATTCCACCAGCGGTTATTCACATTCGCCCCCTTTGGGGACGGAAGAATGCGACTTGCGAAACTTGAATTACATGATAAAACAAATTTTTTTTGATGCAAAATGAAATTGAACCAAAATGAACCAACTTTGTTTCGAATATTATTGTTATCTTTGCAACCGATAAGGCCTCTTCACCTTTTTAAGTTGAAAGGCTAAGGAAATGATAGTAAATAATAAAAAATTCAATAACTTAAAAATAAAGCGTATGAAACGACTTTTACTTTTATCAGTCATGTTCTGTATAGGAGTGCTGCAAGGATTTGCGCAAATCACCTACTTCACATATACAGACGAGAATGGAGTGAATTGGGAATGTAATTTGAGCAACTCTTCTATAACTATGCCCGATGGAACCTTGAAGGACACCACCGAGGTGTATATCAATAGTGTCAGTAACTATGGGGAAGAAATGACAGTACCAGGAGTTGTCAAATATGAAGGAAAAGAATATACCATCACTCAACTTAATGATGTTTTCAGAAATAACCAAACCCTAAAAAAGGTTACTTTGCCAAAAACTGTAACATCATTGTATAGAACTTTCGAAGGATGCACGCTTCTTTCAGAAGTAGTGAATACAGAACAAATACAGAGCTGCTTTTCTGCTTTTAACAGTTGTAGATCTTTAAAGGACATTGACTTAAGTAATTGCGAAACAATTGGATATAGCGCTTTCTCAAACTGCAACAATTTGCAATCTGTCAACCTAAAAAATTGCAAAACAATTGAACAAAATGCATTTTCATATTGCAGCAATTTACAATCAGTAGATAATCTTTTTAATTGTACGACAATAATGGATCAAGCATTCCAATCTTGCTCCTCATTGAAGTCAATAGACATTAGCAATTGTAACTCTTTAGACCGTTTCGTATTTCAAAATTGTTCAAAACTTGAAGAAGTAAAACTTTCAAAACAGATAAACATAATAAACGATGGTACATTTAGCGAATGCACTAACCTTAAAAGTATCGATTTAAGCAATTGTACATCGATTGGAGCTAATGCTTTCTATGGATGCCGAAGCTTGACATCCGTCGGAAACACAGCTTTGCTAAGCTTAATCCAAGAAAACGCATTTGACTTCTGTACAAATTTAACTACCATCGATTTATCAAATTGCACCTTTGTTGGAGAGAACGCTTTCAGCTATTGTGCAAAACTTTCCAATATAAACCTTTCAAAATGCAAGCTCTTAGGAAATGGTGCCTTCAATAATTGTACCAATTTGACAGAAGTTGATTTGTCGTCATGTTCATCTTTGGCAGAGAGTATTTTTAGGGGTTGTTCAAACCTTAAAACAATAAAAGGAATCGAGAATTTCACAACGATTCCTGCTTATGCTTTTGCAGAAACAGGCATCGAAACATTGTCATTGCCTCTATGTACAACTATTCAAAAAGGCGCATTTACGAGATGCATGCAATTGAAATCTATTAATTTGCCAAAATGTGAATCCATAGAAGGCTACAAACTAGAATATAAAGAAGCAGAAGGAGCATTTTATGGCTGCAACAATCTGCAAGAGGTAGATCTCCCAAGCTGCATAAACATCGAAGAGTATGCATTCTATAGCTGCCCAAAATTGAGTTCTATCAATATACCTGTATGCCAAACCATTGGTGAGGAAGCATTTGCATACTGTGGTAACTTGAATGAGGTTTCACTGCCTAACACTATACAGAAATTAGGTTACAAATGCTTCAACGGAAATACTACATTAACATTGTATGCTAAAAATGTACCTGTCTTAGACCGCTATCCTGGAAATATGGCAGAATCTGATACCTTAGCCTTAGGCAAAAACGTATTAATCATCGTACCAGAGGAATCACTCACAGCTTATCAGGCAGCAGATGTCTGGAATACAATGAGCGAGAGAATCTTCCCATTGGGGACTCAATTTGACTATGATGTAGAGGCTACAGCGCAAGCTAGCACTTCTGGACTTCAGAAAGCGATTGGAGAGAAGAATCTTAGAAGCGTGGTTACCCTTAAAGTAAAGGGGGCTATCAATAGTTACGACATCATGGTTATGCGTAACAAGATGGATAATCTCCATCATTTGGACTTGTCTGATGCAGATATCAAAAGTAATTCATACGATTATTATACAGGATATAGCACTCAAGATGATATTCTAGGTCCTCATTCATTTGCAGACCTCGACAAATTGTTGACCGTCAAGTTACCAAAAAGCGTGAAGTATATCAATCAGGCTTTTAACAACTGTAGCCAGTTACGTTCTGTTGAAATGCCAGAGAATCTGATTTGCGTAGGCGATACTCTAGACAATGAATGGAGCATGGGTGGTGAAGCCTTTAGTAATTGCACCAATCTTGAAAATATCATGTTCCACAATTGCGAGAAAATTGGAGGAAGAGCTTTTTACCAATGTTATTCTTTGCAAGAGATTACATTGCCAAAGAATCTGAAGCATGTTGGAAGCTATGCATTTTATAATTGCAGTCAGCTTAAGGACATTATCCTTCCGAGCGAAGTTGAAACTATCAGCTACCATGCTTTCGAATATTGTAATAACCTGGCATCCATTCAGTTTCCACCTTCATTGAAGCGCATCGAATCTTATGCGTTCTCTGGCTGTGGCAACCTTAGTAGCATCAACCTTCCAGGTCTTACAAGCATCTCAGAAAACACATTCGCTTATTGTAGCAGTCTGAAAGAAGTGAAGCTTCCTAGTACTTTGGAGCGTATCGGCGACAATGCATTTGAAAACTGTTTCAACTTGAACAAGGTATATACCTACACTGTCTTGCCGATCAATATCGACCAGAATACATTTACCAACTTCAAGGCTACTACACTCTATGTGCCAACCCAGAGCTACGACAACTACTACTGGAGCACACAGTGGGGACAGTTTAAGGAAATCAAGGAGTTTGATGAGCCTTATACCTATATCTATCTCGACAACGAGTTTACACTCGAAAAGAGATTCGAAGGTACACCGGATATCGACATCAAGAACAATGGTGCACTTACCGTAAACGGAAAGGAAAACCAGGATGCAGGCGAAGTAACCGTTAAGGGAGATGGCAACAACTCTGCCGGAACACTCATTACAGATGGCAACCTGGATGCCAAGAAACTGAGATTCGACATCACTGTCAATGCCAACCAATGGTATTTCTTCAGCTTCCCATTCGATATCAACCTCGCTGACATCAAGACACCTGGCAAATACGTGTTCCGCAAATACAACGGTTCACTCCGTGCCGACCAGGGTACAGGCGGATGGGTTGACCTGGCTAGCGACGAAACGACCCTCAAGCAGGGCGTAGGCTACATCTTCCAGACAGCCCAGAGCGGTAACCTCACCCTGAGAGTAACCAAGGAGAAGTTCGGAAAACTGGATGCCAACAACATCGTGAAGGAATTGAGCAGCTATCCATCTGCCGACGATCAGAACGCAAGCTGGAACTTCATCGGTAACCCACAGGTCAGTTACATGGATGCAGCTTCCCTCGGCTACGACGCTCCTATCACCTATTGGAACGGAAATTCCTACGAGGCTGTGCGCCCAGGCGACGACGAGTTTGCCCTCCAGCCATTCCAGGCATTCTTCGTACAGAAGCCAGTGGATGTAAGCAACATCGAGTTCAAGGCTGAAGACCGTATCACCAAGAGCGAGAGCATCAACAAGCAGAACAATGCACGCGCCAGAAGAATCGGTCGTGGCATCAACCCAGAGCGTCTGCTCATCAACCTCACCCTGAGCGACGGCAACCATACCGACAAGACCCGCGTGGTATTCAACGACAAGAAGAGCCAGGCTTACGAGCTGGATTGCGATGCAGCCAAGTTTGCTGCCATCAACGATGCCCCTCAGTTCTATACCATCGAGGCAAAGGCAGGCAACCTCGCCATCAACGAGCGACCAATGGGTAGCGTGAAACTCGGTTTCGCTGCCAAGAAAGCAGGCAACTTCACCATCTCTGCCAAGAGAATGGACCAGCCTATGCTCTTGCAGGACAACCAGACAGGTGCTACCTACGACCTGACAGAAGGCGACTACCAGTTTGCTTCCAACGCCGGAACCTTCGAAAACCGTTTCGTTCTCGTTCCTAGCAGAGGCACCACAGGCATCGCCGACATCGTGAAGAAGACCGGTATCAACATCATGCCAACCGATGCAGGTATCAACCTCAACAGCGTGGACGGCAAGAAGGTTACCATCTATGCTGCCGACGGCACCATGCTCGCATCGCGCACCTTCGACGGCATGCTCAACCTGATGAAGGGAGTATACATCGTAAAGATAGACAACCTTTCAACCAAGGTGATGGTGAAGTAATCATACGCAGAATGATCAACGGAAATAAAATTCGAGCCTATGAAAAGAATCATCATCCATAGCGTCACCACATGGCTGCTGCTCTTCCTGAGCAGCACCATGCTGATGGCAGCTCTGCCAGACGACGACTTCAACCCCGTAAACCCACCCGACCCGATGATGAAATACAAGGTGGAGGTGGCGTATTCGGAATACGGATATACCTCGGGAGGCGGAACCTACAACTGGGGAGACGAAGCCTACATCAGTACTTCTGCCAACAACGAGAACTATCAGTTTGCCTACTGGCTGAAGAACGGAGTGAAATACTCAGAGGAATCCTCCTTTATATATAAGGTGGAAGAATGGAACGTCAAGTTCGAGGCGGTTTACGACTACAAGCCGGTGAGTCCGTCGGAACCTCAGCCCATGAACCGATACCGCCTCTATCTGACCACAGACGATGAGGGCAACTGCTCCTTCAACCGCACCAGCGGCGAAAAGGTGGAAGCGGGAAGCTTCGTCTGGCTGTCGGCATATCTCAGTTCGGGTTACATCTTCAAGGGATGGTACCTGGGAGATGAGCTGATCAGCACAGACCAGGACTTTCAATACGAGATGCCTAAGCAGAACGTTACGCTCAGGGCACACATCGTATACAGTCCGAGCAGTCCGAGCGACCCGGGCGGAACGGGACAGGGCAATGTAGACAACAGCAGCGGAATCGATGAAGTTACCCTAAGCCCATCAGCCTGCTCCAACCGCATCTACCACTTGGACGGAACGAGCGCTGCCCAGCTCCAGAAGGGCAAGGTCTATATCAGAAACCATAAGAAATTCATCGCCAGGTAACCTGGCGGTGAATTTTCTGCAAATGATAATAAACTAAACTTGATAATATGAAGAGAAAACTTTTACTCTTTTGTATCCTGGCTTTTGCGGCGATAGCTGTGTCGGCACAGAACAACCTGGTGATCAGAAACTTCAAGTATGACCAGTATGACCAGACAGCCAACCTCAAGGGCACACAAAAGAAAGACAACAACGGCAGGACGGCAGCCCTGCTCAAGATTGAAACCAATCTTGACAACCTCGCCTTCGACGGCGGAAGTTATGGTATTGTAACCACCCAGCACAAGACGGGACAATGGTGGGTTTATGTGCCGGAGCGTGCACAGAAGATTACCATCCGACATCCTAAGTATGGTGCCTGCGAGTATTACTACCCATCGGAAATCAAGGCAGCAAGAACCTACACCATGAAACTTACCCTGGAAGGTATGGATGTTGCCCTGGAAGCTTCGGTGGCTGGTGCTACCATCACCGTGGACGATGAGAAGATAGGAAAGACCCCACAGACCGTCTACCTCTCTTACGGCATCCACCACATCACAGCCCGAAACGGCAACATGTACTATGACAGCAACGTGAACATCACTAAAGAAAGTCCGAAATCGCTGAAGCTGCAGATGCAGGATGAAGACCTGCTCTACGGAACCGTGAACCTGACCGTAGCCGACGGAGCCGACATCTACTTCGACGGCAAGAAGGTGGGTACGGGTTCCTGGTACCAGCGTCTGAAATACGGCACCTACGTGGTGGAAACCCGCAAGAAGAACTGCGAGAGCCAGACCACATCCTTCGAGGTGGAAGCCAAGAAAGACAAGACCATCGAGGTGAAAGCCCCTATCCCATACACCGGTTCCCTCTTCGTGGTAAGCAGTCCGAAGGTGGTGGGCATCTACAACGACATCAAGCTTCTCTCGGAGAACGGTTTCGCCAAACTGCCTATCGGAACCAACGAAATCACCTACAGACACGAAGGCTACCGTCCGCTCACCAAGACCTACAACGTTTTGCGTGATGCCGAAATCAACGATACCATCAAGCTCAAGCCAATCACCTATCTGAAGAAGACGGGCATCTATGCCGGCGTTGCCTTCACCTACGGCGGAAGCACGATGGGCGTAACGGGAACCATCGGCCTCAACATCTCCAACTTCGACCTTCAGGCTTCCTACACCATGGGGCTGGGAAGCAGCGACGAGGTTTACTGGTATTCCAAGGAAACCAACGTGCAGCAGGAGATAGACACCTACAAGCTCAACAGCTTCGCCGTGAAACTGGGTTACCAGTTCCCATTGAGCATGCGTGTGGGCATCACTCCGCAGATAGGCTATCTCACCCAGATGCTCAAGAGCGACGGCAAATATGCCGACGGCACCTCGTGCGGATCCTTCACCATCGGTGCCAAACTGCTCATCGCCCCCGTGTCTCATCTCTGCATCCTCCTCAATCCGGAGTATGCCATCCCAAACAAGAAGAGCGACACCTATAAATCGGTGGCTGATGTGGGCGGATTTGCCGAAGGCGGTTTCTATGCCCATGCCGGCATCCTCGTGAATTTCTAAACTTAATATATTAAAATAGGTATATATGAAGAAACTACTATATAGCAAGAGCATGGCATTCGCCATCCTGATGGCTCTGGCTGGCACCATGCAGTCGTGCACCGAGAAGGAGGAAGAGGATGTCTATGCTTCTACAAAGATTGACTTCAATGTAACGGTTTCACCTTCGAGGGTAGACTTGCCTGCCCGCAATGCATCACAAGAGATTCAGGTTACTGCCAACACCGCCTGGGGCGTAAGCTCGGATGTTACCTGGGCACACGTGAGCGCAAGCAGCGGCATTGCCAACGGATCCTTCACCGTGACCCTGGACGACAATACCTCGCTGGAGGCACGCCAGGCCATCATCACCCTGACTTACGGAACCGAGAAGAAGACGGTGACCCTGAACCAGGCGGCTGCCAAGGCTACCCTCTCTGCCAACGAGGTGAGTCTTGCTGCCAAGAATGCCAGTCAGGAAATCAAGGTAACTGCCAACACCACCTGGAGCGTGGAAACGGAGGCTGAATGGATTCACCTGAGCGCTACCGGCGGCACAGAGAACGGAACCTTCACCCTGACCCTGGATGACAACAAGAGTCTGCAGCCTCGCCAGGCTACCATCGTGGTGAACTATGGCAAGGAGGGCAAGGAAATCATCACCGTGAACCAGGTGGCTGCCGATGCCACTGCCTTCGGCAAGGTGCAGGTGAGCGGTATCACCCGATATGAGGCCACCGTGGCAAGCAGTTTCTCGGCGATGTTCGAGGTGCAGGAATACGGCGTGGTTTACTCTTATGTAAACAAGGAGCCTGTAATCAGCGAGGACGACCGCAACACCCTGAGCGTCAAGGTGGGTACGGCACCGGCAAGCCAGGGAAGCATCTCCACCAAGCTGAGCAATCTGAAGTCGGCTACCACCTATTATCTCCGCTTCTATACCCGCGGTCCGCTCGGCATCGAGTACAGCGGGGTGACCCCTTTCAAAACCGAGGGTCAGACACCAAGCGAGGGCGACCATCAGACTCCAGAGATATAAATCATCTAACGAAAGAAACAGAAATATGAAAAATAGATATGTATTATTCATGATAGCCTGTCTGCTGGGCATCCAGCTCTGCAGCTTCCAGTTTTCGGGAAGTCAGCTTCATGCTGCCAACATGCCGGGCAAGCCAACAGGCAACGAGCGCATCTTCCTTCACCACAAGGGAACCGTGAGCCTCTTTGCCGCCGACAAACTGAAAGAGGCGGTGGAGGCTAGTGTTGATGGCGACACCCTCTTCCTCACCAACGGCAACTACGGTTTCCAGGCGATGAGCAACGGCAAGGAAATCTACTACGGTGCCAAACCGATTACCATCAGCAAGAGCGTCTGCATCGTGGGCGAAGGAGAAGATACCTACATCGGTGCACTCGCCATCGACATCACGGATGCCAGGAAGGAATGTCATCTCTACGGCATCAAGTCGAACCTTGCCATCGGACAAAGTCTCGCCAAACTGGATATCCAGAAGAGCTATGTGCTGCTCAGCATCAATGCCAGCATCGACGATACACAGCTGAAATCCAGCAAGCTGAACCTGAGCATCAACGGATGGAGCACAGAACTGAAGGCATTCCGTGCAGAAAACTGTCTCATCAACAGCTGCAACTTCGGCATCGTTGATTCCGACAACCTGCACATCAGTATGAACCACTGCAACATCTACGAACTGGGAGGAAGCGGCGACGACGGCGACGAATACATGAACAGTTTCAAGGGCGACATCAGCAACTCCATCATCGACCATCTGAAGGCAGTGGAAGGAGAGACTCGCTATTTCGACCCAGCCGTAACCCTGACCAACGTGCTGATCCGCAAGACATCGGAAGCCTACAATCCGTTTAAGATCTGCAAGCAGACCGACAGTTTCGCCCTGCTCTCTAACGATGAGATTCTCGATACCACCGGTGCCTGCCGCTGGACCACCGAGACGCTGACCTCGAAGGGATGCATCGGAAACGACAACACGGTGATGGGTGCCCTGGGAGGAACCACTCCTTACTCGCTCACCCTCGAAGCACCCCAGCTTCAGAATCCGGTGCTCGACATCAACAGTTCCAATCATAAACTCATGTTTAATCTCGACATAAAATGATGAACAGACTCTATAAATTCCTCTGCATCTGTGGCATGATGCTGACAGCTACAGTAAGCCATGCAGCCACAACAGCCGACGAGGGCAGAATCTTCCTGCAGCACCAGGGCGTCATCGCCCGCTCCTTTGCGCCGGACGAGATGGCAAAGGCCATCGAACAGGCTGCCGAAGGCGACACCCTGCTGCTGGCCAACGGCAACTATGCCAGCAAGTTTACCATCAGCAAAAGCATCTCCATCATCGGTGCCGATGCTTCCTACATCAACTGCCAGAACAGCAGCGACTGCATCGAAATCAAGTCTCCGGGCAAGGATTCGCTGAAGGTGAACCTGGAGAACCTCAATGCCACCTCCAGCAACGGACTGCGCATCGAATTCTACAACGAGATGGAAGACGGCACCTACTATACCCTCGCCCATCCCGTGAAGCTCACCCTGCAGAAGAGCCGCATCCTGGAATTCAGAACCAGCCATGCCGACATCGCTGCGGTAGACATAGAATGCCGCCGATGCCTGGTATCCTACATGACTTCCCTGCGCACACCAGCCAAGGCATCCTTCTACAACAGTGAGCTTATCAACCTGGGCGACTGCGACAACATCCGCGCCAACCACTGCTACATCAAGAACCTCTGCGGAGCCGACAACTCGCTGATTACCAACTCCATCATCGGAAGCATCAGCAACACCGACTTCAACGGCAACCCGGGCAACGGAACCAGCGTGGTAACCAATTCGCTCTACAACACCACCGACCAGGTGTATGCCCTGCAGGACTGCATCTTCATCAAAGAGTCACTTTTGGGAACTACGATTCCGTTTACCTGCAAGTTCACCAGGGAGCAGCTGGCAGCCAGCAGCTATCTGGGCACCGACGGCACCGTGGTGGGCATCTTCGGCGGCAGCATTCCGAGCAACATCAGCGATGCAGCCACCCTGCTTGCCCCAACCAACCGTCCGCAGATAACCAACGCATCGGTAAGCTGGGACGACACCAAGACCAAAGTAAAAGTGAACGCAAAAGTAACCGCAAAATAAAAGATTATGTGGAAGACATTATTTACAACAGCACTCCTCGGATGCATGACGCAAGCTGCGACAGCCGACACCCTGCAGGGCAACTATACCTACTGGATTGACAACGACATCCAGAACGCCAAGACTGCCCAATCGGCTACAGGCAATCTCTCTAACGAGATAGACATCGCCGGCTATGCACCAGGACTCCATACACTCAACATCCGCATGAAGGCGAAGGACTGCAGCTACAAATACTACAGCTACAAGTTCTACATCGCCCCATCGGAAAAGCCAGACACAACTCCGGAGGCAGAGGCAAGCCTCATCGGATATAAATACGGATTCAACGAGTCGGTGACAAACGTGAAGCTCGACAACCTGAAGGAAATCACCTTCACCAACACCCTCTTCGACATCCCTGCCCCTACCGAGTTTGCCAAGGTGGAAGACGGAAAGTTCTCCATCGACAAGGCTAGCAGCACCGTGAAGATGAGCCGAAAAAGCGAGCTCAACTTCAGCATGCAGTTTCAGGGAAGCAACCGTCAGTGGAGCAACATCCTGCACAAGGATACCGTGATTGCCGACAACATCAACAGGCAGGCGGTGGAGTTGAAAACATACAGCAGCATCAGTCTCGACAAGATAGGCAGGGGCGACTTCCATGCCGTGAAGTTCACCATCGACAAGGCGAACACCTACTATCTGGTATCTTCCAAGGCGAGCAGAATAGCCCTCTACAACGAGGATGGAACCGAAATGCAGCGCTTCAGCGAAACAGATACCCAGCAGGGCAAGGCCACCTATTTCAATACGGGCACCTACTACGCCGTGGTTTACAACCTGGGCAGCAATACCAGTCTGCGCCTCTCTGACAAGCAGAATGCGATGCCAACACCGGTCATCAACTACAAGGACGAGATGCTGAGCATCTCCTGCACCGATGCCGACGCCAAGGTATACTATACCCTCGACGGAACAGAGCCTAATGCCCAGAGCCAGCTCTACAAGGAGGCATTCAAGCTCGACCACAACGCCACCGTCAAGGCGATAGCCATCGGCAAGGACTGTGCCGACTCCTATATCGCCACCTATCAGATAGACAGCTATGCCGTGGCAGCGCCAACCATCAGCTACAGCAATCTGCACATCAGCATCACCACCCCTACCGCCGATGCCAAGATTTACTATACACTGGACGGAACAGAGCCTACCAACAAGAGCAATCTCTACACCGGTCCGGTGGAGCTGATGAAGAACTGCACCGTGAAGGCGATAGCCCTGCGCAACGATTACCACGACTCGCCGGTTACCACTTATCAACTGAATGTGGATAACCTGATCTGTGCCGTGCCAACCTTCAAGCGCACCGGCAACAAGCTGGAGCTTTCTACCGCCACAGCGGGTGCCAGCATCTACTACACCACAGACGGAACGGAGCCTACCACCCAGAGCCAGAAGTATGACAAGGCGATTGATATCCAGCACAATGGAACCATCAAGGCACTGACGGCGATGGACGGGCACATCACTTCTACCACGGCTACCTTCGTCATCAGCGACATGCAGGCAGCGGCTCCGGTGATGAGCATCGTAGATGATAAACTGGTAATTTCGTGCAACACCCCGGGTGCGGTTATCCACTATGAGATTGGCGAGGACAAGGAACCTTCGGAGTCTTCTCCTATCTATACCGAACCTATCGAGGTGACGGAGAACATGACCGTGAAGGCTATCGCCTTTGCCAAGGATTTCAACACTTCGGATGTAGCCATCTTCAGTCCATACGTCTGCAAGGTTCCTACCTTCAACGTATCCAACAACCTGCTGACCATCGCTTCGGAAACAGAGGGGGCGGAGATTTACTACACCAGCGACGGCACGACGCCTACCGTGAAGAGCCAGAAATATACGGGTCCTATCAGCCTCAACCACAACGCCACCTACAAGGCGATTGCCGTGAAGGACGGTCTGCTGGTTTCCGTGGTAAACAGTTATACGGTGGATTACTTCAAGGCATCCGAGCCAACCTGCACCTTCGCCGATGGCAAGCTTACCATCAGCAGCAACATGGCGGGAGCCGTGATTCATTATGAGATAGGCGGTTCTACCCCAACCAGCAGCTCTACCATCTATACCGATGCATTGACGCTGACCGACAACCGCCCAGTGAAGGCGATGGTAACGGCAGAGGGCTTCAACAGTTCGGAGGTGATGACCTATGTGCCAGACTATTTCGCCTGCGAGCCTGTGAAGGAGGCTTCCTATAACGGAAGAATCGTGAAGCTCGATGTGCCTACCGAGGGTGCAGCCATCTACTACACCACCGACGGCACCGAACCAAGCGATGCTTCCTTGCTTTACGACGCAGAGACTGGCATCCAGATAGATACCCTCTGCACCGTGAAGGCTATCGCCATGAAACAGTGGCTCAACCCATCGAAGGTGGCATCCTATACTCCTGCCTATTGCTACAACGGCAAGACGGCAAGTCTCACCGAGGCGGGCAATCTGGCAAAGGCGATGGAATGGTGCAACGGCGAACCTGCGGGCAACACGCTCCAGGTAGTGGGCAGCCTCAACGCCGAGGACATCGCCCTGATTGCTTCCTTCGAGAAGCTGCAGCATCTGGATCTGGCGAAGGCGAACATCAAGGGCAGCACCGAAGGCGGAAAGGCCGTAGGCGATAATACCCTGGCAGACCAGGCATTCGCCAACATGAATCTGAAGACCGTCAGTCTGCCTGCATCGCTCACCGCTTGCGGCAAGCAGTTGTTCAGCAACAACAGGAAGTTGGCTGCAGTAACCTGGAATGCCAACATCAACATCGCCGCCGAGGTATTGGATGGCATCAACAATCCAAACCTCCTCTTGTATGTAAATGCCAAGAGTTTTGCACCTGCCACCCTGAAGAACGTGGTGGCTGCGGGCGTAGCCGAGTCGATTACGCTGAGCGACATCGCCGATGGAGAAGCCTCCGACGGTGCCTTCTTCTGTCCTTCAGCCTTTGTGGCAAAGAAGATTACGTATACCCGTAACTTCCAGCAGACCACGGTGATAGGTACCAGCGAGGGCAACGAGACGATTTCCCTGCCATTCAATGTACAGGAGATGACGCACGAGATCAATGGCAAGATAGCGCCATTTGCCAAGGGCTTGCCAACGGGCGAGGCGAAGCCATTCTGGCTCTACGATTTGAGTCAGGGTGCAGCCACCTTTACCCGTGCTGCCGATATCCAGGCATACAAGCCATACATTATCTGTATGCCTAACTCGGAGTATTATTCTGATGAATATATCCTGGCTGGCAAGGTTACCTTCTCTGCCGAGAACGCTAATATTGCGGTGACCCGCAATGAGGTGGAGAGCAACGGTCAGAAGGATTTCGTCAGCAACTTCGAGCAGTTGTCGCAGCAGGATGGTGTGTATGCATTGAATGTTGGGGAGGCGTACCAGGATTACAAGCCGGGCAGTGTCTTCGTAAGTGATGCCTTTGTGGTGCATCCGTTCCAGGCGTATATCCAGAATGTTACCACCACGGCATCCCGTTGTCTGGCCGTCTTCGACGAGGCAACCACTGCCATCGAGTCGATTCCGATGAAGCAGGTAGCGGGCTTGGAAGCATGGTCAGTAAGCAAGACGCTCTATATCCACAGCGACATCACGAGATGGGTGAACATCTTCTCTACGAAGGGCATGCTCATCAAGACCGTGAAGATTGCAGCCGGAGAAACAGAAAGCATAGAGTCTCTGCCATCCGGAGTGTATATTGTGAACCAGAAGAAGGTGGCTATCAAATGATAGTCCCTCCCGATTATCTGGGATTTAAGCGAAGAAATAAGAGGGTGTGGCTTGTGCCACACCCTCTTATTTTAAATTAATACCTGCCACTCTCCGTGTTTTCTTCCGCCAATACGTTTCAGCAAGCCTTTCTTCTGTAATTTTGCTATAATGAATTTTACTCCACCAAACGAAATTCCATCTATGGAATCTGCAATTTCCTCTCTGGTTGTTTGCGGATGAGCCATTATGTATCTTAGAACTTCTGCCTGTATAGGCTCTAATGCCTTAAGGATAGTATTGCTATCCTTTAAACTGTCCTTTGGGATAGTGATATCTGCCTTTGGGATAGTATTACTATCCTTTAAGCTATCCTTTTGGGTAGTGATATCTATCTTTGGGATAGTATTATTGTCATTTGGGATAGTTCTCGGTATCATTACCTTAAACTCTTTTCCGTTTACGTCGTTTTCCAACCGAATATCGGGATATTCTGCAAGAATACGGACGATTCCCGAACCTATACCTTTATAATATAAGGCATTGGTGGCAAAGGTGGCCATATATGGATTACGCTGGTAGGTTTTACCATTGCGTATATCCTCTTCTGTTAGTCCTCCAGCCAAAGCTCCAGGACTGATTACCTCCACCCTATTGTCAAAAATAAAGATACGAATTGGGGCAGTACGAAGTAAATCTCTGTGAACCAGCGAGTTCTGAACCACTTCTTCCAAAATTTCTTCAGAGATTTCAAGTTTACCTAATGTATTGAACGATGAACCTACTTCCTGCACATTGTGAAGATTGGCTTTGAGAAAAGCCATACTTTTATCGTAAAGCTGCGGCATATTACCCAATATTTCCTTAGAGTCACGGTATTGTGTGCCTGCGAGGTCATTACCGAAGAACGATACGGCTTTTACCATACAAGTTGGACAATTGTACTCTGGGTGTTTGCCGAAGAACAGATATCCGGCAAGTGTCGGTATGCCATGATGGTTAAGAATATGTATATTCTTCAACACCTGTTCAGCTTTACCTCCAAATCCATCTAATGTTGTGGCATAAACCTTCTGAAGGTATTCGTCAATAGCATAGCGGTCAAGATCATTAAACGTTGTGCCGTTTACACCTGCAGCATCAGGCTGATAGCTACCAGAGTCTTGAAATAGGGCAAGAATTTCTGAGTTCTCTGTAATGCGGCGTTTATCGGCTCCTTGCTTCACCCAAATTTCTCCGTTGAGATTCTTGTAAGGCTTGTTTTTGCCTTCCTCGACAGAACATATCAGGAAATGCTTTTCTTCTACGCGCACAACCTCCGTTTCAATGTAGATGGTTGGGCGCACTTGCTCATTAGCAGCATTGCCAAGTTCACGACTGATTACTTGAATCTCATCGTATGACAAACCTACAAGCTTGCCGCATTTGTCTTCCACACCAAAGAGGATTACTCCACCTTTGGTATTGGCAAAGGCAATCATCTCCTTTGCAATTTCCTTTTGTGAAGTAAATGATTCCTTAAACTGTACTTTCGTGGTCTCTCCACAAAGACACAGGTCTTTAAAAACATCTTCTGTCATAATACAATTCTTTAATGCTGTTCCACTTAGAAATGTCTGCCGGATCTTTGTGAAGTTGTCCAGCAAGTTATGTGATTGTACGTTTATCTCTGCCAGTACATATCTTCCTAATGGATGCAAAGATACAAAAAAGATTCAACATATCATTCGTTTTTAATGAAAAAGTGCTAATTTGTTCTATTTCAACAAAAGCAGGGTTCTTTATATCTTCAAAACAAGACGTTTAAGAAGCAAGTTACAAGAAACCACTAAGTTTTTTTGATGGAAAATGAAATTGAACCAAATTGAACCAATCCACTTTCGTTTTTTTTTCGTACCTTTGCCGGCGAAAAGGTAATATTAGGCGAAAAGCCTATGAACTGGCGAATGATAATAAAAACAACTTAATAAAATGAATGGCTTATGACATAAGAATACTTCGACTTCATCGAGCACCTCCTTTCTTGCTCCTGTTCGCCCCCTCCGGGGACGCTTGGAGGAGTGTGACTGCTATCCGCAGGTTCCATTCCCTTCGGTCATTCCACCAGCGGTTATTCACATTCGCCCCCTTTGGGGACGGGAAATGGCACTGGAGAAATTCTATTAAGAATAAAAAACAAAATTAATTAAACAAAGAAATATGAAACGATTTTTTACATTAAAACTGATGCTTTTCTGCTTCATATTGCATGGCTTCGCATTCGATTATACGGATGAGAATGGCTTGACATGGACATGCACTATAAACGAAGATGACAATAATACCATCGCTATAAGTGGTAGTAACAACAATGAAGACATCAAAGAAATCAGTGTGCCAGAATGTATCGAATATGAAGGAAAAACTTATACAACAACTATTATCAACAAGCTGTATAGTAAAGCAATTTCTGTAATACTGCCTAAAAGCATAAAAACCATTGCCAATGGTGCTTTTTATGGTTGCTGGAATCTAGTAAATATTAATCTTTCCAACGTTAAAACCATTGAAGACGAAGCTTTCTTTGATTGTAAATCCCTAAAGTGTCTAAATTTAGCTAATGTTGAAACAATTGGAGGAGGAGCTTTTGGCCAATGCTACATAACTGGCAAGGTGGAATTATCTGATAAACTGAGCCAAATAGAGAACTTTTATACAAATGCTGATACAGTTATTATTCATGCAATAAATGTTCCAGTTTTAACAAGTAGTTTTAGTCCACAAACAGTCATTTTAGTACCCTCAATAGCTCTTAATAATTATAAGAAAGCAGATGTTTGGAACAATTCTACACAAATATTTGCTATTGGAGCAAAAACTGTCTATGATGTTAAAACAACGGCTCTTTCTGATGCACCAGGTTTATTACAGGTATTAGATAGAGATAGTTTAAGCAATATTGTTACCCTAAAAGTCAGCGGTACTATCAATGGATATGATATTATGTTGTTCCGTAACAAGATGGATAATCTGCATCATCTTGATTTATCGGATGCTGATATTGTGGCTAACCCATACGAGTATTATGAAGGCTATGCTACAGAAAATGATGTGTTGGGAGAATATTCCTTTAGTAGGATAAACTATCTTACATCAATTATTCTTCCTAAAAATTTAAAGGAAATACGATCATTTGCCTTTGAGTATTGCATGAACCTTAATAAGGTTACATTCCCAAACAATCAGGCATTTAAACTTGTGGGACAGAATATTTTTTGTGGATGTGATTTATTGAAAGAAATAACCCTTCCAGATGGTTTAGAATATATACCAAGGGGTTGTTTTCAAGGTTGCGGACTGAAACATGTTGATTTTCCTCCTTCCTTAAAAAGAATTGAGGCTGTTGCTTTTTATGGTTGCGATCTCGATAGTTTAAATCTACCAGGAGTAACCTATATTGAAGGCGATGCATTTAAGTCAAATAGAAATTTGAAAGAACTCCGAGTACCTAGTACCCTGGAGAAAATTGAAGGCGGAGCCTTCTCTGATTGCAATCTCGAGAAGGTTTACGCTTACACCGTACTCCCTATCTCTATCAGTCAAGGCACCTTCGACAACTTCTCTAACATCTCCCTCTACGTCCCAACCCAGAGCGTGAATAACTATTATCTCAATACGCAGTGGAGCCAGTTTAAGGAGATACATGAGTTTAATGAACCTTATAAATACTTCTATCTCGACAAGGAGTTTACACTCGAAGACAAGCGATTCGACGGAACACCGGATATTGATATCAAGGAAGACGGAGGATTGAAGGTGGATGGAAAAGATAACCAGGAGGCTGGCGACGTTACCATCAAGGGCGACGGAGATAAAGGAAACTCAGGAACCCTCATCACCGACGGCAACCTCAACGCCAAGAAAATGAGATTCGATATCTCTGTTTCTGATAACAAATGGTACTTCTTCAGCTTCCCATTCGATATCAAACTCTCTGATACCAAGGCTCCGGGAGAATATAAATGGAAGATGTACGACGGTTCTATCCGTGCCGACCAAGGCAGCGGCGGATGGGTTAATCTGCCAGATAACGAGGAATGGCTCAAGCAGGGCAAGGGATATATCTTCCAGACCAACAAGGCTGGTACACTCACCCTCAAGGTAACCAAGGAGAAGTTCGGACAGCTCGATGCCAACAACATCATGAAGGAACTCGATGTGTTCCCTTCTGGCAACAACTTCGATGCCAGCTGGAACTTCATCGGTAACCCTCAGACCAGCTATTACAACGTGAACGACCTCGGCTACGAGGCTCCTATCACCGTTTGGAACGGAAACTCTTACGAGGCTGTACGCCCTGGCGACGATGACTACACCCTGCATCCATTCCAGGCATTCTTCGTGCAGAAGCCTACCGCTTCAAGCACCATCGAGTTCAAGGCTGAAGACCGACTCACCAAGACCGGTAGCGAAATCAGAGCACAGGAAACCAAGGCTAGAAGACTGGCTCGCGGATTCGTTCCTAGCCGTATGATCATCAACCTGAACGTAAGCGACGGTTCGCTCAGCGACAAGACCCGCGTGGTATTCAACGACAAGAAGAGCCGCAACTACGAAATGGATTGCGATGCAGCTAAGTTCATGACCCTGACCCAGGCTCCTCAGCTCTACAGCGTGGAAGGCAAGGGAACCAAGTTTGCCATCAACGAGCGTCCTATGGGTAGCGTTCAGCTCGGCTTCACCGCCAAGAAGTCTGGCACCTTCACCATCTCGGCAGTGCGCATGGACCAGCCTATGTTGCTGAAGGATAACGTGGCAGGTATCACCATCGACCTCACCAACGGCGACTATGAGTTTACCAGCGAGGCTGGAACCTTCAACAAGCGATTCCTGCTGACACCAAACAGCAGCGTAACCAGCATCGCCGACGTAGTGAAGAAGACTGGCGTGAACATTCTGCCTACCGAAGAGGGCATCCAGATTAATGGCTGCAACGGCAAGAACGTAGATGTTTATAACCTCAACGGCGCCCAGGTGGCTTCTAGCAACAGCGACGGAATGATCCGCCTGTCAGCCGGCGTCTACATCGTCAAGGTGAACGGCATGAGCACCAAGGTAATGGTGAAGTAAAGCCGCAACAGGTTATATATATAATTAAGGTATAGTCAGAAAATCGAATGATCATGAACAGACTATTAAGATATCATATCCTGGCATGGCTGCTGCTCCTTGTGGGCAGCGGTCAGCTTGGGGCAACCACTCCCGATTTCGACCCTCCTGCTCCACCCGAGCCCTATCTGAGATATAAGGTGAACGTGGAAGCGGAGTATGGTTATACTTCGGGAAGCGGCGAATACTTCGAGGACGAGGAGGTACAGATAAGAACCTCCTCATCCAACAGCAACTACTACTTCAAGTACTGGCTGAAGGATGGCAAGGAATATACCACCGACCAGGAGTTCACCTACAAGATGAAGGCGAAGAACGTGAAGTTCGTGGCTGTGTTCGGCTATGACCCTCTTCCACCCGATGAGCCTGTCACCTCGAACCCCTACCGCCTCTACCTGAACACCAACAAGGAAGGCAGTTGCTCGTTCAACAGAACCAGCGGCGAGAAGACAGAGGCAGGACAGGAGGTATGGCTGCAAGCCTATGCCAGTCAGGGGTTCCGCTTTGAAGGTTGGTACGAAGGCGACAGTCTGGTAAGCGAAGAGGCAGGTTTCAACTTCCTGATGCCGGAAGCCCACACCACGCTTACCGCCCACTTCGTCTACGACCCGGATGCTCCGGGCGAGCCACAGAACCCGGGACAGGATGATGTGGAGAACGGCATCATCGCCCCGACGGCAGATGACAGAAAGCAAGCAGCCGACCGCCGAATCTACGATTTGAGCGGCAGGGAAGTGAAACAGATGGTGAAGGGAAAGATATACATCCGGAACCACAGGAAAATTTTCCCTTAAGGCTAAATATATTTACCCTTAAGGCTAATTATTTTTAGCCTTAAGGGAAAATAAAAAACAAGTGATAATAGAATAAAAATTGGTATAATTATGAGAAAGATTATGATTATGATGGTGGCAGCCCTGGCACTGACCTTGAACTGCACCACAGCACAAGCACAGAATTCCATCTTGGAGAAACAGCTCAAGAAAGAGTACAAGGTGAAGATGAAGCAATTCAAGAAAGAGAAATGGCAAATCTACGCCTCTTCACGCTCCCTGGAAGTTGCGCTGCTCTCCCATTACGACAAACTCGCCAAGGGCGGAGACAATGCCTTCGAAATCGTAGGCATCGCCTCTAAGTTCAAATCAAAGAATATCGGTCATCAGACTGCCATCAACAATGCCTGCAACACCTATGCACGCCAGGCTGGCAGCAACATACAGGCAAGAATCGTGAGCGACATCGCCGCCAGCGACAGTCTGGAGAAAGACAACTTCTATGCAGCCTACCAGACCCTGGTGGAAAAGGAAATCAAGGGTGAGATGCAGGAGAGTTTCAGCATGATTCACGACCTGGGCGACGGCACCTACGAGATGCAGAGCTTCTTCATCGTAAACCAGGATGCAGCTACCAAGGCTCGCCTGGCTGCCCTGGAGAATGCGGCTAAGGAATCGGCTGCCGCACAGAAATACGCAAGTCTCGTCAGCAAATTCGTAAAGGAAGGATTCAAGCCAGAGTAACCTATGCACAGACTACTGAAAATGCTCCTTGCCTTCGCACTGATTACCAGCCTCTCTATCCCCTGCTGCGCACAGAGTGCCAGCGAGAAAAAGGCGGCACAGAAAGCAGAACTGAAGGCAGAGCAGAAGGCGGAAGAACTGAAAAACGATGCGAGCTACATCTGCGGAGAAGGATGGGGTGACACCTATTCCTCTGCCGACCAGGCTGCACTCAACGACCTGATCAGCAAGATTTCGCTCCATGTTTCCAACTCCTTCCAGATTAACGAAGAGGAACTGAACACCAACAGCGGATTCGATTCGAAGACGGCGGTGACATCGGTGATGAACAGCTATGCTCAGGCCACCCTCACCAACACCAACAACCTCGTTATCAGCAATGCGCCTCAGACCCATGTGCTGAGATACATCAAGAGCAGCGAGGTGATCAAAATCTTCAACGAACGCAAGGAAAAAGTGTTCGACTATGTGCGGTCGGCAATGAGAGCCGAGGAAAAGGCGAAGATCGACGATGCCCTGCGCAACTACTACTGGGCTTTCGCCATGGTGAGAAGTCTGCAGTATCCCAACAGCGTGAAGATGGACATCGACGGCGAACAGCGACTGCTCGTAACATGGATTCCACAACAGATAGAAGAGATCATGAGCAATCTATCAATCAAAATAGCCGGCAAAGACGGCAACGACATCAATCTCTTCATTAAATACAAGGGCGAACCGGTGACCAGCATCGACTACACCTACTTCGACGGTCAAACCTGGAGTAACCTCTACAGTGCCAAAGACGGCATGGGAATCGTGGAACTGCGCCCGGGCGTTGACGTGAACAGTCTGCAGCTGAAGTATGAGTATGAATACGCCGACCAGTGCCAGATAGACAAGGAGCTGGAAAGCGTGATGCAGCTCTTCAAGGGCACACCGTTCAAGAACGCATCCGTATACATCAACGATCTCAACAAGAAATCGGCTGTATCCAGCGAAGCCAGGAAAGAGTTCGAGAAATCGGTGAAGACGGAATCGGCTGCCAACCTGGAAACGCTGAGCAAGGTGAACGACGAGAAACAGCTCGCCGGAATCATGAACCGCGTGGTAAACGCCATCAAGACCCGGCAATATGACAGCGTGAACGACTGCTTCTCTGCCGACGGACTGGAGATGTACAAGAAACTGCTCAACTACGGACAGGCACGACTGCTGGGCAACCCGCAGTTCTCGTTCTACACGATGGGCAAGCGCGTGGTGTGCCGCAGCATCCCGATGGCATTCTCCTTCAGGAACAACAAGCGCAAGTTCGTGGAAGACGTAACCTTCACCTTCGGCGAGGACAAGAAGATAGAATGCGTGGCATTCGGACTGGGCAGTCAGGCGAAGACCGACATCTTCAACAAGGGCGTGGGTGCCTGGAGCGACTATGCCAAGATGGTGATAGCCACCTTCCTGGAGAACTACAAGACTGCCTTCGCCCTGAAGCGACTCGACTATCTGGAGAGCGTGTTCGACGACAATGCCACCATCATCACAGGTCATGTCATCAAGAAAGACCCGAGAATCAACATCGAGGGACAAACCGCAACCTTCGGTGACAACAAGCCGCTGATTAAATATACCCGTCAGACTAAGAGCGAGTACATGAGAAAGCTGAAGATGTGCTTCCAGAGCAACCAGTTTATCAATATCCGCTTTGCCGACAACGACGTGGTGAAGATGGGCGCCGGAAGCGAGACCTACGGCATCCAGATTAAGCAGGATTACTATTCATCCAACTATGGCGATCATGGTTACCTGTTCCTGATGGTGGATTTCAACGACCCGGAGAATCCATCCATCAAGGTAAGAACCTGGCAGCCAGACCGCAACCCAAACATCAATTCGAACCTTCCACGTTCGAACAGAGATTGGGGTATTATCGGGCCAGGTAACTTCTAAGAACTATACTGTCAGGCTCTCTATCCCAAAAAATAATGGGGTGGAGAGCTTTTTTTTGATGAATTTTGTTTGACTATAAAGAAAAAATAGTATCTTTGCATCAAAGTTATCTATCTTTATAATATACAATATAAAAAAGAGCTTATGAAAAGAATATATCCTACACTCAGCATGATACTGTTGCTTGGCTTACAGGCAACACCAACCTTTGCGCAGAATGATGACTTCGTGAAGCAGTTCCAGCAGGCAAGACAAGGCATGATGGACGACTACAACAAGTTCCGCAACACCATACTTACCGACTACGATAAGTACATGCAAGGCGTGTGGAAAGAGTATAAGAAATTTAAGGGAGATATACGCTCGCAGGTTCCTAAGCCAAAGACTCCACCTACCTATACGGAGCCTAAGCAGCCAGAAAAGCCGGTGAACGTGAAACCTAAGATGCCGGTGAGTCCGATTGCACCTAAGGTGCGCCCTACCATCGACCCTGTGAACAAGCCGAAGCTGCCTGAGGTGAAGCCGGATATTCCAGACATCGAATACACCGGTTCGGGCATCGAACTCCCGGAAGGTGGATTGGGCGAAATCAACAAGAAGCCAGACCTTACCAAGGTTCCGGCACTGCCTACCGACCCACTGGCAAAGGTGCCTACCAACAAGAAGAATCCGAAGGCACCTACCATCCGTCCAGGTGTTGACCCTGTGAACAAGCCGAAGCTGCCGGAGGTGAAGCCGGATATTCCTGACATCGAATACACCGGTTCGGGCATCGAACTCCCGCTGATGCCAGCCGTATCTGCCATCCCAGTGATGCCGGCACTGCCGCATATCGGACATGTAAAGGTGCCAGTGAGCAAGCAGACCATCGACGTGGATTACTACGGAGAGAACATCCAGTTCCAGAAGGCCATATTGCTGGCTAAGAAGGACATCGCCTCTACCAACGACGTGGTGGCTTACTGGAAAAGCCTAAAGAAATCAGACCTCAAGGAGGTGACCCAGGCTTTCGCCACCGAATCGCGCAAGATGGGACTCAGCGACTGGGCTTCTGCCATGCTCGTAGAGAAATACATCAACGCCGTGATGCCGAACGCCAGCCAGAACGAAAAGATTGTGGCGGCACAGTATGTACTGGTGAACTGCGGCTACAACATCCGTCTGGGTATGAACGACCATCAGGTGGCAATGCTCGTGCCTTACGCCGAGCACGTGTTTGAGAAATCATACATCAACATCGACGGCAAGAAGTACTATATCTATCCGAATATCGACGACAGCGGCGCTTTCCGCACCTGCGACCTGCCTAAGGATGCAGAACTGGGTAAGGACATGGAGCTGAGATTCACCGGAAAGACCGTGATAGGAAGCGGCACCAAGCCATTCAGCTACGAGGCGGCAGGCATCACCCTAAAGGGCGAAGTGCCTACGGGCATCATGCCGATGCTCGATGAATATCCGGTGATAGATATTCCTACAGTGGCTTCCAGCGTGGTAGACAAGAAGTTCCGCAACGAAGTGGTGGAGCAGATCCGCACCCAGGTGGCAGGATTGGACGAACAGGATGCAGCCAACCGAATCCTGAGATTCATACAGAAGGGTTTCCCATACGCCACAGACGATGAGCAGTTTAAGCGCGAAAAGTACTTCTACTTCGAGGAGACGCTCTATTATCCGCTGTGCGACTGCGAAGACCGCGCCATCTTCTACGCCTATCTGGTGCACGAGATTCTGGGTCTTGATGTGCATCTCATCCAGTTCCCTGGTCATGAATGTACTGCCGTGGCTTTCAACCAGCCAGTGGCAAACGGCACATCTTACGAATACAAGGGCAAGACCTACTATATCTGCGACCCAACTTACATCGGCGCAAGAATAGGTAGATGCATGCCAAGTTACGCAAAGGAGTCGCCACAGATTGAAGTGTGGTACTAAAGAATAAAAATGCAAAAGGGTGTGTCATAAGTCCATGGCACACCCCAAAAAATACTCCTTATCATTTTTAAAAAAGCCAATAAGATGAATTGTAACATCTCATATAATATCGACAATAAATGTATATTTGCAAGACCAAACGCCTTGCAAATAATCCTCGTGGCTTTGTTCTCTATAAATTATCTTTCCATATTTGCCTACAATAAGACAGAAAGAATAAAAATAGAAAAAATACCAGAGATTCAAAAAGGAAAAAATTGCATTTGGCATATAACAATACCATCTGATATAAGCGACGTGGATTATATAAAATACCTAGACAAGAATGATACTATTATTGTCTTGGCAGACAAGCAATTGTCTAAGTATATTCGTACAAAAGACGGATTATCCTTAATGACCTCAGAAAATCCTACCACATTCTTAGAATATAGCACAAAAGGATTGCAGACTATACCCTTTAATCTGCAACTAAACGATTCTGTAGTTTCACCTTATAATGCCGAGGGGGTATATTGCGGAAAATACAGTATGAGTATTTGTGGAAATCAGGTTACTAAGGTTATTGGTATGGGGAAAATGATGGTGAATCAAGAAGAAGTAATCGAAAATGTCGTATTGCAGATTCGTGAAAAAAAAGAAAATGTATCTATTAATTATCCTCAAAAAAGAGAGCAAGCTCCCATAACAAGAATCGTAAAATCATATATATGGTATGATGCTACAAATTATCATGTCATATTGAATTATGAAAATCAGAGGTTCTTTGCAAACAATCTTCTCGTTTCCCAAAACTCAGTTTGCTATAAATATAATAGCAACACTTCTCAAGAAGCTCAAGAAGATGAAAAAAGCACAAACAATCAAAAAGTTCTTCCATTGTTTGAGTATAGTCTGAATGTTACTGCTAAACAGTTAAAAATCAGCTATAGTAGCACAAAAAACCACGACTTCAGAATTCAAATTTGTGACATTGCAGGAATTGTATACTACAGCAAGAATTATTCCAAACAAAATATACTTCCATCTGGAGAACTTAGTTTTAATTTATCTCATTTATGCAAAGGTATATATGTAGCCTACATATTTGTCGATGGTCAAGTATATTGTAAATCTTTCAGCCTATGAAATTGACATATAAAAGAATAGTTCTGTCTGCTCTGCTCATAGTTTTCCGTCTGATAGCCATAGCGCAATCAGCAAACGCCAACTACGTCAAAACAGAAATATTCACGACACCTTCAGGGAGTAACAATTGTATAAACATAGATTACTTTGACAAAAAGGGAAGATTAAGCCAAAACCTCAACAATGGCTCGGGTAATGGTAATTATGTGCGTACTTATTATGAGTACAACAATAGCGGAATGCTTAACAGGCAGTCCTCTCTCATAGATTCTCAAAATGACTGTTCGTATAAAAACTCCTATAATCTAACACAAGAGTCACGAGACAGTTATGATGAGGACGAGTTCGCATACACAACCCTATCATATGATGGACTAGGCAACTTATCTTCTATTCTTGGCCCTGGTTTTGATTGGTATGATGATGACAGATCAGTAAACTACGTTTTCTTCCTCAACAAGGCAAACACCATTAAGCACTATACCGTTTCAGAACAGGATGGAATTCTTATAGACAACGGAGAGTTCTATGAAAAAGACAAACTGACATATCAAACGAGAATTGATGAGGAAGGTCATACAAAAGATGTTTATTTTGATGAGTTGGGAAGAAAAGTGTTGGAACAGAGTCACGGGGAAGAAGAACATGACACCTATTACGTCTACGACAAACTTAACAGATTACGTTATATCCTAACTCCCCAATATCAAAAGACACCTGATGTCTCACTATACTCCTACCAATATTCATATGACGAGAGGAACCGCATAGTTAGCAAAATTCTTCCAGGGGGGATTAAAACACTCTTTGGATACAATTCTAGCGATAAGCTTGTAATCATGCAAGATGCCATGCTCTGCATGAGAAGCTTGTATAGGGTATTCATGTATGATACCCTAGGAAGACTTTGCATACAAGGAACTTGTTCTCAAGACATCCACTTAAACGGCGATAATGTAATTAAGTATGATTCTCATTCTTCAGGAATAGCTCAAACGGGATATGTATGCCAGGAGCCATGCGAATTTCAAGATTTCGAGTTGGAGGAAGTTCGATATTATGACAATTATGATTTTTTTGGAAAGTTCACTCTTCCAGGATGTTGGCATATCCGGAAAACTAAAATCAAAAGAACAGGTCTCTGATGGCAACATGACCATCACGGAAAGCATCACCGCCCAGACCAAAGGTCTCCTGACTGGGCAACTTCAAGTATGCTCATCCGGTGAAAAGCTCTACCATGCCCACTATTATGATCATAGAGGAAGACTTGCAGAAAGTATAGGCTCGTATGGAGCAGACAAAAGCCTGCTCATAGCCTATGACCTAAACTACACGGGATTGCCAGAGAGGAGTCTAAGTATCCTGAATTACAGGGGTACTACACATACTTTTGCCAGCAAAAACAGTTATCATTCTGCAACAGGTAAGAGAATAGAGAGCAAACTCTCTATTGATGGACAGCCCTATCAGGTTATATCCAAAACCGTTTATGACAAATTGGGCAGATTGGTGTCACACATACAAGGAAGTGCCAGCACCAACTATAAATATAATACCCGTGGATGGCTGAGAAATATTAAGTCTCCAGGTTTGGATGAGGAACTGATGTACACATACTATGATGTGAACGAGGGGTATGAATCTTACAATGGCAATCTCGCAACTGCGGAGTTCACCTTACCAAACAGCAAGGAGAAATATCATGTCGAGTATTATTATGATAGACTTGACCGCTTGACAGAGTGTGTATATTATACAAATGACAACGGGGAAATAGGGACGGATTGGAAATACGGAGTGAAGATACCATCCTATGATCTGAATGGCAACATCAACCAGTTGAAACGTCAAGGGAAAAAAGACGACGGAACCTTTGGACTCGTTGATAATCTGACGCTGAAATATACGGGAAACCAACTCAAATCTGTATCGGATTACACTGTAGGCGTCTGTCATAAAGGTAGTACAGATTTCAAGGACGGATGCAACTTTGATGTAGAATATGTTTATGATGCGAATGGTGCCATGGCAAACGACAAGAATAAAGGTATCGAGCTGTTTGAATATGACCGGCTGAATTTTCCCAAACGTATCTGGATGAAAAATAGGCATCAAGTAGAATATTGCTATACTCCAAACGGAGGCAAACTGAGGGTTGTACATCATTTACAATCCCCAGCACCTTTTGTTCCCTGTGAGCTTCAATTGTCGGAATCGGCATCGCAATACACTGTAACCAGCGACACTACCGAATATCTTGGTAATTTCATCTTAAGAAACGGAGTGGTGGACAAAGTCCTTTTTAATGGTGGCTTCGCATCCCTCAATGAAGGAATAGCGCACTACCATTATTTTACGCAAGACCAACAGGGAAGCGTTAGAGCCGTCTTTGATGAAAAAGGCAAGGTAGAACAATACCTTACCTATGATGCCCTAGGCAACATCATCCCGGACCTCAGTTCCAATGTGGATTTTCAACCATACGCATTCAACGGAAAAGAACTGGACAAGACATTTGGGTTGAACCTGCATGATTTTGGCTTCAGAAACTACGATAGTGCCCTTGGACGATGGACTAGTATGGATCGTAAAAGCGAAGATTATGCCTCTACGACTCCCTATGCCTTTTGCCTCAACAACTTTGCCAATGGCAAGGATCCTTTTGGACTTGACTACTGGTCTACGTCTGATCCTGATGTGATAAGACGCTTCATGGAAGGCATTAATGAAGGAAATCCGCCTGCCGATTACTACAAGGATTTCGAGCTTCATGCCAAAGATGCCGATTTTCTTTCAAATCTTACCTACAATGATGAGAAAGAGGAATATTACGTCAATTTTGGACGAATAGAAAAAGGGGAAGTAACGAGTGTCGGGTTAACTTTTAGAGCCGGAATGGCTTTGGTTGGCAATGCATTCCAGACTATCAAAACCTTACAAAACATAAATGTAGGTCTGTTTGGAACTGGAAGTTCCATCAGTCTCCAAAATGAACTGTTTGATGTCGCCACCGCTATGCAGACAGATAACTCTTATATGAGAATGCATACGAAATCGTATAACGAACTGACGAATCTGAACCTAAAGGCATTCGGAAGCGGGACGAGCAAGTTCATTAATGCAAGTAAAATGGCAGGAAAAGTACTGGGATGGGGTGGTGTTTCTATTTCTGCATTAGATGTATTTGAGTATTTACATCATGGGGGAACTAATATGAATATATATACAAAAGATATTGCTGATGTAGCCATGGGTATTTTATCTATATACGGAGGCCCTATAGGCCTCAGCATTGGCATTGCATATACTCTGAGTATGATGTATTTAGAATCAAGTGGAAACATAAATTTAGAAAGAACATATTGATATGGAATTATTAAAATTAATATTTTATAAGATTTACTGTTGGCAAAGAAGATTCGGTGGTGGTATATTTGATACTATCATCGGGCTTTCTGCATCTTTGTCAGTTCTGATGTTTACACTGGCAATTTTAATGGTGTATCTAATCGGAAGAGAAAACTTATCATCCATTAACTTTGATACTTTAGTTTTTTCTCTGCTGGCATTCCATGTTTCTATTCCAATTATATTGTTTAGTGTATTATTGCCAAACAGAAGATATTATAGAATACTCCTGCAAATGCATAGAAAGTACAAGAATAAATATAGATGGCTTGCATTAGTCATCATTGTAGTTCCTGTACTGCTATTCGGTTTATCACTTTTGCCAGAAATTATAAGATTAAGACAAATACAATGACATAGAAATATAAAGTTAAAACAAACGCATTGATATGAATACAAATAACATTTATAAAAGCATTATAGCTTTCATGCTATTTTTTACTCCATTGGAAGTCTTATCACAAAGTGATACTGTCTCTAATATTACAAACAAACATTTTGACAGCAATCCAAGCTATGAATATGCAACCGCTTCTACGGTTCTTACTCAATCAGACATCGTGACACAAGATATCCTCTTTGCACCCAAATCACCAACCGTAGCAGGATTGGTACAGGCCATAGACTGCCCAGTTTCATACTATACGGGAACTCCGGAAATAAACATACCGTTATATACAATTCCTTTGCGTGGTCTGGAACTGCCCATTAACCTAAGCTATCAGGCATCAGGCATCAAAGTTGCCCAAGAGGCATCATGGGTAGGCCTTGGATGGAATCTCAATTGTGCAGGTATGATAACTCGTACAGTCAAATGCGGTGATGATTTTCATGAATACGGCGCAGGGCATGACAATGGGATAGAGGAAGGATATTACTTTGCTCCAGAAGCAAAAGCTCCAATTGACAAGAGCTACTTTAAAACTAATAACCTAGGCGCAAGTTGGTTGTTGGCCAAAGATTCAGAACCTGATGTATTCTGCTATTGCATACCAGGATCTTCTGGTAAGTTCTTGGTTGACAAGACTAGAGGACCTATACTCTTGTCATGCACAGGAAAGGACCATGTCCAAATAAAAATACACGGAAAAAGCGTCAACAAAAGTGGCTCTTTTACCTTCGAGGTAGTGGATACCTATGGTAATCAGTACTTCTTTGAATTGAAGGAGACAACTCATTGTTTCCATAGAAATAATGAGCTAAACATGAACTACACATTAACACAAGCTGTTTGTGACGAGTTCGAACAACGTGTAAGCGATATGTATCCCTCCTCTTTCGACTATACATCCTCATGGTTATTAACAAAGATAGTTACTTCCAAGAAACAGGTCATTACATTTGAATATGAAGCAGAAAACTATCAGCTACCAACAGTGGAATCAGTCTTAAAGTATAATTTACTAAATACAAGTGGCAATGGTTACACCATGTCTTCCAGCCCTCAATATTCTTGCAGCAAAACAATGATTGAAGGATATCATCTGGCAAAAATCACCTGGGATGCAGGAAGTGTTAACTTTCAAACAACAACCCGTGAGGACATTAAGGCATGCAATAGTATGTATCCCTTGAATGTTCCCAAGAAATTGGTTGGGCTTTACATCAAGGACAAAATGAATGAAATCATCAAAAGCTATTCATTCTCTTATAAATACATGAACGCTAACAGAACAGATTCATACGCTCATGTATTCAAAAGACTCATGCTTGTTTCTGTAATTGATAATACAGATAAAACTATCAAGTATTCGATGGAGTACTATCCAGGTGACTTACCGGCTAAGAACTCTAACAATACAGACTCATGGGGGTATAGCAATGGAATAAAACAAGGGGCAAACTTTTATTTTCCAGCTTCATATAATGGAATACTTTATCATGGAGCCGACAAGACACCGAACTTAAATTCTATGAGAGTGGGAACTTTGCAAAAGCTAAAATTTCCAACAGGAGAAGAATATGAATACAATTATGAAGTACCAACAAGTAAGACTCCACCGACACCAGTCAGCAAAAAAATAACGGCAAGTCTAGGTGCCTGTTATACTGATAAGGTTGATGATGAAGAATATACGGATATTCCTAGAACAAGAACGGAAACTATAAAGATTGACACATATACCGTTTTTGACATTTATGGTTATGCCGAAAATTTATTAATCGGTTCTTCTGATTTATCATATCTTTATGACAATGAATCATATCCCGTATTTAGAGTGTATAGAATAAAGAAAGATGGAAGCAAGAACGAAGATTGGTATTATTCTTTAACAGCACCGAATGAAATGATAAATGCAAGAGATCCTTATCAGTACCCTAGCTACAAACTAGGACTTCCTGCTGGAACTTATAGTTTCGAGATATATTCCCCTATTAAGGATGCCTATTTTGTCATATATTACACATATACGGGAACCTATGTTGAACCTGGGGTAGAAGTTCCTATTGGAGGATTGCGTATTAAGGAAATACGAGGTAGCGAAACACGGTCTTTTAATTATAGTGGTGGAAACTTATTAATGCCACAAACTACCTCCTATGTATATAACCTTCAATATTTCCAAGATGCCTCAAATAATTCATCAAAAACATATCTGGTTCAAAGTTCTCATGCTGTAACACCTATGAGCACCTTGAAAGATGGATATATTTATGGATATAATAATGTGAAAGAAACTTGTGGTAAATATTCTGTTTCATACGAGTACATCAACGAACCAGAAATGAGCCAGGAAGAAAACTATCCTTTCATACCAACCATACTCAACTGCAAAAATGGACTTCTTAAGAAAAAATCGATTTTCTACGAATGGGAGACATGTAAACAAGTGGAGGAATATGACTATGATACATTTGACAACAAGAAAGTCTTTGGGTTCGTTTATATGCCACATGAACGAAATGTTCATTCATACATATATGACATAGAACAACCACTATTAACTTCCGCCAGAAAAAAAACGTATTATGGAAATGATTTCAAGGAAGAAGAAATGTACTATTCCTACAATCCATACTTCCAATTGAGTGAGAAAGAAACTATCACATCTTTGGGGACATATAAAGATGTATGTTTGTATCCGTCAGATAAAAACGACAATTTATACAAACAGATGACAGAAGCTAATATCGTAGGAATTCCTATAGAAAGCCAAAGTTATCTTAACGAGAAAATAATATCCGCAAATAAAACTGAATATGGCAAGCAGGGGAATACTTATGTGCCATTTGCTCAATATAAAGCAGAAATGAATACCCCTATTGATGCCTCTGTTTTAAAGAACGCATATGTAAAAAGGAAAGATTTGGGGCATTATTCATCTTATGGAAATCCAAGGGAGATCGAAGAGAATCATACCACCACCATTCTTATATGGTCGTATTTGGGAATGTATCCAATAGCGAAGATTAAGAATTGCAGTTATTCTGAGTTAATTCAATATTTACCAGAATCAACATTGAACACAATAGAAGCCAAATCGGTACCGACTGAAAATGATTGGAAACAAATAGAAAAATTAAGGCTACAGTTACCTCATGCGATGACAATGACTATGGAATATAAGCCTTTTGTTGGTATCATAAGACAAACTGACGAACGAGGCTTTTCCACCTATTTTACATATGACAATTCAGGCAGGTTAATTGAAGAGTATTTTTATGAGAATGACAAGAAAATGATATTGAAAAAATATTCATATCATTACCAAACAGAATAACGTCATATAGGAAGGGACTGAAAGAACACGATAAATAATCTTCAAAGGTCAAAATACCTCAGTTACGAGGGTGTGTCATGGATTTATGGCACACCCTCTTTTATATTTTCAGGCTATCCTTATCTTGTTTCCATGCTTGCCTTATTCATACTCCTCAATATGCCTGAACTTACCCCAAGGAGAATTCCGATAGGCATCAAGGCTGCCCTTGGGAACCAGCAGCTTTACCTTTTCAAAGCAAGGAGCCTCGAATACATCCGTGATTTTGATTTTCCAGATGGCATTGCCTATGATAGGCGGCTGGGCACTGCGGAAACAGATGCTCTGAATATGAGGACTGCCGGTAATCATGCCACGCATCACATGAAGCCGGGTATCGGGGAATACCAGCCACTTCAGAACGGAATGACGGGCAAAGGCTTCCTTCTCTATCTCATCCACCTTATAGGTCATGCCCTGGTAAGTCACCGTCTTGGGAACCTCGATGCAGGAATCCTTCTGGTTGATGGCCTTCACCGAAACAACACCGCCGCCCCAGGAAGTACACAGAAAGTTGCCCACCTTAAACTGGGATACCACATCATAGATGGTTTCGGGCTGGTTCACCTTATTATATATAGCACCTCCGGCGATGCCCACCAGCAGCAACCCCAGAACTATCCAGAGCGCCAGCAGGGAACGGTGGAGAAACAGGATGCGATGGCGCAGGGCAGCTACATTGGGATAGCGAGCTTCGAGGGGACAAAGACAGTGCCCGATGGAAAGTCTGCAGGACAAGCCGAGCTGCAGCTTATCCAGGATAATGCCCAGACTGTAGATGTCGTTGCGCACATCGGTGGGTCCACCCCGCTGCTGTTCGGGCGAGATATATCCCTCGGTGCCCGCAGGCGACTTCAATATGGCATAGTAATCGGCATCCGACAATCCGAAGTCAATCACCTTCACCACGCATCCGCTGCGCGTAACCATGATGTTCGAGAGTTTCAGGTCGCGATGCACCACCTGCTGGCTATGCACATACTCCATCACTTCGAGCAGCTGGTGAGCCACCTGCCTGCGCTGCGACCGGGCATGCGGCGTGCTGAGCCATTCATCCAGAGTAACGCCATCAATCCATTCCTGCACCAGGCATTCTCCGTAGCCATCCACCTCTTCGATGCCCTCCACGTAAACCACGCCCGGATGCTGAATCTTGGAAAGGATATCATACTCCTTATGCAACAGACTTCGGAACACTTCGTTATGGCGTACATCGGGAGCTAGCGCCTTCAACACCCACCATTTGCCATCACGCTTGGCACGAATGAGGACATTAAAGCCACCAACCGAGATTTCCTCCATTTCCGAAAAATCGGAGGAAGTCTGACCAGAAAGAGGGAAATAGAATCCCGAAATTTGTTCCATACTGCAAAGATACTACATTTTTATACAAATACGACAAAGAAATTAAATATTTTCGTCATATTTCGGAAAAACATGCATGATAACTCATTTTTTTGTTGTAATTTTGCAGCGAAATTGCAATTTTACATAATTAATTAATGAAGATTCTAGTAACGGGTGCGTCGGGATTCATCGGCAGTTACATCGTGGAAGAAGCCTTAAGACAAGGCATGGAGACCTGGGCGGCAGTACGCCCCAGCAGTTCCAGAAAATATCTGCAAGACGATCGCATCCATTTCATCAATCTCAATCTTTCTTCAGAGGAAGAGTTGGAGAAGGAACTCGCCCCGCACGAGTTCGACTATATAGTGCATGCAGCCGGCGCCACCAAGTGCCTGCATGCAGAGGATTTCTATAAGGTGAACACCGAGGGTACCAAGCACCTGGTGAATGCCATCCTGCACCTGGGAATGCCCATCAAGCGATTTGTATTCGTCAGTTCGCTCAGCATCTTCGGAGCTATCCGTGAGGATCAGCCTTATCAGGAAATCAGTGAGAACGATGTGCCTAAGCCTAATACGGCATACGGCAAGAGCAAGCTTGCCGCAGAACGCTATCTGGACAGCATCGGCAACAACTTCCCTTATATCATCCTGCGCCCTACCGGCGTATACGGTCCCCGAGAGAAAGACTATTTCCTCATGGCTCAGAGCATCAGGCAGCACGTGGATTTCGCCGTAGGATTCAAGCGTCAGGACATCACCTTCGTGTATGTTCAGGATGTGGTGCAGGCTGTGTTCCTGGCTCTGGACCACGGTATGAACGGCAGGAAATACTTCCTCAGCGATGGCGAGGTATACCAGTCGGAAACCTTCAGCAACCTGATTCAGAAGGAATTGGGCAATCCATGGATGCTGCGCATCAAGGCGCCTATCTGGGTATTGCGCATCGTAACCTTCGTGGGCGAATACCTGGGAAGAATGACCGGAAAGATGTCGGCACTGAACAACGACAAGTATAATATCCTGAAGCAGCGCAACTGGCGATGTGACATCGAGCCAGCCATGGACGAGCTGGGCTATCATCCCCACTATCCATTGAGAAGAGGCGTAAAGCTCGCCATCAAATGGTATAAGGATAACGGATGGCTGTAAAACATATCATAAAGTTCAATGTTCAAATCTCAAAGTTCAAAGTAACACCGTGATAAAAGATTATTTTAAGATAGAGAAGAACCCCAAGAAGGGACTCCTGCCACTGGAATGGGCGATGCTGGGCTATATGGCCATCACCGTGATTACCATGCTCTTCGCCTTTACCAAGGTGGTGAACCCGGAATCGATGCTTTGGGGACGATTGAGAATTCTAGTCATCACCCTCGCCCTCTGGGGCGTATACCGCATGATTCCATGCAGGATAACGAAGATGGTGCGCATCATGGCACAAATCGCCCTGCTTGCCTGGTGGTATCCAGACACTTACGAAATCAACCGCATGTTCCCCAACCTGGACCATATCTTCGCAGGATGGGAACAGGATCTCTTTGGATGCCAGCCAGCCCTGCTCTTTGCCAAGGCACTGCCCTGGGCAGTGGTGAGCGAGCTGATGTCGATGGGCTACTTCATGTATTATCCAATGATAGCGGCAGTGGTGCTCTACTATTTCTTCTGCAGATACTACGAGGCAGAAAGGGCCAGCTTTGTGCTGCTCGCCAGCTTCTTCCTCTACTATCTCATCTACATCTACGTGCCGGTGGTGGGACCTACGTTCTACTTTGATGCCGTGGGTGTGCAGGATATAGCCAAGGGAATCTTCCCGGCATTGGGCGATTACTTCAACACCCATACCAACTGTCTGCCTACCCCAGGATATACCGACGGAATCTTCTACCAGCTGGTGGAGGATGCCAAGGAAGCCGGAGAGCGACCTACCGCCGCTTTTCCGAGTTCGCACGTGGGCGTAAGCACCATCTGCATGCTCCTTGCCTGGCACAGCAGAAACCGCAAGCTGCTTTTCATCATGCTGCCATTCTACACCTTCCTGTGCATGGCCACCGTGTATATCCAGGCACATTATCTCATCGATGCCATCGCCGGATGGATCTCTGCCGTGGTATTCTACTTCCTGCTGATGGCAGCATCGAAGAACATGAAATAATGACGGAAATGATGACGGCATCGGGGATGCTAAAAAAGAAATCATAGTTATACATTAATATATAAATTAGAATTCATCTAGAACAATGAAGAAACTGTTTATTGAAACCTATGGCTGCCAGATGAACGTGGCAGACAGCGAGGTAGTTGCCTCTGTGATGCAGATGGCAGGCTACGAAATTTGTGAGAAAGAAGAAGAGGCTGATGCCATCTTCCTGAACACCTGCAGCATTCGTGAGAATGCGGAGAACAAGATTTACCATCGCCTCGACACCCTGCATGCTGAGCAGAAGAAGGGAAGAAAGGTGATTCTTGGCGTATTGGGCTGCATGGCTGAGCGAGTGAAGGATGACCTCATCCAGAACCACTATGCCAACCTGGTTTGTGGACCAGACAGCTATCTCAACCTGCCGGATATGATTGCGCAGTGCGAGATGGGTACCAATGCCATCAACATAGAACTTTCAAAGACCGAGACTTACCGTGACATCGTGCCTCAGCGCATCGGCGGCAACAGAGTGAGCGGTTTCGTAAGCATCATGCGTGGCTGCAACAACTTCTGCCACTACTGCATCGTGCCTTATACCCGTGGACGTGAGCGCAGCCGCGATGCCGAGAGCATCCTGCGTGAGGTGCGCGATTTGCAGCAGCGTGGCTTCAAGGAGGTTACCCTGCTGGGACAGAACGTAAACAGTTACGGTCTCTCGCCATCGGGCAAGCGCGAGGAAGGCAGTCTTTCCTTCGCCGAACTCCTGCACATGGTAGCCCAGGCTGTGCCAGACATGCGTGTACGCTTCACCACCTCTAACCCAGAGGATATGACCGAGGACATCCTCCAGGCCATCGCCGATGAGCCAAACCTCTGCAAGCACATCCACTTCCCGGCCCAGAGCGGAAGCAACAAGATACTGAAGCTGATGAACCGCAAATACACCCGTGAGGAGTATCTGCAGCGCATCGCCGACATCAAGCGCATCATCCCAGGCTGCGGCATCACCACCGACATCTTCGTGGGTTATCACGATGAGACCGAGGAAGACCATCAGGAAACCCTCTCGCTGGTGAAGGAAGTAGGCTTCGACAGCGCCTTCATGTTCAAATATTCAGAGCGCCCAGGCACCTACGCAGCCAAGCATCTGCCAGACAACGTTTCTGAGGAAACCAAGATAGCCCGCCTCAACGAGCTCATCAAGCTGCAGACCGAGGTGAGTGCCGAGCAGAACAAGAAGGACGAGGGCAAGGAATTCACCATCCTCATCGAGAACTTCAGCAAGCGTAGCCGTGAGCAGATGATGGGCCGTACCGAGCAGAACAAGGCGGTGGTTATCGACAAGGGCAACCACCACATCGGAGAGTTCGTAAAGGTCCGCATCACCGGTTCTACCTCTGCTACCCTCTTCGGAGAGGAAGTAAAGGAGTAAGAAAAGCTCTTAAAAGAAGAAAAAACTGAATAAAAGTAAAGAAAGACCGCCAAAAGTTTGGCGGTCTTCCTTAAAAACACTATATTTGCACCTATGAAGGAATTTTTGCAAATCTTACGCCGATTCGTGCCTCCATACAAGAAGTATCTGGGGCTTTCTATTCTGTTCAATATCCTGTCTGCGGTATTGAACATCTTTTCGTTTGCAGCCTTGATTCCTATCCTGCAGATCCTCTTCCAAGTAGATGGCGGCATCCGTGCCAACGACTATATGGAATGGGACGGAACGCTGGGCAGCATCAAGGAAGTGGCAACCAACAACCTGTATTATTACATCCAGGAGTTCATCGTGGCACACAGTGCATCGCTGGCTCTGCTGGTTATCGGCTTGTTCCTTGCCTTCATGACATTCCTCAAGACGGGAGCCTATTTCCTGTCTTCAGCCACCATCATCCCTATCCGTACAGGTATTGTTCGCGATATCCGCAACCAGCTCTACCAGAAGATTACCTCGCTTTCGCTGGGCTTCTTCAGCGAAGAGCGCAAGGGAGATATCATCGCCCGAATGAGCGGTGATGTGCAGGAAGTGGAGAACAGCATCATGTCGTCGCTCGACATGCTCTTCAAGAATCCTATTCTCATTCTCTTCTATTTCATCACGCTCATCTGCATCAGCTGGCAGCTCACCCTCTTCACCATCCTCTTTGTGCCACCATTCGGCTGGTTCATGGGATATGTGGGTAGAAAACTGAAGGCGCAGAGTGCAGAGGCACAAGGTCTCTGGAGCGATACGATGAGTATGGTAGAGGAGACCTTGGGCGGATTGCGCATCATCAAGGCTTTCTGTGCTGAAGGTAAGATGAACTGGCGCTTCAACCAGGTGAATAGCAGTTATCGCGACAACATCATGCGCGTGAACATCCGTCAGCAGATGGCACACCCGATGAGTGAGTTCCTGGGAACCATCCTCATCGTGGTAGTATTGTGGTTTGGCGGTATTCTGGTTCTGGATTACGGCAGAATCGACGGTCCTACCATCATCTTCTACCTCGTGATGCTCTACAGCATCATCAACCCGCTGAAGGAATTCTCCAAGGCGAGCTACAATATTCCTAAGGGTCTCGCCTCCATGGCACGTATCGACAAGATTCTGAAAGCCAAGATCGAAATCAAGGACAAGGAGAACCCTGAACATATCAGCAGCTTCGAGCATCAGATAGAGTTCCGCCACGTATCTTTCGCCTATACCGACCATCAGAACGATGAGCTGGTTTATGTATTGAAGGATATCAACCTGGTGATTCCTAAGGGAAAGACCATCGCACTGGTGGGTCAGAGCGGTAGCGGAAAGAGTACAATGCTCGACCTGATTCCCCGTTACTACGATGTACAGGAGGGCGAGGTGCTCATCGACGGCATCAACGTGAAAGACCTTGCCGTGCACGACCTTCGCCAGCTGATAGGTAATGTGAACCAGGAGGCTATCCTCTTCAACGCCAGCTTCAAGGACAACATCCGCTTCGGCAAGACAGATGCTACCGACGAGGAAATTGCCAATGCGGCGAAGATTGCCAATGCCTACGAGTTCATCACCAAATCGGAGCACGGATTCGATACCAATATCGGCGACCGTGGCGGCAGACTCTCCGGAGGTCAGCGTCAGCGTGTGAGCATAGCCCGTGCCATCCTCAAGAATCCTCCTATCCTTATCCTCGACGAGGCAACATCAGCTCTTGATACCGAGAGCGAGCGCCTGGTACAGGATGCCCTGGAGAGATTGATGAAGACCCGTACCACCGTGGCTGTGGCCCACCGCCTGAGTACCATCAAGAATGCCGACGAAATTTGCGTACTGCACGAGGGAAGAATCGTGGAGCGAGGCACCCACGAGGATCTGATAGCCAAGAACGGTTACTACCGCAAGCTGCATGACATGCAGCAAGTGTAGGATAAGAAAGAATTTGTTGAATGTTGAATTTGCATTCTTACAGAAAGAAGAAATGATGAAGAAGATATTGTATGGCAGTGTATTCTGCATTTGGTACTTGATGTCTCTGCTGCCGCTGAGAGTGCTCTACATTCTCAGCGATGGCTTATTTTACCTTATTTATTATGTGGTAAAATACCGCCGCCCACTGGTAAGAAAACATCTCTTCGACTCTTTCCCTGAAAAAAGCGAGGCAGAGCGCATCAAGATAGAGAAGGAATTCTACTCCTGGTTCTGCGACTATATCGTAGAAACCATCAAGCTCTTCACGATGAGCAAGAAGCAGGTGATGAAACGCATGCAGTTCATAGGTGCAGAGAAAGTAAGAGAATCATGCCAGAAAGGCCAGTCGTGCGCTATATATCTGGGACATTACTGCAACTGGGAATGGGTTACCTCCCTGCCTCTCTGGGCTGGCGATGACATCACCTTCGGACAGATTTACCATGTGCTGGAGAATCCCGCCTTCGACAAACTCTTCCTGTATCTCCGCAACCGCCTGGGTTCCATCAGCATCCCTATGGCAGAAACCCTGAGAAAAATCGTAAAGATGCGCCAGGAAGGCAAACAGATAGTTATCGGTTTCATCGCCGACCAGGTGCCGTTCTGGAACAACATCCATTACTGGACAGACTTTCTGCACCACGACACCCCAGTATTGACAGGAACGGAGAAGATAGCCGTAAAAGCCAACTTTGCCGTATATTACCTTGATATGCAACGGGTAAAGCGAGGCTACTACAAGGGTGAATTCAAGCTCCTGACAGATAAGCCAAAGGAATGCAAGGAATTCGAGATTACCGAGATGTATTTCCGAGCCCTGGAGAAATCCATCCAACGCCAACCAGCCTTCTGGCTCTGGACTCACAATCGCTGGAAGCGAACCCGCGAGCAATGGCTGAAGATTGTAGACCCAGTGACACATAAGATGAGAACAGAATAATATCCAGTAAAAAATAACATCTATATTAAAGATATATGATTTTCGCAACAGACAAGGGACGCATGTGCAACAATATCCTGCAATATGGTCATGTTTACGCCTGGGCACGTGAGCATGGCAGGAAGAGCGTATCCATGCGTTTCTGCTATAAATACCAGTATTTCAAGATATGCCACACCCGTTGGCATAACTTTGCCACATACGCATTGGCTAAGTATGCAGCCAAATGGGGACTGATAACAACCGTGGATTTCAACGACATAGCCGAAGAGGCTATTGAAAGAGATGCTGCTATTGTAGCCCGCCATAAACATGTTCTGATAAAAGGCTGGTGTGTCCGTTTCTACGAACTCTTCATCAAGTATAAAGCAGAAATCATAGACCTCTTTTCCTTCGACAAGCCTATCCTGGATAAAACCCAGGCCTTCATGGGCAAAAAGAAGATTGATGAGATTAGGCTTGGTGTGCATATTCGCCGAGGTGACTACAAGACATGGCATGATGGGAAATACTATTTTGAAGATGATGTATACCAAGATTACATTCAGCAGTTCCAGTCGCTGTTTCCTGATAAGCAGTTGACAGTGTATATCTGCAGCAACGATCCTGCCCTTGACAAGTCATTCTATCGGGATCAGCTAAAAGGTGCCACCATCGTATTTCCACAGGGCGGTCAAGAAGATGACCTATGCCTGCTTTCGGAATGTGATTATCTGATAGGTGCTCCAAGTACATTCTCTCTGGTGGCAGCCATGTATCATGATCTTCCGCTCCTATGGATAGAAAACAAGGAGGATAAAATCTCCTTAAACTCATTTGGTAAATTCAATCAATTATTCCGTAATATAAGATAGAATAGATATGAACCATGTTTGGCTAGCATTTAGAAAACTGTTCTGCACTATCTGCTCTGCAGTCATTCCTAATAAATCTTTAAGGCACAAAGTAAGATATGCACTTAATCCACTCAACGACAAGAGAGTGGAACGATATTTCCTGCGCAAATATGTGATGCCATTGAAAAATGACTATCACCATTTGCCTATTGAAAAAAGCGCAAATGAAAATATCGAATATATTTGGCAATGTTGGCTGCAAGGCATAGAGCAAGCTCCAGACTTGGTAAAAATGTGCTTGAACTCTGTAGAAAAATACAAGAAGAGCAACCAAAAGAGAATCATCATTACGGCAGAAAACTTTGCTGACTATTTGACCTTGCCAACAACCATCATTGAGAAATGGAGAAAAGGAAATATCAGCAATACACAGTTTTCTGATATTTTACGTATCAATCTCTTAGCAAGATATGGAGGTTATTGGATAGATGCAACTTGCCTATTAACCCAATCTACCCCCGAATGGATGGATAAGCAACCACTATTCATGTATCATGCGTATGGGGAGTTTGCTTTTACACAAATACAAAGTTGTTTTATGCATGCTAAAACAAACAACTATATAATGCAAGCATGGTGTTTGCTAATGAATACGATGTGGCTTCATGAAAAGAAACTACTACATTATTTTCAACTCCATCTGATGTTCAAGGCTCTCATTACTTCAGACTCTAAAGCAAGAGAAGATTTTCAGAAAATGCCTGTTGTTTCTGAGAAAGAGACGCAAGCTTTGATGGATTTCATCTTGTCAGGAACACCAAACAACCAACAAGAGTTAGCAAAAATCAAAGAAAAATCTTTTATGCATAAACTCACCTACAAGAAAGAGATTCCTGATGAATTCTTCTCATTCTACAAGTCAATAAATTAAATAAAACATCCATTATGAAAAAAATAAAAGTTAGTATCCTTGTATCTACATACAATTGGCCGGAAGCCCTGGAACTTTCGATAAGAAGCATGTTTGCACAGACCATACTTCCAGATGAGATAGTCATTGCAGACGATGGTTCCACACAAGACACAAAGGATTTAATAGACAAATTAAGGAAAGAAACAACCATCCCTATCAAGCATGTATGGCATGAGGATAAAGGCTTTCGCAAAACAATCATTTTGAATATGGCCATAGCCCAAATCACAGGCGACTATATCCTGCAAGTAGATGGAGACGTGGTACTGTCATCACATTTCGTGAGCGACCATCTGGAGCTTGCAGAGAAAAATTATTTCGTATGCGGAAGTAGAGTTAAGCTTTCTCCCGAAGTAACCCATCGTATCATGGCATCAAAGAATTTCAAGCTGAATATCTGGAACATGCCAACAAGTTTTCTGCTCAACAGTTTCCGCTCCAAACTCTTACGCCATTATATGGCCTTGAGATACGCCAAGAAGATAGACCATCTCCGCGGCTGCAACATGGCCTTCTGGAAAGAAGACCTCATCAAAGTAAATGGCTATAATGAAGACCTCATGCAATGGGGACATGAAGATGGAGAAATCGCATTCCGCCTTCACTTCGCAGGAGTCAAGAAGAAAGCTTTGAAAATGGGTGGCGCCGTATATCACCTCTACCACAAAGAAGCATCAAGAGACAATGAGCAACGCCATTTCACGGAACTCGAAAAAGTTAAGAAAGAACACCTGTCCTGGTGTGAGAACGGTATAGATAAATATCTCAGATAACAGATAAACTCTTTTAAAAACTTTGCCTTTGACAAATAAGAGCATCAATCAAAGGCAAAGTTTTACAATTCTATCATCTGCAGAATCTAATGAAGATTATAATTTATTTTATACCAAAAAGCTCGCAGTTGAAACCAAAGGTAAAACAATAAATTATATTTTTGTGTTTTAGCCACTTCCTGTAGCGTATGATAAGCTCGTTTATGCCACATTTCCAACATTTCACTTGACCCCATATCTATAATATTATCAACTAGAGCCTTATATTTAGAGTAGCAAGATTTATATGATTCCTTTTGACTTGCCAATCCACCTACCCTTGGCGAATAATAATAAAGGACATCAGGTATTACTTTTAAATATTGCGCCTTAAGACAATATGCCAGAGCAAAGATTTCATCTTCTCCCAAACAAATATTCTCATCAAAACGCAAATTATACTTTTCAATTAAATTTCTCCTAAAAATTTTATCGAAAGCATAACCCAAAACATTATAGCCTGTATCATTCTTACACAAAGACAACATTAATTGTTCTTTTTCTATTTCATTAACAGCACATTGCCTTCTCAATGATAAACTCATAGAACTTTCATCATTATATTTAAGAAAAAAGCCAAAAAAGAGAACATCAAATCCCTGCACTTGCTCCATAAGTGTGGCCAAATAATCGGAAGTTACCCAATCATCAGAATCAACGAAGCATACATACTTACCTACACTTTTATCCAATCCAACATTACGAGCCGCACTAACTCCCCTATTTATCTGGTGAGTAACATGGATACGCCTATCCATCAGAGCATACTCATCACAAATAGCTCCTGAAGCATCAGTACTTCCATCATCTATCAAGAGCAATTCAAAGCTAATAAAAGTTTGAGACAAGATGCTATCAATACAGCGTCTTAAATATTTCTCTACATTATATATAGGAACTATTATACTTACATCAGGTATATACTTACAAGATTTTTGATTTATAATCGATTGCGATCTTTTAATTATATTTTCAGACTCCATTATACTGACTTTTATTTTTTTCTATCACTTTTGCAACAATCAACATTTGGTACGTACCCATCAACAAGGCATAAACAAGCCCAGGCACACCATCACGCCACCCACCTTTTAGAATATAAGCCTTAAACATACGAAACACTGGACGCAAGAATAGTTTACCAACACCATATTGCTTGTCCTTCCGGCGCTCTACCTCATAGTCGCTATAGGTGTTGTCCTTGCGCATGATGTCGGCAATGCTGTCGTTGGCAAGATGCTCGAAGGCCAGGTCTTCCCTGTTGCGGGGAAGCCGATATACAACACCATCTACTACTGGCGATGTATGGATTACCGGCGGCCAATGGGTCTTGTCCTTTCTGAAGAAGCGCAGAATGTAGTCGGGATAGCTGCTGTGCATAAAGCGACCCATGAAGTAATTCTTTCTCGGGATACTGATGCCGTCCGGACATTGAGCCTCAGCAACCTTCGCATAGAGATAATCATGAAGCGCCGGCGTGACAAGCTCATCAGCATCCACAACCAAGACCCAAGGATGGGAGGCTGCATCTATTGCAAACTGGCGTGCCGGTTCTACAATAGAAACTTCTTCCTTCTTGAATGTTACTATCTTGCACCCATAACGCTGGGCTATCTCAAGCGTGTCGTCCGTGCTTTCCATATCACAGATGACTATCTCATCAAAGTCCTTGACGGAGTCTAGGACTCTCGCCAGGAACTTTGATGCGTTGTATGTATTGATAACTACAGATATCTTGTTATTGTTCATGTCTCTTTGGCTATTGATACTTTACGTTTATCTTTCTGGGGGGCTATCTAAGATTCTACTGTTGTGACTGATTGCCAACCACCAGTTCGTTCTTCGTCATTCTCTCCATATACGACTGGATAATGGCCTTCACCTCGCGCTCCATGGCTTTGCGAACGGCAGGTTCCTTGTCGGCAACATTATTCTCCAGCAGCAGGTCGGTGCGGAAACGATAGAGTGCCTTGGTCTGCTGACCATCCCACTGCAAGAGATAATCGCCCTTTACATACTGATAGAAACCATTGTTATAGTTCACCGCCCAAGTATCCTTGGCTGGCGTGGTAAGCAGGTCGATGCCGAAGCCCACATACTTCTTGTCATAACCCAGATAGCTCAATACCGTAGGCATGATGTCTATCTGCTGGGCGATGGCATCACGCATGCCCGGCTTGAACTCGCCGCTAGGGTCGAAGAAGATGATTGGCGAACAGAAACCACCCAAATCGGTCTGATAATAAGCATGGTCGCTCAGGTTGGTATGGTCGGAAGTTATCACAAAGAGGGTATTCTTGTACCAAGGCATCGTCTTCGCCTTGGCGAAGAACTTACGCAAGGCATTGTCTGTATAGCGGATGCACTTGTGGATGACGATACCCTCTTCAGGGAATACTTTCTTATACTGTTCTGGGATGACATACGGATGATGCGAAGAGGCGGTGAAGAGTGCTGTCATAAACGGCTGCTTCATCTCGCCCATCTTCGTGGCATAGAACTGCATGAAAGGCTCATCCCAGATGGCCCAGGTTCCATCAAAGTCCTTGTCGCCACCAAATCGCTTGTCGGCATTGTATTCCGTACGACCGAAATAATCGGTGAATCCCGTGGTGCGAGCGAAGGCCTGGAATCCCATGGAACCATTCTCTGCTCCATGGAAGAAGGCTGAATAATAGCCTTTCTTCTTCAATTCGCCAGCCAAGCCACTCACATTGTTCATGGATGCCGGGGTAAGGAAGAACGGCTCCACAAACATCGGGATGCTGGAAAGGATACTAGGCATGCCGTCGATACTCTTTCTGCCATTGCAGTAGGAATAAAGATAGGTGGCACTATGCTGCATCAGGGAATCGACAAAAGGAGTATATCCCTTGTACTTGCCGTTTTCCAGCCATTTGTTGAAGCCGCCGATATACTCACGGCCAAAGCTCTCGATGATGATGACCACCACATTCTTCTTGCGCTTTACGAGCGTATCAGAAGGGGTATGGATAGGAGAATAGATGGCATTGAGCTGCTTCTCCGTATAGTAATCAGGCACTACGAATACTGGCTTGTCAATGGTACGGATGATGGAGAACGGAGTATTCAGTACGATGGCAGCCTCCTGCGGACGGTTTACATACTGATTGGCATTGCTGATGGTGATAGGGCGAACTGCCGTGGTGAAACCTCCACGCATACCTGCTACGCAGAAAGGTACGAACACCGCCAGACAAAGAAGATGAACGCCATAATAAGTCAACAATCTCTTTGGCTGATAAGGACGGGAAGCCTCAACAGGCAACTTGCCCTTTGGCATGCGATAAAGAAACCACAAGCCTGCTATCAGGATGATGCCAATCAGCACCAGATACCAATGGTTGAGAATCTCAACACCAAAGATTCCACCCAGATTCTTCTCGTTTCTAAACTCAGAGAACACGGTAACCGTGGTACGGCGCGTGGTGTATTTAAAATAAACACAATCCACCAGATTGGCTATAATGCAGATGGAATTGCAGATTACGAACACCCACTTCGCCATGTTCTGATACCAGTTTCGCTCCTTGTAATGGATAGGGAAAAGCATCAAAAGCGCATACAGGGCATTGGTATAGAGGATGGCAGAGGTATCAAAATACCAGCCGCCATGAAGCATCTCGCCAAAGGCGCCCCATGTCATCGCTTCGGAAAACACACTCCAGTTGGTCGCCAGGAAAACCAGGCGGCATATCTCATACACCACATAAACCAGCACCATATTGATGACGAAGCACAAAGGCGCTGAAAACAAGTTTCTCTTCAGTTTCATCTTTCTTATTCCTATTTTTATCTTTTATCTTTGTTCTTTTCTATTTTTCAATCTTCCTTTTCAGCCTATTCCCTTCTACTTTTCTATCTTCCTTTCTGCATAATCCTTGGTAGACATCTCGTAGATGAGCTTAAACCATATCAGCACGCAAGGCAATGCCTTCAGGGCGTAAGGCTGCACATAGTTCTTGCGAATAAACGCAGGGAAAAGATCGGATGGCGACATGCTCGTCAGGATAAAGGCAAACACCATCAGGGCAATATCCCAGCGGCTACGCTTCCATGGAGCCGTGATATACCAGATTGCTACGCCCAGGAGAGCGATGATGTAAGTGCTTGATTCGCTGCCCGTACTAAACAGGACAACAAACATCAATACCGATGCCAGGAAAGCATAGCGGAAGGCGATGTTGCCATACTGCCTAATGCGCAAATAAGGATAACAGAACGCAAATATGCCCGGAACTATCAGCCAAAGGTCAGAATAAGTGGCAACATGCGAAATCTTGCGCACCAAACCGAGCAAGGACTGGTTCTGAGCACAACTGAACATATTCTCCATATTCTTGCCCGTAAGGCTGACGTGCCACTCCTTATACTGGTCGATGATATACTCCGGACTGGTTATTGCCATAGGCAGGACAAAGAACAGGGCTGCCCATCCTATCAATGCAGCCACAAACTTCACCTTGTGCTTGGAAAAGAAGAAGAATGCCAGCCCCACGATGCCATAAAGCTTCACGAAGGTTCCTATCATGATGAAGCAGGCTGCCGTAATATCCTTCTCTTTCTCTACGCAATAGAACGAAGCGATGATGATGGCGGCAATGATGATGTTAAACTGGCTCATAAACAATGCCGTGAGCAACTCATGGGCACAGAACCAATAGCAGAATATCTGCTTGCCCTGACGCAACGGCAGCTTACGGATGGCAACAAACAGGGCCAGCGTCATCAGTACATGCCAGAACAGCAAACCCAACGGATGGGGCAGCACGGCAAAAGGAGCAATGATGATGCTGAAGAACGGACCATAGTGGTTCGAATCGAAAAACTCCGAAGGATACTGGGCATACAATGATGTCTGCTCCCAAGCATGCCAAAAAACATACTTGAATATTAAGAAGTTATTACACTTGTGGATTTTAGTCAATGCAGACACCACACCCAGAATCAACCAGAGTCCCAGCAGGGTGCGAGGGTCGCTAAAGAAAGGGCGACCGAAAAAGCGCCTGATACCTGCCAGCCACTGGCAATTCTCCATTTTTGTACTATCCATTCTATCTGTCTTGTTATGATTACTTTATTTAGGGGGCAAAATTACGCAAATTCCACGTAATTAGCAAATAAATCCATATTTATTTTGAGAAAT
>ERZ869991.8-NODE-8-length-47365-cov-31.373964_pt1 | contig 47365 bp, 24 predicted proteins | sample MGYA00520862_ERZ869991 | MGnify/ENA primary metagenome ERZ869991 (study PRJEB32232, sample SAMN07284978) | human gut metagenome | biome: human-associated habitat; material: feces | host: Homo sapiens | place: Tanzania | collected 2014-08-11 ...
CCAGAATGGCTGCTGCGAGCCCCATCATTCGTTTCATTATTTTCATTGTTCTCATTTTATTATTGTTTTATTGTTTACTTTCGCAAATGCCATCCTGCCGTCTCCGAAGGTGGCGAATGTGACATTGTTTTATCGTTTACTTTCGCTAGTGCCAACCTACCGTCCCCAAAGGGGGCGAATATGAATAACCGCTGGTGGAATGACCGAAGGGAATGGAACCTGCGGATAGCTGACCCCCTCTCTCTCCAATCGTCCCCAAAGGGGGCGAACAGGAGCAAGACGGGATGTGGTTCGCCCCCTTTGGGGACGCTTTCTCCCTCCTATTGGTAGTCCGCAGGTTCCATGACCTTCGGTCATTCCACCAGCGGTTATTGAAAGTTGGCCCCCTTCGGGGACCGGAGGTTATCCGCCGGGACGCCTGACGGTCTATACGCCACGATGAAGAGTGGCATATAGACCCTTTTTGGGATGCTATTGTTTTGGGGTATAATACTTCACGGTGCATTGGTCTTTCTTCCAGTTTTCAGGAAGATAACCTTTATTTACCAACGCATTATAGGCAGCCTCATCTGTTACTATGAGTGTGCGGGAACTTACGGTTTCGTCGTTTCCGGCTTCATACAACCAACTATAGCAACAATAAGTATATTTCGAAATTTGGTCGCTTGGTGCTAACATAGTGACGGATGTCAATAGCTTACATTTATTGAACATACGATAATAGCAGTTGGCTGCTAACGTTGTAGCCTTTAATTCTGGGGCAGAAGTGAGACTTGTACAACCATCGAACATATAATAATAACAGTAATTCGCTAATTCTGTAGCAGGCAAATCTGGGGCAGACGCGAGACTTGTACAACCATAGAACATTTTCCAATAACAGGAATTCGCTAATTTTGTAGCATGCAATTTTGGGGCAGACGCGAGACTTGTACAACCATAGAACATATAATAACAGCACTCGGTTGCTAACGTTGTAGCCTTTAATTCTGGGGCAGACGTGAGACTTGTACAATTAAAGAACATACGATTATAGCATTTGGGTGCTAACGTTGTAGCCTTTAATTCTGGGGCAGACGCGAGACTTGTACAATCCACGAACATACCATAATAGCATTCATTTGCTAATGTTGTAGCAGGCAAATCTGGGGCAGAGGTTAATACACTGCAACCATTGAACAAAGAACAGAATTTGGCATTGTTGGTCTCTACTATATTATAGTTTCTCCAGTCCAGCAGCGTGCGGATGTCGCCTATGCAAGCTACTTTCACATTTGGATCAGTAAATTTGATGGTTGAATAACTATTAAATTTAGACGCAGTTCCATCAGTGTTCGTGCCACGCAAGCGAAGGTCGCCATTTGTTCCACCGAAGGTAACTTTTTTATTTGCCACAACAGTCTTCCATTCTCTGAAGTTCACGGAATACTCAAGTCTAGAGATGGTGTAACCGTTAATTTCTGTCATCTCGAAAGTCTGAGGTTGCTCTGCTTTAAAGGTGACGTATGGATAACAAATTATATCGCCTGTCGTAGTTCCGCTGGCTGCTGTCCATGCTCCTGCGGTGATTCCTGTTACTTTAATTTTTTTCTTGCTCACGGTCAGGTTATAGATATAGCTGCTGCCTGCTTCGGTGACATTTGTTGTCATCGTAGGAGGTTCTGCATCGCTCATATCATCTGTGAAATAAAGCTTGGCTACTACTTCGCCTGGGGCTACAAGGGCTGTATAGGTGGTACCGATGCCACCGATTTCACCTTCGCCTTTTTGGGTTAATGGCGTGATATCGATGGTATTTGTTTCACCCGCTGCTGTAGAAGCCTTGCTGACGATGCGCACGTGCTTGATGGTAGCGGTGGGTTCAAACTGCTCAGTGAATCCGCTGATTTTGAGAACCAGGCGGGCTGTCTTGCGTACCAAATTGAAGTTGAGAGCTTCATCGGATGTTTTGAGAGTTTTCACTGCATTCATATAATCAGACTTCGCCATGTCTTCCGTTGAGCTTTGGTCTTTATTCAGATAACCTATGGTGGCGGTGTTATTGCCACCGGCAGGATACCAGCAGTTGAAGGTCAGGTTGGATCTGTCCCATAACAGATACTTATCGGCTATGGCAGGAGCCCATGACGTTCCGTTATAGGCATAGTCAGCCTGGTTGCCATTGTTGGACACGGTAACCTGGTCGTTCTTGTTGAAATTCTTTTGGGTAGCATCGGTTGCTGCAGGATTGGTTCGGGTGGTGGCATTATTCACCGATGCCGTGAAGTGTACGGCATCGGGATTGCTTTGCCAATCCATCAGCTTTTCCATACCAGCTTCCGAACTGCATCCTGCCAGGAGCAGTCCGGCTGCCCATGTGCAAAGGAGTTTTATCGTCTTCTTCATGTTCTGTCTCTTTTTGCGTTATCTTTTCACTTTTTCTCTCTGAGGATGAACTTCCTTGCCGTTGCCGACTTCTTGGTCATGTTCAGCTGCAGGGTATATTGTTTGCCGCTCTCCAACTCCATCTTTGTGCCAGTCCATTCAAATTCCCTGTCGCTGGTATGCAGCACCACCTTCAAGGTGGCGGTTTGCGGAATCACCATGCAGGAATATCTGGCTACGGCTTGATCCGTTGCACTGGCTGCCGGGGTAAATATGCCCGGGGTAGGGGTGATGCTGGCTGCATCTCCTTTTGCGGTAATGGTAGGAGATGCTGAGGCTAAATTGATATCAGCAGCAATCTTTGTTCCTTCTACCCTAATTCCTTTGATAGGATTTTCTGCAAGACCATCGGTTGCATTGAATTCGGAGCCGATGGTTACTTCGATATCTACCCGGCAGAAGGCATGATTGAATTGGATATCCAGTTTTTCTTTTTTCAGATCATTCTTCGGTACGAAACGGGCGTTATGATATAAGAGCAGGTCGTCAGCCTCATCGGCTGTGCTCTGATCGGGGTTTACGCCATAAGTAATCGTGCCGTAGCTCTTGTTCTCTTTTGAGTACACGCCGGAGAATGTGCTGGCATCCGTTGCGGGATACAGAGCCACGATTTCAACCGGGGTTGATAAATTCTGCCACAACAGTTTGTTGCTGCAGGTCCATTTTGTGCCCTTCAATGAGAAAATCTCGTTGGCATAACTGTATTTATCATTCGTATTGTTCACCACAGTCAGCGAGAAATCTTGGGTCAATGCAGTAGCCTTCACCTCATCGCCGCGTGTCATGTCGTTGTTTACTCCGGCAGTAACACGGATGAGGTTGTCGCTAGGATAGCTGCCCGTTGCCAGTTCCTCCTGGTTGGAGCAACTGGCAAACAGGGCGGCCCCCAATGCCGTTATTGCGAAAAATTGTATTGCTTTCATCTCGCTATGTTTTTAGAGTTATGGGCGTTCCCCGTTAGGCGTTCCGCCGGGACGCCTGGCGGGGTTGCGCTCTTGATTATTATTCTGTTGAAGTTTCGCAAGTAACTTCCGGTCCCCGAAGGGGGCCAACTTTCAATAACCGCTGGTGGAATGACCGAAGGTCATGGAACCTGCGGATAATCCTATAGAAGGAAAAATCGTCCCCAAAGGGGGCGAACCGCATCCAGTCTTGCTCCTGTTCGCCCCCTTTGGGGACGATTAGAGAGTGTGTGTCTGCTATCCGCAGGTTCCATTCCCTTCGGTCATTCCACCCGCGGTTATTCACATTCGCCCCCTTCGGGGACGGCAGTATGCCACTTGCGAAAGATCTATTATTCTGTTATTTCATTGCCGTCTTTATCAAGAACGGTGCATTTGCCTATCTGCCAGTTGGTAGGGAGATAGCTGGCATTTGCTTTCAGTGCTTCGTAAGCCGCCTTATCTTGTACTTTGAGTGTGCGGTTTTGTACGCTTTGGTCTGTTCCGGCATTATTGAGCCAATCGGTAGCACATCCTACATTTGATGTAATTTGGTCGCTTGGCGCCAAAATAGTTATAGAAGATAGTTTTGTGCATCCGTTGAACATCTGATCATAACAATAAGCCACTAAAGTTGTGGCAGGCAATTCTGGTGCGGTTGTCAGATTTTCACAATTAAAGAACATCCCGCAATAGCAATTTCTATCCAATTCCGTGGCAGGCAGCTCAGGAGCAACTTTGAGAGATGAGCATCCGTTGAACATCCACGAATAGCATTGAGATGCCATTTTTTTAGCTGGCAATGATGCTGGGGCTGATTCGAGAGCATAGCAATCTTGGAACATACTTGCATAGCAAGCATCCGCCAAAGTCTCGGCTGGCAGCTCAGGAGCTTTTTTGAGAGATGAGCATCCGTTGAACATGTGAGTATAGCATTCACTCGCCAAAATCTTGGCTGGTAACTTTGGAGCAGTTTTGAGAGATGAGCATCCGTAGAACATACTCTTGTAACAATAATTCGCCAAATTCTCAGCTGGCAAATCTGGGGCAGAGGTTAATACAGCGCAATCTTTGAACAAAGAACAGAATCTGGCATTTTGGGTATCTACTGTACTATAGTTTCTCCAGTCTAGCAGCGTGCGGATGTCGCCTGTGCAAGCTACTTCCACATTTGGATCAGTAAATGTGATGGTTGAATGTGCAGTCAATCCAGATGCTGTTCCATTAACATTCTTACCACGCAAACGAAGGTTACCCTTTGTGCCACCAAACTCAACTTCTTTATTAGCCTCAACATTTGTCCATTCGTTTTTACCAACAGAATACTCAAGCTCTGAGATTTTATAGTTGCCATAGGTTGTCATCATAAATTTTTGGGCTTTCTCTGCCGTAAAGGTGACGTATGGGGTAAATTCCGCTTTACCGCCATCAATCTTATCAGGTCCCCATTCAGCCACAGTAACATCACCTATAGTCACCTTATTCTTACCCACAATAAGATTGTAGGTATAGCTCTTGCCGGCTTCCAAGGCTCCAGTCTTGACAACGAGCGGAGTCTCGGTGTCTTCATCAGTAGTGAAATAGAGCTTTCCCTCTACTTTTCCAGGAATAACCAGGGCAGTATAGGTCGTGTTGATTCCACCCTCGCCATTCTGCAAAGGCTTGATGTTGACGGTAGATGATTCGCTGGCATCAGTAGATGCATTGCTTGCGATGCGGATATGGTTGACCTTGGTGTCGGCTGTGAACTGGTCGTTGAAACTCTGGATGTTGAGAATCAGACGGGCAGTCTTGCGCACCAATGTCACATCAAGCTGGCGGTTACCAGGAATTTCTGTAAGGGTGGTTACCGCTGCCGTCATATAATCTGATTTCGCAATCTCCGTTCCATTGCTCTGGTCTTCCTGGATATAGCCTTTGCTGAAGGAATTATTGCCATCAGCAGGATACCAGCACTGGAAAGTGAGGTCGCTAGCATCCCATACCAGATAACTTCCATTACCTGGCTGCCAGTCGTTGGTGTCTTTATTGTAGGTATAGGTGATCGATGTGCCATTATTGCTGACACCCATCACATCACCAGTATTAAAACTCTTCTGTCCGGCTTCATCAGATGCTGCCGGATTACTGCGGGTGAAGATGCTGCCCACCGAAGCCGATACGTGAACGGCATTCGGGTCGCTGAGCCATGTATTACTGTTGTCGGAATCTGTAGCGCAGCCAGCCAGCAATAAGCCGGCTGTTGCTACAAGACCCAATATCTTCTGATATTTCATAGTCGTTCTATTTTAAGTTCATGTTCTTTACTCTGTCTCAAGAGAGCCGCCTGTGCCTTCTGTCCATTTTGTAGCGGTGATGCCGCCATTGTCACTGCCACTGCCACCCTTCAACAATACCACATCATTACCCATGCTAAGATTGAGGGTATATCTGTAGCCGCTCTTCAGCTCGACAGGGTCTGCAGAAGTCCATTCATAGCGCTTGCCGGCTGTCATCAAAGACACCTTGAAGGTGTTGGCTCCAACTTTCTGTGGAATGGCAATGCAAGAGAAGTGTGAGATGGCGTTAGCTTCTGCATTTGCAGCCTTGTCGAAGGTACCTTTGGTGGTGGTAATGTCGGTAGCAGCAGCTTCTTCGCTGGCTGTTACGACACTAGCAGCGTTTGTAACATTTACATTTGCCGCAATTTTGGTTCCTCCTAAGGTCACCTTTACGATAGGGGATTCTTTAAGAACCTCAGGCTTGTTGAACTCGGTTCCCAAAGTCACGTTGATGTCAATCATACAGAAAGCATGATTGAACTGGATACTCAGCTTCTTATCCACGAGACTTGTGCCAGGGTTGAAGTCTTTTGCATAATAGTACAACAAGTCGTTGTTGTCAGACTTTGTAGACTGGTCGTCAGCCACGCTATAAGCTATAGACTGGATAGGCTGGGTATTTCCCTCATCATAAACACCATTGAATTTGCCTTTTTGTGCCGGAGCAAAAGCCACGATATCTACAGGTGTTTTGGAATCCTGCCAAAGCAGAGTCTCTGAGCAAGCCCAGTCGCCAGATTTCTTTGAGAACACCTTATCTGTATAGGAATATTTCGAAGCCAATTCGGGTTTTTCTGTATTCTTGTTCACGATGGTCAGGGAGAAGTCATTTTTCAATTCTGTGCCTGCTCCATCAGCACGAGTCTTGGCATTGTTCACTCCTGCAGTAACGCGGATGATGTTATCACTAGGATAATTGCTCTGTGACAGTTCGTCCTCGCTAGAGCAACTGGTAATCATGGCTGCAGCCATGGCTGTTATTGCGAAAAACTTGATAGCTTTCATAATCGTTCTGTTTTTAATGTTATGTTATAATCTTATCTTATTGATATTTCTCCGATTTTAATCGAATGCCTCGCCATGGAAGGTGTTGCCATCTGCCCAATCAGAAATCTTCACTTCGTCGAGAATCACCTGGTCACGACCTACCTCCAGATTGATGGTGGTAATCTTGCCGCTCTCAAAATTGAACGGAGTGCCGTTGTCGTAGATGAAAGTCTTATCGCCGATGGTAATGGCAAGCTTCTGAATGCCATTCTGAGGGATGAGCACTGATACATACTGGGTGTTGGCTACTGTAGCAGGAACCTCGAAATCAGCCTGGGCCGTAGCCGTTGGAGTCACCGCCTTGGTGAGGTAGTTGATGGTAGCCTCCTTCACGGCATCCGAAACCACCACGTTCTTTACGGTAGGAGTGCCGCCCCACTGGTTCTTGTAGGTAAGGTTCACCACCATCTTTGCCATCACGTGTGTGAAGTCGAGCTGCACGGCATCCTTGGCATCCTTGGTATAGGAGAGTCCCTTGGCGTTTACAGCCACCAGCAGGTCGCTTGCCGTCTGGTTTTCTGCATTGAAGGTATAAGTATCGGCAGTAAGGTTGTCAACGTTCTTGGTAGGGTAGATGCCGATGAAGTAATGCTGATCCACATTGTTCTTCCACAGCATCTGCGGTGTGGCTACCCAGACCTTGTCGGTGAGCTTGTTGATGGCGTTGTTCACCACTCTTCTAGCGGCAGCAGGAACATTTTCTGCACTTCCTGTCCAGGCATACACGCTGATTTCATCTCCTTCAGAGAAAGCCTGTGCTCCCTTTTCGTCCGTAGTGATACGGGTCATCTTGCCGATGCTTGTAGAAACGGTGATTGACTTAGGCGCCTCGGTGCCTATTGTATTCTCGTTGTCTGAGCAGCTGCCCAGAGTCATGGTCATTGCTGCGAGAGCAAAAATGTAATACTTTGCTTTCATGTTTATTCTTTATTTATAAATTATACATTATCTAATGGCTTCTATTCTATTTTATTTCGGTGTTGTCTTCTTTCTTCACGGTAGTACCTGCAGCGTTTTTCTTCCAGTTGTCAGGAAGATATCTTTCCAACGCAGTATATGCTGCCTCATCTGTTACTTTGAGTGTGCGGGAAGTTACGCTTGCGTCAGTTCCGGCATCATACAACCAATTAGTGCAGCAATAAGTTTCTTTCAAAATTTGGTCGCTTGGTGCCAACATTGTGACAGATGACAAATTCTTACAACCATAGAACATTTTACAGTAGCAGGCATTCGCTAATTCTATAGCAGACAATTTTGGGGCAGAGGTGAGACTTGTACAACCATGGAACATTTCATAATAGCAGTAATCTGCTAATTTTGTAGCAGACAATTTTGGGGCAGAGGTGAGTTTTGTACAACCATCGAACATGCCAGAATAGCAGCTTACTGCTAATGTTGTAGCAGGTAATACTGGTGCAGAGGTGAGACTTGTACATCCATAGAACATTTTAGAATAGCAGTAATTTGCTAATGTTGTAGCAGGCAATTCAGGGGTAGAGGTGAGTTTTGTACAACTCTTGAACATGTCCCGATAGCAGTAATTTGCTAATGTTGTAGCAGGCAATTCCGGGGCAGAGGTTAATACACTGCAATTAAGGAACAAAAAACAGAATCTGGCATTGTTGGTCTCTACTATATTATAGTTTCTCCAGTCCTGCAGCGTGCGGATGTCGCCTATGCAAGCTACATCTACAGTTGGATCAGTAAATGTGATGGTTGAATACCTAGTGGAACCATTCGCAGTTCCGTTTGGGTTTATGCCACGCAAGCGAAGGTCGCCATTTGTTCCACCGAAGGGAACTTCTGTGCCTGCCTTGACAGTTGCCCAATCTCCATTATTCACAGAATACTCAAGTCCTTTAATCTCGTAAGTTCCTGTGGTTGTCATTTTGAAAGTCTGTGCTTCCTCTGCCGTAAAGGTGACGTATGGGGTAGGGCATTCTTCTGTTTTACCTCCAGTAATATCCCCCGTAGTCCAATCTTTCACGGTAATACCGGAAACAGATACCTTGTCCTTACCCACGGTGAGCTGATAGGTGTAGCTATTGCCGGCTGTAAGTTCAGGGATGCCGGTGAGCGTTTCTGTTGTTGTTTTGCTTTCTCCTTCTGCTACATCAAGAGAGAGGAAGGTTGCGGAGTTTTGGGCAGCGCATGGCTTGATAAGGGCATAGAACTTATTGTCGGTGTGCTTATACGCTTTTATACCACAGATGCTGAGACTATTGATGTTATCAATCGTGGCTCCGGCATACTGGTCGTTGAAGCCATCAATCTCTACCACCACTCTCGCCATTTTGCGCTCCATGGTGAGAGTGAGGTTATTGCTCTTGTTGGTATTGGTTTGCGGACCGCTAAACGACATGAAGTCGGCGGCAGCAAGATCAGCCTCGCTGGTGTATTCCGTAGGCTGGGTGATAGTACCACCTTTATAAGAAGCAGGGTAGTAGGCGGTGAAATTCATCTTGTCGCTTTCCCATTTCAGGAACTTGTTGCCTTGCGGCTGCCATTCCGAGCCTACAAGCTTATATGTTACGGCATCCTGGCCATCAGCCTGTACGCTTATCTCATCATCTTCTTTGAATTCCTTCTGCTTTTCAGCATCGCCCAGCGGAAAGCTGCGGGTGAAGCCATCGGCAGATGCTTTACCTACTTGCGCCGTGATGCGCACAGCGTTAGGGTCGCTGTGGAACGCTGAGAGGAGGTCTTCTGACTCGGAACAGGAAGACAGCGCCAGAATCATGCTTATTGCTGCGAGAGCAATCATGTAAAGTTTTGTTTTCATATTCTTTAATTCTTTAATTTTTAGACTTTTCGTTTCCATGGCACAAATATAGCATTTTTTTCTGAGAAATGGTGTCATGATTTTCGAAAAAGGTGTCGCATTCCTATGTTCAAGGTGTCGCATTGGTACCAATGCGACACCCCCAGTTAACAAAACATACATATAAAATGTTGCTTATTGCGTACAAGGCCAAACAGCCTCAACAAATGCCGATTTTCATGCTTTGTAAAGATAACTTGTCGGGTATCGTCAATCATCTGTGTGAATCTGTGAAATCTGTGGGACCAAGAATAAGTCACGCAGATTTGGCAGATAACGCAGATTTTTCCTTGAATAAATGCGTGAGCCCCAACTTTTTCTGTAACTTTTCCCCGAAATCTCTTGCGGGTTTGAAAATAATGTCGTAACTTTGCGCAAAAGTTGATTTTAAAGACAGATTAGGAATTATGGTAGAGACAAACGATAGAATATTGCCAGTAGGCATCCAGTCTTTTGAGAAAATCAGAGAGGAAGGATATCTGTATATTGACAAGACAGATATCATCTGGCAACTTGCCAACAGAAATAAAACGTATAATTACCTGAGCCGCCCACGCCGCTTCGGTAAATCCGTTCTTGTAGATACGCTTGAAGCCTATTTCATGGGCAAGAAGGAACTCTTCGAGGGATTGAAGATCATGCAGCTGGAGACGGAATGGGTGAAGCGACCTGTCATCAGACTCGATATGAGCCGTGCGGGTGCAGAGCCGGGTACATTGCGCTCTTATCTCAATAATATTTTCAAACATTACGAAAAAGTATATTCATTGGTTCCAGACCCTACAGATAGTCTTGCCGACCGCTTCGATGCAATAATCGTGGGGGCGTATGAGCAAACCGGACAGCAGGTTGCCATTCTTATTGATGAATACGACTCTCCTTTGCAGCATTCGTGGAAAACTCCGCAACATGAAGCATGTACCGATATCTATCGTGAGGTTTTTGCCATTCTCAAGGCAGATGATAAATACGAAAAATTTGTCTTCATCACCGGTATCACCAAGTTTACGCAAATCTCTCTCTTCTCTGTGCTCAACAATCTGAGCAACATCAGCTTTGAGCCGGAATATGCTGCCATCTGCGGTATTACCAAGGAAGAAGTGCTTCGAGATTTTAAGCCGGAAATCAAGAAATTGGCAGAATATGAAGACTGGACTTACGACGAAGCAGTAGCCAATCTGACGGCATATTATGACGGCTATCATTTCAGTCGCCGCAATATGGTGGATGTCTTCAATCCGTTCAGTCTCATCAATGCCTTGGCAGATTCTGATTTGAAGAACTACTGGGCTTCATCGGGTGCCACCTCGCTGCTGCCTAAGTTTGTGGATGACATGGAAATCAAATTGGGAAATTTTGACCCATGCGCCATTCTCCGTCAAACCATAGAGACATCGGATGTGACAGGCGGCGGAGCCGAATTGTTCCTCTATCAGTCGGGCTATCTTACGATTAAGGGTTACATTAACGGAACTTATCTTCTTGGCATTCCTAACTTCGAGGTGAGGCAAGCGTTGAATGAAATCGTGTTGCCAACGTTGACCATGCGCAAGAACAATGACCTTCAATCTACCCAGGCATTTCTGAATGCTCATCTCAGCGTAGGCAATCTACCCGAAGCCATGAAATGCCTGAAGGCACTCATTGCGGATGTACCCTACAGCAACAAGAAGCTTGCCAGCATGGATATGGAGGAGCGCTACCGCCTGATTCTGAGCACCATCTTCAATGCCATCGGTTGCCGGGTGGAAGTAGAGAAGATGATTGCTACGGGCAGGATTGACATGGTGGTGGAAGTCACCAACTTCATCTATGTGCTGGAGCTGAAGCTGAGCAACAACGGCGGTGTGGATGCTGCCGAGGAGCAGATGAAAGCCAATCAGTATGCCGAGCCATTCAAGGCAGATAAACGCAAAGTGATAGCCCTTGCCATAGAACTGGATGATATGGGAAAGGGACTGGTAGACTGGAAGGAAGTATAAGAAAACAAAAAAGGGTCTATACGCCACCCGTTCACCGTGGCATATAGACCCTTTTTCCTATTGCATGATGTCTTCAGGTAGAAGTATCTTAGCTTCTTCGTTATTATATTCCATAATGCTATGCTTTATTATTATCGTTCACAAAGATAATCTTTCTGAACGATAATTCCAAATGTTTGAGCAACAATTAGTTGCTTGTTATTGTTATTTAACTATTAATCGGGGATTTCATCACCAATCATCTGCGGAATCTGCGGAATCTGCGTGACTTTAAATCCAAGCCAAGAATCTGTGTGAATCTGTGAAATCTGTGGGACAAGGAAGTATGATATAGTAAAAAAAGGAGCATTTCAAAACTTGCCATCCAGATGGCGATGAGGCTGGAAATCTATACTTTCATGATGGCTTGGGCTGCGATTTCGAGGTTGAATGGGTTACGAGTGTACGGTCGTAAACCTGCGACCGTACGGTTATATAGTGTATGCTCGTACAGTCGTTGCGCTACGACCGTACACTCGTAGGGTATTCAACCGTACACTCGTAGAAAAATGAATGTTTTTTGAATTCTTTACTTTCTGCTAACACGTTGATTTGCAGCGGGAAACGGAATTTCTTCATATTTCCTGTATTTCAGATAAAATATTTCCCGACGGAAAATACGGAAATTACAGCACGTTTTAGTTGCAAATTTATATACATTTTTTTCCTTTGATATTCTATTATTGTGTAAGGGCAGTTATGGTAAATAGAAATTAAAAATTACGCACGGATTTTAGACGGAAACCCGACCTGACGGTCGTGGCGATACCCCCTATAGCTGGAAAAAGTCTGCCATTACTGTGCAATCGCAAGCCAGCCTATATGGCGCTAGCCCAATGGCCGTAAGGCCAAATCCGTTTAAATTCCGTGCGTAATCCGTGAAGCAAGAATGTTCCGTTAACTCAGCGTAATCCGATGAAGAAAAGAGATGTACTCAGTTAATAATTCATTCCGAAGTACCAGAGAGGGATGATGATTCCATGCCCCGTCTCGATATCGTCTTTTACGATACGTCCATTTTTTACATCCTCTATCTGCTTTTTACCCTTCTTCCTTCCGCCAATCTCAAAGGTATAGTCACCAATGGTAAAGTCGGAAACCCTGGAGGAAATAACATCCTGTTTTTCTCTCATCTGATTGTAGAAGAAAGTTTCCCTTATGTTTCCAATATTGGGATTAGGGGTGAGTACAGACATCAGGCTTGTGTTATCGACATATACTTTTTCTACCTTTCCAAGATTGCGCATCCCCGAAGTATCATCTCTGAGCAGACCTATCATTCCGGCACGTTCCAGATAGACGAGATAATCAGGCACATTGTTCTTGCTCACCCCGATTTCCGTGGCAAGGTTCTCTACGCTTGGCTTGTAGGGAGCCAATCCGGAAAGAATTATGAGCATACGCTTTAGCTTGCGTGCTGTTGAGGCTTTCATATCAGCATATTGCGGAATGTCAACTTCTACCGTCTGGTCTATCACCTGCAGCATTCTCTGCGTAAAATCTCCCTCTATGGCAAATGGGTAATAGCCATGGTCGAGGTACGCTCTGAAAAATGGTAATGGATGTTCCACCCCCGGAATCTCTACCTGGTGATTGAGTATTTCGTCGAGACTGAAAACTCTGGTCTTGATGCCTTCAAAAAGTTGCAGGTATTCCCTGAACGACAAGCCTTGCATCATATACATCAGTGCCCGACGGCTCAGATCAGCTTCGACCTTCTTGATGTCCAATACCGATGAACCTGTAAAGATAAGGTTCAGGGATGGGTGCATGTCATAAATTTGCTTCAGTTCTCTGCTCCATCCGGCATACTTGTGAATTTCATCTATATAAAGATGTGTACCACCCTCCTTGATAAACTCGTCGGCGAAGTCAACCAAGGAATGATTTGAAAAATAGATGTTGTCGGCCGACACATACAGGTGATGGCCTTTCTTGGATAGCTTGATGCGCTGAAGTATCATGGTGGATTTTCCTACGCCTCTCGGTCCCACGATACCTATTAACCGTCCATTCCAGTTGATTTCATCATATTTATATCTGATGAAATCAAGCGGAGTACGTTTCAGCAGCTCCGCCATGTATTCATATAGTTTATTGTCTATCATATCTTGCTCTTTTAGATGAATATCATTTAAAACTGCGGCAAAGATACAAATAATCCCTCAATGAGGGATGAATTCTTCCGAAAAGTTCCCTCAATGAGGGATGTATTTAAGCATTTTTATCCCTCATTGGGGGATTTTTACAGATTCTTTTATTTCGTAAGGGCTATTACCTACGGAGTTGCAGGAAAAGTTGGGGGCTCCCAATATTAAGGTAAAGATCTGTGTAAATCTGTGAAATCTGTGGGATAAAGAACAAGTCCCACAGATTTACACAGATTCTTGATGACGACAGTTTTAGGCTCTTAGCCTTGACTTTTGGATAAAATTAACTGTTGTTTGCCTTGACTTTTGGATAAAAGTTGTATCTTTGCACTGAAAATCAATAAATTACATAAAATGACATATTACAAGCGAAATATAGATAAGTATGCCTGCCGCAGTTACAGAATGGATAGAGACTAACAGTTATATGGAATGCGCTCATGTTCATAATGATATTCTGGATACCTATCAGGATGATTTTGCCAAGTACAAGTCGCGTGTATCTCCAGCTTTATTAAGAAAGGTATTGCGTTCCGTAGCTTTGCAGGCTGGCAGTAAGTTTGTCTATAGGCAGGTGGCCGATGATGTTCATTCTTCGGTCATCAAAGATGCACTTCATTTATTGACACTGGCAGGACTCATAAAGCCGGTGACCCATAGTGATGGAAATGGTGTTCCGCTTGGAGCTGAAGAGAATGACAACTACAGGAAATATCTTTTCTTGGATTTGGGACTGATGCAAACCATGTTGGGTACTCCTGCTGCCAATGTACTTTTAGCTTCGGATGTTGATTTCGTCAATAAAGGTGCTGCATCAGAAATGTTCGCTGGCTTGGAACTCGTCAAGAACCACGACTGTTTCCAGAAGGCAGAAATGTATTATTGGCAGAATTTGTCAAGAGGGACCAATGCTGAGATTGATTATCTGGAAGCCAAGGATGGTATGGTTTTACCGATAGAAGTGAAAGCTACTACCCGAGGTAGCATGCAGAGTTTGTGGCTATTCATGAGAAAGAAAGCTCTTCATCATGCTGTTCGCACATCCCTGGAGAATTTCGGAGAGTTTGAGTATGTTGATAAAGAATCCCAGGATGCCATTCGTCATGTAGATGTAATTCCACTTTATGCAATGAGTAATTTGTGCAAACTAAGTGTTGATACGGAGATGAAAATAGCAACACCATAAAAAACAAATAGGGTCTATATGCCACGGTGAAAAGTGGCGTATAGACCCTTTTCGCCAGGTTTCCTAGCGGATTGGTAATTCGATGTTAAGAAATTACAATCTATTGATTCCCAGCAGATTTGCAAATATCTTTTAAAAGCAGCCACTGACCATTTTTATTGCTACCATCACGACCAATATAATATTTTTTTCGTAAAATTGTTATTTCTCTCTTTAAAGTCGCAAGCGACACTCCAATTTTTTGGGCCAATTCTTCCCTTGTAAGGAAAGGCTGTTCCTTAATAGCCTTAATTATTGCAATTTGTCGATTAGACAGAGTGTTATTTATCGGCTCATTTATCGGCTCATTTATCGGCTCATTCTGAATATGTAAAGTCAGTTTTACTTGCAACAATTCAGGTTGTTCCAATAATTCTGGCTTAAGCCAATGCTTCTCATTCCAAGCACTTAGAATGAGAGGAAAGCCGGAACCAAGGTTCTCACCATAGCCTATCATGCGGAACATATTCTGCATGCGCTGATTACGTGCTTTTGACTCTCCACCTTTGTAAATCTGTTCAATAGGTAGTTTCAGAAGTCCAGGATTGGTCAATACAAAGCAATCATCGTATTTTTCAACCTTCAGCACACCATTCACCATGAAATCAGAGTGGATACACATGTTTGTAACAGCTTCACGTACAGCCTTGGCCTGGAGAGTATCATCTCTCCGAATTACACCATTCATACTGAAAGGATGAGGCAAATCACGTGTCAGTTTCGGAATAACTATACGAATGAAGTTGAACAAGTTATTTTCCCACGTACCGTCGTATGTCAGGCGATCGCTATAACGTTGGTCTCCAATCAGATTAGACTTGTCGATATAATCCATACGTAGATTGTCAAAACGCTCACGAACAGGAAGGCCCTTGCCAAACATCAAGAGTCCAGCCATAGTCAGTCCCTCTTTTCCTGTCCTACGGTCTTTCATATAACCGCCGAAGTTTATCAAGAACTCCTTATGTTCAGACGAGTTCCATTGATGTTCAGGATGTAAGTTCTGAAACATTTGGCGAAACCGCTCCAAGGTTGGAATATCAATATCATCCATCGTATAGTATTCCAACAACAAACCATCATTGCCAGCTTCATTAGCATCACGAAGCATCATCTTTAGTTCTTGTTCTGTACAATGATAGTCTCCTTCATGGTTGCGTTTGAAAGTACCTTTTGACAAGTTATTATTGATATATATAGGGCGAACCGAATAGTCTGCACGTGGTACATTAATAGTAATAATTTTTCTACCATCAATATCTATGGTCTGAATATCATCATCATATAGGAGATTGATATTTACTTTTTCTTTACTATTGATCGTATTCCACAAGTCCTTGCGAATCTTGTCGGCATCCTCAACACCAACGATTTCAAAACGTTTGGCATTGTCTTGCTCGTTCATATGTTCCACCACGCCCAAGAGAATAGTACCACCATAAGTGTTGGCGAAAGCAGAGTAAGTGTCCCAAAGTGAATTTGGCACACCCTTGGTGGCTTTTTTACATTCCAAGGTAACACGTTCACCTCCAGAAAGAATTTCGTATATGTTATTTGTTTTATTCATTTTGATCATTTCTTTCTTCTGTAACATTCCAGTTACGCCTTTGATATATAAATGTCTTCCCATTCCACTGTTCCTTTGTGGACTTTCGGTTTAGAGAAAGACGTTACAAAGATAGGAATTTTATTCCAAAGTACATCTGTTTTTGGAAAGAAAGTGATGATTCATACTTGTTTTTAACACTTTAAAATACTAAAAGTATGGTAATCAGAAACTAAGCCGTTTAGTAATCCGCCATCTCTATATTTAATAGAATCTTTCCCATTGCAGCGGCACTTAGCCTTGACTTTTGGATAAAAGTTGTATCTTTGCACTGAAATAGATATGCTTAATAATAACATCAAGCGATATGAAGGTATTCAATACGACAGGTAAGTGCATCCCATCCATGCACTATATGGTTGACATCAGCCGTCAGGTGGAGGCTGCTGCCAAATTGAACAGCCTGGTTTGCATGAGGTGGTAATAGGAGACAAGAAATTGTATGAGGTGGTAGTGTGATATACCAATTCCACATATTTCTTTTCCTGCTCCCCCTCGCCTATCTCGACTTGCACAGCAGATTGTTGATCTGCTTGCGGATATTGTTGATGCCGGTGGTGACATGGGGAGCAAGCGGAAGAAGAACACGGATGAACTCCTGCATCACCGCCGTATCGCGATCTACCTTCACGGATGAATCCCACACCATGGCATCAACCACCAGGGCCAGCTCACGGGCACTGACACATACAGAGAGCTTGGCAACATACTCCTCCAAGGTCTCCACATTATTAATATATATAGCGAGATGAAGCTCTTCCTGGCGGAGCTTCAATAACGGAGTCTCGATTCCGGCTTCTTTTTGTACTAGCATATCCATTATTTTTTAGTTCTGTAAACGAGCAGTGAATCAGAAGTAAACCAAACAGAATGAATAGTAAACGCACTTGACTTTGCTCTTTTTTTGTTGTATCTTTGCAACGTCAATCAGACAAAAACTTAATTATTAACCTTTTAACAGTTTGTTTTATGAGTAAGAGTTACAAAGTTTTAAAGACAGTGGTCCACATGGGACCTAAGAATGGTAAGACACTCTACAGCGTTCGACCTTACAGCTACGGTACGCTGACCACCGATGAAGTAGCCAAGCAGATTTCCATGGAGTCTACCGCTACTCCTGCCGACGTAAAGGCTGTGCTCGACCGCTATGCCTACTATGTGAAGGAGAACCTGAAGAAGGGTTACGACATCGAGCTGCTCGGCTTCGGCAAGCTTTACCTCCGCTTCATCACCAGCGGTGCCGTGGAGGACGAGAAGAATGCCAACGCTAAGCTCGTGAAGAGCCTCATCCCTTCCTTCCGTCCTGCGTATAGCCTGCTCAAGAACGGAAGCCGTGTCTATAACCTGGTTCCTGACAACATCGAACTCGTGAATTACGATGACGAGAAGAAGAGCAAGACACCAGGTGATTCTGATGGCGGCGGTTCTACCGGCGAGAACAAGAACCCGGGATCGGAAGATAACACCCAGGGCGCAGGCGGTTCGGGCAATACGGGCGGCACTGGAGACACCGACCAGGGTGGCGAGAGCTCAGGCGGCAACGAGCACATTACTCTCTAACCGGAAAATCCATAACTGCCTATGAATCTGAATGATGTTCATAACAGGAAGATTTCCTGGACCAGTGTGCTGTATGCCGTGCTGCAAGCGCTGATTGCTGCTCTCACGGCACTGGGTGTGAGTTCATGCGCCCTATTGATGAACTACTAATTCCTTAACTACAAGATGAGCCTATGACTAAGGATCAGTTTCCTATGACGATTGGCGGGGAGATGGTTCGCAATGAGCGGACCCTCCTTGCCAGCGTGGAGGGCGGACGATTTATGATGTCGCCCAAGTCAGTGAAGTACCTTGTGCTGCATTGTTCTGCTACGAGGTGCAATCAGGATTATCCGGTGGAGCAGTTGCGGCGTGACCATCTGGCTCGCGGTTTTCGTGACATCGGCTACCACTTCTATGTGAGGAAGGACGGCAGTTGCACGCAACACCGTCTCCTGCTGGAGGTGGGTGCTCATGCCCGCCCCTATAACCGATGTTCTATCGGCATCTGCTATGAGGGCGGCCTGGATGAGGAAGGGAGACCTCAGAACACCCTGACTCCGGAGCAGTATTCCAGAATCTGTGAACTGGTTGCTGTTCTGATGAGGCTTTTTCCGAAAGCCGAATTTCTAGGGCATCGGGATTTGCCGGGCACCACCCCCAAAGAGTGTCCTTGCCTGGACACAAGAGAGACCTTTCCGTTGCAAAAATACAAAAAAATATGATTCAAACAAAAATATTTGCGTATTTTCATGGAAATAAATGATTGAAAACAAATAAATGGCATTAGAATATGGAAAAGCTCCTATTCTAATGCCATTTTTTATTATATTACTTTCCGGCGAAAGTTACTTCACAATCTTCAACGCCTGCTTGCCTACCTTTACCAGGTAGATGCCATGAGCTGCATCGGCGAGAGACAATGACTTCACGTTCTTGGCTGACTTCACTGCTGCACCTGCGGCTGTATAAACCGTGATGTCGGCTGACTTGGCGAGTGTTACCTCATTGCCATCCCAATCGATGGTGTTGTCGTCGGCAAGAACCTTGCTGATGCCTGATGACTCTGCATTGTTATAGAAGATGTATGAGTAAGTACCTTCAGTGGTCTTGTCCTCATCACTACCCTTCACATTATCGGTCTGATAAAGTGCATAGTTGCCGTTCTCGGCTACGGATGTAATCAGCACCTCCTCACCCTTCTGCATGGCTGGAGTCTTGGCGTTGATCTGATAGCCCAGAGGAGCCTCGATGGTGCGGTCAAAAGTATTCTCTACCCAACCTACCAGAGTGACTTCATCCTCATCAACCAGCATGCCGCTGATGATTTCTGCCTTGTGCTTGGCATCCCCCTCATCGAAAGCACTGGCTACTGCCCAGTTCTTGTTGAGACTTTCTGCATCCAGACAGGCTGCGTAGGCATCGCAACCTCCCAGATAAGAGATGGTGTTGTCGAAAGGAAGTGCCTGGTTGAAGGAACCTGCCAGATAGAGCTTGCCTTTCTGATAAGCCATCTCGTCGATGGTGTTCAGTGTGTTGGAATTATCTGTAGCTACAGAATGATAAACCTGAGTAGTTACCTGGCTGCCATCGATAGCTGCCAATACATAGGCATGCTCGATAACACCCGTTTCCGCTTCATAGGCTGTCTCAATCTTGGTATCCTTGCCGGCAGCAGTAAGGGTCATGTCCTTACCGGATGCTACGTAAGCTACGTAAATCTTGCCATCGTTGATGGCGAAGTTAACATCTTCTGTATTGTAAGTAGCCTCATTTGTCAACTGCTCTGTAGCGCCAAGCACAGAAACGATGCTGGCATTTGCCAAGTCGGCTGCATCGAAAGAAAGCACGCACATGGCGGTCTCATCATTAAACAGCCAGCCCTCTGTACAGGCATATTTACCCTGCAGGGTAACACCATCCAAGGCTACATTGCCCTTATAAGAGGCAGAAAGATAGAGTTTGTTGCCAGCAACTACCAGTTTCTTGGCAGTGAAAGAAGGGTTCAGCACGCCAAGCATATCCTGGGCTGCAATCTCCGGATTGCTCTCGGCAAGAATGGTCTTGGAAGCTACATACGCTCCCTGCTTGTCGTACTTCACGATGAAGCCGGAAACCTTATCTACCTTGTCGGCCATACCGGTGATGGTAGCCTTGGTATCGCCGCTGGCATCCTTGATAGCTACATTATCTGCAAATACGCCGGCAGCATAAACGTTGCCCTCGGCATCGGTAGCCACAGTGGTGATGGTGGCAGCACCAGCCAGACCGGCAGCCCACTTCTTGGCACCAGCCTTATCGTACTTGGCAATGAAGGCACTGTTGGCCACTGGCTCCAGATAGCTGGCAGCAAACTCCAGATCCTTGGTAAAGCTACCGGTTACGATGGAGTTACCCTCGTTGTCAACTGCCATGGCAGCAGCACGGGTCAAATCCTTGGCTTCCGCTGTGGTGGTGAGGTTGTCTGTCCAGGTTGGAGCATCCAACACATCCTTGGCATTGGCAGCAACCGTTGCCAGCGCCAGCATCATTGAAAATGTAAATCTTCTCATGATTAATTAATTTTTATGTGAAACAATTATTTTACTTGCCCTCCCATTTCTCGATATTCGGATTCGCCTCTACAGCCTCGATTGGGAAGCGGAGGGTATACCGGGAATCGTTGGCTTCAAGTACATAGCTATTCTCACCGTAGGTCTTGCTCAACTGCTGACGGGTGGTACGGCGGAGGTCGAACCAGCGATGGCCCTCGAAGGCAAGTTCGCAGGTGCGCTCGCTGTAGATGGCTTTGAGCAAATCGGCCTTCTGCATGGTATCAAGCTCTGCGGCATACTGTGTATATTTTGCCTGAGCATATCGCTTGGCCATCAGCTGCTTGAGATAGGTGCGAGCCTCAACCAGATTAGCATCATCGGCTGCGGCGTTGTCAGCTGCATTCTGGGCTGCAGCTTCGGCAGCAATGAGGTAGGCCTCGGCAGAACGGAAGGAGCAGCGATAGCCGTCGTTGCCCTTGTCGCCATATTTAATCAGACTGTATACGCTGGCGGTCTGTGCCTTGAAATAGAGCGCCTTGCGCTTGTCGCCCGTGCGATAGGAATCAACCAGCGCCTTGCTAGGTACGCCCATCTTCACATAGCCGGAAGTCATCACCTGCTCCAGGGCAACGATGCTCTCCACCGACTTATAGTAGTTTGGCAATACCTTTGAATCGGTCAGATCTTCCAGGTCGCCATGTTTCTCCATCACCACTTTCGCTTCTGCCAGGGCATCCTGCCAGTCGCCCTTGTAGAGATAGACTCTAGCCAGCAGAGCATCGGCAGAAATCTGGTTGAAGCGGTAGGTGTAGCCCTCGTCCCAGGCAGCCACCTTCAGACGGGTCTTTGCCTCCTTGATGTCGGCAATCACCTGCTGGTAAACCTGCTCCACGCTGCTGCATGTGAGCACGTTGTTGACATTTGCCTCCAGCGAGAGCGGAATGCCGCGGGTGGTAGCCGGATTGCAATGGGTATAGGCATCGGCATAGAGATTGACGAGCAGGAAGTGGCAGTAGGCTCTCATCATATAGGCCTCGCCCACCAGCTGACTGATTTCATCCTGTGTAGCCTCGGTAATCTGGGTCTGATTCTCGATGATGTAGTTGGCGATGTAGATGGCATGATAGTAACGGCGCCAGCCGAAAGAAGCCGTGGTGCTCTGCTGGTTGAGGTCGTTCCATGCCCAGATGTCGAAGTAAGAATCGTAATCCTCGGTAGATGTGGATGCCTTGCTCAGGGTCATCTCGTCGCTTCGCAGGGTGGCGAGTCCACGGTCTTCCGGGAAATTCTTGTATTCGTAGGTGAGCAAGGCTCTGTATTCCTTGCCCGTTTTGGCTATCACCTTTCCGGTTGGGGTGATGTCGAGGAAATCATCGCAACTGGTGAATCCTATCATCGCCAACAGCATGACGATGCCCATCAAATATCTTCTTTTCATTGTCTTCATTCTTTTAGAAATTTACGTTTACGCCAAATATGAAACTCTTCGGGATAGGCTGCGCGTATGGGTTGCCCATCGTCTCCGGGTCCAGATAGTTATCGTAGTTGCTGGCAATGACGAGCAGATTGCGTGCCTCAAGAGAGAGGGATGCACTCTTCACGCCGATGCGGCTCAGCCACTGGGTTGGCAACTTGTAGCCCAGGCGCAGGCTCTGAAGGCGGGCGTAGTTGCAATCCTTCACCCAGGTATCGAGCATGCTGTAGAGGTTGTACTCGTTATACTGCACGTACTCGCGTGGACGCTCGGTGCTGACCATCAGTTTGGTGAAACTGCCACTGGTATTGTCTGCCGTCCAGCGGTTCAGGATGTCGCGGTTCACGTTCAAGCCTCTGTCGTAATTGGCTGGCGAGTAGCTAGGCTGCACGCGCACCTTCATGCCGAAGTTGAAGGTGAAGTTGATGCCCAACTGCCAGTTCCTGTAATCGAAGGTGTTGATGAAACCACCCGTCCACTTTGGATCGGTGCTGCCCATGTAGGTATACAGGTTGCGCTGCTCCTCGGCGGTGAGGGTGCTGGCGCCATGGGCATTGAGCTTCAGGAACTCGGTGGCAGATACCTTCTCGCCATTCTTGTTGACGAAGAGAGGATAACCGTCGGCGTCGAGTCCGGCTGTCTTATAGGCGAAGAGTGCGCCCACAGGATAACCTTCACGGCCAGGATAGGTGGCATTCTGAGCCACGGTTTCCTGAATCACCTTGTTCTCGTTGTAACCGATGTTGAGATTGGTGGTCCAGTTGAAATCCTTGGTATGGATGTTTCTGGTGCCCAGGGCTATCTCCACACCCTTGTTGTTCATGCTCGCCCAGTTGATGGTGGTTGAAGAGAATCCACTCTCCAGCGGCAGCATCTTCAGACCGATGAGGTCGGTGCTGTGGCGATAGTAGTAGTCTACAGAGAGGGTGATGGCATTGTGCAATACGGCGAAATCGATTCCGGCGTTCACGTTCTCCGTCTTCTCCCATTTCAGGTTAGGGTTCGGAGCGGTCTCGCTGTTGATGATGTCCTCGCTGGTGCCCGGCAGGATGGTGCCCTTCTTCAGTATACCTATTAAATAAGGAGAGGTATTCTTGTCGATGTTACCCTGCAAACCGTAAGAGGCACGGAGGCAGAGGTTGTCCATCCACTTCACGTCCTTGAGCCAATTTTCCTCCTTCGCTCTCCAGAGTCCACTCACGGAGTAGAGAGGCAGATAGCGGTATTTCTTGGCTACGCCGAAGACATCTGAACCGTCGAAACGAACGCTTCCACCGATGGTATAGCGGTTGAAAAGCGAATAAGAACCTGTGGCATACCAGGATACGTAGGCATTCTCCGACTCTGTCTCCTGATGCAGCGGATAGGAATCTGCCCAGGTCTGGCTAGGGAAGATGACCGGCTGGGTGGTGAGGGTGCGGGAATCATATCCGTAAGCCACGCTGTAGATGGAATTTGACTTGGCATGGCGAACCTCGGTACCCAGCATGAAGTTGACATCGTGGATGCGGTTGAAGGTCTTCACGAATTCAGCCATCGCCTTCCAGGTCCACTGGCGGTTGTGATACTCCGTGGTCTTGTGCATACCTCCATCCGGCAGGAAGCTCTTCTTCACGCCGTCGGCACCCTGGTATTCTGTGAAGAGTTTCTCCTTGCGCATGGCGTAGGTGTTCTCGTTGGCATATTTGCTCAGGGAATAGGAATCCTCCTGCAAGCCAAACTGCGAGGTAATCTTCAGATAGTCGGTGAGGCGCAGCTCGGCATTGAGAATTGCCATCATCGAACGGTCGCGGCGCTTGGTGTTGGCATTGGCTCTCTCCTCGAAGATATTGAAGTTGAGCGAGGAATCCTCCTTGCCCTGCACGTTGGTATCGTAGTTGTAGTTACCGTTCTCATCGTATGGAGTGAAGTATGGGTTTGCCAATCGGGAATAATATACCGGGTTGGTAAAGCCGTTGCTATCAGTGAGATAGGTATTCTGCTTACGCTCGTTGGCATATACGGAAGCGCCCACCTTGAGGAGTTTGTTCACCTGGTAGTTGGTCTTCAGGGTGATGTTGTATCGGGTGTTTCCCACGCCCTTCACGTTACCCTGCTCGTCGGTATAGCCCACGGATGTATAGTAGTCGCTCTTGTCGCCGCCACCCGAGATGCCGATGTTGTACTCCTGGGTGAGTGCATTGCGGAAGAGGATATCATTCCAGTCGGTATTGGTGTTGCGGAGCTGGTTAATCTGGTTCTGGGCTGTCTGGCTCAGCGCATTCCATCCGCCTGCCTTGTAGGCATTGGTTTCGCCCAGGCTGTTGAGGATGCCTGCTACCCCGCCCTTGTTCTGGCGATAGGTGTAATCAGATGCCAGCAGACCGAGTTCCAGGTCTACCTTCTCATTGCTGTTGAGCAGGTTGAGTCGGTCGATATCCGTCTTAGGCATGAAGGTCATCTTGCCCGAGAAGTTGATGACCGGTGCTCCCGCACATCCCTTCTTGGTGGTGATGACGATGACACCATTGGCAGCTCTCGCACCGTAGATGGCAGTGGCTGCAGCATCCTTGAGCACGGTGATGTTGTCGATATCGGATGGATTCAATCCGGCGATGGAAGTCTGGTAGATATTGTCGATATCCTTCAGATCCTCCATGCTTGGGATATCGGTGCCATCCATAGGGATACCATCGAGCACCCACAGCGGTTCCTGGGTACCATTGATGGAAGCGGTACCGCGGATGCGGATCTTTACCGGCGCACCCGGTGCACCCGAAGAGGTGATGGAAGAAAGTCCGGCAATCTGTCCGGCAAGTGCCTGGTCGATGTTGTTGACGGCACCGATTTTCTCATCGCTGATTTTCAGGGTGGTTACCGCCGAAGTCAGCTTGCGTCGGTCCAGTTCCTGATAACCCGTCACCACCACCTCGCCAATCTGCTTGGCGTCAGATTCCAAAACCACCTTATAGTCGTTTTTTCCTGGTTCGATGTTGACATCCTTGGTTTCAAATCCCATGAATCTTACGGAGAACGACTTATCCTGGGCATCCACCTTGAGGGTGAACTTTCCTTCGTAGTCGGTCACGGTGCCATGGGACACCTTCTTGTTCGGACCTCTCACCACAGAGATGGTAGCGCCTGGCAGCGGGTCGTCGCCCATGCTGCCATCCACCACGATACCCGTGATGGTGCGCTCCTGTGCTGAGAGCATGTTCATGGCGAAAACCATGAGCAAAAGCATGAATGTTCTCATTCTCATATACAATCTCTCTATTTTTTGTTTACCTTAATTACTTAATCCCTTAATTCTTAATTATCAATTATAAATTGTTAATTATAAACTATCTAATCTCCTGGCCCAAAGCCGTCTGGATTCTCATGATCACGTCCTCGTAGTGGAACTGGGTGGCAGTATCGCCCGAACGGCGCTTGCCCTTCAGCAGGTTGAGGATTCTCACAAGTTCGCCGCGCTTCACGCTGATGGCATCGCTCACACGAGCCGTCTGGGTGCCGCCCATGTCGATGGTGCGGGGAGCCGAACTGAGGCTATGGCATGGCATGTTGAAATCAGGCGAGTCGATGATGGCTGGGGAATCGAAAATCTTCTTGTTGATCTTCACGCCCTCCTGCTGTGCGGCAGCCGTGATGAGCGCATCCACGAAGTTCTTCTGCAACTGGCGGTCGTCCACGCTGAGCGACTTGCCTGCCAGGGTCTTGCCGAAGAAATGCTTATGCAGCATATCCATCATCTCTACGGCAGTGAATGCATTCCTGCCGTTGTTCTGCTCGTTGGCAAACATGCGCATGATGCGGCTGTTGTCGAGCATATCCCAGAGCATGTAGCTCTGCTGGTTCTGCAGTGCATAGTCTGGTGACTGCTCCTGCACGCCCAGCGGCGTATTCTTGTTGATGAAGGTATACTTGTTGAGCTCGCTTCTGAAGAGCCACTTCGGACAGGTGAACACCTCGTCGATGAGGAACTGCACGGCTCGCTTCTGCTTATCCTTCTCCACGAAGGTGAAGGTAGGCTTGCCATCGTCGATGGTGGTATTGTCGATGTACATGCCGCCCACATTGGCGAGCACATGGTAGAGGTAGAGACTCCACTGGAAGATGACGCCCTGGTAGAGCTTCGATGCCTCATCGTAGGTCTGACCCGGTTCGCCTGTGCGGGTCCAATCGATGATGTTAGGCATCACGCGCTTCAGGTTGGCGATGCCATAGGCAGCCGACTTCATGGCGTCATCGCCCAAATCCTCGCTCAGGGAACGTGGGTCGATGGCGGTGCGCTGGCTCTGCGTCTCGCTGTATCTGAATTCCTTTCCGCTGTGCTTCTTCAGGAAATCCTGCTGTGCTGAAGCGGCCTTCTTCTCATCCGGGAACCAGCGGTAGCCCCACTCTATCGCCATCAGGTCGTAAGGACCTATTTGCGGAGAAATCTGCTGGATGCCATCTCCCGGCTGTGCCACATAGTTGAAACGGGCATAGTCCATGATGGATGCTGCAGTGCCGCATACATGGTCGGTGAACGACTTGGAACGGAGGGAATCCGTAGGGTATGCATTGGATGCTATCATGTTGTGGCGCAATCCGAGCGAGTGGCCCACCTCATGGCAGGCTACGAATCGGGCTGCATCGCCTATCAAGGCCTCTGGCAATTCATACTGGCGTGCCTCCTTGTTGTAGGCTCCTGTCTGCACCATGATCCATTCGCGCAGGAGCGACTTCACATTGTGCCACCAGATGATGTCTGCCTCCAGAATCTCGCCTGTTCGTGGGTCGATGACGGAAGGACCCATGGCGTTCGCCTTCTCTGAAGCATCGTAGGTAAGCACAGAATACTTCATGTCGTCGCCTTCGGCAGCAATGCTGTCGGTGAGGTCGAACACCTGTACGGCATTCTTGAATCCTGCCTTCTCGAACGCTGCGTTCCAGTCGGTCATACCTCTTTTAATATAAGGGCGCAGGAACTCCGGAACGGCTGGGTCTATGTAGAAGACGATAGGCTTCTTAGGCTCTACCAGTTCGCCACGCAGATAGGCCTGCTCATCCTTAGGTTCCAGGCGCCAGCGGGTGATATAGTTGTTGCGGGTCACCTCCTGCTGGTGGTCGCCATACTGCAATCGGCTGGTGGTGAAATAGCCCACGCGCTGGTTTTCCTTGCGTGCCACCATCGGTGTTTCTGGGAGGAGGACCAGCGAACTGCTTACCTCCACGGTGATATTGGTCTTGCTCTTACCCTCGTGTACCACGGTGGTAAGTTCAGATGTTGCAGTGATATTATTGCTGAAAGCCTTGATATCGATGATGCGTGACAAATCGGAATCGGCAGAAGTGCCGAGATTGATGAGGTTGAACACATCATTGAGATAAGTCTTCTTTCCGTTGAAGAGGTCGTTCACCTTGAAGATGACGGTGGAAGAATCCTTGGCCACCGCCTCTACCTTGAGGCTTGCGATGAGCGGATCAATGTAATTGCTTTCAACGGATGCCGCCATGGCATCCTTGGAATCTACTTCGGGAGTAAGGCGCTGCTGGCGCACAAAAACGGTCTTTTTATCCTGATTCCATTCAAAACGGATACACTGGTTTTCGTAGTTGATACCACGGTTTACACCTGCCTCGTTGAGTTCGGAAGGCACACGCTGCAGTTTGTTGGAAACGAGGAACACTCTCCCCATCAGTTTGGTAGGCATTTCAAGGTAGAAATCCTGCTCCTTCTTTACTACATTCATGACTCCTCGTACATTCACAGAATCGCTGCCTACTATTTTCTTATAATCCGATGTAGGTTGCTCTGTTTTTTTCTTTTTCTTCTTGAACAATCCCATCTCCGGTGCAGCTTCCATGGAGATGGCATAGCAAGAACTTCCAATCAGGGTGGCAGTGATTGCCCCCAGCAAGAATCGCTTTTTATTCATTTAAAATCGTATATTTATTCCAAATATTATTGAATAATCTTCTATAACCTTGCAAAGGTAAGGACAAAAAGTCATGATACACAATTAATTATGTATTTTTGTAAAGTTCTTAATGGTTTTTAACGTTATTTTGGAAATGAATAAGATATAAAAACGGCACCAGGGAGTCCTGATGCCGTTTCTTGATTTCATTTATCTTCTATTATTTCTTCACAAACTTCACGGTTCTGGTCTTGCCGTTGCCATAGTTGACAACTGCGGCATAGACGCCTGGCTGCAATGAAGAGATGCTTGCCTCATTGCCGTTTGCATGCATCACGGTTCTGCCGCTAACATCAACAATGCTGATAGATGCAGCACCGGCTGCAGCGAAACTGTTACTGTCGAAGGCAATCACCTCGTGGGTATCACTGGCAATATCCTTGATACCTGTGGCTACCTTCTCTATTCCACCATAGAATCCGAGGTTGTCGAGGCAGAGTGCCTCACCCTTCTTGGAAACAATGTTGAAGGCCACGGCGATATTCTTGCCATTGTACTTGCCAAGGCTGATACCGCGAGTCTTTGGAGTAGTGTTCTCGTTGGAAATCTTTGCCTCAGAAGTATACCAGTAATCTGCAGGATTGGTAGAACCATCGGAAACCTTTACGTTATAGCTATCCAGGTTGCCATAAGCGTTGAATGAGTTTGCATCCCATGCAAAATAGGTGTTCTCATCGGTAACCTTCACCTGTGGAAGAATAATCCAGCGGTCTGGTGTCGCGCCATCAATCCAGGATGTACCTGCCAGAAGGTGTTCGCCCAGCATCTCGTGCTTGCCAAGGTTGAAGATACCCCAGCCCTGCTCGTTGAACTCTTCACCGGCATTAGGGTTTACAGTACCCTTATCGCCTACATAAAAACTGAAATCCTCAGGAATCTTCGCATCCTCGAAATCATAGAGGATGGCTGGTGTGACGAGTGATACAAACTCCTTCTCTATCACGTTGTTATCAGTAGAACTATCATCAGCACTCTGAATCTCAATCTTCAGCTTGTGCTTGCCCTGTGGCAATCCTGCAATGACATTCTCGGCTGTGAAAGTAGTGATCTTCTGCGCCTTCATATCGAGGGCGATTTCCTTCTTCACCTCACCATCTACAGAGATGATGGCCTTACCCTCTGCATCCTTGATGCCTACATTCTGAACCTCGAACTCCACATTCTTGTCGTTAGGAGTGCGGGCATAATCGAATGGCTTGGAAATACTGCTGATTCCCAGGTCGGATGCATTGCTGGATGCCTTGTAGAACTGCACATCGTCGATGGTGAGCCAGTTCTCATCCTTGTCGCTGAAGGCATAGAAGCCCAGATAGATGGTCTGTGGCTTGTCAAACTTGATTACCTTGAACGCTTCCTGGTAAACACCCTGCTGAATGGTCTGCTCATCAATCTTGTTGGTCATATCGGCAGGGGCATTGCCATTACCATAATATACGCCCAACTTCTCGGTATGGCCGTTGGAACCGGAATACCAGTAGCGCAATACGTAGTAGCCAGCCTCTACCTTCACTGGGTCGAGAACTGCCCAGTCGTTGGCATTGTTCTCCTTATTATAATTATAGGCGAGACAGGTTACGCCTGTGCGTGCCATATTCATCCAAAAGTCTGAATGCAGGGTCCAGTTGCCATCATCCTCATTGAGGTTGTAGTATTTAAACTGCACATTGTCCTCTTTAGGCTCAAATCCCCATGTGCATGGAGGAGTGAGGGCACCATTGTGGCGCACGGCTACCTGACAGGTATCGTTGGCCATGTTATAATCATCTGCATCGATGGAGTAGACCTTGACATTGTAGTTGTGGCGTGGCTCTGAGAAATCTGCCTTGGTATTGAAGGTATATTCCATGCTCTCGCCAGCTGCCAGGGTGGCATTCACATCCTCTACCACCGGCTCACGGTCGTCAATCTGATAAGCTACCTTGAAGTTCTGGCTGGCATCGAAGCCGATATTGGCAACTCTGATCTTCACGGTTTCTGCATCCGTAAGATTATCACCTGTTTGAGGGGTAAGCAGGTCGGTGGCCTGCAAATCGATGGCCTTGTCGATTTCAGAAACACTGAAGTCGCACATATAGAACTTCCACTGGTCGGCAGGACTGAAGCAGCGGAATCCTACATAGAAAGGCTCGCCTTCCTTGGCACTGTAGATGAATGACTCTGTGGTAGCCTGACCCTTGACTGCATCGTTGAGATTCTGAAGTTTCTTCAAGGCACTGACGGTTGGCTTGGAACCAGTGCGCACCTCGATTCTCTCACCATAGCTGGTACCATAGGTGGTATATTTCACCAGCAGGTTACCCGTTTTCTTAGGGGTAATGGCTGGAGAAACCAGCCAGTCGTCAGCTACATTCGTAGCCGAATAAGGGTAATAAACGTGCGACTGACTGCCCTCAGCATCGAATTTCCAGGTAGCACCATCTTCGTTGGCATCGATAACCGTCCATTTCTGGAACTCATCCTCCGTAGAGAAATCAGTCTTGTAAATGTCTTGTGCTGTTGCGGCAACGGTTGCGGCAGCAGCCATAAAAGTAAGTAATACTCTCTTCATAAGCATAAAATGTTATTTATTCTGCAAAATTAATAGATTTATGTCATTAATTAGCATCTTCATCTAACATTTAATGTATTTTAAGACAAATACAATAAATTCCCACTACAAATGCAATTAACTATCCCGTCTACCCTGCATCTATATTACGTTTAAACACATATATTTACGTTTAAGTACAAAATTCGACATCGACTTTAATTTTTCTGAAATATTGACATAGCTTGGTGATTAAAGCCGTATCTTTGCAAGATAAAAGCAATTAATAATATTAATCATCATTAAACGACAAGGCTTATGAAAAGACTGTACTTACAAAAAACGTGCATTGAAAAACAGTATGTGCACATTCGCAATAGCCTTATTGCGGTAAGTATGGCATGCTTATCCACGAGCATGATGCCATGCTATGCCCAGATTGCAGCAGGCGAAACCGTTACCTTCTCCAATCTCATTGGTGTAGGAGATGTAAACCTGGAGCCAAACTCCTCGTTCGTTGCCACACCGGATGACCCTACCAACTGGAATAATCTGAACCTGCCTCACCGTCTTACCCTGGATGGCGAATATGAAAGTCCTGCCGGACTCGACGGAAAAATAGAATATGCCGTAGAAGATAGCGAGGAATGGACTGCCCTGACGGATAACCTGGCTTCGGGAAGCAAGTTCTCTGCCACCCTCACCGTCAATTTCATTCCTGGCAAAGCCAAGCATACCATCCGGTTCAGATCCGTAGATAATGTGGGCAACACCACCCTACTCGCCCCTATCGAGTACGCCGATATTTCTGCCTATGAATTCACTGGCATCAAGGATTATACCTTTACCGGCGATTCCATCTACCAGCAGGAAATCACATCTTCCCTGCCTAAGGAGCAGTATGTGGCTGTAAACTATCATAACAACGTTCATGTCGGAAAGGCGAGCTTCCAGGTAGAAGGCGTTTTCCCATATACCATCGGTTCTAAATACCATGACTTCACCATCAATCCGGCACAGCTGAAGGGTGACATCGATATGGATACTGATACCGTTTACTTCTTCTATCATGCGCAGCCTATCACGCCGGCTTGGAAGTTCACAAACCAGGCATACGGCCAGTTGAGAGACCGCGTAGATTACTGGGCAGAATACTCCAACAATATCTATCCGGGAACTGCCACACTCACCGTGAGCGGAATAGGCGATTACACGGGAACCTTTACCAAGCAGTTTACCATCGACAAGGCAAAGCTTCCTGAAGATCTCTATCATGTAGAACTCCCGGATTCTGATATTACCTACGATGGCCAGCAGCATCTGGCACAGGCCACCAAGAGCGAAGGAATGGGCGATATCCTTTTCACCTATGCACTGCAAGGCGCAGCCGACTGCAGTCAGGTTATACCACAAGCTGAAGGTACCTACGATATCTTTATGGAAATCAAGGATGGTGCATATTATTATGGTAAGCCAAAGGAAAGAATCGGCTCCTTCACCATCTACCAGATGGATGCTCAGGAGTGGAAACTCCTCACCGTGCTCAATGCCACCCTCATCAAGATGGGATGGAAGGAACCTTGGGATATGAGCCAGGGCGAAAAGAGTGCTTCAAAACTGAAGGGTGTGACCCTGGAAAAAGGACACGTAAAAGCACTCGACCTGAGCAACCAGCAACTGAAGGGCGATCTTCCTGCCACCGCTTTCGTTCTCCCAAAACTGGAAAGCCTCAACATTTCGCATAACAGATTCAAGGGAAATCTGGGTGTCTTGGGAAGAACGCTTCCGGCATTGACATCACTCGATGCCAGCTACAATGGCTTTACAGATGTGTTGCCTACGTTGCCAGCTACCATCAAGCAGCTCAACATCAGCAACCAGACCATCGACAAGACCATCACCGTAGATGGTTCTCATTTCAATATCAATGCCATCATTCCGCAGTTGCCTACCATCCTTGCCTACGACCATGAGAAGCAAGGATACAACACATCGGAGATTGGCTTCCTGATTACGCAGTCGGATGCTGACGACTGGTACGGCAAGTGGGGCATGCGCGTGATTTACAAGAACGGAAAACTCTCCGTGCCATCCGTTACGACACCATGGGAATATCGTGGTGAGAGTGGCGATACGCTTAATGCCGTAAAACTCATAAATGATTGGGGAATTTATGGTTGGGGAATTGATGGCAGCTACCTGAAATTGAAATATATCTTCGAACAAGGCGATGTCAACTTCGTACCAGGCATTGATGCCTCCGACGTGCAAGCTACCATCCTTTATGTCTTCGGCGGAAATCTACCATTTAACTTTACGGCTGCTGATACCTACAAGGATGGAATCATCAATGTACAAGATGTAGTTTGTACTGTTAATATCATCTTAGATAAAGCTGCTTCTACTGCAAGAAACTATTATGCTTCTCGTAGCTATGATAAAAATGCTGACGCCGAGAATCTGCAGGATACCGAGTTTGCTGCACAGACGGGTATCTACCTGCGTGATGGCAAGATCTTCCTCAATACAGAAGTACCGGTGGCAGCCATCAGCATTGCAGCTTCCGGACACATCAACTGGAACCTGAAGCAGTTGGGCATGGAGCAGGCCACAGAAGGAAGTTCGCTCGTAGCTTACTCTCTGTCGGGTAACACCTTGCCTATAGGCGAAACCCTGATAGGAACTTACGAGGGCGATGCTACCATCATCGGCATCAGCCTGGCAGACGAGGAAGCCAAGTCCATCTCTTCCGGCACACACAATGGTACGGTAACCCGTATCAATGGCATCAGCGAAAGCAATGATGCTGCCGAGATGGGTATCTTCAACACCCAGGGCATCAGAACGCAGAAGATGCAGAAGGGAATCAACATCGTGAAGACCCAGAAGGGAACTAGAAAAGTTGTCAAAAAATAAAAAACTCTGGTAATATGAAACAAAGACATTTCATCACCACCCTGTGCCTGCTGATGCTCTTCGTGGCATCGGCATGGGCACAGAAGAATACGCTGGAAATTCCAGACGTAATCATGGCACAGGAAAAGTCGATTTCGCTGCCCGTGAACATGGAGAACTCCGCCGATATTGTGGCGGTGCAGTTCACCATATCCACGGATATGGGTGTCTATTTTTCTTGCGAGACCGCTCGAACTACAGAACGTACAGATGGGCATTCATTGGTCATGAAACCTATTGGAGGAGATAAATATATGGTCATGATCTCCTCTTCCCAAAATCGTCCGATTATTGGGCGAAAGGGTAGCATAATGACCGTACAACTCAATACCTCCAATACATTTAACCTAAAAGAGGGTGTGAAGATTCCTATCACCCTATCTGATGTGGTTATTTGCGATAAGACCGGCAAGAACCTCGCCACAGGTTTTACTTCTGGTTCGGTAAACATCGCCAAGTCGCCTGATTTGGAAGTGAGCCAGGTAGAAACCAAGGCCACCAACCTGCTGCCATACAATAAGATAAGCGTAAACTGGCAGGTTAGCAACATAGGCGGCCTTTCTACAGAAGCCGGATGGAGCGAACAGGTATTTGCAGAATCTGCCGATGGTAAATTCAGCAAACTGCTGGGAACCATCGACTACGAGCAGAAGCTTGCCGCAGGCGGAACCATCAGCAGAACTGCCGAATTTGATACCCCAATGGAACTCGGCATTAGCGATAACGCCCGCATCAGGGTAAAGGTGCGCCCATACAGCAACACGAGCGAACCTAACTGGATGCTCGCCAACAACGAAGCTACCACCAGCGGAACCCTGCAGACTGCCAACATGCTTTTCATTAACCCTGCAGCTGCGCACATAGAAGAAGCCAGCGCACAAAACGTAAGGTTGATGCTCATCCGAAGCGGAAGCACGGCACAGGCAGAAACCTTCAAGCTTACGCAGACGGCAGATGCCCGCATAGAATTGCCAGCCGAAATAACCATCCCTCAGGGACAGTCGGCTACCTATTTCTATGCCAAGGTCATCGCCAACCAGAAACTCGACAACGATTCCATCGTCACCGTCAACATCGATGGCAACAACTACATTACCGGTACCACAGCCATCAAACTGACGGATGATACCAAGCCACAGCTCACCCTGAGCACCAAGCAGCAGGATGTGACGGAAGGCGGAAAGCTGCCCCTCACCATTACCGCCGAACGCCAGTCGGCCACCGATAAGGCTATCAGCCTGAGCTGCGACCTACCATCAAGATTCAGGATTCCGGCAAACATCATCCTCCCAGCCCGGAAAACCTCTGTGGATGTGGAAGTGGAAGCCCTGGAAGATGATATTCCTGATGTAGAGAAGGTTGTAACCTTTGCCGCATCAGCCGATGGATATGAGAATGGCACCCTGCTCTCTACCCTGGTAGATGACGACATTCCTACCCTGCAGCTGGAACTCACCCCTACTGCGATTTCTGAGGCCTACGGTCCGCTTTCGGTAAGCGCCAAGTTGAGCCGCACAGACAATATCGACAAGAAGGTGACCGTTAAGCTGAGCGACAATTCAGAAGGCAACCTTTACTATGCCCGCCAGACCATCGAGATGGCTCCGGGCGTAAAGGAGGTAACCCTCAACATGGGTCCGATAGACAACAGTCTGGTGGATGGCGAACGCACCTATCAGGTAACTGCTGCCGTGTTCATCGCCTCATGCAGCTGTAATGCCAATGTGGGAACATCGGGCGGAGTGGTCACCGTGCCGCTCACCATCTACGACAACGACGGTCCTGCGCTCAGTCTCAGTGCATCTTCCTCCCTGTTGAAGGAAGGCGGAGAGATGACTCTTACCGTCAGCAGAAACACCGATAGCAAGAGCCGACTTGACGTGAATCTGAGCAGCAACCACGATGCAGCCATCGAATTCCCTAAGACCGTGACGATAGCCGAAGGCGAAACTTCAGCCACCTTCACTGTGAAGTCGAAGGGCAACGATACCACTGGCGATGATCTCACCGCAACCCTCATAGCCGAAAGCGAGGGATTTGCCAAGAGCAGCGTATGGTTTACCATCAGCGACCAGACCCTGCCTGATGCCCGCATCATGGCCATCAGCAGTCAGGAAAATAAGATTGAGGCTGGCGGAAAGACCACACTGAGCCTCAACATTGCCAACCAGGGAAGTTATGTGCTCCCTGAGCAGACCAAGATAGGTTTCTATTTCGACAATGCCGCAACTCCTGCCGATGTAGCCTATCTGCAGGATAACCTTGCCGCAGGCGAGAGTACCACGATGATGCGCGAAATCACCCTCCCTTCCACCGTGGGCGAGCATAAGCTCTATGCCGTGGTAAACGATGGTCAGGATGTGAAGGAGCTTCTCTATACCAACAACACATCCGATGTGCTCAACATCGCTACCGTGGCACCTATCTCCATGGAAACCAAGGTGGCCAAGGCCATCTATGCCCCTGGCGAAAAGGTGGTTATCAGCGGAAAGGCGAAGGGTAAGGACATCGCCCAGAAGAGCGTGGAGGTATATATCGTGAACGGCGGTTACCGCCATACCATCACTACCCAGACCCAGGACGACGGCAGCTTCGAGGTAAGCTACGAGCCATATAGCGGACAGACGGGCCACTTTGCCGTAGGTGCCTGCTATCCTAGCGCCAACCTCTCGGAGGAACAGGCTTCCTTCGATATCTATGGCATCAAGCGAACCAGCAATGATGCCATCACCTGCGAGGCATCGCTGGGCGATGTCTATCAGGGCAAGCTGAACATCAGTAATCCGGGTAATCTGACCCTGACCGGCTTGAAGGTAAAGGTAAATTCCAAACCGGATAACTGCACGGTGAACGCTACTCCTGGCATCACCACGCTGAAGGGTGGCGAGAGTACCGACGTTGCATTCAGCATTACTCCTAGCGGAGCCAGCGAGGGCAGCGACTGGGAGAAGATAGAACTCAGCATCGAGAGTGCCGAGGGAGCCATCCTGCCTGCCACCTTATATTATTACTGTAGGGTGAAGACGGGTAAGATTGAGGCTTCTGTGGCCAGCATCAACACCACCATGGTGAAGGGCGAGTCAAGAGACTATCCGTTTACCATCACCAACGTGGGCAAGGGTGAAACCGGAAAGATTTCCCTCGCCTTGCCTTCATGGATTTCGTCGGTAACACCGATGGAGATGCCATCTCTGGCCAAGGACGAAAGCACGGAGATTATCCTGCGCATGACTCCTACGGACAAGATGCAGCTCAACGTGCCAGTGACGGGCAATATAGCCATCAACTGTGCCAACGGCGAAGGCATGCCGTTGCCGTTCTGCATCGAGCCTGTATCTACCAAGGAAGGTAAGCTCACCATCGATGTATGCGATGAGAATACCTACTATACCAAGGAGGCTCCTCATCTGGCTGGTGCCAAGGTAAAGATTACCCACCCTACCACGGGTGCAGTTGTAGCCGAGGGAATCACCGACGAGAAGGGTCTTTTCTCTGCAAATCTGGCAGAGGGTTACTATGCGGTAAGTGTATCGGCAGAAAAGCACGATTCCTACAGCAACAACCTGCTGGTTGACCCAGGTACGGAAACCAAGAAGGTGGTGAACCTGAGCTATGAGGCTATCAATATCGACTGGAAGGTTGAGGAGACTGAGATTCAGGACGAGTATGAAATCAAGACCAATGTGAAGTTTGAGACACAGGTGCCAGTACCTGTGGTTGAATTAACGGTTCCTCACAGAATCTATACGGAGAATTTGCGAAAGGGAGAATCTCTGATATTCAATGCCACCTTGACAAACAAGGGCTTGATTACAGCAAAGGATGTACAACTGTTGTTACCTGACACTGTCACGTCATGGAGATTCGAACCGATAGACCCTGGTAAAGCGAACGAACTTGCTCCAGGCCAGAGTATAGAAATACCAATTAGGGTATCAGAAGGCCCTGGTGATGATGGTCCATGCGTTGTCTATATCGGCACCCTCTATTACTGGGAGTGTGGTCCTGATAAGAAATGGCATAAGTATTACAAATCTATGCAGATAACTATATGTAAGGGTAGAGTTACCGTTGTCGAGTATCCATCCACAGGTTCTGGTGGAGGCTCTGGTCCTGGTGGAGGACCAGGAGGTGGCGGCGGAGGAGGCTATGGCCCTTCCAGCAACATCCCTACTGTAACCCAGAAAGTGGATAAGAGCTGTAATCCTTGCCTGAACATGTATAGTCAGAAGATTACAGAATGTGGAGTCAATGTAGGACTAAGTTTGTTGAAAAATAATCCTTTGGGTTGTATTGTTGGACTTGGTTTCTGTGCAAGAGATCTCAATAAGGATTTCCATAGTTGGAGATCATGGGGAGGTTGTGTTGCCAGTGCCGTTGGCTGTATTCCTGGAATAGGCCCAGTACCTACACTGGTCGGCTGTCTTATTTCACTTACAGAACCATGTAAGTTAAACAATGCTTCTGCAAAAATGCGAGCAGGCAATTCAAGCAGTTATAGCGAGCCTTCATACATCACAGACTTCAAGAACAAACTTGCTATTCCTCTGCAGGAAAGTAAGGCTTTCCAGAATATACTCTTAGAGTATTTCGGAGATGAAGTTTGGGTAAACGAGACCAATGGAGAAGACTTGCAGGACTTGATGGTAATGCTTCAGACTTCGGAAGAAGAAGTTCTCACGGCTGACAACTACATCAAGTATAAGCCACAGAATGTTACTAAGGAGCAGTATAACAAATTCATCGAAAGATTGAACAATACGGCACTCGCAAACACCGATGATGGCAATTACATCGATTTGAGCAAGGTGGCAGGATATGTCAACGAGATCAATTCTGCGAATGAGCAGAGTGTGCTCATGGGCTACGAATCCACTACGGATATGCTGAGAAAAGAATACGCTCTGTTGAAGGGACGTCTTGATGAATCTTCAAGCAGCGTATGCTCCAGCATTACCCTGCAGTTCACCCAGAAGATGGTGATGACCCGACAGGCATTCCGTGGAACCCTTACCGTATTCAACGGAAATGAGCAGGAGGCGATGAAGGATGTGAAACTCACCCTCACCGTAACCGATGAGAAGGGCAACATCGCCATGGAAGATAAGTTCCAGGTGAACCCGGAGAAACTCGAAGGATTCAATGGAAAACTCGACTTCACCGACGGCTGGACCCTCGATGCACAGAAGGAAGGTGTTGCCACCGTACTCTTCATTCCTACCAAGAAGGCAGCTCCTACCGTGGAGACCCGCTATGCCTTCGGAGGAACCCTCTCTTACGTAGATCCATTCACGGGACTGGAAGTGACCCGCGACCTCACGCCTATCACCCTCACCGTGAAGCCATCGCCAAACCTCGATCTCACCTACTTCATGCAGCGTGACATCAAGGGCGATGACCCTCTGACCAAGGAGGTGGAACCATCTGAGGAAGCTGAGTTCTCACTGCTCATCAACAACCTGGGCTATGGCGATGCTACCAATGTAAAGATGACTACCAACCAGCCGGAAATCGTAGATAACGAAAAGGGACTCAAGGTGAAATTCGAACTCATGAGCAGCCAGCTCAACGGACAGGAGAAGACCCTGGCTCTGGGCGGAAGCGTATTCACCGACTTCGGAACCATTCCGGCACATAGCACCAGCTATGCTCAGTGGTGGATCAAGAGCTCATTGCTCGGACACTTCACCGATTACGACGTAACTGCCACCCATCTGACCAGTTATGACAACAAGGACCTCTCTCTGCTCAACGATGTAACCATCCACGAGCTGATACGAAGCATCGACGTAACGAAGGGCGACAAGACCCTGAAGGGCTTCATGACCAACGATATCGTGGATGCCGACGATACGCCTGATATGCTCTACCTCTCAGACGGTGAAATAGAAAAGGTGAACGTGGCTGCTTCTTCAAGCATCACGAAGACATCCGATACGGAATACACCCTGACCATCACCCCATCTGAGGAAGGTTGGAACTATGGCAATCTGAGCGATCCTACCTATGGCGTATCTGCGCTCAAGAGCGTAACCCGCGCCAGCGACGGAAAGCAGATTAGCCTCCGCAACTTCTGGCAGACCGACCGCACGCTGCGCGACGGAAAGGATCCGCTCTATGAGAATAGAATCCATTTCGCCGACCAGTTTGATGGCAAGAATGCCGAAAGCTACATCCTCACCTTCGAGGCTACCCCTTCACTGATGCTCGAAGTAGCATCCATCGAAGGTGCTCCTGCAGAAGATGAAGTGGCTACCCAGCCGGTGAATACGCTGAAGGTGATGTTCAACAAGTACATCGACCCGGCTACCTTCACCAGTGAGGATATCCAGATCAATGTGCAGGGTAAGGAGCAGGACAGCCAGCTCGTGAAGATTTCTACCGAGGACAACAAGACCTTCGTTCTCGACCTGACCCAGCTGAATGCCAGTGCCGGCAACGGTTACTACACGCTTACCGTTCAAACCTCGGGCATCACCGACCGTGAGGGCTTTGCAGGAAAGACCGGAAAGACGGCAAGCTGGACGATGTTCATAAACAGCCAGGTGAAGCTTCTCACCTCCGTATATCCGGAAAATGCGGGAGAAGTAATCGGCAGAGTAGCCGGAAACGAAGTAGCCTACGGCACCACCATCCAGTTGGTAGCCAAGGCCAAGGAAGGCTATCAGTTTGCATCCTGGAGCCAGAACGGTGAAACCATCTCTACGAACGACACCATCAACCAGGTGGCCTTGGGCGACTTGACCATGGTGGCCAACTTCGAGAAGAAGACCTATCAGGTGAACATCGAAGAGAACTGCGAGGGTGGCAGCATCACCCAGACATACACCGGAGTTTATCATTACGGCGACCAGCTGGTACTGAAGGCTGAGGCCGATGAAGACTACAGTTTCGCTCACTGGACCGTGAACGGAAAGCAGACTGAGGATGCTGAGACCCTGAGCTTCATCGTAGATAAGGATCTCACGGTAAGCGCCAGCTTCAGGCAGGAGTGCTACGAGCAGAACATCACACTGATGAGAGGTTGGAACTGGATAGCAAGTTATCTGGCCGATCCTATTTCGGCAAGCGACATTGCATCCAAGAGCAGTCAGATTATCAGCAGTTCTGAGGAGATAGAGAATCTGTTGCCAGCCCAGACCTACAAGGTGAAGGCATCAACCAGCTTCATCAGCAAGAGCAAGGGCCGCCTGTTTGAGGCAAGCACCACCCCAGTGCGCATCAATGCCGGCTGGAACTGGCTGGGCTATCCGCTGCGTGAGAACCAGGAGTTGGCATCTGCCATCAGCAATGCCAGCGAGGGCGACTACATCGTAGGTCAGACAGGATTTGCACAATTCTATGCCGGCACCTGGGAAGGAACGCTCAAGCAGCTCATCACCAACCAGGGTTATCTGTATAAGTCAGTGAAGCAGAACAACCTGGAGTTTGCCGAAGCTACCACTCCATCTCAGCTCTCTGACGAGGAGCAGCAGGATATGGAAGTAGATATCCGTCAATATCCAAGTACGATGAACATCATCGGCAAGCTGACCCGGAAGGATGCCGACATGACAGGTAGTGACAATCGTCTTTACGTGATGGTAGGAAACGAATGCCGCGGCATCAGCCAGCTGATAGACGGCAAGTACTACCTCACCATTTACGGCGAGAAGGACGAGAAGCTGAGCATGGTGATTGAGAACCAGCAGACCCAGGAGTCCATTCTGGTACAGGATGCCTTGACATTCAAGGAGGATGTATTGGGCAGCCGCACGTCGCCATACGATTTCAACATCGATACCATGACTGGAATAGAGAATATTCTAGCAGATGGCAAGGAGTTGCGAATCTACAGCATCGACGGCTATCTGATTGACGCCCACGCCACCGTGAAGACGCTGAAGAAGCTGGTAAAGGGTGTATATATTATTAATGGAAAGAAATATGTGGTTTCAGAATAATATGTAGTGATAAGGAAATGTAGAGGAAATCACATTTCCGGATAAATGAAGAGAGAGGGTGTGTCATGCATTATGACACACCCTCTTTTACTTCATATAAGGCAGGTAATCTTTTAAATGACAACGTCCACAATGGTAAAAGAAGTGTCCAAACTTTCCTTTAAAACTTATATATAGGTAAAACCCTGACCTTATATCCATTTTTCTCAATTACCCTTTCCTCCCTCATCGTGACAATGATTAGATTGGAGCATTTGAGTTCTCCGGCACATTCTATGATGCTATCTACCTCACGCTTGAGTGTCCGTTCGGAAGAAAGATCATAACATACCTGAATGAGACTCTCTACATGTGTACCTTGCCTGGTTACAAAATCCGTCTCCTTATCATTACGGGAACGGTAATAGAAAAGAGAGGTTTCCGTATGATACCCCCTGCGAACCAACTCGATAAAGACCTGGTTTTCCAGTAACCTGCCCAAGTTCTCACTCACGCTAAAAGCCTTGGCTTCTACAAAGCCATTATCAACCACATATACTTTTTGGGGAGCTTTCTTCATCAGTTTCAGCTTGTTGCTGTAACGCGGCAGATAATATAAGAGATAGGGTTCTCTTAAATACCCCATAAATTTCTTGGTTGTAGCTACGCTGGAAAATCCAAGTTCTTCTGACAGTTCATTAGCACTGAAAGGATTGCAAAAATTAGATACCAGATACATGGCCAGGTTATTTAAATCCTCTACATTACGCACTCTATGACGCTTGGCTATGTCTTTCCAGATGATGGAATCAAAAAGAGTGGAAAGATAGTTTTGAGTCAGACCTCTTGCTGCTACTGTCTCCGGATAGCCACCATGGTGCAGATAGTCTGCCATAAGCGAGAAGTCGGATGCGCTATCTTTCATATCTGATACTTCTGCAAGACTTCTGTGATTCCAGATGAAGAATTCAGAAAGACTGAAAGGCAGCATCTCTATCTGAATATATCTACCTGTAAGCAATGTTGCCATTTCGCTACTCAGCAGTTTGGCGTTACTTCCCGTAATAACCATGTTGATTCCCATGCGGTAAAGCTTGGAGACCCACAAATCCCAACCATCCATATTTTGAACCTCATCAAGCAGAAGAAACTCGAAGTCGGGATAAACGGCAAGCAGAGTTTCCCAAACCAAATCATCGTCCCAGGCATTCAGTAACTTTCCGTCATCAAAATTCAGATAGGCGAAGTTCCTGCCCTTCAACATCAGCAAAGCCTCTGTTGACTTACCTGTTCTTCTAGGCCCTGTTATCAACTTGATTTGCTTACTCGCCAAAAGCTCGTCCACATCATACTTGGTATGACGTGTAAGATAAGGACGGGAAAGCAGAATATCCCGTTCCTTTTTCTGGTTATTGATTATTGTTCTCATTTCTCTTCCGTCGCATTGATTAAACCGGGGGCAAAGATACGAAAAATATTCAATATCTCGTCCGTATTGAATAAAAAAATACTGATTTTATTCAATACGATGAACAAAATGAATAAAAACAATGTATGACCGACTGTATGATCTCTTCGACATACTGCATCAGCTCTTCCCGAAGACGAAATTCCTCTTTTCCTACACTTTAATTCTAAAAAAGTTAACAATTCGCACAAAACCTTCTTTATTTTATAAATTCTCGTGAACAAACATGCGATTTTATTGTCTTTTTATAAGATAAATGAAAAATTATCATTATCTTTGTAATCGGTTTAAAACATATATTATATCATATGAATAATATCAAAAACATCAAAGCAAAGGTTCTGCGAGTAGATGAAGAAGAACACAAGTTCGTCATCGAAGTGGAAGACAGAATTTACAAGGTGGCACAGGTTGACTTCCAGAGAAGGCAACCCGCTCCGGAAACGCTCAACTGCCTGATGATTACCACTCATCTGGGCAAGGTTTTCATCGCTCAGGACATTGAGCACCTCATGAGAAAAAACTACAAGGAAAACGATGAGGTGAACTTTAAAATCAAGATGGCACTGGGCAACTTCTACCATCTGGAAGATGAGTTTGGCTTCACAGCCATGCTCAAGAGAGACACGGTGATCAATGCCGCACTCACACCTATGGTTAGATGCCGCATCCTGAAATTCCACCAGAAATACATGGACGTGCAGCTCGTGGAAGTGCTGGGTGCCGACAAATCGGAATTCTCACTGTCGGAAAAGGAATTCTATGATATCATAGGCGAGGAAAACTGGAATACGCAGGAATTCAGAAACCTGATGCTCGGAGATACTCCATCCGACATCTTCGACCTGGAATGCCACAGATGGATTGCAGGACTCTCTGACTCCCTGAACCAGGACGAACTGCAAATCCTGCTCCGACAGATACATAGCCGCTGCCTGGAAACGCTGGAAAGCGAAAATCTGCTGCCACGATGCAAGGAAGCCGAGCGCATTCTGCTCGAACAGCGATTCACGGATGTCATCGAGCTGCTCTCCTACTATATACAAGCCATTGAAATCCTGAGAAAGGGAAAGGCGGAAGATACCATCAGCCAAATCCTCTCAACCCTATCCACCTGCGCCTATATTTATCATCCGCGCAAGCAATTCTGCATCATGCAGTGCATCTTTATGCTCGACTTCACCATCATGGAGAAATTCATCGATTCCATCTTAACCACCATCAGAGGACAGGAAATGTATCTATGGAACAGAAAACCATTCCAGATGCAATGGATCAAACTGCTACAGGGATACGTGGACAATATCTATAACCAGACCGACCGACTCACCAGCGACATCCATACCAAGGAGACGATGATACAGGTGCTCACCATCGAACTGATTCTGGGCAGACATGCTACCCATAAGATTTACGACAGTTCGCTGAACCAGGCACTGCTCTACCGACTTGTATCGCTCATGAACGTGAGCGATCCGAACAAGACACTGCAGAAATCATTCCTCTCACTCTTCACCCAATCGGAATTCGACGCCGCCCTGCCATACAACAGCGACGATGCCTTCGTGCTTTCCAACATGCTCTGCTCGCAGGAAAACGAAACCGTGGAGAATATCGAACCGGCTAAATATGAAAGCGATCTGGCTCTGCTCACCGTAAACGAACAGGCCATCACCATCCAACCCAAGAATCTGGATAAGGAAAATCTCTATCTGCCCCTATCGGCACGTATGGGACTATGGCATGGACTCTCCGTAAGACTCGACGAAAAGCCTCCGGTGAAACTGCGCGGAAAGGTGGGTACCACCATCGAGCACTTCAAGGAACTGTGGGGGTACATCAACGACTCGCTCTTCTCGAAAAAGAGAAAGACTTCCAAAAAGCAAAGCAAGAAACTCTATATCGATGACGAAACGGATATCATCATCACAAAGAAGATTGCAGGAAACCTGATGTTTGAATGCAAGGTGGTGGAAGACGGATATGAGGGAACGGGTACGCTGGATGTGCTGAACGACGTGGTGCCTTTCTTCCCTGGCGATGTCAGCATGCAGTCGTTTGAATACCAGGGCATGCCGCTCCTGCTGCGTGCCTACGTAAAGAATGTGAAGAGCGACGGTACCTATGAGTTTGCCATGCGCGACATGATCAGCGAATATGAGGACGACGTGAGAGTGAACGACCTGTTCTACAACTCCCGACTCACCTGTCTGATTTTCAGTCAGGTTCCGGGTCTGACTAGAGTACCTGCCGTGAGCAGCGAGGGCTTCTCCGTATCCGTTTCGCCTGCACCGGGCATGACGGTAGACGACCTGAGACGAGGCATGATCGTGGAGGTGGACAACATCACCGAGGGCAGCAGCGACTATCTCTATGGCACCTTCCTGCGCGAATCACCGGAAAGCAGATTCAGTCTTGCCGAAGCCTTCCACAACCTGATGCTCGGCTATGCCAACCACGAGGTGTATAACCCGAAGGCAGAGAAAGACGAACTGGCGGATGCCATGGATATGGACAGCGTATATGTATCAGAACTGATGGGCATCATCGACGCCAAGGCTACCCTGGAAGAGGATAATATCAAGGCATATAACTATCTGAACTTCTGCCGACTGCTCGCCATCATGATAGACAGCAAGGAGCGCACCAACTATTACGACAGCCGACTCACCCTGCTGGAACTGCTCAACGACTTTGCGGCATTAGACAAGGTGGATACCAAGAAGATAGATCTCATCGCAGAAACAGAGCCTGAGCTCTTTGAGAGAAATGCCATCCTGCGCCACGACTTCATGCAGCTGCGCATCATCGGATGTCTCGACAGCGATGATCATTACGAGGAACTCTACCAATGGAGCAGTCTGACGGAAGATCCGCAGCTGCAGCAGCTTGCATCCTTGGTTCTATCGCACAACTTCGTGAAGAAATCGGGACTCCTTACCCAGGCTGGCGATATCCTCGACAAAATCAGGGCACTGCTCAAGCTACACAAGTCATCTTCCAACAAGAAGAACTATGGCAAGGAAGATTTCCATACGGAATTCAAGACTTCTATCGTTTATCCGGAAAACTCGATGAAGGTGGACGTGCAGGCTCAGACTGTGAAGATCATGCAGGAAATCTGCGCCTTCCTCAATGCCGAGGGTGGACATCTCTATCTGGGTGTATCCGACATCGGTTACGAGATGGGACTGGAAGAGGACCTGAAGAATCCGCTCTTCAAGGGTTCAAGAGATAAATTCGAGGTGTATGTGAACAACCAGATAGTTTACTACCTGGGCCAGGAGGGTGCCCACTACGTGCACACCCATTTTGATAATGAAGTGAACAATGCCGTGCTCATCATCGACATCGAACCATGTCCGCACCCTATCGCAGTAAGTTCGGAATACTTCGAGCGAATGGGTACATCGGCACGAAAGGTGAACGGCAACTACAAGGACAAGTTCTTTGCCATCAGAAAGCAGTGGGCAGAGGAGCATGTGCCTCATCTGGCTATCACGCAACCCGTCACTGCATCTGCAGCGGCTGAAGCACCATCAGCAGAAAAGGATGCCAAAGCTACCACCAAGCATGTGGAGTCGGCACCTATCACCGACCATATCCAGACCTCACGCCTGCGCAACAATGCGCTGCACGACTACGAAGAAGGCTATCGCCCGGTGACTGCCGTAATCTGTCTGCTTGACACCGATGAATATAAACTGCTCGACGAGGATGACTGGCAAGACTATCGCCTGAAGCTCGCCGTTCACGAGGACGAGGAAGAAGGCTGGCTCATCCTGGTATATGAAAGCGGAAGAGTCTGCAAGGTTTCGATGGCTGAGCTTCTGCAGCGAGAGAGAGGCAGGGTATTCAAACGATATGCAGGTGAAAAACTCATCTTCGCTTCTATCGCCACCGATGAAGATTCGGTATGCGTAGGCTTCGTTGACAGCAAGACCAACCGCTATGTGCGTTTCGACGACGTAGATAAATTCAATCACGAGAAGATGCAGGCAGAGGGCGTCCTGCCGATGGATGTGCCGAATGCCGGCGTTCACTATGTAGAGGTGATTCCGCAATCGCAGGTTCCTGTGAACAGAAACATAGGAAGAAAGACCATAGGCTGCATCCTGAAGACCATGGAGGGAAAGAGATGCATGGCTGTATTGCCGGATTGCAAGATGAAATAAGATTATCATAAAACAAATGGGGTGTGCCTGCTAATGGGTACACCCTTTTTATTTATCAAAGAATCTGCGTCATCCCAGACCGAGCAGGTCTAAAATCTGTGCCCATCTGTGAAATCTGTGGGACCAAAAATAATCATCATGAAAAAATGAATCTGTGGGAAAACAAAAAAGCCTCAGAAATCTTTCGAAATCTGAGGCTCTTGATAAAAGAAGGCGGCTACCTACTCTCCCGCATTGCATTGCAGTACCATCGGCGCAAGTGAGCTTAAC